>Ga0209635_10000046_pt1 | contig 65894 bp, 51 predicted proteins | sample DeeMarSWOR230_32_FD_187463 | JGI IMG/M metagenome (GOLD analysis project Ga0209635, IMG submission 187463) | Marine sediment microbial communities from White Oak River estuary, North Carolina - WOR-2-30_32 (SPAdes) (version 2) | ecosystem: Environmental > Aquatic > Marine > Intertidal zone >...
CATTTTAGAGCTTCGTCACAGGAAGCCCTTAAAAAGATGATGGCTGCCGGTGACGAAGCTCTAAAATGGATAGGTGCCGTCGGAGGCTTCGGCGCCGCGATGACCGCGGCCGGTTTCCCGGGATTTTTCGGGGGAGGCACCAAGGCACCTTTTGATACCATCGGCGACACGCTTAGAGGCACCCGCGGCATAATTGCCGACATGTACCGCCAGCCGAAGAAACTCCTCCGCGCCATGGAGCAATTCGTACCAATCGCGGTGAAAATGGGCGTTGATAGTGCCAAGCTGAACGGATGTCCCATCGTTTTTATCCCCCTGCATAAAGGTGCTGACGGTTTTATGTCCGACGAACAGTTCAGGAAATTTTACTGGCCCACGCTGAAAGACGTCATGGAGGGGCTTATCGCCGAAGGCTGCGTTCCGTTCCCGTGGGCTGAAGGCGGTTATAACTCGCGCCTGAGGGTCATTAAAGAATCGCCTAAGGGCAAGGTCATCTGGGGATTTGATACCACCAATATGGCTGATGCCAAGAAAATACTTGGCGACGTCTGCTGCATTACCGGCAACATGCCCATCGCCACGCTGAGCGTCGGAACTCCGGAGGATGTCAAGATCACGGTCAAGAAACTCATTGATACCTGCGCCCCGGAGGGCGGCTATATGATGATGAGCGGCGCGGTAATTGAAGATGTGCCCCCGGACAACGTTAAGATGATGATCGATGCCACCAAGGAACTGGGCGTTTATAAATAGCAAGTAAAGCTGTACAACGTGAAAAAGAAAGAGGGGGGCTTAAGCCCCCCTCTCCGTTTACCCACAGTACAGATCAAAGCATCACGGTACCATCGTCAATGTAGTAGGTCTGTCCCGAAATTGAGTCCGAGGCGGACGAAGCCAGGAAGACGGCTGCCCCCACAAGATCAGCAGGCTGTAAACGCCGGTGAATAGACTGTTCCCCGGTGGCAATCTCGAATATCTGGTCGCTTCCCGTTTGAGCTAAACTGGCCTCGGAAGCCGTGTACCCCGGGGCAATGGCGTTAACGTTAATACCCGATTCGCCCAGAGCGTGAGCCAGGGCCTGGGTCAGGGTATAGACTGCCCCTTTGCTGCAGGCATACGGCAGGAATAATTGAGCCGCGGGGACCTTGGCAATATTCGAGGCAATGTTGATAATTTTACCTTTGCCTGCCTTTACCATTATGGGCGCTACCGCCCTGCATACCAGCCAGGTACCCCTGACATTGACGGTTAAGATCCTGTCCCAGTCCTCAGTTTTCCAGGCGTCCCAAGGGGTCATATTGAGTCCGCCCCAAATGGCAGCGTTATTAACAAGGATATCCACCCTACCGTACTGCTTAACAACCTCGTCGGCTATTTTTTTACAGTCGGCTTCGATAGAGATGTCGGCCTTTATCAACGCGGCCTTTCTCCCCTTTGCCTGTACTTCCTTGACGGTTCCCTGGGCCTTTTCAAGGTGAGTGGTGGTCAGTAAGAGGTCAGCCCCTTCCTCCGCGAACTTCAAAGCGAACGCCTTACCAAAACCTTGACTGGCACCGGTAATGATGGCTATCTTGTCCTTTAACGCTTGTGACATGTCTTCCTCCTTTATATATTTAAGAGTAATAAGCCAACCTAGAAAAATTTACACTACCACCCCAGCTATGTCAAGTTGAATGTCTTCCCGGTATAAATCCCGATTTACGTGTTGACAGACTCCGACGGTAATTTATAGTATAAATTAGCTGCACGTTATAACTAATCCTCGCGACCGACCGGCGGCATTTGCATTTTTTAGTTTATAAGTCCAGAAAGAGACGTAAAGTGAACTACGAACAGGTACTGGCTAAAGCAAAAAGAGAATGTAAGGATGGGGACAGGAAGGGTGTCGCCGGGCCACAGCATAAAATCGCCTTAAGGAACTGCGGCTACATCGACGCGGAAAGCATCTACGAGTATATCAGCCACGCACAGGGGTACCGCGGACTTGCCGAAGCTCTCAACGTGAGCCGGGCGGACGTTATCGAGGAATTGAGGAAGGCGGGCTTGAGGGGGAGGGGTGGCGGGGGCTATCCTGCCGCCGATAAATGGAAAACCTGCCTGGAAACAGGAGAAGACGAGAAGTACGTCTTATGTAACGCGTTTGATTCCGACCCCAAATCGCACATCGCCCGGCTGCTTTTGGAAGGCGACCCGCATTCAGTTCTGGAAGGTATGCTCATCGGGGCTTATGCCGTTGGTGCCGGTCATGGATTTCTCTGTGTTAATGCCGAGAATATTACCGTTATCGACAGACTCGAAAAAGCGTTAAAGCAGATGCAAAAAAACAGCCTGCTGGGAGAGAAGATACTGGACTCGGGTTTCAATTTCGATATCGAAATCAAAGGGGTAGCCGCTTCTTTAGTTTCAGGAGAAGAGACGGCACTCATACGTCTCCTCGAAGACAAACAGGCAATGCCCTACCGCCGGACAGTTTATCCCGCGGTCGCAGGAATTAATGAAAAACCGACCCTGGTCAATAACGCAGAGACATTGTCGCATGTCTCGGCGATTTTTCAGAACGGCGCCGCCTGGTACGCCGGCATCGGTACGGAAAAGAGCCGCGGCACCAAGGTACTCACTATAACTGGCGATATGGTGAATAGCGACACTATTGAAGACCCGTTCGGGACAACAATCCGGGCAACGATTCAGCACTCCGGTAACGACATCAACATCACAGACATTAAAGCTATACAGTTCGGTGGGCCGACGGGTACTTTCCTAGGACCGGACTCCCTGGATACCCCCATAGCCTTTGAAACGATAAGTGAAATCGGGGGTATTATGGCGTCGGGCACAATCGAGGTCTTCGATAATTCCCACTGTGCCGTAGCCATGGCAAGGAACGCTATCGATTACATTGAAAGCCAGTCCTGCGGCAAGTGCACTTTTTGCCGCGAAGGAAGCCTGCAGATGGCAGACATTTTGAAAGACATTTCCGAAAACAAAGGCAAACCCGAAGACCTGGAGCTGCTGCTGGAGCTGGGGGAGGCGATGGCCACCGGCAGTATCTGCGGGCTGGGTAAGACTGCTCCTAATCCGGTATTGAGCAGCATCAGGCTTTTCCGCGGGGACTATGATACTCACATAAACGAGAAAACGTGTCTGAAAAAATGACGGAACCAGCAATAATCAAACTCACGATCGACGGTAAAGACGTCGAGACGGCAGCAGGAACCAGCGTCCTGCAGGCAGCCCTCGATGCCGGGATATACATACCCCACCTCTGCCATCACCCCGACCTGACGCCTATCGGCGCCTGCGGACTCTGTATCGTGGAAATCGAGAGACATGAAGAGCCTGCTCCATCCTGCGTCACACCCGCCGAAACAAATATGAAAGTCACCACCAAAACCGAAAAGACGGAAAAGCTGCGCCGTCTCGCCCTGGAGCTGATGCTCGCCGGGCACCCGGCCGACTGCGGCACCTGTGAGAAGTACCTCAACTGCGAACTGCAGTCGATTAAACAGTATCTGGGGTGCGAAGAATTGAGCGTCAAACGGCGCTCGAAATTGCTCCCCGTAAATAGTAGTAATCCGTTGTTCGTGCACGACCCCAATAAATGCGTGGTGTGCGGTCGGTGCGTCCGTGCCTGCCGGGAACTCCGCGGCGTCGGGGTGCTCTTCTATCAGAAGAAAGGAAGAGAAACGCTGACCGGCACGGGGGCGGACTTACCGTTAGCCGACGCCGGATGCAGGTTCTGCGGCGCCTGCGCTGAGGTCTGCCCCACCGGCGCTATCCAAGACAAAGACGAGTCCGCCCGGGGGAAGAACCGTAAAAGGATCCTCATCCCCTGCAGGTACAACTGCCCGGCGGAGATAGACGTGCCGAGATACATCCGCCTGGTCAAAGAAGGCGATTATACCGGGGCAGTAGCCGTTATCAGGGAAAAAGTGCCGCTTCCCGGTGTACTGGGTTATATATGCGACCACGTCTGCGAGGAGGTCTGCCGCCGGGATGAAGTGAACGAAGCCGTTTCTATCAAGGACCTCAAGCGGTTCGCCGTGGAACACGACGAACAAAGGCTGTGGGAAAAGAACCTCAAGAAGAAACCCGCCACCGGGAAAAAGATAGCCGTCATCGGGTCGGGTCCCGCGGGGCTGACGGCGGCATACTATCTGAATAATCTGGGCCATGCCGTCACGGTATTCGAGGCACTGCCTGAGGCAGGCGGCATGATACGTTACGGCATACCCGACTACCGCCTGCCCAAAGAGGTGCTCGACAGCGAAATCAACGACATTATTAACCGCGGCGTGGCAATCAAGACCGACAGCCGTGTCGATTCTCTCGACATGCTTTTCAACGACGGCTTTCAGGCGGTTCTTGTCACCATCGGGACACAAAAGGGCCAGAAACTTGCCGTGCCGGGGGCGGATAACGAGGGTGTATTAGTAGGCATCGACTTCCTCATGGATGTCAATACCGGGCGTCAGGTAGCTATCGGCGATAAGGCGGTTGTCCTGGGCGGCGGCAAGGTGGCTTTCGACTGCGCCCGGACGGCACGCCGCCTCGGCGCCGGTCAGGTAAACATAGCCTGCGTCGAGTGCCGTGAGGAGATGCCGGCTACAACGGAAGAAATCGCCCAGGGAGAAGAGGAAGGCGTTCGTATTTATCCGGCGAAAAATGCCAGACGGATATTAACTCAAGACGGCAGGATAACCGGAGTGGAGCTGCTCGACGTTGCCTCGGCATCTTTTAACGAAGAGAATCGATTGCATATTGAAATCGTTGAGAATTCCGAACACGTAATGGAAGCCGATACCGTGATATTCGCCATCGGGCAGCAGCCGGATGTACCGGCGGGCTTTGATATAGAAACGGGACCGAACAGACTTGTCACCATAGACGAATTCTCGTACAGTACGAGCCGTGAAGAGGTGTTTGCCGCCGGCGACGCGGTATCCGGCGCCACATCCGTCATCAAAGCTATTGCGTCCGGTCGGAAAGCCGCTACCTCGATTGACAGGTACCTGGGTGGCAACGGCATTATCGACGAGAAACTGATAACGCCTGAAGAGCCGGAGAGTTGCCTTGGATTTGAAGAAGGCTTTGCCTCTATAAAGCGCGGCGCCAGAGACGTAGTTCCGGTTGAAGAACGATTAAAGAGCTTCTGCCAGGTGGCGGCCGACCTGGATGAAGAAGCCGCGGCTCACGAATCCAGACGCTGCCTGCAATGCGATTTGCGACTTAAAATAACATCGGTGAAATTCTGGGGCAGCTACTGATATGAATTTGACTAAACATTAGCAGTTATAGATGATACAATGATTCTATCCAGGAGGTCATAACCGATGAGCAGTCTGAACGGGAAAGTCGCCATGGTTACCGGAGCCGCCAGCAAGAGGGGCATGGGACACGCCATCGCCCTGCGCTTAGCCGGAGAAGGCGCGGACGTTATAGTTACGGATAAAATCGCCGCACCTAAAAGCATGTTCCCCGGCGACGAGGGTTGGGGCGGCCTGGACGAAATCGTTAAAGAAATCGAAGCCGCCGGTCGTAAAGCCATGTCTTTAACGATGGACATCAATAACAGCAAAGAAATAGACGCCGGCATGGCAAAAATCCTGAAGGAATTCGGGAAGATAGACATACTGGTGCACGCGGCGGCTATTCGCGGTCCGGTGGGTGTACCGGTCATCGACTTATCGGAAAAGGACATCAGGGCGATTATTGACGTGGACCTGGTGGGGTCTTTCCTCATCTGTAAAGCGGTGGCTAAAGACATGGTGGCGAAGGGTAAAGGCGGTAAGATTGTGATTTTCTGCTCGCTGGCGGGGACGCACGGCGTGCCGGGGAGTGCCGCTTACTCCGCGGCAAAGTACGGCACCATCGGGCTGACCAAGAGCCTGGCGCTGGAGCTGGCGCAGTATAAAATCAACGTCAACGGGATTAATCCGGGGATGATAGTCACCAACCTGAGGGATGAGGCTTTTACCAGGATGGCGGTAGCCGAGGGCACCACCTGGGACGAAGCCCGGCGGAAAGACCACGATATGCTGTCGACACGAATCCCCTGGGGCAGACTCGGCACTCCGGAAGAAGCCGCCGACCTCGCCTGCTTCCTCGTCTCCGACCAATCCGATTATATAACCGGCGAGGTGATTGCGCTGGGCGGCGGGGTTACTTAAGAGGTCTTTATTTGGTGGTGATGAGGGGAGGAAAACCTGCGGGATAAGCAGGAGATGATACGGGGCGGTCCGGGTGGGAATAGATAAGAACCGAGGGGAGGGGTAATAGAGAACGGGAGATATGAGCTCATGACTGCAATAAACGACCTTGTGAAACACCTCGTCGGTACCCGGTATGAGGATATCCCCGCCCCTGCCGTGGCAGCGGCGAAGAAAGAAGTGCTGGACAGCCTGGCGACGGCTCTGGGTGGCTCCTCCAGGGCCGGCGTGAGAGAACTGGTGGACGTCGTGAAGGAGTGGGGAGGCACACCGCAGAGTACCGTAATAGCCTACGGACTAAAGTGCCCGGCTCCCAATGCCGCGCAGGTCAACGGGACGATGATACACGCCCTTGATTACGACGACGGCCACCAAGAAGCGCTGGTGCACATCGGGTGCGTGACGGTATCGACAGCATTTGCCGTGGCGGAGCGGACGGGCAAAGTCAGCGGCAAACAACTGGTTACGGCAATAGCGCTGGGAGGCGACTTCGTAGCCAGGCTGGGGCTCGCCAGCACGCCGGGGGGCAGCGCCATGGCGTCCGGCTGGCACCCGACCACGTTATTCGGCTTTCTGGAAGCGGCGGCAATCGCCGGCAGGCTGATGGGCTTTGACGAAGAGAAGATGATTAACGCGCTGGGTCTCGCCTACCACCAGTGCGGCGGGGCCGGCACCGGTGTGGATGACGGCGCGCTGGCGAAAAGGATGGGACCGGGACTGGCGGCTAAGGGCGGGATTACCGCGGCTCTGATGGCGGAAAGAGGCATTACCGGGGAGCGCGACCCCCTCGAGGGGAGAACGGGACTTTACAGGACCTACATGAGGGAAGACTACGACCCCAGGATACTTACCGCCGACCTCGGGAAGAGGTTCGAGGGGGTAAATATCGGGGACAAACCGTATCCCTGCTGCGGACTCACCCACGCCTGCATCGACGCCGCGCTGGCTTTACTGGATAAATATAAGATAACCGTCGCACAGATTAAGGATATCACCGTGTACGGCGGGAAGCCCGTCTACGGACTGTCTCAGCCGCCTGAAGTCAAGAAGAACCCCCGCACGATTATCGATGCGCAGTTCAGCGTTCCCTACGTGGTAGCGACGGCGCTGGTCAAAGGCAAGGTTACCGTGGATGATTTTACCGAGGAAGCCATTAAGAGACCGGAAATCCTGAAAGTAGCCCAGGTAATCAATGCCAGATTGGAACCTGAAATGGACCGGCACGGCGTAGGACCGGGCGGGGTAACGCTGACGATGCGGGACGGCACGCAGTATACCGAGAAAGTGGAACACTGCCTGGGCAGCGTGGAGAGGCCGATGGCTTTCGAGGATGTTGTCAGGAAGTTCAGGGACTGCGCCCCTTCATCAATAAAGCCGCTGCCCAAAGGCGAAGTTGAAAAAGTAATAGAAATGGTCGGGAACCTGGAGAAACTGGACGACGCCACAGAAATTATCCGTAAACTAGGATGAAAGGCTCTATTTATAGATTATAAAGGGGGGAAACCAGTGTTACTAAAAGACAGGGTTGCCATTGTTACCGGAGGGAGTAAAGGAATCGGTAAAGCAATCTGCCTGAAGTTTGCCGGGGAGGGCTGCGAGGTAGTTGTCAATGCCCGCCACATCGAAGATGCCCGGAAAGTCGCGGACGATGTCAAAGCCCTGGGACGAAAGTCGCTGGCAATCGCGGCGGATGTCTCCGACAGCAAATCTATCAACGATATGGTAGCCCGGACTATCAAGGAATTCGGTAAAATCGATATCCTGGTCAATAACGCCGGCGGTATTTCCCTGGCGAAGGAAGGGTCGATTGAACATACCAGCGAAGAAGACTGGGACCGGATTGTCGGCATTAATCTCAAGGGACAGTTTCTGTGCTGCCGGGCGGTCGTGCCGTATATGAAGAAAAACAACTACGGCAAAATTATTAACGTATCATCAATGGGCGCCATCCATCCTCCCGCCCCCATCGTTCACTACCATTCCGCCAAGGGCGGAGTCCTCGGCCTGACCAGCAACCTGGCTTTCGAACTGGCTCACTCGAATATAACAGTGAACGCCATTTTACCGGGTCCCATACGTACGGAGTTTTTTACCGAGATGCTGAAAGAAATGACGGAAGAAGAGGGCAAAGCCTTTTTTAAAATGCTGGATAATAAGGTGCCGATGGGGCGAATGGGCTTGCCGGAGGAAGTAGCCGGGGTAGCCCTGTTCCTTGCGTCGGAGCTCTCGTCTTACGTCACCGGCGAGGCGATAAACGTCGGCGGGGGATTACCTCTAACGCCTGCGGACGACTGAGTCGTACGTTACTAAAAGAAACACCCCCGGGACTCTAATTAAACCTGTCCCCGGGGGTGTTTTTTATCCTGCGTTTCTGGCAGGTTTTATGGAGAGTTAGACGAGCGAACCTCCCAGCGGCGAAACGCCGTTCGGGTCAAGTGCCGAGGTGATCTTCTCCCACCATGAATAGTAGTTGCACAGAGCCGGGCTGATTTTGTCCTGAGGTCCCATCGTCGAGGCGAAGTAGCGTTCCTCGAAAGCCCGCATATTTTGCTCTCTCTGCCAGGTTTCCACGGCTTTCTTCGCTTCCGGGTTGGAAGGACTGAATTTACAGAATATTTCCGTTTTGCCCAGGTGTCCCTGCTCGACGCCCCAGCCGAAGAACGCCCCGCCGTCGTCCACGATATAGCCCTTTTCTATCAGGGGCTTCTTGGCTTCGCCGGCGCCGATTGCCCACTTAATGGTCAGGTCGCGCTGCCCCATGATAGGAATCGAGTTGAAGGCTCCGCCGGGACGGAACGTCTCCCGGATGGAAGCGGATATTCTGGTGCACTGGCACATGATGATTCCTTCCAGTTCAGGGTCTTCCAGAGTCTTCAGGGACTTGCCGTCCGCCTCACTGACAATCATTTCCAGCACTTTCTTCTTATAGGCAAAGTCCGCCGGAGTATCCCCGGCAATGATTACGAAGAAACCGGGCCCCTGGACCTCGCTGTTGAGTCGCTTGAACATTGCCTCGTCTTCTTCATTACACGTGGTGATGTTCGCGGCTACCATGGCGGCGTTAAAGCCCATCAACTCATAGCATACTTCGGCTTCGCCGAGCCTGATTTCCGCCTGCCACATTTTCTCCACCGACGGGAAACTGTAGTACCGCGCCATCATGTTGGACGGTATCTCGCCTAGAACGTATTTCGGGGAATGCCCGACCACCGGAAATTCGGCGGGTCCCGGCCAGTGATAAAGCTTTATGGCGGCCTTGGTGAAGACACCCGGCGTTACGCCCGGCGGTACGGCGCTGGTGAGGATGCTCCGCAAAGAGGGCCCCGGCCCGTCGCCGGAGAACCACTCGTCCGAAGAACCCAGCGCGCCCGACCGTACGATGTCCCCGGCGGGAGTAACCCATTCTATCGCCAGGTGGTTTCTGTCGTCGCCGCTGGTGGTCTGGTCCATATGACCGTGACCACGTAACATTGCCGAGCAGTTGGTCCCGGCGCCTTTGATGCAGAAATTCAAGCCCCTCTTGAACAGCTCTGCCTGCAATTCGGATGAAATCACATAAGGCTCGACCACGGCATACATATTCTTCTCGTTGATTTCAACGATATGGTTCATCCGGCGCAGGTCCAGCAGGATAATGCCCTTGGGGAACATCCCGGACCAGCCAGTGCATATCGGCCTGAATACCTGCTTGTGCTTATTGCACAACTTGACAACCGCCTGGACTTCGGCGGTATTGCCGGGAAGAATCACAGCGGCGAACTCGGTATTGTAATACGCCGGCATTATAGCCGGGTCGTTGCAGATGTTTTCTTCCCCCACCACATCCTCGAACTCTTTATACGCTTCTTTACTCAAAGCCATGATTCATTTCCCCCTTTCCTATATTGCCTTTTCCACGATTTCAACGATATCATATACCTTCATACTGCTGTCGCTTGCCCTGACGGCTTCGTTGAAGGTCTTTTCACACCAGGGGCAGGCGGTAACAATCGCCTCGGCGCCGGTCGATACGGCTTCCTCTATTCGGTGCTGGGCGGTCCACCTGGCGAAATCGGGGTTAGATTCATTGACGCCGCCGCCGGCACCGCAGCACCAGGAATATTCTTTAATCCGGGTCATTTCGGAGAGCTTCAGGCCGGGAATTGCCTTGAGAACGTCCCGCGGAGGTTCGTAAACGCCGTTGGCGCCGCGCCGGTACGGCTTGGGCGGGTCGAAAACAAACCGGTCTCCCGGTATCTTTTTCCCTTTCCAGTGTACCCACGGCTCTCCCAGTCGACCGAGACGGCACGGGTCGTGGTAGGTGACCGACATGGCGACCTTTCTCCGCGGCTTCAGCTTACCTTCCTTTATCAGCTTATCTATATATTCAGATATATGCAGCACCTCGAGGCTGCCCTTGAGTTCGTACTTATCATAGAGTACCTTGAAGGCGTGGTAACCGTCGGCACAACCGGTCACCAGCGTCTTAACGCCGGCTTTTTTTATCATAGCCATGTTTTTCTTTGCCTGGGCAAGAAACTCTTTCGGGTAGCCCATCTGGTAAGCCCGACTGCCGCAGCAGGTCTCGGCGTTACCGGCGATGCCGAAATTGACGCCGGCTTTCTGGAGGATTTTAACCGTTGCTTTAGCCAGCTTTTGCATATCTTTATCGTAGCTGGTGAGACAGCCGACGTGGTAGAGCACGTCCACCTTTTCCCAGGTGGCGTCCTTCACCTTAAGTCCTGTCGCCCAGCCGGCGCGTTTGCCCTTTACGGGCACCATGGAACCGGTCTTTTTCAGGCTGGCGATTGCCTTAACGAGGGCGGGGTTGGTCTTGCCGTCCTCGACGCATTTAATCCTGAACTCCGTGATGGGTTCGAGGACTTCCATGTCCATGGCGTAATTGCAGGAGACGCCGCAGGCGCCGCACAGCTGGCAGTTATAAACTACGTCAAGGAGTTTATCCGTGTACTTGAACCCATCCTTCAGCATCGCCGCGGCTATATTCATTCTGCCCCCGCCCGAGTAAGCGTGAAAATTATATCTCGATATACTGGGACATACATAGGAAAAGGCAGACCCCTTCACCATTTGCATGGGTATGAACTTGCATGCCGAACACCGGCAGCACATATTCACATCGCCCTGGTAATCTTTTAGCGCCATCTTCGTTCCCTCCTGACTTTGTTCGGTGACGACTTTCTATTACTCATTTCTAAAAGCACACCTTCCCCGGATTCATGACATGGTTCGGGTCGAACATGTTCTTCAGCTTATTCAACACGGACACGGTAGCGGCATCCCTGTTGATAATCATCCCGGCGCTTTCGCCGTAGGGCCGGGAGAAGAAAGCGCCCTGAGCGAGCAGAGCCTTGACGGCTGAGTTGGTTAACTCCCTGACCCGATTTCTCTCGCTGTGGTTAACGGGGTCGTAAAAGAGATTGAACTCGCAGTGACAGCCGGTACCCTGTACTATCGGCTGGATGTAAACACCCATGTCAGAAGTGGGATAGCCGGCTTTCTCAGCCATTTCGTTCATTACCGCTATTTGCCCGGCGAGCTTATCGTTGATGGTCAGGAATAACACGTCCTGGCAGGCGCCTTTGTAGCGGAGCTTCCAGTAGGGCTCGCCGCAGGGCTGCTGGACTACCTTCAATATCTCATTAGCCGAAACGCCGCCGACGGCTTTGACCGCTTCCAGTCCCAATCGCCTGGTGATATCGGTAATGCCGCTGATATGGGCACTGACCCTTTCTTCGGGGAGATACTCGTAACCCGCCACGTTATAGAAAAGTATCCAGGGAGGCAGGGTGTTTTTCAGGTTCTGATAACCCGCGGGCCATTTCTTCGCCATGATTGCCGCCAGATTGGTATTGTTGAGGATAAAGCACTCGTTGACCATCCTCAGTCTTATCAACCAGGCAGTGAGATCTATAAGCGCATCGAGTTTGTCGAAGGCAACGACAAACGGTTCTTCAAGACCGGGGAGTATCTCGCACCTCATCGATGCCCAGGTGACGATGCCCATCGTTCCCTGTGACCCCTGAATAAGACGGTGCCAGGAGGCAACCCCGGGCCCGTAAGGCGCTTTCTGCACGCCCCCGACCTTCCACTGCTCCTTTACCGTCCCCGGTCCGGCCGCCTGCCCGGTCCTGAATTCGTCACCGCTCCCGAAGATAACCTCGACACACGCCAGGGGGTCGGATATGTCCCACTGGTACTTGGGCATGATGACCGGCTCCCTTTCAAGGAGACTGCCGACAACGGTCTTCGATTTTCTCGGCAGCAGCGGCATGTTGAGTCGGATTCCTTCCCTTTTCGCGGCAGGTATCAGTTCGCCGAAGGTCACGCCCGGTTCGACCATGGCTACCCGGCGGGGTCGGTCGACATTGATAATTTTCTTCATCTTGCTTAAGTCGACAATTATAGCCCCGCCGATACCCGGAACGGTATCCCCCCTGAAGTGGGGAGGCCCCGAGCTTACCGGCACCAGCGGCGTTTGTGTTTCATTTGCCAGTTTAACTATTTTTTGTACGTCCGCAGTTTTAGCCGGCCTGACCACGCACACCGGCTTCACGGAGTTTACAAAGCTTATGTCCCGCGAATATTCAGCCAGCGTCTCCTTCTTGTCGCTGACGTTGGCAGCCCCTACAACCTTCACCAGCTTGGCTTTTGGAATCATTTTTACCCCCTTTCGCTGTTAGCTAATAAACGGCATTATTTAAAATAAGCAACAGGCAATATTAATCCGGATTGTATAAAAAATGCGTTATCAACATGGTGGGAAATATCGTCTTACGAGATAGTAGTCTACTTCAGCGGCGATTGTCAAGTTGAAAAACCCGACGGTATTAGGGCAATTTGAATTCACTCAAACTCGACAGATACTTGAACGTTTATGTTGTACTTAGAATATAGTTAAGCGAAGAAGAACACCTGATATAAATATAATAGCTACTGCTGTTACAGAACAAGCTATTGACGAAAGAAGTATTGTTAAAAATGCTGCTGCTGTAGCTTTAGCTAGATTAGGTGGTTTAAAAGGTGGCAAAGCAAGACCGGTAAAATTTTCCAAGTCTAGACTGTCAGAGATAGCTAAGAAAGCAGCTTTAGCTAGGTGGCGTAAATAAAACTATACCAACCCAAAACTGATTTTAAGAGCTTTATCTACTTCAGACATACGCCTAAGATTTAATTGCCCACACTTATTACCAAGACGTTCTTTATCAATAGTCTGAATTGCAGCCAAATCAACCCAACCATCTTTATCAAGTCCGCTCTCTTCTTTTGTAATTTCTACTAGAAATGGATATGGTTTATTGGGTGCAGAAGTTATTGAAGCTACAATCACAGTTGGGCTTACTTTATTACCTACGTCGTTTTGTATGATTAGTGTAGGTCTAACACCCTTTTGCTCGCTACCTTTCCCCTCACCCCAATCTACCCAGTAAATCTCGCCACGCTTAATATCAGACATTGTTTTGCCTTAATTATTACCAATCAGGAATAACCTCAGACGCTGCTTTGGCACTAAGTTTAGCAAAGTTTTTATGTTCCTTTGCCATAGCCTTATAACCTTCTTCCATAAGAGCAGTCATGCGCCTTTGGGCAAATTCTTCTAAGCATTGAGTAACAACATTACTAATATTAGTATTAGTCTCAGTAGCAATTGCATGTACCAATTCTTTTAATTCTGGTCTAACAGTTGCCGATAGTTGAACCTTGCGTCCATTAGTTTGCATAATCATAATCATACATCTCCATATTATATCATTATCATATATTTTATGTAGTATTACTCTATTATAATTGTATCATATTGTCAAGGGGGTTAGCACATAATTTTCATAAATTTTTTTTAAAAATTTTTAATTGACCCAAAAACAACCCGCCACACCAGTAGAAACAACCCTAAAAATTATGCTAGAGTAAAACATGAATTAAATTTTATAATAATATTCCGACCGTTGGTGTAAGGAGGCGCATTGTCGGAAGGCAAGAAAGAATATAAGCTGAGGTGTCTGAAGTGCCTGGGAGGCAGGATAACCGTTTTCACCGGTGATGCCACCGCCCGGTGTTCTCACTGCGGTCAGAACTGGCGTATCAGCTGGGTAACGCCGGAAGTCGCCAAGATAAGAGGCAGAGTGCTTGAAGGGAGTCGGCATGACGGACCGTCTGGCCATAATTGACCTCACCGGCGAGCAGGTGGAAATCAAGGACATTCCCGAAGAGGTACAGAGAATGTACCTGGGCGGCGAGGGGCTCAATACCTACCTGCTTTATACCTATCTTCCGCCCGGGGTCGACCCGCTGAGTCCCGATAACGTACTGATATTCGGGGCAGGTCTTATCTCCGGCTGCGACGTCTCTTCATCGAGGTTCGAGGTAACGTCGAAGTCCGCCGAGGGCCAAGGAGGCTTCGGCACCAGCAACTCGGGAGGTTTCTGGTCCGCCGAGCTTAAGTACGCGGGCTTTCAGCACCTTCTCATCAGGGGAAAAGCCCCCCGTCCTACTTACCTGTGGATTCACGACGGCGAAATAGAGTTCCGTGACGCGTCTTTCCTGTGGGGGCACGATACCTACGAAAGCATCGAGCTGATACTGGATGATATCGGCGACCGGAATGCCCAGGTGGCGATGATAGGACAGGCCGGCGAGAACCTTGTCAAGTTCGCCAATATCATGCACGGCTTGAAGAGAGCCGCCGGCAGGACCGGCATGGGCTGCATCATGGGTTCCAAAATGCTCAAGGCGATAGCCGTAAGAGGCACCAAGGGACTCAGGGTAAACGACCCCGAGAAACTACTCGAGACTTTCGCCAGCCACCGCCGCCAGATAACGTCGACCAAGATATACCCCGTTATTTCCCGTTACGGCACCCTTACTATTTTCTTAATCCAGAACCAGAGCGGGATGATATCCGTCAAGAACAACCAGTATAACTACTTCGCGGAGGCGGAGGGCAGGCTCGACGACGAGATTTTCGAGGAGCAGTACAAGACCAAGTCGTTAGCCTGCTTCGGCTGTCCCCTGAGATGCAGCCACCGCTACAGGATAAACTCGGGGCCCTATGCCGGAGTCTGGGGCGAGGGGCCCGAGTTTTACATGATGGCGGGCTTCGGGCCCGCCGTGGGCAACGCCGACTGGGACCTGATTCTGGCAGCCAATACGTTGATTAACCGGTACGGCCTGGATGTGGGGTCCAGCAGCGGTTATACCGCCTGGCTGATGGAGCTGTGGCAGAGGGGGATTATCACTGAGAAAGACACCGGCGGTCTGAACCTGGACTGGGGAAACAAGGAAGCCATACTGACACTGATACACCAGATGGCTAAAAACGAAGGCTTTGGAGGCATGATAGGTCAGGAAGCATCCCGGGCGGCGGAGATAATCGGGAAAGACTCGGGGCGCTACCTCTATACCCAGCGCGGTATGATGCACGAAAGCCCCGAGAACACGCGGGCTTCCCGGGCAACCACGCTGGCGGCGGCAACGGCAAATCGGGGCAGCGACCATCTTAAAGGCCGGTGCGCCCTGGAGTTTTTCGCCATGCCTCCGGAAGTGCTGGCGAAGATATACGGGAAACCCGTTGCCTCGGACTTCAGGTCGTGGGACGGCAAGGCATGGATGGCGACCTGGACGCAGCATTTCACCACGGTAGCCGACTCCCTCGGGTACTGTAAGTTCGCCACCATCTGGCCCGGTTCCACGCATAATCTTAACTACCCGCAGTTCTGCGAGACGATTAAAGCCGTCAAGGGATGGGACGTCACTCCCGAGGAGCTCATGGAGACGGGCGAGAGAATCTGGAACCTGGAGCGGATGTTCATCCAGCGCGAGACGGGCGTCCTGAGAGAAGGCGACATACCGCCTTCGGTCTATTTCGAGCCCCAGCCCCTGGAGCCCTTGAAGGGAGAAAAGCTCGACCGCGACGAGTATGATAAGAGGCTCGATGAATACTACGGAATTCGCGGCTGGACCAGGGAAGGCACTCCCACCCCGGAGACCCTGAAGAGACTGAAGCTGGACAGGGAGCCGTCGCACCTGCTGTGAATAATAAGGAGGACTATCCGGTGGCACAGAAGACTTTTTTTATACGTTCCGAGTTCTGTTCCGGCTGCGGAATCTGCCAGTTAGCCTGCTCGCTGGTGAAGGAGAAAGAAGTCAATCCCGCCATGTCCAGGGTAGTCATTGAGAGACAGGTGCTCGACGGTCTGATGGTGCCGCACATCTGCGTTAACTGCAAGAAGCCCGCCTGCATCGATGCCTGCAAACGCAAGGCGATTACTAAAGACCCGGAAACCGGATGGGTGACGATAGATAGGGACAGATGCAATAACTGTGCTTTATGCGTCGGCGCCTGCCCTTACAACGCTATCGTCGTAGCGCCGGATAAACAGGTGCTGCTCTGCGATGTCTGCGGGGGCAGCCCGAAATGCGCCGAGATGTGCCCTACCGGCGCGCTCCAGTTCGCCGACCGTTCCGAGGGGATTGTGGGCAAGACCGATACCGCCGCGATAGATATCTGGAAGTGAATGGTCGGGGCGGACGGATTTGAACCGCCGACCTTCTGAACCCCATGTAGCCTGTGAAAAAGGCGGAGAACGCTTGCCTCCTTTCCTTTAGGGATTATTATAATTTGATAAGATTTTAAGTCAATAATTTATCATGCTTAGTTATCGTGCAAATAACAAGCCAAGCTTTTTTCTCCTGTTTCAACGATTTAATTAAACCACATAATTCATATGTAGTCTTGACTTACGTAATCTACGGTTATAGACTGTAGTGACTAATACGGCACGGGAGGACACCTCCTCATGAAATGCCCCCACTGCCAAACTGAGAATCCTGAGGGATCTAAATTTTGTAGGGAGTGTGCCCAGCCACTTTACTCAGAATTAATATGTCCGGAGTGCGGCTATAAAAATATCCCTGGGAGTAAATTCTGCAACCAGTGTGCCCATCCTTTAACAGAACAAGCGCCACCAAAGCCAAAACGCAAGAAGCCCTCCACCATTGAGCCTACCTCCTTTGCCGAAGGACGTTACCAGGTGAAGAAATTCCTCGGGGAAGGCGGCAAGAAGAAAGTATACCTCACCCATGATGCAAAGCTGGACAGGGATGTCGCCTTCGCCCTGATAAAGACCGAGAAACTGGATGAAAATGCCCGGAAACGCATTGATCGCGAAGCACGTGCCATGGGAAAACTCGGTGACCATCCGAGCATCGTCACCATCCATGATATGGGAGAGCATGAAGGGCAGCCGTATATAGTTATTCCCTATATGCCCGGCGGTGATGTGGAAGGACTTATCGAGAAAGCCCCGGAACATAAGTTGCCCATCGAGCAGGTAATAAATATTGCCAAAGCTGTCTGCCGGGGTCTGGAGTTTGCCCATTCCAAGGGTATCGTCCATAGGGACCTCAAGCCGGGTAATGTCTGGCTGAGTGCTGACGGCACTGCCAAGATAGGTGACTTCGGCCTAGCTGTAGCCGTGGACCTCTCAAGGTTAACCCAGTCCGGTATGATGGTGGGTACGGTATCATATATGCCGCCGGAGCAGGCCATGGGCGGCAAGGTAACGACTAAAGCCGACCTTTACTCCCTGGGTGCCATGCTTTACGAAATGGTGACAGGAAGGCCGCCCTTCGTGGGGGACGACTCTGTATCAATTATCGGACAGCATATAAATACTCCTCCGGTATCCCCCACCTGGCATAGAGAAGATTTGCCTCCAGCTCTTGAGACACTCATATTACAGCTACTGGAGAAAGACCCTGCTAAGCGCCCCGAATCAGCGTCAGTTGTATTACAGGCTTTAGAGTCTATCGATGCCGGCAAGGCCAGTAAAGAGGTATCTAAAGAGGCATCCAAGATAGCCGAGAATCCTCTCTATAGAAGAGTATTCGTGGGTAGGGAATCCGAGTTGAAGCAATTACAGTCTGCCTTTGATGGGGCTGTCTCCGGGCAGGGCTCCTTAATGATGGTAATCGGTGAACCGGGCATCGGGAAGACAGAGACCTGTTTGCAGCTTTCTACTTATGTGACGTTAAGAGGAGGAAAGACATTAGTCGGTCACTGCTACGAGGAAGGGTCGTTATCATTACCATACCTGGCTTTTGTGGAAGCGATGCGTTCATACGTACTCGATAGAGAAGTTAAAGACCTGCGTGAAGAGCTGGGTACTGGTGCCGCCGATGTCGCCCGCATCGTCTCCGAGATAAGGGAGAAGCTCAAAGTAAAGCCAAGGCCTAAAGGCGACCCGGAAGAAGAGAGATATCGGCTTATGCAGGCGGTCACCAGCTTCCTGACCAGTGCCGCTGGCGTTCAACCACTCCTCATCGTCCTTGAAGATCTGCACGATGCTGATAAGGGAACGCTGGACATGTTGACCCACGTCTCAAGACACCTGTCCGGGGCGAGGCTGCTTATCGTCGGGACATATCGTGATGTCGAGGTCGACCGCACTCATCCCCTCTCAGCGGCTTTAGCTGAATTGAGGCGCGTGTCCACCTACGGCCGCGTCATCCTGCGGGGTCTCAACGCAGATGAAGTCAGGCGCATGCTGGAGGGCATCACCCGTGAGGAGATACCCTGGAACCTGGCTGAAGCGGTACACCGCCAGACGGAAGGCAACCCCCTCTTCGTGCAAGAGGTCGTGCGCTATCTCGCCGAGGAAGGACTGATTACCCAGAAGGAGGGCCGCTGGCGTCCTGCTAAGGAAACCCCGCTGGAAATGAACATCCCGGAGGGCTTAAGGGACGTCATAGGAAAGCGGCTGTCGTTAATCAGCCCGGAGTGCAACCAGCTTCTTTCCGTGGCCGCCGTCATCGGGCGGGAGTTCCGCCTTGAGGTATTGAAGAAGGTATCGGGAATGTCCGAGGAAGAACTCTTTGACGCTTGTGAGGAAGCAAAGAAGGCGGCGGTGGTGGAGGAGCGTACCGCGGTAGGGGCGGCGGTAACCTATCGTTTTGCCCACGCCTTCTTTAGGCAAACATTATACGAAGAGATGATTGCCCCTCGCCGTATACGTCTACACCAGCAGGTGGCGCGGGCGCTGGAGGAGATATACGCCAGCCGACTTGAGGAGCATGCCGCCGAGCTCGCCGAGCACTTTTCGCATTCCTCCGACGCGGCTGACCTGAAGAAAGCCGTGAGCTACGGTGAGATGGCAGCGAAACGCGCTATGGACGTTTACGGTTACGGTGAAGCGGTAAGGTTAATTGAACAGGCCATTAAGGTGCAGGAAATCCTCGACCCCGAGGACAAAGCCAGGCGATGTGACCTGCTACTGGCGCTTTGTGATGCCTTGTTCATTGTTCTAGATACAAGGCGCATTCTTGAAGCAGAGGCGCCGGCGGCGTTTGCCTTGGCAGAGAGCATCGGTGACGGTACAAGAGCAGTCCGAGTAAGCGTGACGGCTTTATTTTCCATAGCCTGGGAAAAACTCGGTCTTGCAAACCCCGAGGCCGCCGTGTGGACAGAAAGGATAGACCGTTACGCCAAGCCCGGGACGGTCGAGCGTGCCTATGCGGACATGTCTCTTGGCTCCCAAAAATGGTGGACAGGTGATAGGAAGTCGGGCCTATCGCTTCTTAATCGGGCTGTCGACCTGGCCCGCAGCACCGGTGACCAACTGGCTCTATGGTACACTACATCGATGTTTATGTGGCATTCTCAGCTGCCACATTATATCGAGCAACGTGTACGGCGTGGCGAGGAACTCTGGGCCGGTCCACATACCGGCTTTAACGCAACCACATGTATTGGATCATTATGGATGATTGACAACAGACTCATCATGGGGCGTCGAAAGCTCGCCGAAGAGGTTCAGAATGAGTTACGCGTCCTGGGTGAACGCACCGGGAATATCCTAGCTGTGACAATGTCAGCATCGGTGGACGCAATACTGGCATTGATGGACGGCCGTCTGGAAGATGCGATGGATATGGCAAAAAGAGTCCAGGCTCGCATGGAAGAAACCGGATTAATGATATTTGCTACCGCTGGTACGAGAGCCCAGCTGTATACAGGTGCTTTTCTAGATGTGCTTAAGCGTAGCTTTGCGCCTGAATCTATAGAACCAGCACTATTAACATGCCTGTTACACGCCTTCTCGGGGCGGATGGAGGAAGCTTCGGAAATCCTAGAAAAATCTGTGGTAAATCGACCCGGCATAGGTACCGTCGAAGGTGAGGGTATTATCTGGGTAGATGTCTTGTACTTGGAAGCGAGTGTGGTCGTCGGCCATCTTAAAGCCGCTGAGTTGCTGCTTGACCAGTTCGCCGGCAGGGGTCTCCTGACATCCGGCGTTTTTTATCCCACCTGCATCCCCCGTCACCTGGGCGGGGCAGCAGCTCTTCTTAAAAGGTATGATGAAGCCCGTAAATATTACCAGGAAGCCATCAAGGTCTGCACGGAAATGCCGTTCCGCCCGGAGCTCGCCCTCTCCCGCCTACAGCTTGCCGAGCTGCTGCTGGAGCACTACCCCGACGAGAAAAAGGAGGCCCTGGAGCACCTGGACTTCACCATTAAAGAGTTCCGCGAGATGAAGATGCAGCCCTCGCTGGAGCGTGCCTTGAGGCATAAGGATATTTTGAAGGCGTAGATAACTGCGGATGGTGCTTGTGGCCCAAGGAGCGCGCTTGCCCCTCTCAAAGGGATCTTTAATCTCCCTCAATAAGATACACTTTGTTTTCTACGTAACTATAGAATAATAAAAAAAGTCCGCCCCTGCTTCATGCCTAGAGTCTACACATAAAACCTCAAAGTAAAATAAGGAACGTTGATGCAGTCTGATTAGCTAGTCAGAAAAATCTACTATTACCTCTTTAACATCCCAGAGAGGTTCAATCTTCTCGTCTATCTCTTCTTTTATTGCCCCGGCAAACTGGTGGTTCTTGGGCAGGTCTATAACCACCCGAACGGTGCCGTCATTCTTCTGGATATCTTTTACCAAATTCGTACGCACCAGGTCCAGGCCGGCCAGAGGATTGATCACTTTTTTCAAGCGTTTACGTATAGTTTCCACCGTTGTGGGTTCCCTTTTCTTAATTAAACCGTGCTTTTCCTCGTAGTTTTGAATTGCTGACCGCAGGCCCTCTATGGCCAGTACGGAACAATGTGCCTTTATTTTGGGGAGTCCACCCAGTGCGTCCGAGGCTTCCTTCCAGGTTATCTTCTTGGCTTCATCAAGTGTTTTACCCTTGGCCAACTCGGTTATGATAGAACCGGTGGCTATATTTGATGCGCAGCCGTAGGACTCAAACTTAATATCATCAATCTTCTTCGTTGCTGGGTTTACCTTGATATATACAGCCACCATATCACCACATGCCGGACTGCCTTCCATCGATTTTCCATCGGGATTATCTATTTTCCCCACATTATGTGGGTGGCGGAAGTGCTCCAAAACAGTCTCACTATAGGGGAATTTCATATTAAACCTCCTCACCGTATTTTTCTTTACCCAGCGGGCTTATTTTTCTCAGTTCGCTGACAACTTCAGCCAGCGTATCCACTACGGCATCCACCTCTTCCAGAGTATTGTAGCGTCCCAAGGTAATGCGTATTGAGCCGTGGGCTCTTTCATGGTCACCACCGATACCGTAGATAACATGGCTGCCCTGGAGCGAACGACTGAAACAGGCGGATCCGGTACTTACCGCAAAACCATGTATGTCCAAGTGCAGCGTTATCGATTCACCTTCAACGAAATGGAAGGAAATATTAACGTTTTGCGGCAACCTACTGCGACGATGGCCGTTAAGTATCGTGTCCGGTATCTCTTTCAGTATTCGGCCTATAGCATGGTCGCGCATGGACCGCAGTTGCTTATTCTCTTCGGCGGTAATGAGTTCTACAGCTATAGCAAAACCAACCGACCCCGGTATATTTTCCAGTCCGGCACGAAGGTCAAACTCCTGAAAACCCCCGTCCATCCACTTGGATAATGTTGTCCCCTTGCGTACGTAAAGCCCACCGATTCCCTTGGGTCCGTGTATAGTGTGAGGGGATACGGTGACCAAATCAACCAAAATTCTCCTGGTATTGAGCGGGACACGACCAAAAGTGTGTGTAGCATCGGTGTGGAACAGCACTCCTTTTTCATTGCAGATAGCGCCGATGCCAGCAATATCCTGGATTGTGCCTATTTCCTGATTAGCATGCTGGATGGAAACCAGGATTGTCTCATCCGTTATAGATTCTTTCAACAGGTCGAGATTGACCAGTCCGTCACTATCAACCTCAAGATAGGTAACCTTGAATCCATCTCTTTCCAGCGCTTCGGCGCTCTGGAGAACGGGAAAGTCCTCTATCTTCGATACGATGATATGTTTGCCCTTCTTTTTACCCAGAGCCAAGGAAACGCCTTTCAGTGCCATATTTGACGATTCGGTACTCCCCGAGGTGAAAATAAACTCCTCCGGTTCCGCGCCCAACTCTTTAGCTAAAGATAAACGGGCTTCGTCTAGGGCTTCACGGGCTTCTATACCCTGTGTATATGCAAACTCGGAAGTAGCCACCGCGTATTTATCGAAGAAATAGGGCGTCATACCCTCCAGCACCCGCTCGTCAAGCCGTGTTGATGCAGAATTATCCAAATAGACACGTTTTTCCTGCATTGTTTCCTCCCGTTAAATAAAAAGGGTTACCGATGCGTCTTTAGCCACGTCCATGTAGGTACCTACCCCGCAATAATCTGATATCAAGTCGTCACGCAAGTCTTCCTTTTTAACCCCCATGATGTCCATCGTCATGTCACAGGCCAGCACATGTCCACCGAGTTCCTTGAAATCCTGAAACATCTTTTCCAACGATGCCACTTTAGCCTGTTTCATTTTCCTTTTTATCATCCACTTTCCTAAACCGAGCATATTCATCTTGGAAAGCGGTCCCTTTTCCAGTCCGCCCTTCTTAAGACGTTGCAGCCCCCAGAAGGTGAAGAAAAGGTAGACTTCCAGTCCCATCGCCAAGGCGCCGTTACCCAGAATAAGGGCGCTGTATACTTTATCCATATCACCACTGTGAACGATGATTGCGGCTTTCTTTTCCATTGCTGATACCTCCGTTTAACGGCGGATTCTGATTTTCCAAACTCCGTCCTTTTCCTCTTTTAAACTGAGTAATTCCAGCCCCATCGCTTTTACCGCCATCGGTATTTCCTTCTTGGAAGAAGGATGTGTACCGACAACTTCAACGATATCGCCTTCCTGCGCTTTCCGGAGTGCTTTCCGGGTTTCAACCAGAGGGACAGGACAGTTTTCACCGATACACTCGACTCTTATCTCAGTCATAACAGGTGCCTCCCCAAGACGGATAAAGTACAAAACTTATTCAATTTAGAGAATAGTGAAAAACCCGAACATTGTATATGACAAATATCTCACTGGTTAATGTCCAAGTACGTTTAGGCCAACCTACGTGTGTTTCAGTTTAATAGCGAATCTAGCTCCATTTCCACAAGGTTCAAAAAGGAAGTTTTTTATGGATGTTAAGCAATTCGTCATTTCGTTGAGAAAACCAACTGTTTATTGAAATTTCGAGAAATGTCAAATCACCTAACGATTTCTAGGGGCTGGACAGAAAATAGCAATTGGCACATAATTAATAAGGCGGATTACTCGAATAAGAACGAAATATCCGGGTTTACCTTGAACTCACATGTCAGTTTTCTTTGACAGGGTTGTTGGAGTCTATCATTTCCTGGGTGACAGGATACCTAAAGGTATTCCCTGTGTAGAACCTAAGCCGCGAAAGAGCAATCAGTGGCTTAGGAACAGCCAGCCAGTCGTAGTCAAAGTCAACGCAACAGGGGATATTCGGGAAACGATTGCCCGGGCCATCGGACTAATAGGCAATTTAGAGCAGATTATTGGCAGGGGAAGCCGAGTTTTTATAAAACCAAATTTTAATAGCCCAGACCCTTTTCCAGCTGCTACAGACCTAGTCTTTCTTCAAGCCGTGATTGAACTTATACAGGAAGCCGGTGCTAAAGTTACTATTGGTGAAAGCGCTGGTGGGGTTTGGCGACCAACTAGAAAGGTCTTCAACAAACTCGGCTTGCCCGAGTTAACTCGAAGGCTAGGTGTGGAACTCATTGCTTTTGAAGATAGGCCTCATGATTGGGTAGAGGTCAAGGTCAATGGAGATTATTTGAGTAGAGTTATCATGGCTCGCTCAGCTTATGAAGCCGATAAGATAATCTATCTACCATGCATGAAAACTCATAATCTCGCCGCATTTTCTGGCGCTATTAAACTTGCTTTCGGTTTTGTTGCTCCCGGGCAACGACGCAGTTTTCACTTTGGTCATTTACAGGAGAAGTTGGCTGAAATAAGTCTTTGTTGGCAGCCGGACCTCATCATCATGGATGGCAGGAAAGCCTTCGTATCTGGAGGACCAGATAAGGGACAATTAGTCGATCCAGGCTTAGTGCTTGTTTCTGGTGACCTTATCGCCATCGATGTCGAGGCAATAAGGGTGCTATTAAGCTACGAGGCTCGCAATAAGCTACCCGCCAATCCCTGTGAATTACCACAAATTGCTGCTGCGGTAAAGCATGGGGTAGGAGTAGGGGAAAGCAAATATATCGTGGTTGAATGAACTGATTCTTACACCAGATTAAACATACTAAACATCACGATATTACTATATAAAAAGATGAAAAGTATAACCATGCGTTGTAATAAGAGATTGATTGAAGTAGAATTATTGTTGTATCGAATTTCTGGGTTAGATAAATCGTCAACGGTGAGAGGCGGAAAATGGAGATAGAACTTGGTGCCGAAGTAATAGACAAGAATGGAAAACGACTGGGGACGGTTGACCGAGTTATAAAAGATACATTCACGGCAGAGATTAAAAAGTTTACTGTTAGCACGGATATCTCCGAAACTGATTTGTTCTTCTCGCCTGAAGAAGTGCAGGAGGCTTCAAGTACAACCGTGAAACTAAGCGTTGCCTTTGACGAAGGAGAAGCTCTTGAAGTCAAATATGGGGCTGAGGTTGTTAACAAGGACGGGAAAGTCTTGGGAACCGTTGATTACCCGATCAGAGATATGCTAACTGGTGAAATAAAAAGTTTTAAGGTAAAAACGCCTCAAACCGATACTGACCTGTTCTTTTCAACCGAAGACCTAATCGAGATCACTCCCACCAGAATTAAGTTAAAAATTAGCCAACCAACGAAATAGATAGCCATTTTCCCTTAACCGAGTATTCTCATGTTAGGGCGTAGGAATTTTCCCGTCATACATTCTGACGAAATGTTTGATAAAAGGAAAAGCGTTCCTTTTTTGTCTCATAACTTTATACCTACCGCTCAGGCATGGAATTTACCGGACCTTTTTATATTTGTTTTAGCTTGACAATAATATTCGTTCGACATAGACTGTAGTGACTAATCTGGCACGGGAGGATAGTTCCTCATGAAGTGCCCACATTGTCAAGCTGAAAATTTAGATAGGGCTAAGTTGTGTATAAATTACGGAAAGTCACTTCAGACTAATATTATCTGCCCCCAATGTCAACATACCAACAAAGTTACAACCAAATTATGTAAAGAATGTATAGTAGCTTGAGGTATCAGGAGGGAATGCAATGAAAAGAAAAGCGGTAGTAACGCTGGTATTAGTGGTGATACTACTTAGCGGTTTGTTCGCCTGTTCCAAAGAAACAACAGAAACCGAGCCTTCTCAGATACCAACATCAGAGCCATCCCAAATACCCACTACCGAACCGTCGCCGACACCGACACCGGAGCCTTCGCCAACGCCGACACCTACGGAAGAAGAGGATTTGACCGATTTAGACATGGACGGTGTCCCGGACCAATATGAAGTAGCCGGCTTCGTATGGAAAGATAATAAATTCCAGAAATGGGATGGCAACCCCAACGTAACTTACTATCGCACTGACCCGACCCAGTTTTCGACTGACCAAGACCCTTATAGCGATGGTATGGAAGTATCCGGCATTAAAATGGATACTTCGGTGGCTGCCCCAGGAAACCACCCTCTGGTTCCAGCTTACCCGGACATTTACGTTTCCATGACCAGTTATGATGTAACGACCAGAGGAGAAATCACCAACAGCAGCGGTGGTCAAACGCAGGATGCCTGGTCCAATTCAGTAACCGATGAAAAAACAATGGAACACCACTGGGAATTTACCGTATCGAGTGAAGCAACAGTGGGCACCTCGGGGATGTCGGCTACAACTAGCTGGTCCGCTACAGTCGGGGGCAGGTACGGTAGCAATCATGCTGTTACCGAATCCACCTCAGGTTTTTCATCCGAGGACTGGCAAGAGGCAATGACCACAAACCCATCCGAAGCAGCCGAGCTTAAACTGAGATTGAAATTCGAAAACCACGGCACGGCTGCCGGTGAGAACGTCATTCCGACGGTGAGTCTGATGCTGGGTGATAAAACCATTGCCACCTACCAATTACCGGAAGATAAGAAGATTGATGTATTACCTGTTAACAGCAGCTTCCCTGAGGCCAGTGAGTGGGTTATCGGTGACGAAGCCGAGGACGAAATAATAGTAACTCTGGATGAATTGAAGTCCATTCAGATGGGTGCACCACTGTTCTTGGACGTTCCACAGATTAAAGCCGATGTTCTAGAGCAGGATGAACAAGGCCACTGGCAGGTGGTGGATACCTGGGCAAACTATAAAGCACGTGTTGATAGTGTTTGTGCCCGTCTATCTGTGGACTTAAGAAACGGCAGTATGAATTCCTATCGTGTGTTCGCAAAATCGCAGTATGGTCCCGAGGTAACGCTTAAAGATGCTCTTGATTGGACGGTTGGATATAAAGATACCGGGCAAGGTCCTGAAATTATGGGAACATCGGTGAAAAACTGGCGATTCGGTTTCTCTGAGAATGCAATTGAGGATGTGACCAGGCAACTTGAAGGCCAGGCAAATAACAATCTTCTGAATGTCGTTCTTGATGCTGGCTGGACTATTAGCATCATGGCTCCCAGCGGTAAAGATATTCCAGAGATTGTCTGGTGTTACGCCAATGAGGAATTGGATACAACCACTGTGACAGCTTCAGTCATTGACGACTTCGCCGTGAGTAGGGTGATATTCCGACCCACGCCTGATGCTGAGGCACAGTTCATGACCGAGGAGACAAAAGGTTCTGGTATCTATAAGATTCAAATATCTAATTACTCACCAACCGGAAGGGAGACCATCGAGGCAATCAATGACCGTGGCAACTCAGCAAAAAAATCAGTATCAATGATGCTATCAGCACCACTGGCCGACGGCAGTTATGTGATTACATCCAGATACAGTAACAAGTCTATCGCCGTTGAGAATATGAGCGATGATGACCAAGCTAATGTGGTTCAGTATCAACATACTGAGGACAGCGCCGCTGTTTGGCAATTACAGTATATTGGCAGTGGATATTACAGAATTATCAACGAACACAGCGGCAAGTGTCTGGAGGTTGCCGATGCTAGGGAGGATGAGAATGTTAACGTACGCCAGAATACGTGGAGTAATTCTGATAATCAGAAATGGCGATTGGAAGATACTGGCGACGGCTATTACTCAATAAACGCCATGCACAGTAGAAAGTGCCTGGATGTGGAGACAAGTCTGGATGATGGCGCAAATATACGGCAGCATACTTATGAAGGGGGAGAAACACAGCAGTGGGTGTTCGAATCACCAGAAAAGTATCCGTCTGTGCTCTCGGACTACTATGCCATTGCCGCCAAGAACAGCACTATGGGACTGGATGTACTTGGAGCAAACATAGACGACGGTGCTATAGTTGGGCAGTGGGATTATGTTGGCGGAAATAACCAGCAGTGGCAATTCAGACCGGTAGGAGAAGGCTTTTTTGAAATAGTCGCCAAGCATAGCGAGAAACTACTTGGTGCCACCGGTGCCAGTGTTGTGCAACAGACTCGTAACAATGAAGATAGCCAGAAATGGAGATTCGAATCTGTTGAAGGAGGCGCCTACTACAAAATTACCAACAAGGGCAACAACCAGTGTTTATCTTTTGAAGGCTCCATCACGGACTCCGAGATTAATTTAGTATTATCGGAGTATGCAGGTAAAGATAACCAGAAGTGGGTGCTTCATCCCAAGGTAATATCCTGTATAGACCTTATCAGGGTTATTCAAGAGTCGATGCCTTGCCCCAGTGGCTATAAGAAAATAAACTTCAATCTGAATACCAACGCCAGTAAGAGCAGGCCTGTGTACATTTGTATTAAGGAGAATGTCCTTGGGTCTAATAACTTCAAAGTTGTCGGCGCTTGGAATAATAGCAATGTATCCTGTGGTAGCGGTTGGGTTAAAATTCCCCAGGACCTGAATGAGGGCACATATAGTGGTTTACCTGGGATTCATTACAATATCTACCTTTGCGTTAAACAGCAGACCCTGGGGGTATACAGCATCAGTGCAATTTCAGGAGGGAGCGACCTGAAAGCACCCGCTGGATGGACGCAAATAACTTATAACCTGAACCATTGTGCAGTTGGTGGCGTATATGTCAATTTTATCGTAAAGTGATTCTGATAATAATATAGTTATTAGATAAGGGGGGTGTGGAGATGCCCCCCTTTTTATATGTTTACAGACACTTGGTCGCTGGTTCAATACCTCTTCTATTAAAATTTTACACAAATGACTCGCTCCTAATAATGACACATAAATTATGATATGCAGCAGATTGGTGCTATTCCAAAGTAAGTAAGATAGTAGCCCTCGCTGGAGCGGGCGCTGAGGCATAAGGATATATTGAAGGCTTAATTACCTGTACTAATACCTGAATCCTCAACTGAATATATTATATCTGGTAGTGACGATGTTTGGGGATAATAATTGGGGCGCCAGTACTCGTTAATGTAGCGGTTACTGGTACTCTTTTTATTAGTCAATTAAGGGGTGAACTAAATGTCATTAAAAGAATCAATGGAGAAGGGACGAAAGATATCGTAGGACGCATGACTCTGAAAGATGTTGAAACTCTACTTCAGGAAGACGGAAAAGCTTGGTCGGAACTTTACGCGGTTCTTGAGCCCACCCGGATGTGAATCTCCATGATGCTGGTTCCAAAGCCTTCAACAGTCGCGATATTTACGCTCATGTAGCGCGTTGGATGGAATATTACGCAGCTAAAATAAACGCTTTTGTTGTAGGAAAGTCCATTTAGGTTGCCAGGAAGAGTACTGAAAAATGCGCACCGGATAAGGAGTCTGGTTCAGTATCATAAGATCTTTCAAAGCCTGCACAATCCATCGGATAGTTAATACACGATCAGATGCAATGAGTGAATCCCTTAGAAAAGCAAGTGCTGCTAGGTACAGATTCAGAGGAACCGCCATGCTTGTCGCAGTTTGACCTCCTATTCTGGAAGAGCTAGAATTTCCTCGAAGAGCCCTGATATATCCAGTACATCTGAGGCTAATGTCAGTGTTTGATAGTTGGACACGGCTTGCCAGACATCACATGGTCGTTTGCGCACTTTTGGTGCTGACACTTTTTCTTGCCTGTGCTCAACCCGGAGAGAGGGACATTACGCCAACGCCCAGTGTCATCCAAGAAGACGAGGATGAGGCCACCTTCGCTGCCAGCAGAAAAGAGATGGTCGATATTCAGATAGTATCGCGGGGCATTGATGATGCGGGGGTAGTTGCGGCGATGTCGATAGTGCCCCGCCACCGCTTTGTACCGGATGAATATCTCAGCCAGGCTTATGAAGACCATCCCTTGCCCATCGGTCATGGGCAGACCATCTCGCAACCCTATATCGTTGCTCTGATGACGCAGTACCTGGCACTCCAGCCCGGAGAGAAGGTTCTGGAGATAGGCACCGGCTCCGGTTATCAGGCGGCCATCCTGGCCGAACTCACCGATCAGGTCTACACCGTGGAGATAATTGAGCCTCTGGGCCAGCAAGCAGCAGCCACGCTGGAGGCATTGGGATATAACGTCCACTGCAGGATTGACGATGGTTACTACGGCTGGGCAGAACATGCCCCGTTTGACGCTATTATTGTTACTTGTGCCCCTGACCACGTGCCACACCCCTTGGTCAAGCAACTCAAGGACGGTGGCAGGCTGGTTATACCGATTGGGCCCCCCGGTTTTCTCCAGACCCTGTGGCTTTTCGAGAAAAAGGGAGACGATTTACTCGCGACTAACCTTGGGGGTGTGGCGTTTGTACCTCTGTTGGGCGAACATTAGGCGGGTTATCCGTTGCTGATGAATGCCGCTTTAATTCCTGCACCCAGTGATAGACGACTGCTGCCCCCGCTAAATATATAATACCAGCCGCTACCAGTACCCAGGAGAACCCCACCGCGAGGGCAATCATCAGGGAGAGAACAGAGCCGACTACCGAAGCGCAGCCATTGATACCCCAGGCCCACGGGACAGAATCGGGTGACAGCTTTGCCAGAATCCTTATCCCCGAAGGGAAGGGGACGCCCATGAGAAAGCTGAGCGGCGCCAGGGTAACCATGGTAACCAGTAGCCTTATAAACAGACTCTGCCCCAGCAATGCCTCGAACAGATGCGGGAGAAACACCGGATAGAGGAAGGCAAGCACGCAGAGTGCCAGGATTACTTGAGGGAGCACCCTGTTCAGCCTGGCAGACAGCAGGCTGCCTAGCCCTGAGAATACAAAAATGGTAAAAAGGACTACGGCGAAGGCATAGGTAGGCTGGTCAAGGAAAAGGATAAACTTCTGCATCAGCGGGATTTCGATAAACAGGAACCCCAGGCCCAGTACCAGGAAGTAGACGAATAGTTGCCATCTCACCCCCGGGGCAATAGTCCGGCTTTGTCCTCCCTGCCCCCTGCGTCGTAAATAAAGTGGTAGCAAGATAAGCAACGCTGAGGCCAGTACCGCGGCGAGCAGCAGTGCCGTTACAATCAGATAGCCGGCGCCGCCGAAAGGCTGCCAGGTCTTACCCAGAGTACGCCAGATATTCGGGACCTGACTCCACTTAAAGAAATGGAAGAAAAACGGTCTGTCATCGCTGGGAGGAGAAATATCATAGGAATATTCAGCGAGGTAAGACTCCCTTTCCGAAGGCGACAGAATGCTAGTAAAAGCCTCGTTATACACTTCGCGGGGTAACACGTTATAGCGGTTAAGGTCGGTCTGGGCTATTCCCGGGAAAAAGACCACATCGAACCCTAGCCTATCGCAGAAATTTTTCACGGCGGTAATGTCCTGTTGAAGGAAAGGGCTCTCCTTTACCAGCAGGGTGAATGTCTGGAAGCTCCGTATCGCCGCCATATGCCGCCCGGGGTCAACTATGTCCAGTTCTTCAAGGGCGGCCGTTGCCAATGATATCAGGCGGGCCTCCTCATTGGGCGGTGTCTGAATCCAGCGACTGACCGATAAGATACCCCCCGGTGCCAGGTGCCGGTAATATTCCTTAAAGGCTTCCTCCGTGTATCGATAGTCCTCCGCCAGACTGTAGGCACCGGCGCCAACGACGCGAAAGCTGTCCCTTAGTGGCAGTTGAACCACGTCAAATCGTTCGTCTGAGTGCCTGAGGTAACTCCTGACTCCTTCAGCAGCTACCTTCACGCGGGGCTCGTCAAGAAGCCGACCCTGCCCCCCGGGGTCTTTAATAGCCTCAATGACAAGTGGATTAGAAATAACTGCCACCAACGAAGAGCTTTGATGATAAAGGGCTGTCAGGACCTCCAAGCCACCCTGAGGTTCAATGACCAGAGCCCGGGGCTCCGGCAACAAGCGATAGACCAGGGCACTCGGTAGATATTCGGTGAAGACAGCCTGTCCCGCTTCAACCTGGCTTATCGGGCTCAGGTCGGAGCCATCTACGGTCAAGCCAAGCTGGAGGGGTAGGTCCTGCTCATATTTGAAGCTCAACCCTGGGGCGACATGGATAGCGCGGCTCTCGACGATGTCCACACGGGAGAAAGCATTCCACTCCGTTGACAGGATTTGTGCCTGTTTATTAAGCAGGGTCTGGCTCAGGCTCTTATAGGGGGACATTTTGACCTCCAGAAGTGATGGAAAGCCGACAAGCAGGATGATTAATCCCATCCCTCCAATGAAAGCCAGACCGGAGAGATATCTGGAACCAGACACGGAGAAAATAAAAAATGCTATCATTCCCAGCAATGCCGCCAGCACTACCGTGCCACCACCCCCGAATAAAGATGGTATTACCAGTACCAGGAGGCAGCCAAGCCCCGACCCCAGCATATTAAAACCGTAGAGCTTTCCCGCTCTTGTGGGCATCCTAGCAAGTGCCACTCCCAGTGTCAGTCCGGTAAAGAAAAAGGGGATGGCCAGTGCCAGATAGTAGATAATTATATAGAGTAATTGGCGGCTGTCCCAGGCAATGCGGTAAGAATCGAAGGGGATGCTATTAACGATGAAGTAGCTGCCAAGGCAACCCAGCGAAAAGAGAACAGCACCTATCGCCAGTATGTGGTTTATTTTCTTCGTCACCACGCGGGGGAATAATGATAAAAAGGAGCCACTGGCGCCGAAGCCCAGCAGAGCCAGGCTAACCACCATGAAGGCAAAATGATACCACTGAGCCACCGAAAACACCCTGGTCAGGGTGATTTCGAAAAGGAGCGTTGCCGCTGACAATATTAAAATTCCTAAATAAACAAGGAACATACCGAACCTTCCGTAATTCTATCACATATTACACGGTCACACTCGGAGTCATTTCTTCGGTGATACTCTTATTATGGCTTTCAAGATGCCACGACTTGAATGCTATCCTCGATTTTCGTCCGGTCGCTACGGAGTATTTTAGACAATTCGGTGAACCGCTCGGTTTCGGTGATAAAAATCCAGATTGCAGGATTATATAACGAGGTTTTCAAGAAGTAGCTTCTTTTGTATTATTACGGAAAGGAAAACTTCTGTCTTCTCAGTGAAGATTTATGTACTGACTCACCCGACTCGGGATCGTCCTTTCGACGGCCAGTACTGGGCCATCGGGGGGCTTAATTTCCAGGGAGAAGCTGTCATAAGGACCGATACTGATATTACCTGAAGTTGGTATAAATATTGTCATCTGGAACAGCTCATTGGGATCGAGCAGGTAGTCATCGTTACCCCAGCTCAACCGTTCTACCGTCCAGTTGACTGAGGGGAGATAGTTTTCTGCGTCGCTGTAGGAGACGACAACCAGCTGAGTGCCGTTTCCGGATGGGGTGAAGTCCACCGGACTGCCGCCGGTGGGGACACCGATGCAGAAGAAGATATCCGTTACCTCGCTATCTACCATATGGGCGATGATATTCCCCCTGATTTCTACCGTGGCCATCGTCGATTGAATTCCATTATTGATGGCTTCTTTTGCCTTCTGTGAGGAAAACAAACCTGCAGAAAGAACAACATACGCAAAAACTGAAGCTACAATGACAAAGGCAATAAGTATAATCGCCATCGATAGTCCGGTGAGACCTTCTTGGTCTTGGCGGATTCTTCCTAGTAATCTGTACATTGCTTCAACCCACCCCTTACGTTTAATAAATAAGCCATTTATCGGGTGATACGGACTTTCCCGCCTACTTTTCAACATTATTCGCGATACTGCTAAGCTATTATAGATTAACAATTAAGCAGTAACTTACGCATAAATTTCACCCATTGCCTAATAAATATTTTGTTACAGTTCGCTTCCCGCCAATATGAGGCACTCAATATAAAGACTCGATACACGTAGTAAACGTTCGTGATATACCTTTTTAACGGTTTGAGACATTTCGTTTTATTCAATGTACCCTTGCATGGGCGATTATCCACACACGATTCGGCTTACCAGATATGCTAAAGGAATTTATTTATATTGGACAACAATGGCTTGGATTGCTATCCCAAATCACATTAGAGGCTTTTGTTGGATAACATCATCTTGGAAAGTGACTTTTAATATACAATCAAGCCAATTACCTCAGGAAATTAGACAGTTATGAATTCAGGTTGAAAGAAAGTTCAAAGGTTCTGTCTATTGTACACCACCGCCACCACTAACACCTGCTCTCTGTTTTAGCCTTTTTATCATACATTGCCCGGCGCTTGGGCTTAATGGGGTTCCTTCTTCAGTTAGCCATAACTCTGCCCTGCCATCACCAGAACGATTCATGAGATAGCGCCAGAGTGATTTCTGAGCCACTTTACCCATCCTTACTATCCTTTCTTTGCCACCTTTTACCATAACCCTTATATTGCCATTTGAATTATCAATATCAGCCATTTTCATTCCGGTTAATTCTAATAACCTTAAACCGGAATCAATAAATACCAAAACAATGGCCTTATTGCGGCTACCTAAAAACCTAGCATTATTTTGATAGTCTCTTTCACAAACAATCAGCATTAGTTCGATTTCCTCTCTGGTATAAGGCTTGATTACCTTGTCCTTTGGTTTAGCTACCTTAATATTGTCACAAGGACTTTCGTCTAAAACTCCTTCACGAACCACCCAACTGAAGAAATTCGACAGCACTACGAAGTAATAATGAACTGTAGTATGGGTGACCTTTCGGCGAGCCGGCTCGGAGCCATTGCCTATTAATCCCCACCGGTTGGTTTCGTTAGCCACATAACCGATAAATTCACGTATGTGCCATTCTGAAAATGAACGGATATCATCGGGCCATCCTTGCCTTAAGGAATACCAGATGAAACGTCTGAGGTTTTCTGAATAGTACTCTACCGTACGAGGGCTTTTATCCTCGGTTTGTTTGGTGAGAACAAACACATTGACGAGAGACTTGAGAGAGGATCCAGGGGACACTGAAGGGTGTGCTAAAACAACCATTTTTCATATGCGGATCCGCCTTAAATCCAGTATCAGATGGTCATCTTTGAATTCAACCACCTGTGACTTTCATGGCAATTCAGATGGTCACGCCCGTATTTTTCGTAGCTATGGTCGGGGCGGGCGGATTTGAACCGCCGACCTTCTGAACCCCATTCAGACGCGCTATCCAGGCTGCGCTACGCCCCGTTTTCCTTAAATAATGATATGCGAGGCGAGGGGGAAAGTCAAACACCACCAGGCATTTGCCCCTCCTTATAAATTCACGCTATAATTATTCCTGAGACCCCATGTTCATTCGCAGGATACATCCGCATACAGCATTGTACGCAGCCCCAGCTTTACCCTCATCCCAGGATGAACCCATGCTGGGTTGCTACCGCATCCTCGACCTCACCACGGAAAGGGCTTTTATCTGCGGTCGGGCCCTATCCGACTGGGGGGCGGAGGTGATAAAGATTGAGCCGCCCGGGGGCGACCCGGCGCGGTTCCGGGGGCTTTTCCCCAACGATAAGGTCGACCCCGAGAAAAACCTGACCTGGCTGGCTTTCAACGCCAACAAGAAAAGCGTCACCCTGGACATCAAGACGCCCCAGGGCAAAGAGATATTTAAAAAGCTCGTAAAGACGGCGGACGCCGTACTCGAGTCCTATCCCCCCGGTTACCTGGATAAACTCGGACTCGGCTATCAAGATTTATGTAAAATCAATCCCGGCATCGTGCTGACATCTATCACCGGCTTCGGGCAGGAAGGACCGTATAAAGACTACAAAGACCCGGACATCGTGGTGCGGGCGCTGGGGGGCATGGTATATACCGCCGGCTACGAAGACCGTCCTCCCCTCACCACCAGCTACGTGCATACCCACACGCTCGGAGCCATGAACGGCGCCGCCGGCACCATGATTGCCCTGGCGCACCGCGCCCTTACCGGCCAGGGACAGCACGTCGATGCCATCACGCAGCAGGCGCTGGACATCGTCTGCTCGGCGGAAATCGAAGGACCCTACGCCCTCTTAGGCGAAATCCCCAGAAGGCACGGTCGCGCCCGGGCATCCGTCACCCTCAAAGACGGCTCCACCTTCTACAACACCCTGCTCTGGCCCTGCAAGGACGGCAATATCGCCCTCAACCTGCTGCTCGTTCCCTCGTCCGCCAGGAACAACCGCAGCATGATGGAATACATCAAGAAGGACGGCATCGATATCGGCTTCCTGGAAGGCTGGGAATGGGAAAAGAAAGACTGGGGGGACATGACGCTGAAACAGGCCGAAAAGCTCATGGACACGCTCGGCAAATTCTTCATGAACCACACCAAAGACGAACTCCTCAGGCTGGCGGTGGCAAACCGTTTCCAGCTGGGACCCTGCAATAACGCTGCAGACGTCTTGAAATACCCGCAGCTCGAAGCCAGGAAATTCTGGAAGGAAATCGATTATCCGGGAATCGGCAAGCTGAAATACCCGGGCGGAGCGGTGATGACGACGCAGGGATACGTAGGTCCCCATACTCGCGCGCCGTACATCGGGGAGCATAACGAGGAAATCCTAAATAAGCTCGATACCGCTCCTGTAAAAGTGAAGTCTCCAGCGAAACAAAGTAAAACCGTCAAGCCTTTCGAAGGCGTCAAGCTGGTCCAACTCTGCTGGGCGGGGGTGGGGGTATATACCTGCAATTACCTCAGCCACTACGGGACGACGACGGTACGCGTGGAGACAGCCACGAGGCCGGACCCCGTTCGTATCTGGGCACCGTTTGCCCCGACCTACAAACCCGGCGAGCCGGTAGGTATGGAACGCAGCGCCTTCTTTTCTATCACTCACACCGCGCCAGAACTGGGCATAGCCCTCAACTTCAAACAGCCGGAAGCTATCGAGATATTTAAGAAGCTGGTCGCCTGGGCGGACGTGGTGGCAGAGGGATTCCCAGCGGGGGTCATGGACAGGCTGGGGTTCGACTACGAGGGGCTCAGGAAAATAAACCCGCAGATTATCATGTTCCGAACCTGCGGCTACGGGCATACCGGACCGATGGCGGATCAGCCCGGTTTCGGCAGCATACTCACCGCCGTTACCATGATGGACAACATCGTCGGCTGGCCGGACCGTCCCCCGGTGCCGCCGTCGACTTACTACACCGACCAGCTTTCGCCGATGTACGCCTCGCTGGCTATCATGGCGGCTCTCGATTATCGACGGCGTACCGGCAAGGGGCAATACATCGACCACTCGCAGATAGAAGCCGGACTTAACTACATGACGCCGCTTATCCTCGATTACCAGGCGAATAACCGTGTATTCGAATTCAAAGGGAACAAATGCGAGTATGCCGCTCCACACGGCATCTACCGCTGTAAGGGCGACGACAGATGGGTGGCTATCGCCGTGATGAACGACGACGAATGGCGCAGCTTCGTGAAGGCAATCGGCAGCCCTGCCTGGGCGAAGGATAAGAAATACGCCAAGGCAGCGAGCCGCGTGAAACACAGTGATGAACTCGATCGTCTTGTAGAAAGCTGGACGGTAAACCACTCCCCGGAAGACGTACAGAAAATGCTGCAGGACGCCGGCGTAGGCGCGGGACTGGTCTCCAACGCCAGAGACCTCGATGAAGACCCTCAGATGAAGCATTACAACTTCTACCGTGAGCTGGAGCACCCTTACATGGGCAAGCTGCGGTACTATCACCCCGCTCCCATCAAGCTATCGGCGGCGCCAGCCGACGTAAACCGACCCGTCCTCCTCGGGGAACACACCGACCATATCTGCACCGAGATACTCGGCATGTCCCAGAGTGAAGTAGACGCCTTGAGAAAGAAGGGAGTCTTTGACTAGCATACTAAGTTTGCTTGAGTTTGCCCATCGGATTAAGTAGTATATTGGCATGGACTTAAGCGGGTTCTGGGATACCTTTTTACCTGTCCTGGATAAAGTCCCGGCTGTCCGGGGCATCATCGGGGCTATCATCGTCTTTTTCGTGCCGGGCTTTGCCTGGACCCTTGCCCTCTTTCGCAAGATAAACGTCGCCGAAAGAATAGGCATTTCCATAGGTTTATCCATCGCCACGGTGACCCTCAGCGTCCTCGCCCTGAACCTCTTCTTCGGGGTAAAAATCACCGGCAATAATTCTTTAATCACAATAGCTGTAATTACGATAATCCCCCTGATAATTTACCTTACCAGGCGCTACATCATCCGCAAAACCGAAGAGGCCGACGGAGAATGAATGTATGACGTGATAGTTGCCGGGGGCGGTCCCGTCGGCAGCCGGGCGGCATACCGCCTGGCGCAAAAGGGACGCCGGGTACTGGTGCTGGAAAAGAAATCAGAACCCGGCACCAAGGTCATCTGTACCGGCATCATCGGGCAGGAATGTGCCGCCGCTTTTAACATCGATGACAGGGCAATTATCAGAAAAGTCAACAGCGCCAGCCTTTTTTCACCCTCGGGGAACCGGCTCCACATACGAAGAGAAGAAACCCAGGCATGCATCCTCGATAGAACGGTCTTCGATGTCTCTATGGCAGAGCAGGCACAGCGAGCCGGGGCGGAATACCGGTTCAAAAGCAGGGTAATAGATATCAACGTCAATAACGACATCGTCAGCGTAGCGACCGATTACCAGGGTAAAACGCAAGTCATCACGGCAAAGGCAGTGATTATTGCCTGCGGCTTCAATCCCGGACTGCTCAAGCGACTGGGCCTGGGCGTATTCAGGGATATTACCATCGGCGTCCAGGCAGAGGTCGAAGCCCCGGATACGGACGAAGTGGAAGTCTACTTCGGGGATGCGACTCCTGGCTTCTTCGCCTGGCTGGTGCCGACAGCGCTGCCCGTAGCCAAGGCCGGTCTGCTCTCAAGAGAAAACGCCGGTCTGTACCTGAAAAAGTGGCTGGCAGCCCTGGTAGAACGGGGAAAAATAGCTTCAGCCGAAGTCAAGATAAACTACGGGGGCATACCACTCAAGCCGCTATCACGCACCTGTTCCGAACGCATGGTGGTAGTCGGCGACGCAGCCGGGCAGGTCAAGCCGACCAGCGGCGGCGGCATCTATTACGGGCTACTCAGCGCCGATATCGCCGCCGATGTACTGCACCAGGCTCTGGAAGACGACGACCTTTCGGAAAGAAGGCTGCGGCGCTACGAGCGGGGCTGGCGGAAAAAACTGGGCAGAGAGATACGTACCGGCTACTGGTTCCGCAAGCTCTACGAACGCCTGAGTAACCGGCAAATCGACCGTATCTTCGAGATTATTAAGGCGGGAGGCATCGACGAGACTTTGCTCAAAGCCGATGACCTCGCCTTCGACTGGCACGGACGGGCGATATTAAGGCTGCTGAAATACCAGATGGTTGCCAAGACGATAGGTCGAATCAAACTCCCTTTCAGAACCGACCGTATTGACCCGGAACGATAATATTACGTAGAATGAAACATCACCACCGCGGAGAAAGATAAATGGCGAGTGCCGATAACCAGAATCCCAGCCTGGGCGAAGCCGCGACACAGTTCCTGTCAAAACTGCCCGCCAAAGACCGGCAGACCAGCCAGCCGGAGGTGTATAAATTCGCCCGGTGGTACGGCTGGGAAAGACCGTTCTCGCAACTGGCACCGCCCCACGTCGCCGGCTACGCCGAGCAGCTATCGGTATCCGACACGGACTACGCCCACAAGCTGGTACTGGTGCGTTCCTTCCTGGCGTACGCCAAAAAAGCCGGGTGGAGCCGGACCAACCTTGCCACGCACCTCAAGACTAAAAAAGGCAACGTTACCCCCCAAGGTAGGGCAAAACGTCCGGTGGAGTCCGTCACCCTGACGCGTGAGAAATACGACGAACTCGTCGCCGAACTGGAAAACCTGAAAAAGAGGAGCCAGCAGCTCATTAAGGAAATACAGCTTGCCGCCGCCGACAAGGACTTCAGAGAAAACGCGCCGCTGCAGGCAGCCCGGGAAGAACGGGGACACGTGGAAGGACGGATTAAGGAACTCGAGGAAGCTATCAAAGCCGCCACCATCATCGAGGAGAAGAAGGAATCCAACGTAAAAACTGGTATCGGCGACAGCATATTACTCGAAGACCTGGCTTCCGGCGAGGAACTCAGTTATATGATAGTTGACCCGCGGGAGGTCAACCCGCTGAAAGGGAAGATTTCCATCGCTTCTCCCATGGGTAAGGCACTCATCGGCAGGAGCAGCGGGGACACCATCGAAATCACGGCACCGGCAGGCAAGCTGCGCTACCGGATAAAACGCATCGAGCGCTAGCCGGAATATGCTATAATAGACCTGTCATCACGGGGCCGTAGTTCACTCGGGAGAACGCCGCGTTCGCATCGCGGAGGTAGGGGGTTCGAATCCCCCCGGCTCCACTTGGGGTGACAATAGGCAGAACTTTCTCCATCTCCTTTGCATTGAATATTTAAATAATAGAAATTAATATTGAACAAAATAAACAATTGTTGCTTAACAAAATACTTAAATGTTACCTCAGTTGCATATTCCACCCTTTTGCGTAACGTGTAGGCTGTGGTTGAAGTCTCAATAAAGAAATTACAGTTGGTATTCCCAGTATGGCTGCCACTTATGTGATGTGTTCAGACACTCCTTAAGAGTTTTGTTATCGGCAAACGTATCCAATCCAAATTTAGTAGTACGATGACCAACGATTAAGGTCATGTTCGTTGCAGAATTAGTTTTCAATCCCCGACAAAAGTCGTGGATTCTGGTAATGGCTTGTTCGTAGCTTTCGCCGTTGGGAAATGGTTCCTTTATCCACTTAATATTCATAGGATCGACCATCTCAGTTGGTTTACCATTAAAATCACCGTAATTGATCTCTCTTAGCCTCTTGTCAATGATTACAGTAATTTTCTTGCCGAAGGCGATTCTTACAGTCTCAACCGCTCTGACCAAGTCAGAGCAATAAATCAAGTCTACATCAATGTTCTCAAATCTTTCCCCCAATTCCCTAGCTTGTTGAGTACCCAATGGAGATAATTGGACGTCATTCCATCCAGAAACGAGACTGACCTCATTATCCTTACTCGTTGAATGATATACAAAATAGACTTTCATTTTTTAAAATCATAGCATAAGAATACGGAATTGAACATGTCGATATAAGGTTTAGTGACGCAGTACTCAGGTGACACCGAACAGGTAAGAAATCATCGCTCTTTAATTAGCCTCTCACATATCTTTTAATTGACGCTTATTCTTCTTAATTCTATAATGATAACCATTAATTAATAAGTTGAAATCAGGTTGAATATCCGGCACGCGGCCTAAAGATGTTATACTTAGCCCGATAATTCTTAGTTATGTAGGCATTTTTCTATGTTGAGTGAAATTGCGCGTAATATACAAGAGAGGATGAAACAGTCCGGATACAAAGTAAAATTTGTATCCATAACACACTTGCCGGAGGTACAAGAATCAGTCGCCAAACTGGTTAGGCAAGGATTAATAAACAAACGGCTATATAAAAAGTGGCATTTTTATTTAGATAACAATAAAAACTTGCCGGAGGCGAAAACAATCTTCATCGTGGCAATTCCTTCGCCTCTTACTCGTGTCTGGTTCAAATACAAGGGAACCGCTTATCCCGCGGATATCCCACCTGATCATTATGCAAAAAAAAGAAAGGAATTTCTTGCAGAAGAAATACTAAACAATGTGCTAAAAACTGCCGGATACAAGATAGCAAAAGCTCATTTGGCACTAAAAACGCTTGCTGTACGGAGCGGACTAGCAGCATATGGTAGGAACAATATCACTTATGTTTCGGGGATGGGAAGCTTGTGTATGTTGGTTGCTTTCTACACTGACTGGTCCTGTGAAAAGGATAACTGGCAGGAATGTAAAGTGATGAAAGCCTGCGAAAATTGTTCACTTTGTCGTGAGAACTGTCCAACTGGAAGCATTCCCGTCGACCGCTTTTTGATCCACGCTGAAAACTGCCTAGGTTCCCTCCAAGAAAGGAATCCGAATTTCCCTTATTGGGTTCAGCTTCAGCCTGATTGGCTCAATGCCCTCACTGGATGTATGCGCTGTCAGTTCGTATGTCCAGTGAATAAACCCTATCTAAACAAGATTATGGAAGGCCCATCTTTCTCTGAAGAAGAAACTAGTCTAATCCTGAATGAAGCGCCTTGGCAGAAATTATCTTTAGAAACCCAGTTACAACTGGAGTTTTTTGGTGGAGTTTACCCTTTTTTGTCACGAAACCTTAGTGCGCTGATTGAAAAACAAACGAGAGTCACGCAAAGATAGTCCTTTTCTCTTGTAACGGAACTAGTCCTGCAACTGAGCCATCTGAGCACTACACATTCTAACTTTTTACTGAACCAGAAGAAATATCTATATTATCGCTATTCGTGAGATACATTGATGTCCTACTACAGTTGTTATTCCGGAGTTCCCTCGTCAAAAATCCATATTTGACAAATTGAGACACGTAAAATATATTATAGTAAACCGAGCGCGAAGCGGGGAAACCTAAAATTGGTAAATATATTACTTAAGGAGGTGATAATAAAGAAAAATCCATCTGATTAGATAGCCAAATAATTTAGAGGAGGTGAGTGGTGAAAAAACTCTTTCTTATCTCGTTAATGGTAATAATTACAGTTGGCATGGTGCTAAGTGGCTGCGCTGCAGAAGAACCGACTACTACCCCGACAACGCCAGCTACCACGAAACCACCCGCCACAACCGCGCCCGCAGCAACTCCAACCAAGACAACTCCGGCCGAAACTAAACCAGCCGAGACGAAACCAGCCGAGACAACCCCCACCAAAGTGGTCCCGACAGGAACGTTACGCGCCACAGTTCCTTCCTGGATAGAAACCATGGACCCGAATCTCCAGACCACCTTTGAATACGCGCTATACGAACACCTGTTAACCACTGACGAAAATAATAACTACACCGGCGAACTGGCTGAAACCTGGTCGGTAAGTGACGATGGATTGGTCTGGACTTTCAAGCTACGGAAAGGTGTAAAATTCCACAATGGTGACGAGTTCACTTCTGCTGACGCCAAATTCAGCTTCGAACGCATCATGAAGGAAGGCTCGATGTCTCCGTGGAGTCCCGAGTATAACGCCACTATCGACCACATCGAGACCCCAGACCCGTACACGGTAGAACTTTACTGTAAAAAGGTTAACTACCAGTTCTATGCCTCTGTCTGGGGATGCCCCATGCTGCCGAAGAACTATATCGAGGAGAATGGAGACGAATATTTCAACAATCATCCCATCGGGACGGCCCCGTGGAAGTTCGTCAAACTCACCCCGAGCGTCAGCATCGAATTCGAGGCGGTGCCAGACCACTGGCGTATTATCCCGGAATGGGCGAATTTAAAAGTTGAACTGATACCGGAATCAAGTACCGCCTTGGCCAAGCTCAGGCAAGGGGAAACTGATATCGTCTCCGTCAACATGGATGAAGCCCTTGAAGTGCAGGATGAGGGTTACGAACTGCGTATCCTGGGACGCCCCACCACGCCGGTAATATGCATGTTAAATACATGGGCTACTGATGACCCGATATCGGATGTACACATACGCGAGGCCCTGTCCCTTGCCATCAATCGTCAGGAGATTGCGGATATCTTCTTCAACGGATTAGCCGAACCGGGGGGCATACTCTGGACGGCTCCGTCGAGCTGGGGATTCGACCCGGCTTGGATGAAGGGACCCTACTTCCAATATGATCCCGGCAAAGCCAGAAGTTTATTGAAGGAAGCCGGATACCCGGGCAGCTTCGATAACCCGGTAATTACTTTATACTCTATGGCGTACCTGCCCTGGCTTCCCGATCTAAATCAAATCATAGCGGCCTACTGGGGGGCTGTCGGCGTCCAGACGAAAATAGAGACGATAGACTTCGGGCAATTAAGAGGGATGATGTATGTTCAAGACCCTGCCATGACCGGAAAGGTTGCCATCTGGAATATGCCGACCGTACAGCTCAGTGTTGCGTTCCTCCGGAGTGCTATTCATTCGGAAGGCAACTGGCAGCTGCTGCACGACCCGGAATTCGATTCCCTCTGGGCGAGTGTCAGTCTGTCCCCAGATCAGAATGAGCAGTTAGCGCTTTTCCAGCAAACCGTCGAATATATGCTCAACCAGTATATTTGCCCCGGTATTGTTAACATATACAGCTATTATGCTGTGGACGATACAATCGGCGATTGGACACTTCGCTTCCAGTATGATCTATGGGGCGGTTTTGCAGGAATCAAGAAAAAGTAAAAAACCGGTAGCATCCGGCTACCCGATTTTTTGCCTGTTATCGTGACAAGGCACTGCCGGAACACGAGATCGATAGTGTTATGGTACCGGCGACCGGGAAACGCTGTAATGTACCAGACGCTGAATATGGCAACAGCTATGGTGATTTGTCTGGTCCATAGGCAGCGGCTGACCGGCACCGGTACCTTCGTTTTCATATAGTATTCTGGAGCTTGAAAGCTATCGGTCCACGTCATAACGTACAAACTTGACCGGCGAAGCTTTCACGGTGTAGCCTGTATAGTGATTATCAATCAAGCCGTTCCAGTATGAAGGTGTGCCTGAAGATAATTATGACTGCTGCTGGTACGAGTAAAGACGGCGGTTTGATTCTGGCTACTCGCCGGTACCGGACAGGATAACCAAATAAATAAATGTACGAGTGATTGCCCGGAATATCAAAGGGTACGTGGGATAAATGTAACTGTATGCGAAGGATAGAATGATACGTTTTATATTACTGCGGATATTCCAGGCGATAATAACCCTCATTGTCATCTCTATAGTAGTTTTCGCTCTGGCAAGAGCCAGTGGCGACCCTGTGATGTTGATGGCACCCCCCATGGCTACACTGGAAGACTTGGATGCGATAAGAGAGCACCTTGGGCTAAATAAGTCATTACCGGAGCAGTACTGGATTTTTCTGAAAAACCTAAGCCACGGTGACTTCGGGGAATCAATCCGTACCAGGCAAGACGTTACCCACATTCTCTGGCAAAGACTGCCTAATACGGTGTCGCTGGGCTTGACGTCCATAGTTTTGGGATTAGTGTTATCACTTATCATGGGTGTTACCTCGGCGTACAAATTCGGTACCTGGATGGATAGCGGGGTGAAGTTAATAGCTATCCTCGGCCAGGCTTTGCCGAGTTTCTGGCTGGCTATTGTAGCCATAGCCATCTTCGCCGTGTGGCTGGGATGGTTACCCACCAGCGGTATGGGAACCCCGGCACATTTTGTCCTGCCGGTACTGACCCTTTCTTTCTTCAGTTTACCCATATTCACGAGGTTAATTCGGTCAAGCATGCTGGAAGTGCTTGATAGCGAGTACATCAAGCTGGCCCGGATAAAGGGCCTTGCGGAGAAGTGGATAATCTGGAAACATGCGCTGCGAAATGCGATTATACCGCTGCTGACGGCCGCCGGCATATCCTTTGGCACGATTGTTACGGGCGCCGTGATAATTGAGACTGTTTTTGCCTGGCCGGGTATCGGACGGCTACTGGCTGAAGCGGTAGTATCACGTGATTATCCGGTGGTTCAGGCTACGGTACTTTTAGTAGCTATCGTGGTTCTTTTCGTGAATCTGGTGGTGGATATTACGTACGGTTACGTTGACCCACGGATAAGATACTAATACTTTGATTGGCTCAGGCATGGAAAACGCAGGATTAGGAAGTAAGGTGGCAAAATACTGGAAAGCCTTTTGCCGGTTTCCAGTTATCCCGATTACCATCATGACTTTCATGGTATTTGTCGCCATATTTGCCAATGTAATTTCACCGTATCTGCCGGATGAGATGTCGCTCGTAGATAGACTTACGCCACCCTTCTTCATGAGTGGAGGGAGCACCGCCCATCTTCTGGGTACGGACAACCTGGGTCGAGACATACTCACTCGCATTTTTTACGGCGCCAGAATTTCTTTAAGTGTAGCATTACTGGTTATCGCGATTTGTAGCGCCGTCGGCACAACATTAGGAATGATAGCCGGGTATTTAGGAGGGCGAATCGACTCTTTTATGATGAGGGTAACGGACGCAGCGCTTGCCTTTCCTGCCCTTTTGATTGCGTTACTTCTCGGCGTAGCTCTCGGGCCGAGTTTCTTCACCGTCGTCCTGGCACTTTCGGCGCTTGGCTGGGCGCCTTACGCACGTATGATACGCGGAGAAATTATAAAACTACGCGAGGAGGACTTCATAGCACAGGCACGGGTTATTGGTAGTGGACCAATTACAATATTAACCAAACATATCTTTCCCAATATAGTCAACACTTTAGTGGTGTTGATGACGATGAGTGTTGGGCTGGTTATTCTCGTGGAGGCTTCTTTGAGTTTCCTCGGAGTCGGGGTTCCGCCCCCGACCCCGACATGGGGTGCCATGGTATCCGAAGGCCGGGATAAATTCGCCACCGCCTGGTGGATATCGTTGTTCCCCAGTCTTGCCATAGGCCTAGTGGTATTATCAGGGAACTTCCTGGGCGATTGGATTCGCGATAAGATGGATCCCAAATTAAGGCAGCTCTGAACAGTGAGTTATCAAAATGAGCAGGACGATAAAGATTACCGGCGCACAAATGGAACCTGTAATACTGGCGAACGACAGAAACCTGTCACGATGCCTCGCACCGATGGAGACCGCGGCAAAGGAGGGACGCAACTGATTGTCTTCCCCGAATTAAAGCGCTTCGTGCTAACCACTTGGTAAGGCTAGAATCGTTATAAAGTCGGAAATGGCAGTACAGGGTTGCCAGCAACTCGATATTGGTATGGTTCGGTCTTACGTTGTGGACCTTCAAAAATTGCTGGATGAAAGTGAAGTTACTCAGAGGAAGGCGTTTCTAAGGTCTTTCGTTAAGAGAATAGTCGTCGATAAGAATGTAGTAAAACTGCATTATAGTGTTCCGGTGCCTCCGGACGGTAAGGAGATGGAAAAAGTTCTGACTATCGTCCCCCCTCCCCCACCAAAAGTAAACATTTATAAAAGAACAGGTAATAAGAAGCTGAAAATCAAACCCCAGGGGCGATTCAAGGTCTACGCAATTAAGGAAACCGCTTTCTCTATGCCCTATATACCCTGCACAGGAACGCCCTGAGGGATTCAGAACCGGTATGCGGGTCACAGGGCATGTCTGCCGCCAGGAGGTTTACGTTGGACTCCGTAAAGCCGTACTCCGGCGGCTCTTTCTCCGGGAACCACCATCCGTGCTGCGCATGAACGACTTTCGGGTGGATGCCATTTGTTAATAACGCTTTTTGCTTTACTCTGCCCCGGCGGCTTTCAATCCAGACCCAGTCTCCGGTCTTTATACCCAGATTTTTAGCGGTGTCCGGGTGGATTTCCATAAGGGGATGGGGATTGAGCTTACGCAGCGATTCTATCTGCCGCCCTTCCGAACAGAAAAATCCCTTGATTCTGCATCCAGTGGTAATTATCAGCGGATACTCCCTGTACAAATCTGGCGTCGAATACGGGCTCTCGGGAGGTTCAACAAAATATGGCAACGGGTCATAACCCATGGACTCAAGAGTAGCGCAGCGCAATTCGACCTTGCCCGAGGGTGTGGTAAATCCTTCCTGCTCGTATTTTTTATAGCGCATTTTCCCGGTAAGGATGCCTATATCCTTGAATTCCTCGAAAGTAAGTCCGGCGCCCGCCAGCGTCCAGTCGTTGTACTCACGGACGTCTTTCCACGGGAAATCATCGTCCAGTCCCAGTCTGTGGGCCAGGTCGAAGAGGATTTGCTTATCGTCCCGGCATTCGCCTATTTCCGCCACTTTCTGCCGGACGAGAACACACCAGCCCATATGTACGTCGGCTACCTCGTCGTTTTCCAGCCAGCTCGATGCCGGCAGCAGTATGTCCGCGAGTTGGGCGGTAGGCGTCATGAAAAGGTCGGTTACCACCGTGAAATCTACCTTCTTGAATGCCTGGGCAGTCCTGACGGGGTCGGTCTGGTTGAGCAGGGTGTTGCTGCCCATAACGAACAGGGCTTTGATGGGGTACGGTTTGCCTGACATTATAGCGTCGAGGAGATGGCGCGGGTGGATCGTGGCGTTATCGAGGACTTTATATGTGCCGCCGCCGACCATCCTGGCTTTAATTTCAGGTGTTATTCTTTCACGCAGCGGCAGGCTCTGGTCCCCGTGAGTGGTATATGTTTTCACTCCGGCCGGCGCTACCCAGGAAACATCACCGCCGGGAACATCCAGGTTGCCGGTTATCGCCGATAACATATGAACGGCGCGGGCGGTCTGCATGGTGTTTATGTTCTGGTCGATGGCGTTGCCCCATTGTATGCAGGCGGGTTTAGTCGTAGCGTAAAGCCGGGCAGCTGATATTATTTCTTCCGCCGGAATCCAGGTAATCTCGGCAACTCTTTCCGGGGTATATTCCTTAACTCTTTCGGCAAGCTCATCGAAACCGATAGTCCATCTTTTTACAAAATCCTTATCGTACAAATTTTCTTTAATGATAATATTCAGCATACCCAGCGCCAGGGCATCGTCGGTACCCGGGCGTATTTGCAGCCAGTGGTCGGCCCATGTAGCCAGGTCGGTTCTCCGCGGGTCGATGACAATCAGCCCGGCACCGTTTCTTACCGTGCGCGTAACTTGATGACCGCACATGCCGTCGGCAGCCCCGGACTCCACGATGTTACAGCCCCAGTTCAGTACCAGTTTGGGGGTTACGCCGCCGAAACCATAGTAATCACAGACATGGAACCTGCCGCTGGTCATGCGCGCGGCGGCTATCCTCGGGAAGTAGCAGTTATTAATAATGCTGAGATGGTTCGGGGTGCCGAAGCAATTAGAAAACCTCATATACAGGGGCAATAGAGGGCGCCCGGTGCCTATGACGGTGGCTATCGACTCGGCGCCGAACTCACTTTTATATTTCTGGAGGTTATCCGCCACTGTATCCAGTGCCTCGTTCCAGCCGATTCTCCGCCACTTATTCTCGCCCCGTTTGCCGGTCCTTTTCAGAGGGTATTTCAGGCGGTCGGGGTGATATAATAATTCCACGGCGGCGCTTCCCTTGGGGCAGATATAGCCCAGATTTGTAGGGCAGTCAGGGTCTCCGGTAATTTTTATCACTTTACCATCCCGGATATGAACCAGGACGCCGCAGACGCCGTGACACATCCGGCAGGTGGACTTTACTATCTTTTCTCCCTGACTTTCCTTTTTCACCTGAACCATTCTAATCTCCACTCCTATCTCTGGCTAATCACTTTTACCTGCGTTCCATCAAACGAATATAGATTAGCCAAAGAATAGCAAAAAGAGAAAAGTCCCGTCAAATAAATCATCAAATCAGGCACAAAAAAATTTGTTGCTACTTTATTTATTGACAAACAACGCTTACTATAGTAATATCCACGTTGATTTAGCTTGATCTAACGAGCTTAAAACTTTATGAAAGGGGTAAAAAAATGGGAAAGGAAATTATTCTCTACAATCTGGCAGACAGCGTGACTGATGAACAGTATCAGGATTTTGTTGCTAAGGAGAAGGGTCCTTTACTGGATAGCCTGCCGTCGGTCAAAAAGTACGAACTGGTCAGGATAAAGGGAGCGGAGACGGGAGAGGTTCCTTATAACTATGTAGGAATCGTGCATTTGAAGAATCTGGATGACTTCTACCAGAAAGATAAAAAGACGCAGAAATTCCAGGACTTAATGGTAAAATTGCAGCCGATGATAAAAAACATTCACATCTTATACGGGGAAGAAGTCTACTAATCTGAAAAGGCGCCAGCGGCATTATAAGCGCAGGAAATTACTTTTCCCCTGTGTTAATAGACATAGCGGACTTAAATAAGATTAGGAGAGGACTAGTCATGAATCTAGAGCATCTATTAACGGAAGAAAACCGACAGATCCGGGAGACCATAAGGGATTTTACCAAAAAAGAAATCATACCCATTGCCAAGAAATTAGAAGCCGACTACAGTCTGGTTGAGGAAGTCCATCAGAAGCTTGTTGACATGGGAATTCAATCGGCGGGATATCCAACCGAATACGGCGGCGGCGGAAACCTCTCCTTCGCAAATACGGCTATCATCTGCGAGGAACTGGCAAAGGGTGACAGTGGCATAAGCATATCCGTGGGTATAAACGGCGGGCTGGTTCTATCACCAGCTGAAATCGCTAAAAACAAGGCAATTATGGATAGGGTTTACCCTGCCTTTTGTCAGGGAAAACTGGCCTATGCCTGCCTGTCCATGACCGATGAAGCCGGAGGAGCTGATACCGAGAACCCCCTGTTGCATGGCGCCGGCATCAAGACGATAGCCAGACTCGAGGGTGACGAATATGTCATAAACGGCAGTAAAATGTGGCCAACCCATGGCGGCATAGCCGAGGCATACTTAACCATTTGCACCACCGACCCCAACCTGGGAGATGACGGAATCGCCATTATTGTCGTCCCCAGGGATACTCCGGGACTTACCTTTGGCAAGCCGGAAAAAAAGATGATATATAAGACATCTATAAACAGCTCCGTATATTATGATAATGTCCGTGTGCCCAAGGAATACCGGGTTGCCGGACCCGGCGAGGACGCCAATCTGTACTATATGGTTACCGGGGGAGCGGGTTGGCACATGTCAATCATAACTCTCGGGATTGTTGAGCGTGCTTTTGAGATAGTGTTGGACTATACCGGGACTCGCATGGGCGGATTTAAGCCGGTCAGGCAGCACAGCATAGCTGCCGGGATAATCGCCGATATGGCCATTGGCATAGAAATGATGAGGGCAAGCCTTTATAACCTAGCTTATATGTTTGACCATCTGGATGTATACGGTCCACCGTGGGCACCGGAGTTCTTAGCCAAGGCGGCCGCCGCTAGGGTCTATACTGCTGACACCGCCGTCGAGATAGTCAACAAAGGTGCGGAACTGCTCGGCTCAATGGCAATTTCGGAGGACTTCCCTTATGAGAGGTGCCTGAGAGATGTCAAGTTATGCCAGCTCGGACTAGGCGGACAACAGATTTGTCGCTACAAAGTTGCCAAGGGCCATTATGATTTGAAGAACTGGGCCTAGAAAAGCACGCCTTTTGACAAACTGGCAGTATGCACGTATATCTCTATTCTCGGCTCGCCTTCACAGATATCAAGAACGGTGGTTTTAAAAAGGTCTGATTTTCGGTAGGCTTCCCAGTGCTCCTGCGTATCGAATATCAACGTAGCACCCTGCCCGTATGTTTTGGGGTTCATGATGAAGAGTTTTTCCTTCATCCCGGGTATCTTCTTACATCCTTCAATTACCTGGGCGAGGTGTTTCCTGGCGACTTCCGTATCAGCCAGTTGCTTCTTTACCTCGTCCTTCACTTCGAAGACACATATTACGGCTATCATTTTATCTCCTTTTTTATGATTATTCCGCCCGAACTGCTCAGGAATTCTGAGACGCCTGGACCATCTCCCCTATTATTTCCAACAGTCGTTTATTAAATACTTCCCTATTCTCTGTATTGGGAAGGACCCATTTCATTTCCTGCATGTTTTTCGTTATAATTGGTATCCACTGATAAGGTATTGATATCAAAACATATCCCTCCGGAAATGACCTTTTTGCATTCGCCCCAACCGTCATCCCGGTAGGATTATAGTGCACTTTGCCGCTCTGGATTGGATACACGTAAAGCCAGGAGCATTCCAGGGCAGGCGTTGCCTTGGACTCCCACACCTCACCGGTCGAATATGTCATTGCCCTCATCACAATTTCTGCCTGCTTGGCCCTGGCTAGAATAATCAAGAGGTCTGGCTCGAAGGTCAGTTTGTCAAGGGGGGACATGACGACATAGTTGACAGTGTCCCTGGGGAATTTTGGCCAGGATAGATAGAGTCTGGCGTTGGCACGCGCCTCCTGGAAAATTTCAAGCTCATCACCTATTTGCCCGCTTTCCGCCCACGGCGGCATATCCTCCCAGCCCAACGGTAATTTCCCGAAGCAATCCTCGTTTTCCCTGGTAAAATAAAAGGGTTCGCCTCTTTCCTGTGCTTCCTTAATCATTTCACAGGCAGCCAGGTTTTTGTCTATCTGCTTAATACCTTCCGGTTTGAAGAGCAGGAACTTAACACCTACCGGCGGCTTCTCAAGTTTAAGCTTCTTGTATACGGAGAGGTCCTGTTGCAATGGCTTCAATTTTAGCTTCATTATTTACTCCCCCTTTTTCGTGATTTTTTTGCAGGAACAGCATACCACATATATATATCACACGCAATTTTATCCGGTTATTCCTCCGGTAGAGGGTATTTAAAGTGGAGTACGACTCTCCAGAAAGAAGTGGCATCACTATTGGTGGCGGGGCACTACCGTAGCTCAATCCATGCGTCCGAATGCAGTCCGGATGCTGCGTCATACTCTCTTTTAAAAGCTTCAGGGTAATTTGTTCTCCACGTTTCCATCTCGGCTGAACTGACTTTCTCAACTTGCACCAGAAAGCCGCTGCTGGCTATCCCATAGGCATTTTTAGAGGTCGTGTTCGCCGGGCAGATGAGATTGTTGGAGCCACCCCGGTCCAAATCGGTGGTTATCGGGTCATGTCTCGCTCCGTGGTCCTGAGATACGGCTCCAGGCACGATTCTTTCGGTTACGTACGCGCCGCCGAGGACAATCCCCCTTTCGTTATACATCTTGACGATGTCGCCATTTTCTATGCCTCGCGGTCCGGCGTCCACGGGATTTATCCAGACGGGCTCATACAGGTAGCCATCGGTACCCTTGACCTTGCATGTCTTTATCTCTCTCAGCCAGGTAACGTCGTCATGCTCGGCATGTGTCCGCCAGCGTGGATGGTTGGAGACCAGAAGCAAAGGATATTTCGCAGCCCGTTTCGACTGACGGCTTTCCTGGTGTGTCACCCCCTCCGGAATCCAGCGCGGAACCGGAGGCCTTTCCTCATCGTTGGGGAAGTGCTCAGCCAGCCACTGCCCGTAAAACTCAATCTTGCCGGACTTGGTGTTCAGGGGATGCTCTCCAGGATTTTGATAGAATTCTATCATGCCCGCAGGGGCTTTTTCCCAGTCGCTAATTGTCGGGACAACATAATAACCCTTTTTATTGAACTCTTCCCAGCTGACCATGGACGCCACGCCCGAGTTTTCAAACCCGAATTTTATCCATTCTTCAATAGTCATGCCTTCAGAGAATTCCTCATACCTGCCCAGTTTCTTAGCTATTTCACCGACTATCTCGTAATCGCTCCTGGACTCACCGATAGGCTCGATGCATTTACCTTCCGGGAAAATAAGGTCAAAATTCTGACTGAAGCCGGCGCTAATATCCTCTTCCTCAAACTTGGTACTGACCGGCAAGATGATGTCTGAGTACAGACAATCATCCTCCAGCCATGGGTGCTGGGTTAATATAAATTCTATCCTGGGGCTCCTGAACGCATCTATCATCTTGTTCCCATCGTTGCCGCAAACCGAAAAACAGGCATCGTCGCTCCATATCATGTGTATTTCCGAGGCCCCTTCCGACGGGTAGTGGTATCTGTTGAACTGGTCCTGGACCGGACCGTGAAAATTGGATGAATACCAGCTCACGGGCGGATTAAGGAGCGCTTCATGAAGCAATGTCCTGTAAACGTACTGTCCGGGTTTACCCTCGGCGTCGCCACGATACGCCGCCCTAACGTCTGGAATAACTTTGCCTCTGGGCGCGCCGCTCCCGGACAACAGGGATGCCTGGTGAACTCCCGGTTTGCCCAGTCCCTGCATCGCCAGCAAGAAAACTTCCAGCCTGGCAGGTTCGTGAGAATAAGGTCCCCTGATGTAGGAGCCACCGGCGTTATGAATCGTCGAAGTTCTCTTGGTCGCCCACTCTCTGGCAAGGGCACGGATTGTTGCCGCCGGTACACCGCACTGCTTCGAGGCCCACCGGGGCGTCTTGGGCAAACCATCCTGTTTCCCCAGAACATAATCTGTAAACTTATCAAATCCGAACGTGTGGGTGTCTATATAATTCTTATCATAGGTTCCCTCGGTTATCCAGGTATAGGCTATCGCCAGAAGCAATGCCGCATCGGTGTTGGGTAATATCGGTATCCATTTATCGGTATGGACAGCGGCACCGTAGTTCAGGTCGGGGCAGATATAGACCTGTTTTATACCCAGCTCCTGCCACCAGTAACATAATCGACTGGAAGCCTGCCCATCAAATGCCATGGGTGTGGTTTCCGGGTCACAGCCGATGAAAATAAGCATCTCCGTATTTTCCGAAATATCCTTAATAACGTTAGTTTGAGGCGCCATCATACCCACGGAGAGAGTTTTCGTCCAGGCACAATCCATTCCCCAGACATGTTCGGCGCCCCAGAACCATCCTTCCCAGCTATCCGGGTTGAAGTACTGTGATGTGTAGCCTTCTTTTAAAAGCCTCGGCTGAATTCCGTGGGGACCGTGCACACATTTTGTCTCACCATGATTGCCCATTTTTAATAATATTGCTGATGTCCCGTATTTCCCCTGTATTCTTTTAATTTCGCTGGCAATTATATCGGTAGCCTCATCCCAGGAAATCCTTTTGAATTTACTGACACCTCTGCTCCGGGGATTTCTCTCTCCATCGGGGTCCCAATCGACTCTTTGCAGGGGGTAATTAATCCTGTTCGGTGAATGAATACGTTTTTTGTAACTCAAGGCGAAAGGAGAAAGAGGTTCCTTCATGGTCGGACGGAACACTTTTCCCCGAGCGTTCATCTGCCACGGGTTGAACTCACGGGGCTCGTACTGCTCATCATAATGTAAGGGCCTGATTCTGATTATCTTCCCGTTATTTACATCGACACGGGCAACGTTTGACCCGTTGCAGTGAGCGCAGAAACTTAGATTTTTAGTAAAGGTTCTCTCCGGTTTTACCGGGTCAATATGAGCTTCTATATTATGTTTTTCGTATGACATTTTGCCTCCAAACCTAACCTACAGCTAAAGTTATTGAGGACATTCCGCCAAACCGGTATAGCTCGAAAATAAAGTCATATTAATAAAAACAAGCGGTAGATTTGTTACAAATATAATCCTCTTAACGGATTCAAGTCAATTGTTTAAAATACTCCGCAGCGACCGGTGAGAAAATCGAGGATAGCATTCAAGTCGTGGCATCTTGAAAGCCATAATAAGAACATCACCGAAGAAATGACTCCGAGTGTGACCGTGTAACATGTGATAGAATTATGGAAGGCCAGGTATGTTCCTTGTTTATTTAGGAATTTTAATATTGTCAGCGGCAATGCTCCTTTTCGAAAACACCCTGACCAGGGTGTTTTCGTTGACCCAGTCGTATAATTTTGCCTTCATGGTGGTTAGCCTGGCTCTGCTAGGCTTCGGCGCCAGTGGCTCCTTTCTATCATTATTCCCCCGCGTGGTGACGAAGAAAATAAACCACATACTGGTTATCGTATTCCCTGATAACAGGTATACGTTGAAATTTTAACGGGGGGGAATGTAAGGATATTATACAATAATGACGAGGAAAGATTACGCAATATTTCATTATGTTTGATTCACCAGGGGAATACCTGACCGGTTATTCTAATAAAAGATCATAAACACGCCAGGTCTTGTACCTGCGTGCTCCCATAAACTCTAAAGCGCTTAAAATCAGGTGGTTATCCTCCAGGATTAACGAGGCTTCACACTTACGATAGCCATGTTGCGTGGCGTATCTTTTGACTTCAGCGAAGAGCAGCGCTTCGATGCCGAGGCGCCGGAATCCAGGACGAACCCCGAACAACATTAACCGATAACGGGGAATACGCCTGCGTGTCAAGATTAATCTGGCTATACGTACAAGGTCGGAGTCACCGTACCAGCGCCAGTGCGGTCGCAGAGCGTAATAAGGATCGGGGAAAGCTCCGATGACAGCTGCCGGTTCGCCGCGGACGAAAGCAAGATGGATCAGCCCCGGATCAACAATCGGGCGTAGTGAATCTGCCAATATAACGGCCTCAGCCTCAGTCACGGGCAGAAACCCCCAGTTGTGTGTCCAGGAATCATTGTAGATCTGCATTATCAGACGCACTTCGTCGAGGAATTTATCAGGGTTCGCTGCCCGCGTAACTATTTCCCGACGCAGTCGAACCTGCCTTTCCAGCCTGCTCAGTCGCGAGGGAGTTGGCGTCTGCATGTCCAGAGTATAGGCGTAGTAATCTTTAGCTTTATGAAAACCGTATCTCTCCAGGAATTCGCGGTAATAAGGGGGATTATGCGTTAACTCCATCGTGGGTGTATGTTGAAATCCGTCTATTAAAACACCCTGGCGCTCGTGGATGGTATTAGAGTATTGGCCTGGACCGCGCAGTACGGCCATCCCGTGGTTCTTTACCCAGTCTCGTGCTTTATCGAGCAGGGCACCAGCGACTTCGTAGTCCTTGACCGTCTCCCAGAAGCCGAAGAAACCGATACGACTGTTATGATAGTCATTAAAACGATGGTTGATGGCTGCCGAAATCCTGCCTACCGATTGTCCCCCCCGCCATGCCAGATAGTGAGTAACCTCGGCATGCCGATGATACGGATGCTCTGGGGTCAACAAACCGACTTGGCTCAAGAGCCGACTCCCAAGCAAATCTCCGGTAAGAGGCGGAGTCCAGCAGGAATCCCCCCGATATAAGTGCCACGGGAAGTTGACAAATAACTTCATCCGTGAGTCACCAAGGCTAATCTCCTCGATATTCAGGGGTAGTCTGGATACAGCATGCCTCCCCTAAAAAATTGGGTAATTATATGAAGTATGTGCCACGGCACAAACACTCTTTAAAGCGCTTTTACCCATTAGAAAGGGAGAAAATGAGAGGGAGTATCTGTCTCATTTCTTCCTCCGCGTAACCGTTTTTCTCAAAATTCTCTCTCGATATTTCTATTATCTCATCGATGCTATTACAGCGCCAGAGTCTCTTCAATTTATCTTCGTATTCCCTGCCTCCCGTGGCTTCATTGACTATAGTGGCAATATCTTTCACATCACATAAAGATTTCCTTACGTACGGATAGAAAGCCAGCCCGCAGAACGGACACGTGTTCGCGATATAATCCGCTCCGATTTTTATCAGCTCTTCCACAAGTTTATGCCCCAATTGTTGGCCTAACGGGGGATTAGTCATATTGGCTATGCCCCCGCAGCATAAGTTTTCTGCCGTGACATTTTCATTTCCCACCAGCTTTAATCCCGGGACAGCCTCCAGGATTTCTCTTGCTGAGCCAGCCATGTTGGTACGCCGGCTCATGCATGACTCAAACACGGTTACCGTTTTCTCCGGAGTTCTGGTAAAATTCATCTTCTCCAGATTTTCTTTCAGGAACTGCGTATAGAATTGAACCTCAAAATCCAGCTCCATAAAGTCGGGAAAGAACTCCGTAAACTGTCGGTAGCAGCCGTTACATACCAGGATGACCCTTTCCGGCGAAAGACTTTGCAGGCTGGAGATTAACTCCCGGGCTTTCTCTTCTGACTCGGCAACCTTGCCGGCCGCGGGACAAAAAGTAGTACCGCAACATAGTTCTCCACCTGCCAGAGTAACAAAATCAACCCCCATTTTTTCCATGACGTCTAAAAGAGCAAATATATTATGCGGGAGCGCTACAGGAGAACATCCCAGAAACACTACATTTTCGGTCTTCTTGGATTGGGGTGGCACCCTTCTCAGCCACCTTGCCTCGGAAGGCCTGATTTGAAGAGCCGAAAGTATTTCATACAGGTTCATTCTCTGACCGGGAACAACAAAATTCATCACATCGGGTGGCGCCTTACCGTGCTTAACCAGCTCAATCTTGACCGCTTCATGGATAAGTAGCGGGTCGATTCCCTGAGGACAGGAATCGGAACAGTAGCCACATCCGGCGCAGGTGAAAGCCTTAAGATAAACCTCATCCGAGAGAACACCGTCTTTAAAAAGGTCGATTATTTTCTGCATGACGTCCGCAGGTGATCTATCCTTCAGCGAAGTTAACGAAAACGTCAGGCAGTTCCTGATACACTCTTCGCAAAGAACACATTCATCGATGGTCCGACGGATAACATCACGGTAATTGTCCTCCAGTGAAGAGTATTTTAGTTCTGACACGGACCTACTCCTTTCCTGCCGTTATGACATGAAAATACCTGTTAAGTGCTGCAATATATACCGCAGTCATACTTCCTGAATTTACGGATTCGCGGCTTCTTTCATAGACTCTTCTATTACCCTTGCCTTGCGCTTATAAAACTTTTCACGACCCTCCGTATATGACGGAAGAACCCATTTCATTTCCTGCAGGCTCTGGGTTATCACCGGTATCTTATCCCAGGGGATAGATACCATAATCCATCCCTCCGGGAATACCTCTTTGGCTTTCATACCAAAGGACATGCCGGTAACCATGTGATTTACCTTACCGCTCATATAGGGATAGGCATAGAGCCAGGCACATCCCAGAACCCCGGTTTTCTTTGTCTCCCATACCTCTCCGGTCGTATAGCTCATTGCCCTCAGCACGATTTCCGCCTGGCTGGGAGTAGCCATGAGAATCAAGAGGTCCGGCTCGAATGTCATCTTATCCAGCGGCGACAGGACAACATAGTTAACCGTGCCTCTCGTAAATTTAGGCACGTATTGATAGAGTCTCTTGTTAGCACGCGCATCCTGGAATATTTCAAATTTTTCTCCTAACAGTCCTGCCTCGACGAATGGCGGCCCATCCTCCATGCCAAGTACCATTGTCCCGAAACAGTCCTCATTCTCCTTGGTAAAGTAAAAAGGGGCTCCTCTCTCCTGCGCTTCTCTAATCATCTGGCAGAAAGGTAGAGTTTTATCCAGTGGCTCTATCCCCTCCGGTCTGTTGATCATGAATCTGACGCCTACAGGTGGCTTCTCAAATTTGAACTTGCTGAATACGGAAAGGTCATGAATCAGTGGTTTCATTTTTAAACCTCCTATAATTTTATTATATTTACGGTGAATTATTAGTTTTCAGTGAAGAAGTGCTCTAAGCAGGGAAAATTTGTCTTCCGCTTGAGCATGTAAAAGCACCCTGGTGAAAACGTCGCTTAAACCGGGACCTTATTATAATGCTACATATTCCTCCTGTTTGATCCTTCATTGCCTCCAATCCTATCATTATTCAGCCAATATTACAAAAAAAGCGAAAAAGACAGGTGCTGGCATTCCTAACGGCAATCTGCATCAAAACCGGTCACCTGAGGCATGATCGAACGAGAATTTCCTAAATTAATTGACAATATAGTTTGATTGAAATATAATACATCGCTAAGAAGTTCCTTAGCTCAGCCGGCATGAGAATAAGCCATCAGGTAAAGATTGGTAATGCGTACGTTTATAATATTCGTTGGCTATCATGGCGATGTACTTAATGAAATACCCGGATAATCCGGGAAAAGGGAAATTAAATGGCAAGCAGTAACTCTGTTCTCCATTTAGACAAAATCTGTAAAAATTTCGGAGGGTTGCGGGTTTTAGAAGACCTGGACTTACGGGTTGAAGAAGGTGAGATGGTTGGGCTCATTGGCCCAAACGGCGCCGGAAAAACAACTGTATTCAACATCATCACCTCTATCTACAAACCTGACCGCGGTGATATTTACTTTCTGGGGAAGAAAATTACCGGTCTGGCTCCGCAGAAAATATGCCATATTGGAATTTCAAGAACCTACCAGCTCGTTAAGACTTTCCTGAAGATGACAGCACTGGAAAATGCCATGGTGGCTTCTATTTACGGGTGCAGGCATCAGCGTGAGAGTGCCCTGAAAAGAGCCCTGGATACATTGAACCTTGTCGAATTATTGCATAAGAAAGACATACTGGCGGAACATTTAACCCTCTCAGACCGGCGGTTGCTGGAGATAGCCATGGCCCTGTCTTCAACCCCCGTATTTACACTGCTGGATGAACCTATGGCCGGTCTTAATCCTGTTGAGATAAACAAACTAGTACAGGTGATTGAGAGAGCAAGGATAGAAAGAAAAATATCTATTATATGGATAGAGCACAGAGTGGATGCTATCCTTGATTTCTGTGACCGTGTGGTCGTGCTGGATTACGGTATGAAGATTGCCGATGGCAAACCGGCTGATGTAGCCAATGACCCTAAAGTAATCGAGGCTTATCTTGGCGAACCGGCTACTTGAAGTTAAAGGAATAGACGTATCTTACGGTGATATCCAGGCCCTCTGGGATGTGTCCATTGGTGTAGAAGAGGGAACTATCGTTGCCCTTGTCGGAGCCAATGGTGCCGGAAAGACGACTCTCCTGAAGACGGTCTCGGGACTAATCCGTCCGAAAAAGGGAGAAATTCTTTTTTCAGGAAACCCACTGACTAATCTTAAGCCCCAGGAAATAGTGGATAGGGGCATCACTCATGTACCCGAAGGGAGGCGCCTGTTCGCTGAACTCACAGTTCTGGAGAATCTGAGGCTTGGCGCCTATACACCAAGTGCCCGTCCGTTTACAGCCGAATCCATGGAACGCGTTTATGACCTTTTCCCCGTACTGAAAAAACGGCAAAATCAGAAGTCCGGTACTTTGAGTGGCGGCGAACAGCAAATGCTTGCTATCGGCAGAGCCATAATGGCCCGACCCAAGCTCATCATGCTTGATGAGCCTTCTCTGGGACTCAGTCCCATTCTTGTGAAGGCGATATTTGAACTCATTGGCACCATGCATGAACAGAAGCTGACCATACTACTCGTAGAACAGAACGTAAATCAGGCCTTGAAGATTGCCCAGCAGGCTTATGTCCTGAAAACCGGGCAAATTGTCATGAGTGGTAGAGGAGAGGAGCTTCTGGTGAATGAGGAAATCCGGAAGACCTACATAGGGGAGCGTGTACGTAAGCAATAATGAGTGATGTTTCACTAATCACCCAGGTTTTTATCAACGGTATCCTTTTCGGATCCATGTATGGCACAGCCGCCATTGGACTCAGCCTCATCTTCGGGACAATGCGGATTGTTTTTATCGCACAGGGAACGGTAATTGTCCTTTTCGGTTATTTTTGTTTCTGGCTATTCCACCTGTTCGGCATCGATCCGTATCTATCTCTAATCCCTATTATTATTGTGGCTATGTTGCTCGGTTCGGGAATTTATTACGGTCTTTTCAAGGAGGCTGCCGCTCTAAAGGACAGGATTGGTTCTCTCCTGATTGCGGTGGGGCTGATGTTTTTCCTGGAAAATTTCATGACTGTTGTCTGGACCCCTAACCCCAGAGCGGTGGTGACCTCATACGGGTTCTCTGCGATCCATATCTTTGATATAAATATCACCCTTACCCGCCTGATTGGATTAGTGCTGGCCGTTCTGGCAACCTTAGGCGTCTCCACGTTTCTAAAAAAGACCCTCATCGGCACAGCCGTGAGGGCTACTTCCGAAGACGCGGAAGCCAGTACCCTGGTGGGAATCAATCCTAACCGGGTCAATGCGGTAACCTTTGCCATCGGCATCGGTCTGGCAGGGATAGCCGGAATCACCATGGCGACAACCTACTCATTCGACCCTGTTTACGGGCTTGACTTTGCCATTAAAGCTCTGGTCGCCCTGACGCTGGGGGGAATCGGCAGAGTGTGGGGAGCCCTGCTGGGGGGAATACTCCTGGGGCTCATTGCGAGCCTGGGTTCCTATTTTGTGGGCACTGATTGGTCCCAGGGCATAGTTTTCGCGATATTTCTGCTGGCGTTGACTTTCAGGCCATATGGCCTCTTCGGGGGAGCCGGTCAAAAATCGTAGGACTTGAGATAAAACATGAAAGATAGAATAGCTAACTACTTAAAAAAAGACAAGAGGACTATCTATCTGATTATTATTGCGCTGGTCTTAATTGCTCTTGGCACCGGGCCATTCTATATGGATGTCGAAACTTCCTTCACTGCCTATTACCTGTTCGTCTGCTTCATCTATATTGTTCTGGCTCAAGGGTGGAACCTGGTGGCGGGATACACGGGTCAGATCAGCCTGGGCACGCACGCCTTCTTTGCCCTCGGGGCTTATACAACCGCCATAATCTGGGTACACGATGTAACCAAGACATGGTATTATTTTGACCCGGTGGTCATGGTGCTCAGCGGGATAGTTCCTGCTATTTTCGCCATCATCATCGGAATACCGCTGCTATCCAGACTCCGGGGCGATTACTTTTCTTTCGGCACCCTGGCCGCCGCCGAAGTCCTCCGGATATTGATTTTGAGGGGGGGCAATTTTACCAAAGGAGCCGGGGGTATACGTCTTCCGGGCTCTTTCTTCGAATCCATGGAGCCCTATTACTGGGTCGCCTTTCTGCTGGCCGTTTTGGCGACAGGGGTTGTATATTATGTAACCAGGTCCAGAATCGGGCTGGCTCTTAAGGCTCTCAGGGAAGACGAGACGTCAGCCGCCTCGCACGGAATTCATATTTTGCAGTACAAGGTTCTGGCCTTTGCCATCGGGTCTTTTCTCATGGGGATTGTCGGCAGCCTGTATGCCTACTACCTGTTTATGGTTCAACCCAATGGCGTCATGAACCTTAACTGGATGTTCCTCCCTATTCTTATATGCATACTGGGGGGCAACGGGACGATTTTAGGTCCTATTATCGGTTCTTTTATCATAGCGGCGCTTTTTTCCTACGCCGACATTTACGTGGGGCAGGTGCATCCCATGGTGTCAGGGGTAATTATCGTCCTCGTCATGAAGTTCATGCCCACGGGCATCATGGGACTTAGAGAAAAGATATCGCCTCGCCGCTAGGAAACATCGGCAGCAGTTTAATATCGGCCACATGAAAAACTACCCCCGGCTCTCCCTGATTTTCAAGGATTGCCGGGGGTAAATTCATTTTTACGCCTCAGCTATTAAGCCTGGATGTCCTTGTTTACCGTTCGTCCCAGGGCGGCATCCACTTGAGCGTCCAGGCGCCTGTAGGAAGAACCGGCATGCGCTTCCCGCCCATCCACTGGAGCGCCACCGGCGGGATTTCGTACAGTCCTGTGTTGTCGAAAGTAAGGTCGCCATTGGTGGTGTTCTTAGCCACGAAGGTACCGCTGTAAAAGACGTCCCTGACCTTGGCTGAATCGATCGACCCGGCTACTTCGATAGCCTGGGCGAGAGCCTCGACAAGGGAGTAAAAGTTACCTATAGTAACCGAGGTAGCTCCATCAAAGTCCTCTGAGAACCTGGCGGCAATCTCCGCCGATCTTCCATACCCCAAAGCCTCCGCCCAGTGTCCATCGTGGACAATGTAGTCGGAGTCAGGGCCAAGAGCCTCGGCAAACTCGACGGGCCAGAATCCCTTCATTCCGTGCACGTACTTCGGATTATATTTATTCTCTTTCATCTGGCGTACCAGAGTAATGCCATCAGCCGAACTGCCTATCCACACCAGCCCATCGATACCTTCGGCCTTAAATCTGAGAATTGACGCCGAGTAGTCCTTCTGCCCCTCAGTGTAATACTCAGAGGGTACAACGTCGTAACCGTATTTCCCTATCTCTGGAGGTCCGGCTTCTCCAAAGAACTTGCCATCCGGGTTGTCCATCGCCATGACGCAGATTTTCGTCGGACACTGGTTCATAGGCATTGTGTTCAGAGCCAGCGCCGGGCTCTCTACCACACTGGCAGCCGCGAAGAACGAGGTCACTATCCATGACGCGCCCTGTGCGACTGATTCCCTGTGCTGCTCCGCCCAGTGGGTGGTGGTGATATAGAGCTTCTTGTACTTCTCAGCGACAGAATAACCGGATACATTCAATTCGCTGCTGACGGAGCCCAGGATGAAGTCCACCTTTTCCAGTTTGATGAGTTTTTCCACACCCGCCGCGGCATCAGGGATGGAACTCTTATCATCCACAACGATAAGCCTCATGGGCAATTTCTTACCGAGTTCTTTTACGTAAACGCCGCCGGCCGCATTGATGTCATCGACCGCTAACTGATAAGCCCATCGGTGCTCGGTACCTACCATAGCCTCCGGACCGGTCATGGAATTGATGGCACCGATAAGAATCTCCGTTTTTTCAGGTGCGGCTGGCGTTGTCGGGGTAGCGGATGGGGTTGCGGATGGGGTAGCGGTCGGGGTTGTAGTTTTTTCTGGCTCAGCACAGCTGCCGAAAACCAGACCGCTTGCTAAGATAATTACCAATACAATGAGCCAAAATTTTTTCATGAATGCCCAATGCCTCCTTCCAATAGTTGCTACTATCTTCCCGATTACTCAGTTATTATGTATAGGCCACCACCTCCCCTGTCTGCAATATTTTAAATTTCTATAGGCGACGGTATATATTACTGACATAAATGTTGATGGCATTATAAGCTCTATAAAAGTATATGTCAACATAAAAAATGCTTTATTGTACGTAAACACCGGCACTTTAGTTAATGCGCCGTCCAACCTCCATCAATTACCATCTCGGAACCGGTAACAAGTCTGGACTCATCAGAGGCGAGGTAAAGGACAACATAGGCAACATCAATTGGCTCGCCTATAAACCCTATCGGGTGAATATTCTTCAACCTTTCCCTGATTTCTTCATTCTCCAATAAACCCTCTACCATTGGTGTTCTGATAAGACCGGGATGAATGGAGTTTACGCGGATGTTATAATCATGACCGGCTTTTGAGCACTCGAGAGCGGCTGCTTTTGTCAGCAGCCTTACGCCGCCCTTACTGGCGCAGTACGCCGCCGTATCATCAAACGTACCAACAATCCCGGCTACAGAGGACATATTAATGATTGAGCCACCCCCTTTTTCTCTCATAGCCCTTATGCCGTATTTCGTGCCCAGAAAAACGCCGTCCAGATTGACACTCATAAGCCAGCGCCACTCTTCCAGGGAGGTATCGGCAATTTCTTTAACAAGTTCGACCCCGGCGTTATTGACCAGAACATCCAGTCTGCTAAACTCAGCAAGAGTCTTTTTGATTACTTTACTCCAGTCGCTTTCACTGCTGACATCCAGCTTCATAAAGACAGCCTCTCCGCCGTCACGTCTTATCCCCTCAGCAGCTTCCTCCCCACCTGCCTCGTTAATATCGGCAAGTATCACTTTAGCCCTTTCCCTGGCTAATAATGAGGCGGCTCCTTTGCCCAGCCCGCTTGCCGCACCAGTAATGATAGCCACTTTGCCTTCAACACGACCCATTGAATACTCCTTTAATATAACTTTTCAAGATTAAGTTAAAATAATCTGCCTAAAGTTTCCCTTAATCCAGGGCTTTTACCAGATCATCGCAGGTGGTTGCCCATCCGAAAACCTCGGTAACGTTCCAGACGGTGGCTTCCTGGGTGAATTCCGGACCGATATTGCCGCAGGCATCGCTTACCAGAACGGGAAAGTACTCATGAAAATAGGCATCCCGGAGCGTTGACTCAACGCAGACATTGGTGGCGAGACCGATAAACAGCAGGTGTTTGATATCATACTTCGCCAGGACGGCATCAAGCTCGGTACCGGTGAAGCCGCTGTACCGGTGCTTATTGACGACTATATCGTCTTGACGCGGCTTAAGCTCGTCGATAATTTCCCAATTACGGGTGCCGACATTTAAAAACTTCCCTTTAAGCTCAGGATGTTCACGCATAGCCACCAGCCCGAGTTCTTTATGGTAGTTAGGGGATTCCGGTCCCCCGGCATCGGAGAGGTCGGGTCTATAACCCATCCTGAGATACACAATCTTTATCCCTTTACGCCGGCATGCCTCGATTATCTTCATGTCCCTGGCAATGACATGGTTCACTCTGTTTTCATCAAGTACCCCCAGATAGTCGAAAAGCCCGCCCTTTTTACAGAAGGCATTTTGCATATCGACCACGATTAAGGCGGTTCTTTCAATGTCCAGCTTGACAGGCTCCGGCTTTGCCGGTACGACCACTTCCATGATTC
>Ga0209635_10000047_pt1 | contig 65596 bp, 94 predicted proteins | sample DeeMarSWOR230_32_FD_187463 | JGI IMG/M metagenome (GOLD analysis project Ga0209635, IMG submission 187463) | Marine sediment microbial communities from White Oak River estuary, North Carolina - WOR-2-30_32 (SPAdes) (version 2) | ecosystem: Environmental > Aquatic > Marine > Intertidal zone >...
AAAATTCTCTTTCAACTGTTCCACCTTTTCCCTATCTATGGGATAATCATCAAAATTTCTAAAAGGGTTAGGTAGCAAATCATTGACTCTAACTCGCATTTGATCCTCCTTCTTTTATTAGATATTAGTCAACCCTCCTAGCAAAAAATCTCATGTATACCTCCCGCCCATCAAACCGGAACATGGGCTCTATACCTTCAACCTTAAATCTTTTCTCTTTCTCAAAATAATATTTAGCTCTATCGGGTGTCCAGATACTAGCGTGAGAATCTGGTGGTTCATTCAATAACTCAGTGGTTACTAATATATCGTGAGCTTCCCAGTCCTCCTTACTAACCATGGGTTCATTTAAGATCATACCTGCGAGACGCTCATAATTGGGGACGATACAATCAATATAACCACCAATCTTAAGAACACCCGAGAGAAGGTAAATGAAATAATCCATTTTAGCTCTTGGTACATGCTCAAGAAACCGATAAATTGAGATATGATCAAATCGTTGTGAGAAACTTTCAAGAAATTTCCATATATTAATTTTACAAGGGATTACGTCACTTCTTCCCTCAGTAATTGACCAACTCGAAAACTCCTCCTCAATAATCTTCATACTATCAACGCCATGAGAGTACATTAAATCTACATTAATAAGGTGATATGGATCAAATTCTTCCAGATTCAAAGGCGGGAACCTTCCAGCAGCTATATTCAAAATCGCTGCTCTTTTCTTTACGGTCTCCTTGGTGGACGTTGATCGCTCATCACACATTGATATTCTCCCTTTACTTTATTATAGAAGCACTCAGTACAATAATGTGGAGTACCCCTAAAATCAAAGCACACTTTTAAACCTTTGCCTTTAATCTTCTCATAATTCTTTCTATCTCTAGGGACCATTAATTCTAACATCTCCTTTTCATCTGCCCCATTCATAAGGCAGTTATACATTGCCCATACTGATATTTCATGTTTCTCTATCCACAACTTCTGACCTCCTCTTTCTCCGTTTCAAGTAATCATATACTCTCCACCACCGTGGGTCTTTATTCATCTTCATTCTAACAAAAGGTAGATCTCTGACTTCTGTACAATACTCACATGCTATCTTAGGACTCTCTATGTAACATGATAGGTATTGATATCTATGAGTGTCAGGGTACAGTTTTTCCATGCTTGAGCAGAAATTTAATATTAGCTCTTCATCTACTCGACCCGCCCTACACTCACTATATATATGTCGAAATGTTTCGTCTGGATCAATCCAGGTTGGACTTAAGAACATGAGTTGTAGTAACCTCCATAATAATACTTTGTACCGGAATCAGAGCTATCAGTCATATAACGCGGAGACCATCTAGCATATAAAAGTAAAACTGCGTAAACTTCTCTCCACTCATTTGATTTAAGAAGACGGTCAGGGAGTTGCTCAAGTATCTTCAAGTATGGTCCTGCCCACACTGGGTCAGTAATCCTAATGGCAACTTCAGGTCTATTTGCAACATTCTTACAGTACAAATATGCCCAATGAGGGTCAGTTATTAAATCCCTCATCTCTGGAGTATCTTCTCCATCTACACAACGCTGGAAGGCCCATTGAGAGATTTTCTTTGGTGTTAACCATAGTCTATCTTTTATTATACTTTGCTTGAGAGAGGTACGCATTAATCGCCTCCTCGCTTGCTTCTCTTTTAGCTTTTTCCAAAAATGCATCAAACTCAGCCGCCCTTTGTTCCATCCTTTTACTAACCTGAACATTTGTTTTTCTCTCTTTTAAGTATTTCCAACAGGCAAACTGTGTAGTAATTAATTCCCTTACTTCATTATCATCTTTAACATTTACACAATACCAAGCTGCCCAGTGAGCTATTGTATCTTCACTCATCCAATTAGCTTGATTTGTTTCTGTAAAGTACCTCCGTCTCAAATCGTTCATGATGCTCCTCTGTAAACTCAACTATTACTGATTCAATAAATGGCCATATATAATGATCAAAATATCTTATCCTATCTATGTCTGTTGTATCAAGTAATTTCGTTGTAGATTTTGATATTTCAACTTCTCCATATCTTTTAAGAAAAACATTAAATTTGTCATCTGAAGACGGTATGCAAAACAATAATGGATTTCTTGATTCCATTATCTCATCGTATATCATACGCATCTTCTCAAAAAGAAATTCTGACTTTGGATTTGTCAATTGCTTTGCTAGGAGTTTATAAACACGATCCATCTCTGGATATCGGTAAGGTACTCCTTTAATTGCTAACTCTTCTTTTGCCATACTATAAGCAATATATTTCTTTCTATCAAAAGACAATAAGATAAAATCATATATTACTCTTTGTGGCAAAGGAATATAATTTTTTGTCTTTCTTAGAGATTGAGTGGTTATAAAACCGTCATACTGACGGACGATAATGTTTTCCTCAGAGATTTCATTCAGGAGTATGTATTCATCAATTGTTGAGGTAGTAATATCTCGCAGAAACGTTCCTAACTCTTTATTATCTCTGATCCATAACCCAATTTGTATGTTCCTCTGCTCCTTATCCTCTAAATCCAATTTTGATAAATCAAAACCGAATCTTTCGAGGATGGTATAATGGCATGCAGAAATATCATGGAGAAAAACATTTTTGATGTAGAGTTTACACTCTTGATTTATAACCACTTTACAATCTCATTTTTAATTTTGTTCCACACATAGGATGTTTGTATCCCGCTTTCTAGGTGAGTAAATACAAACTGAATTTCCCCTTTTTCAGAAACACTAGGCATATATTTATTTCTTTCACAAAATTCTTTTGAACCCCTTACTAATTCTTCTTCGCAAGCTTCTGAGCAATTTGCTCTTACGAGGCAACCCTCGCATTTGCTCGCTGCTGATACTACTGTCGTCATCTATGTCCCTTCTTATTTTCGTTGATGAACCACATCCATACGATACTGTTGATGTGGCTGTAGTTCCGGTTGGGAAAATTCTAAAGAATTCTCGCAGTTCCTGAAATGTGTCAAAACCATGAAATATTCTCAACCAATCTACCTTGGCAGCGCAATATATATGACAAATCTCCCTTAGCAAACACCAATTACATGGACTAGCTTCCCACAACTCATCCATAGTTATACTTGGTTGTTTATCTGTCATTACTAAACCCATATTACCATCCCTTCCAAAAGAATACGAAGGCAACTATTGTCAAGAAAAACTGGCATAGGAGTTCCCACACATAAACTCCATTTCTTATAAATGCACAATATCCAAACCACCCACCCCAGGTAAGTAATATAATAGCACCCCATATATTCATATATAAATCTCGTCTAACATTATATTTATCATCCCTTACCCAAGAAGCCCATAGTCTCAGATATCTCCATGATCCTCTCAAGCGAGATTGGTTTATACTCATGGACATCAACTCCTACGTTCAATATATTTCTTGTAGTTAAATAATCATCATGTACATGACCACATAAATATAATCTACTTCTATTCTCTTTTGCTCTCCTTGGATCATGTACGAGAGTGGCCTCAAAATCCCCATGTTTATAATCCAGAAGAGTGTGAACAGAGTGAAAACCCATCTTCTCATAGACAAAGGGTTTGAGATCATCATGGTTACCAAGGATGAGAATTTTCCTTCCATTTAATCTATCAACAATACCTTGAATGTAACCTCTGTGACGTGCAGTTTTTAAGGTAAGATCTCCAACTATGTGAACTGTATCACTATCAGTAATTATGGAATTATAAATCTTAATTAAACCACTATCCATGTGAGTTGCATTTCTCCATGGACGCTTACAATATATTAAGATCATCTCGTTACCAAAATGAGGGTCTGCATAAAAATAATCAGTCATTAATTCCTTCCCTGTTCTTCCAGAACTTTACAAGCATTTCACCCCGTGTTTCTAACTTCTCAAACTCTTCAAGGTGCTTCTTAGTTATACCAGGAATTGCCAAAAGATTTGCTCTAGTCTTTGCTGATAGGTAATTATAAAACTCTATTAACTCAATACAACAATTTGAACAGTTTGAATTAATCAGACAAGTTTTGCAAGGGTCTTCCATTGTCTACCCTCTCTTATTGCTGCTTCCATCTCTTTTATTATTGGCCTTATATCATCTTTTAACATCTCATCTACTATTGGACAAAGTTTAGAGCATGTCACAGATATTAAGCAGGTTCTACATGGAACGTATCTTTCTTTCAAAATAGCTTCAATTATCATACCATCTTCTCTCTTGCTGTAATAATTAACTTGGACATTTTTTCATCACCTTGACAATGCCACCCTCCTTGCTCGTCTTCATATACAGTAACTTTTTTGAATGGCAAACCTTGCAATTTCTCCTCAAATTCTTGTTTCACATGATCTGGGCAAATACAACTATTGACATCTCCTTCTGAGTATGTCCATGCCATTTCAATATAGTGTGCAACTTTTAGAAGATCATGACGTTTCGGTCGTCCATTCCATATACGAATTGCATATTTGAGAACATTCCAAATAGAAATATGAGGAGGAGTGAAATGCATCAAATCAACGGTTTGCCCTGATCCATATTTGCCAGTTGTAAACGAACCAATATAATCATGCATCACTTGTGCAAATTTATCCCAATTACCTACACGATCAACTCCACTCACTTTAATCCTCCTAACTAAAAAAATGGGGCGTTCCCCTAGTTGGACATCCTGCCAAACTAGTTCCAATGGGAACGCCCCGCTTCCATAGAAAGGGTTGAGTGAGATATTCATGCAGCTACTTCAGTTTTGTCTTCACCCATTAATTCAAATAAGGCAGATCTCTATTTGTGTATACGCGCCTAATCTTTTCTTACCACAAATAGAAACTTTTTCTCACCCGACCCCTAGTTCAAAGAACATCGACGATATATTTTTAACGTGTTGCGTCGATCAACACGGCCGTAGCCTATCTGTATCTTGACAGCAACTCTTCTAAATCTTCTTGTGAGAGTGCTGCCAATTTTGTGAGGGTGATACTCAAGACCTCTTTCACTTGACCTATATTCACTGATTCTTTCTTCCCCTCTACTAAAGTTATTTCTTTTGCAAATTCGTTGAGATCAATTGTCATAATACCCTCCTATGCAAAGATACTTATTAAGACATTATCAATCTGTAAAAGATGGGTAGTGTCTCGCATCTCTGCCTGTCTTTGTGTAAACCATACAAGAACATCTTGATTTGTAGTTACTCCTTCCCTAAATTTTTCGAACTGTGGATAAAGTAATATTACAGCTTCAATATCAGCAGGTCTGGTCAACTTTTGGATAATACTAGTTGAGTCAACTTCAGGAATATTAATCCCCTTTCCTCTTTTCTTTAATTTAACCCTTGCGTAAGGAACTAATATTGTGCCTTCAATTTCGATACAGAAAACGATAACCAAACCAGTCCTTGTCCAATATGCTTTTAAAACTTTGTCCCCCTGACGATAAATGATCAGAAATCCGTTAGTAAGAACCATCATCGCATATCCAGGCAAATCTAGAACCTGATATATATGAGCATTCTTTATCAGGTCAATTGCCCACTCACCAGTTTCACCATCTGGATCAAGGTATTTATAAATTAGAAACCTCTTTGGATTTACATCTTTAATAGAAACTTTTGTATGACTAATACCAGGCAGGATTTTATGATTCACCTCAAACCAATCATAAAGACACATAGTTCTAATATTAAACTGATCACTTTGGGAAGGAGTTTGTTGTGGTGGAGTAACTTGAGGTCGAGTCGGTTGACTCTCTAAATCTAGAGATTGCTCCTCTGGCGTTTCAGTTTCGAAGCTCTCTAGCATACTAGTTAAGTCCCCTCTCTCTTCTTCACCCATCCTTGACTCCTTTCGATCATTGGGTAGGAACGGCACTAATCCGTTTCTTACCCTCGTTCACATATGTAACCTTAAATTCGATCCCTTCAATAAAAAATTTCGTACCAACTTGTGGTAATTGGGTTTTCTCTTCCTCTCTTATTGGCCGCCCTAGAGAGTCGGTTTGTGTATTAATTCGTTCTGTTCCCTCCATTTTGATTTTACTCCTTCACTTCTCCATTCTTCAATGTTTATATCAGCATAAGCTTCTAATGCTGCACCAGCCAACGTCATTATCTTTACAATGTGCTCATAAGTCCTTACTGGCGCACTGCCCTGCAATTGTTGTTCTTTACAGGTCTTTAACCATGGTGGAAGGGCGGGAGTCCATTTAGTTACATATTCTTCTTTTGCTCTTTTTATATAATCATCTAGAAATTCCAGGAAACTTGCAAGGTTGAGACTAGGGTTATTTTGATATTCACCAAATGCATCCCGTTGATAGTTTCTCTCTTTTTCATAGAGTTTAGTTACTTCGTTGGTATTCATCGAGTCTCCTTAATTCGAATGGTCGGGTAGGACAGATTTGAACTGCCGACCCCCTGCTCCCAAGGCAGGTGCGCTAACCAGACTACGCTACTACCCGACTATTGATTCAAAAGAATATTATTACAAATTTCAGAATATTTACAGTCCTCAGTACACTCTTCTATGTTTCTCGCAAAACAATCATGAAATCCATTTTCTATTTGTTTTTTTCTTACATATTTAGTAATGCACTTGTCACATAAACCACCAGATAATTCTTCTGATTCTTCACCTCGGACCCATCTTCTACCACACTTAATACAAACATAGGTCATTTTATCTGGCCCCTTATCCTGATAATTCAACATAGATCCCTATTTATAATTTTGTTCTGCCTCTTTCTTAGGCAGTACTCTGTGGCGAAGAAGAACTTCTACGATTGCTTCACGTATTTCTTTTGTGACAGCGTCTTCAAAAAAACCAACATTCAAACCAAATTCAACCTTTAATAATTCCATAGCTATATCAATGACTTGACCCATAGTTGCCCGACCGTGTGAACCAAATCTATTCTTTATGATATAAACGCCTCTATCTGGATCGTCAAGAGGTTTTATAATTGAAACAACTAGGTCGGCTATATATAACCATCTTGGAGGAGTTCCATGAGGGTGATCCTCTCTTAACTGAAATGGATCTGGCAAGTCAGGTTGACTAGCTTTTTCAAAAGTCAATGCCACGTTATCATTCTCTAATATAGATTGTAAATCATCTCGACTCATTTTATGCAAATCTCTACCCATATCAAAGATTTTCTTTTTTCCCATGTGGATTCTCCCTCATAGGTCTTATATTATGTCTCCTCATAAGTTCAATAATAAATTCCGATAATTCCGTTTCAATCATATCATCAAATACTTCAATACCACAACCAAGGTTTGCTTTTAGCAACCTAACAAATAAAGAAACTAAATCAACCGGGTGAACATCATCCTCGATTCTTCCATTTTTATCTTTAACAATACTAATCTGTCCATCCTTAGATATTAGCATCACATCAACAAACTCAACAGCATCTACCATTCCATATATACTAAGTATATTCAAAAATAATTCCCTAGGAGTAAGTTCCTGTGGGATCTCTCCCTTTGAATCTCTAACCCTATGCCTTAAACTAGGAAATTCAGATAAAATACCTTCCGTCGAAACCATTCTCTACTCCTTTATAATTCATTGCAATTGCTTCAGATGTATGAATAGATTCTTCATGTGTACATTTCACAATCCAATCATAAATATCTTCCCTCTTATTTAACTCATTTGAAATTGCTCTAATCGCATCCTCAACGAACATTGGATTACTTGCGGCAATCCTAGCAATTTCCTGTTCATCCACTCGTTTAATAACTGGGTAAGGTAGAGTAAGAACAGCTTTTTCAATTGTCTCAATTATATCTTCTAACCAAACGTAATTTGGTTCTATTGTCTCAATTAATACGTCAGCAAATGATCTTTGAGCATGAGGATAACCAAGTGAATCTTTGTCACCTAAATCTGAACATAACTCTGCTGAGCATGGGCAATAAGATGAATATTGAACTCTAATACCTTGAAAAAATCTAAATTCTCCGTTATTCAATTGTCCCTCAAACTTACAATTATAATAAATAGGAAATTCATTGTCCGATACTGGAGATTTTCTCAAAACTGGAAGTTTAAACTCAAACTTCATAAAACTAGAAGTTGACCCAATATTATCTTTTAGATTTATAAGAATCTCATTGATTAGAAAATGTTTCAACGGTCGCCTCAAGTATGGCTTTAGCGTAAGCAGGAGTCGAGACATTGATATCCCTCTGGTATTATCCTCTAGGTCGGTTCTCATTGAGACTTTTGCAACCATCTCACGGAACCCTCCAAATTTTGATTCAAGCATGAAGGGAACTTCAACGTTCTCGACTCCCACTTGATAAATTGGTATTTTAATTGCTGGTTCTGTACATTGAATATCCGGTAACTCACAAGTTTTATCCAATTTACCCTCCTGCTACATAGCTGCCAATTCTTTTTCGAAGAACTTTTGGAACTTCTTTATACTTTTTAAACTGGCCAATTACTTCATTCATGTCACTGATATATGACCAAACCCTCGGACTATGATCCATATTATAAACAAGTTCTCCGTACCTTTTCTCACCGTGAAGGAGTTTCTCTGTATCCTCTTCATCAGTTTTTCCTGACTCAAGAAGACTATTGATAAATTTTGTTTGGGTGTTAATTGTTCTCTTATGACCTTCAATTACTTGGTGTATATCAGTTAGAATACAATTCTCATATCTATCATCATACGGTTTTCCATTCTTATGATGAACCTGAGTTCCGGTACCCTTTCCGTTTCTAAATATCCAATCAAGATTATGCTTAAAATTGAAGATTAGCATAAATCTTGAAATTAATAAAGTTCCATATGGAGTCTCAGTCCCAGGAGGGAAATCTCTCCTTGTGTCAATACATTGTATTTTTCCCCCCGCAGTTCTTACTTTAAATCTACATATATCAATACAATCTGGAACTGGAGGAATTTTGCCAAGTGCACAAGTCGGACATTTGTCTGGAAACTGTATATACCAGTAGAAGAGTCCTTCTAAAATACAGTCAACATAAGGAAGGATATTATAACTATCTTCTTTCCGAGGTTTCTTATATAGATCAAGAGGATGCTCCCAATCTAACCACACTTCTTTTGGTAATACTTTAAAACCTAAGCAAAACCGACACTTTTTATTACTAGGATCTACTCCTTTTCCGTCACATATATAACACTCGATAAAACCAAAAGACCTTGGTTCTGCCTGGATAAGAGGAAGATGTTTCTGTATATTAGAAGACCTTAACTTTTCCTGAGCATCTTGTAGCGCTATATTCATTTTTCAGTTCCCTCCCTCTTCATTGGTACCAGCCCAAGTCCTTCACATTTAGTACATCTATCAGATTCTTCCTTCAAAGAACTTCCATAACCATTACAATGGTCACATTGAGTAAATCCAAATCTTTCGGGATCAATCATTAATTTAAATGGAGATGGTTTACTCATAACAATTTCTCCTTTCCTTTCCTTATTCTCTCCCATATTTCTATAACGTGTAATTGCTCTCTATTTATTTCCTCACTCAACTGATGGTCAACTTCAAACGAACCATCTACATATCCATCCTGAGGAGGAAGAGCAGTTCTATCATCCTCAGCAATTTCTATTGCTTCCTCAAGGGTATTTGCATTGATTTCTAATTCACCATAGACTTGCCATGTGCAGGCGATCTTAAAGGTAGGCATTTGACTCCTAAATTATTGATTTTGTTGAGTATTCTAAATTTTAAAATTTGAAATAAAAGGAGGGCTCCAAATAGCAGCCGGAAGTGTTGGTTTGCCTGAGAGAAGGCAACACTTGTTGACCCGGATTTTTCATACCCTTTAATCTTGTTGACTTGAATCTTAAGGGGCCCATGGTATTTACCCTCGGTGGGAGCCGAGTTAGTCTTGACTATCTACCTCCTCTAATAGGACCGGTAGACTGAGTCTTGAATCTTGAAAGGTCTATTTATCAGCTCCTATGCTGGTGCCTAAATAACGTTTTAGACAAACGCTCTCATACTACCTAGATTACGCCACCGAAGCCCAACTCCTTTTAATCCAGTAATGGGGTTGTAGCATTAATGACCTCTAGACGTGCACTAATATTGTCGAAGAGATCATTCCAAACTCTTAGTTGTTTATTTTTCTCCTTTTCATCATACATATGCTCAACTCGTAGGGTTTCTCCAGCTGCAACATGAGCTCCTCTCATGCCCATCTGACCCAATCTAGTTTGAGCATAATTTATATTTAGTGCTTCATAGGTTCCTGTAATGAGATTCTTCATAGATCTGTCAAGAAATAGAAGATCACTAATTGTATATTCTACTCCCTGGATCTCTACAATTGTTTGTAAATTTGTTCTTTCAATTCTATTTTTTAACTTGAGGGCCTCCTTATGGAGATCAATATTGGATTGGATAAGCGCTTGTACCTCTTTCTTCTGAGACTTTTCATCTCCAAAAAGGGGTCGTTCATTTGAAACAATAGAGGCATATTGATTAATACTTCGAATATTGCTTTCCATCCTCTTCTGAATAACTCCTAATCTTTTTAACCCCTCAACTATCATCATTGGTCTCTCTTCTTGTTTTTCCGTCATCCTTCCCTCCGATCTGCTTGCTTTTATATTTGGTCCCGAACTTCTCCTCCCAGTAGTCCAAACCCTTACAAATCATCCCCCACAAAAAGGTTTTATTTGTTGGTATACCATTCCTCATGAATTGGCGTTCGAGTTGCTCAAGGTATTCATCCCTAACATAGTTAACTTCACAAGTTGGACAATGAATTACTTTAACAGCTTTGAGAGTCATCGTCCCTTCAATAACAGGCACATCAATGGACCTTCTTCGTGCTTCATGTGGTCCCCCAGGACATTGACATTTTTTAACTGTTAATTTTACCTTTTCTCCCTTCTCAAATACCTTTAAGAATGGACTTTCACACTCATGGTCATGAACATAAAGAGATATCTCGCCTTTTACATGGTTGATTGTTGCATCAGTAATAAATAAGTCTTCACCACAATTACATTTCACCTTATATTCAATTTTCATTAATTTCTCCTATGATTCACTAGAGAATGCTGGATTACTTTTTTTGCCTTGGTTCACTTTTTATAATAGGTTTCTAGGCTACAGAGGTTCACTAATTGGGGTTGGTTTTAGTAACACCCCCGGTTCACTATATATTGCTGGTTTTTTGGTTGTGTGTGCTGGTTCACTCTACATCTGTGGACTTCTATCTGCAGTTGGTTCACTACTACCACACGGTTTTCTTAATTTTGTTGGTTCACTTGGCACTGTAGGTTAACTGCGGTCGTCTGGTTCACTTTGGTCGTATGGTCTCCTGGGACATCACGGTTCACTAATTTATACTGGATTCTTCTATGTCATGGTTCACTGTTTTACAATGGGTTCCTTTCATCGAAAGGTTCACTAATCAGTGGTGATTAATTTTCGTGCCTCAGGTCCACTATTATCATCTGGTTTTCTCACCCCGACGTGGTTCACTTTCGTTTTTTGAATACTGATGTCTTCTGGTTCACTACCTTAACCTGGTTTTCTTTGGGCCCCTTTGGTTCACTTATACTACTGGTTTACTATACTACATTGGTTCACTCCACTCAGGTGGTTTACTGCAGGCATGTGGTTCACTCCTCAACATCGAATCCTTAGTCTATACTGGTTCACTTTGCCCGTCAGAATTTTTACATCGAGTTGGTTCACTGCGTTGCGATGGGTTACTCCACCAATCTGGTTCACTTAAGAGTAGTGGTTTCTAATCAGTAGTGGTTCACTCTCTATTGTTGAGTTTTTTAACATATTCTGGTACACTCGTTTAAACTGATTTCTTTGCCTTCCTGGTTCACTATTGGGTCCTGAGTATTTTTGCGTCTGGTTCACTTCCTCCGCCTAGGGTTAGTGGATAGCATTGGTTCACTCGGCATCGTTGGAATAATCTAAGATACTGGTTCACTAAAACTGACTGGTTTTTCTTTTCAAAGTTGGTTCACTCCCGATATTTGGTTTACTGTTATGGGCTGGTCCACTCATAATGTTGAGCAATCTTTCTGCATTTTCCAGATTTGACATACTTTTTATATTTTCATAATCCTTCTCAACTTGCTCTAGTAAATTTCTCAAGATCTTCATAAGCATAGGTCTTGTAACTGGATGTGGATGTTCCATATGATTATGAACTAATTTTCCTTCGCCATTTATTGCTACAATAATATTTATAACTTTTACTGTATGTGCATTGTTTAGATTATCACGAAAAATATCTATATGAGGCTCTTTCTCTATCATTGACTTCCTTTTCTGGGGTGTCGGGTGGGAATCGAACCCACGCTCAACAGGGGCCACAACCCTGCGCCCTTATCCAATTCGGGCCACCGACACTTATTCTACTGCATTCTTCCAGTCCGAAACTAGCTTCTTATGATTCAATATATCTATCTCACATTTCGGGCAGTTTACACCATGTTCATCCAAACTTCTTAAGACATCTTCTAGTGCTTTATTTCTGTTCCTCAATTTCCGAAAAGCTGCCATAGGATTTGCTACTGGACAATCTTCCTCATGCCCATAAGAATCACACCTTTCAAGACACTCCATGTCTTCACTAGTATCCGTCAGATACTGTTTAAGAATATCCAATTCTTTCTTCAATTTACTCATTGGATGTTTTGGGCATATCTCAATATGTTGTTTTAAAACTTCTGCCATAGAAACAGGTACTTCATCCTTCGGCCCATACCTATGACCACAATATACACAATTAACATACATTCCAGACTGAAGATCGTTTATCCATTGTTGTATCTGACTAACTTCATTTTTCCAGTCTCTAAGGATATCATAAACCATATCCCCAGAAGTTCCCCTTTCGGCTAATTTATACCACTCTTCAATATTCATAATATCCTCTCTTATAGGGACCTTGCCTAGCTTGTCAGCAACCTGCCGGTTCATCCGTTTTATCTCTCGGTCAGTGGGGGGTACCAATTCCCACCTAGCAGGATACTCCTTCCCCAGACTTTTTCACTGGCCTCTAACAAGCATGGCAAGGAGGCGCCTCAGTTAAAAATTAAATCTAAAATGTCTTCAGCTGCTTTATTTCGAGTATCATAATCAGTTATTCCATACCGATCATGAAGAAGCATCGCAACATTGCTAACGTATGCAATTTTAAGACCCTCATCTTTTTTAAGAGCATCTCTTATTGTCTTTCTTGCTTCTGCTATTTTATTCACATATTTCTCCTTAGAAAAATTGGCCGGGAGTTGCATTACCCAGACAGAGCTCCCGGACGTGCTGGGTCACGCCTGGCCAAGATGTTAGCAATATGGACAATACCACTGAGGACTGAACCTCTTACAGCGATCACAATATGTATAATGGCCCGTAAGTGAAAGTTCTAATTTCCTAAGTAGTCTGCCCAACCAACTTAGTTCATGCATCGCTTTCCATTTTCGAGCACTCACGCCATATCTCCTTAAGTAAGTCATGAATTCCATATTCCTTCATTCTTAACGTAAGAAATTCAGAAATAGTTGGTTGATATGGTTGCTTCTTTGGATATATATTTGCCTCTCTTGGAGATCTGTCCCCCTTCTTGTTATTACAGTCTTTACAAGAAGTTAGACAGTTATCAAAATTGTTTTGACCTCCACGAGATTTTGGGATCATGTGATCTATTGTTAAATTTCCTCTGTCTGTGCTACCGCAGTATTGACAAGTCCAATTATCCCTAATCAACACATTCTTTGGTCTAAAAGGGACTTTGTTCTTGTAAATCGAGCGAACCAATTTTAGCAGTCGCAGAATCAGAGGAAGAGTAATAACAATAGTTCGCCCAACGTTGGCAATTTGGCGGTCACCGTACTTCAAAACTTCTACTTTGTTTTGAATCATTAGGCATACCGCCCTTCGCCAACGAAGAGTACACAAGTAAGTGTAGTCGGCGTTAAGCAGCAGCACACGTTCCATAACCCTTACCTCCTTTAGGTATAACTAATGGTTTCACAAATTGGACATTGATATACTAACCTCGGTCTCTCTTCTGTTCCAACCCATCTTCTAATTTTCCACATCTTTATTAAACAACTAGAACAGAAGCTTAATTTTACTTCTTTCTTTAATATCGTCCAAAAGAATTTAATTCTTACTCTTAAAAATGAAGGTATCATTTTGTCATCCTTTGGACACTACGCCTGGATTCGAACCAGGGATCACGGATTTGCAATCCGTTGCCTTAACCTCTTGGCCACGTAGTGTATTTGGCACGCACGGAGGGACTCGAACCCCCAACCGCAGGTTTTGGAGACCTGTGCTCTTCGCAATTGAGCTACGTGCGCACTAAATGTGTGGCATTAGCCTTGCATAGATAAGACCACAAGTTTCAAGGCTAATAATTGCAGTTGTCACATATTCACATGCCATTTTTGCTTTTCTGAGATCATCAAAATTGGAATAATTAAAACGACCTGCACACTCAAGTTTAAGTTGAGGTATTCTGTTTAATCCAGAATTGAACAAACTAGCGATAAGTCTCTCTCCACACTCAGGACATATCCTCATCGCAAAACATTTATTAAAATAACCCATCTGCTCCCACTTATTTTCAATATTTGTTCTAACGTTTTTGTGAACTTTATACTTTTGGAGATTATTCATAGGTCTAGGGCTAGATTTGTAGCTTTCTTTCCATCTTCTGAAGTAAATTTTTACTTCGAATTTACAGATTTCTGGTTTTCCACATCTCAAAATAATATGTGCCCACTTCACTTTTTTATTACTAGTATAAGAGAAATCGCTTGACTGTTGTATGCCACTTATTTTTAAATCCCAACCACAGAAAGGGCAAATAAACACATTGATTGCTCTATGAGAATATGGTTTTGATTTCCATTTATCTTCAACCTTTGTTATTGGAATGAATGGATTCGGCATCTTCTTCCTCAGCTACTCTAAATCCAGTTAGGTCAGCAACTCCGACTACCCCTTTCATTTTTTTAGCAAGATCACTAGGTCCCTTTTCACAATCATGGGGTCTGTATATGAAGTTATAACTGGATAAATACATCAGTACAGATTCAAGTGGTTCATTTGTCTCAATTACGTCAGGAAAATTAGCCTGACAAAATCTACAACGATAAAAGCAATGTAATTTCATCTTATCTTCAACTCCTTTGTTACCGTATTCTGTGTAACCGCAAAAGCACAACTATTTGGATCTACATCAGGTCTATTAAGATAATCTAGAATTTTGTGGGTTGCCTTATCGGCACACTCGGTACTACAAATGGAAAGTATAAGACATCCGAAGCACGGATCATCGAGATTCTCTATATCAACTTTTTCTAAATCTTCTTTGCCAAGTTTGAAGTATCGTTGAAGCAACCCTTCTGTTATGGTTCGGATACTTTTTAAACGCTTGTTTATTCTCATTTAAAATTTCCTCTAGTGCGACAGCAACTCCTGCACTTCGACTAATTCCAGCTTCACAATTAACAACTATTTCTTCGGGTTGAGTTAATCTAAGAAAGTTCAGAATTGATACTGCATGCCATTCATTAATTAGTTTATCACTTTTATCTCTTGCTTCATCGAGATCATGAAAGTGTAACTTGAGTGACCTCCATGCTTCAGAAACATTGGGATGTTTTCTGCCGGGGTCTGTTATGGAGATTAAGATTGATTTATTTGAAGGAATTAACCTCTCTACTTGCCTCCTTGAATAAATATTAATCTTTACCATTTTATTCCTTTAAATTGATGCGGGGTGAGGCGGGAGTCGAACCCGCACGGTCAGTTATGACCACGTGGAGAAATAATATCACCCACGCATGTCTGCCCACTAGTATTAAAGTTCCATCACTCACCCCATTCCCCCCTAAGAGCTTGTTTTACCTTAGCCTTTGCATTATTCAGTCTAAACTTAACAAGATCATAACCTTCAAATAAATTTAACCTTTCTGCTTTATCCATTAACTTTTCAATCAGATCTAAAATCCTAATTAAATCTTCTTGTGCAGATTCAACAGATGCTATACCCAAGCACCATTTTCTTTCAATCTTCACAACTTCATCAACAATTTCTTTCATCTCCTTAGAGAATCTTCGTAATTTCATCTCATCAAAATTCACAACTTGATTCATTATTCTCCTCCGTTAGATAACTCAAAGCTACTTCTGCATTACAGTGAAGACACCCTGCTTCGCCAGTTTCAGTATTTGCAAAACATTCTTCAAAGTCAATAACATCCATCAACACATCTCTGATTTTTTTGATTTTTTCTCCTGATATACAGCACATTTCTTTATCTCTTAAAAAAAGAGGTTTTCTTTAAAGGGTGTAATGTTGGAGGGATAGTCATTGATGTAGTTACTTTTGCCCATTTCTGATAAACCTCCCTATTGTCGTCACTTATTTCAACATGAAGCATATAGTGACATTTTTTACTAGAACAAGACAATCTTAGTGAAGGTTGTTGAAAAACCAGAAGTCGCTCACCACACTCAGGACATTTCCTTATAGCCATACATTTCTCAATAAAACTCATATCTTCCCACTGCTTCTCTAAATCTGATGCAATTTCTAAACCCGTCTTCATATCTCACTCCTTCAATACTCCAATAACATTAAAATATGCATCAAGCAGTTTCACAGATTCTGAAACATCATCTTCCTCATCTTTCGGTTTAATAAATTCCGATTCAATTGTTTCGTTGATATATCTATTCTTTAAATCTATACAATCTGATTTTGTTGTTAAAAATTCAGAAAGGTTAATTGGTCCATCGTGAGCAATTAAACATGCTGTCTCCATTTCCCCACATCTCTGACCACCACGATGCTTCCTTCCTCCTAAAGGTTGCAGAGTTTTCTTTGCATATGATCCAATACCTCTAGCGGCTAATCTTGTCTCAGCAATATGCACCATCTTAAAGAAATAGATATAACCAGCGGCAACTTTATTTAGAAGCTTCTCTTTTGAGATTGGATCATAGATATCGTATTCAAACGAAGTTCCAGTTTTCTCCATTGCCTCTTTTACCATTTCCATTGAAACAGATTCAAATGGAGGTTGAATTAGTGATAGCCCTGCAATAAAATCTTTACTAATCACCTTTGGCAGTTGTTCTTCGAATTGCTTGTAATACCAATTCCCTTCTGTATTATCAATCACTTTTATATAGTGAAGTAAACTTTTCCTAACTTGTTTTTGACTACCCTCATCAATCAAGTCAAAAAGTTTCTTCCTTAAATCAATAAAAGACATTGATAGGTGTAACTCAAATAATTGACCAATATTCATCCTAGAGATTATCCCAAGCGGATTTATACAAATATCAACATTCCTACCATCTGGAAGTTGAGGCATTTTCTCATGTGGAACTATCCTTGAAATAACTCCTTTATTCCCATGCCTATTTGCAATTTTATCTCCAGCCTCTATTGGTCGATAATAAATTCCGAACATCTCAACTCTTACACCGTTAACTGGTTCCCCCTTAACTTTATACCTACCAATATGAGAGAATTTGCTCAAATTTCGATCTCGAATAAATTGTTTAGCTTGCTCGACCGAAAGATGTTCATGTAAGACTTTCTGAAAATCTTTTTCCTTCTTTTGTTGTTTCTCGATCTTTTCTTCAATCCATTTCTTATACTCAGGTATTTCTTTATTCCACACATTTGCATAGACATTTGCATCAGTAATCCAAACTCTCTTTCTAGTGGTGAGTGGTGTCTCTTCTTCAAAAATTGAATAGAAGTCTAATCCTGCCGTAACTTCTTTCATTTTTGCATAAGGTTTTCCGGGAGCTATCGACTCCATTACATTAGGTAGTGGTTTATATACATTCTCGGTTAAACTTAGAAGTACTTTATTAGGCGGAATTGTAAACGATAAATCTCTATAATGGACAGATGTAAATACATCTTCTTTAACTAATCTATCAGATATAACTATTCCGTCCTCATAATTATAACCATAATAGGTCATAACTGCAGTTAATAAGTTTCGACCAAAATTTATCTTACCATCTGTACAGAATCCGCTCTCAGCTAATATATCTCCTGCTTTAAATTTATCTCCAACTTTTACATAGATATTCATACCATCCATATTCTCAACATATATTTTCCTAAGGCCAATATCAAAGACATCAGCTTCATTATCATCATATTTAACAATCAAGAATTCTTGATTCAAAAATACTACTTCACCATCCTTTTTTGCTCTTCTAACAAATTGAGTAAAATCTGTATATAATCCCTCACATCCAGATTGAATTGTGGGAATATCAAATTCCCTGAGCATTATTGATTGTCTCATCTGAGATGCAGACATTTGTAATCTAGTCTGATCATTATGCTCGAGAAAAGGAACCATCGAAACTGGAATTGAAATGATTTGTTTATCCAAAATTTCTTCAGAAAACCGTAAATTATTATCTAATTTTACATTTGGAATCAAATTTTGAATAACTCCACAATTATCCCTGTCTGGAGTATCCACTGGACAAATCCTACCAAACATACTTGGACAAATATCTCTCAAATGCTCAGGAACGTTCTCACGATTAAAACCACCTGGCCCAATTAAACTTATTCTTGATAAACGAGTCAATTCCTCAATCGGATTTATTGCAAAATCAAATTGAACAATATCCGACACATTACACTCTGAGAGGATTTGAGAAGAATTGATATTAAACTTTGGTTGCCTTGCTGTTCTATTCGACATACATAAATCAAAGACAGCTTTAGAAACTTTTGCTAAAATCATATATTCAGCACATCTAACTCTCTTATTTCTAAAATCAGTATCATCATATACTACTCCAGCAATCGCATTGAATAATTCTTCTATTAGGGATCCAGTTGTGAAATATTCAGCAGACATTACATCAGCCTTAAGTATTAGATCAAGAGCATATACAAGATCCTCACCCTTTGATTTTGCGTTATAGTGTGAATAGTGTGCTCCGACCTCTCTTATAAAATCATCTTGTGTCCAACCAGCTGAATTTTCATAATAGAGTTTTAAATCCAGCATTAACTTATCATATATAGTATTACCACTTACTTCTAGAGCAGATAGTTTGAATCTTTGATTCAATTCATCCATTCCATAGTAAGCAAACATTATTAAAGCAAATGGAACTTTCTTCCCAAGAATACTCAACTTTACATGAGGTTGTTCTCTATCGTCAAAGACCATTATTGAGGCAACATTCGTCCTCAATTTGATTGATTTTCCTCTAGTAACAATAGGAATATCAAAGAGTTGAAATTGTGGAATCTTTTTCCTGCCTTTAATCATTATATAGTTTCGATCAATAAGTTTTGGTATTGCCATACTCAAGTCTATCTCAGAGTTTCCTTTCTGTAATTTAATAACCATGCTCTGCTTTAAGGTTTTGAATAACTCACCTGAAGTAAATTTTGAGTCTTTAATTATAAAATCAGTTACTGTAAATCCCAGTTCTTCGGCAGGTTTTAAGATTTGCCTTACTTTCTCGGTTAATGAAGAGTATTCTCTCTCTCTGATAGAGAAAATATTACTCTCCTCATTAACCTTAAAATACGGATTGAGTATGTTCAACTTTTCCTCCAGTCTTTTTTATAATCCATGTTACAAACCTTATTACATCTCCGTCTGTAAGATCACTCATATAGTTTCTATCAATTTTTCTTGAAATCCACCCATAAAGATCATGATCTTTTAATAAATGAGCATTTAATCTTATGAATCTTAGTAATCTCCTTCTAGTAAATTGTCTAGTTTGACAAGACACATCAAACGAATATAGAAGTCCTTCCACCTTCATCACAAGTCTCTCCCACATAAAATCTTATCCATAACACCATAATATCTTCCTGGTTGTAAGATTCCTTTTAAGATATGCTGTTTTGGTCTTGAAAATGCTAAACCTAATAACCAACTTTCATAACTTGGAACTTTCTGCACCGAGTGATACTCAGGAGATAATTTTTCTCTACCTTCTATTAATCTCCACTTCCTAATTCCTTTCCACATCAACTGGGATACAACACATTCAAAATGAACATGATGAATATTTCTATTTGTGTTATAGACATCAAAGAGATCTGATACAATATCTACATAATTCTTATTATCGAATTTATGTAGAAGTTTTGATGCACTCGCAAGATCACCAATGATATCCATCTGCCTTACAGCTTCATCATCTGCTTGTTCACCTTCTTTTACATGGGCTACTCCAGATGTGTGGAACGTTCTAAGAACCAATTGAGTATTACACTCCCCTAAACTTTGTGCAGCAATGACCCCAATGAATCTGCTATTTAAAACTTTATATAATTCTCCATAACATTTCTTACATATTTTTGGACTTGTACAAAAGATTGGACTCCTTATGTGAATAACCTTTCCAACTAAATCTAAATAATTTTCCTTCGTTATCATCTCCAAAACACCATTATTATCATAATATCTATAAGTCAACATTCTAGCTTTCTTATTATCTTTTACGTAAACTAAAAGAAGATCATTTGTTCCACAATCTTCATGGTCTCCTATCTGAAGATTTGCACAAGCAAAAATTAGTTTTCTCGAAAGATATCCAGATGCTCCAGTATTAAGTGCGACATCAAGTAATCCTTTTCTACAACCATATGTAGAATTGAAAAATTCTTCCTCAGTCAGACCTTCTAAAAGACTATGTTTTATTGGAGTTGGAAGAATCTGACCCCTAAAATTAGAGATAAACCCTCTAGTTAGAATTATCTGCCTGACTTGATCCCAACTACCTCTTGCTCCAGACTCAACCATATATGAATATTTAAAACTATCTTTAAGTGATCTTGTAGTCTCATCATTTGAGATCATCTCAATCTGATGTCTTATACTATGATCAGAATAGATTTCGTGCTTTATTTTTGTTAAATCTCCATTAAATGAGTCAAGAGACATGGTCGCACCAAATAAAGTTGAATACTTGAAACCAATAAATTTTATTCTATCAAGAACTTGCTTAATAATATCAACAGGATATTTAGATTTAATATCATTGAGTATCTTCATCAATTTTCTTTTTCTGATTGCTTCGTTGACTAAAGGATAATCAACCGGCAGACACTCATTAAATATTTTAATTCCCTCACTAATTTTCTCTCCCTTAAATTCAACTTCATTTGATAAATCTAGAAAGCTATCACTTGTTAGAGCATATACTCCAAGAATTATGTCTTGACTAGGGGTTGTCGCTAAACTCTCATTCGCAGGATTGCTTAAGTTTCTTGTTATTAGAAATTTCTCTCTAACTTCTTGTTTTGATTGCTCAGAGATTGGAATATAGACTGCCATCTGGTCACCATCAAAATCAGCATTAAAACCAGGGCAAGCAAGTGGATGAATCTTAATAACATTGTCTAGAGATATCTTAACATTAAAACCCATCATACTTAATCTGTGTAACGATGGTTGCCTATTTAATAAACAAACCTCATCTTTGGCAATTTCTTCACAAACTCGGTATAGGACTGGTGACTTCGTTTCTATACAATCATCAACAAAATCAATTGCATCATTTAATAACTTAAATCTACCAATCTCAATGAGTTTCTTTGATATCTGCAGTTTAAATAATTCAAGAAACATTAGGTAAGGCAAAACACACTCATCTAAATTCAATACCGGATCAGGAATTATCACTGCCCGACCAGAAAAGTCAATTCTTTTTCCTAAAATATTTCCCCTAATAAGACCTTCTTTCTTTGCTAATTTAGAGATAATATGTGAATATAACTCATTTACATCTTTCTGAATTTGAGTAAAGTAACTATAGAATAGTTTCTTATCTCTATGTATATCAACTATTGTATCTCTCATAATTTCTTTTTTCGTCAATATCTGAATATAATATCTATTTATCTGATCAACCACTTGGTTGTTTCTTTCAATATTTTTCGCTGCTGGTCTAAGATCAGGGGGCAACACAAGCACATTATGTATGAACATCTTATCCAAATTATCTCGAATAACTTTCCACTCCAGAATTCCATCCTCAACAAACATATGGGAGAGATCCCCTATTAATTTTCCAATTGCCTCTATCTTCTCAAATTTTTCTGCATCTTTCGGAACCGCAGATTCACTAGTGGCTACTCCATATTCATCTTCTCGTACAAATAAAATACTTTGTTCATTCTTCATTAAATCATCCAGAAGTCCTTTTACTTTTGAACCTCCAATATCAACTATTAACTCATAGAAAATCGGATTGACAACTGGAAATGGAAGAACTATTCTAGCAAATCTCCTTCTCCTCTCATCACTATTAACAATATCTACCTCACAAATAGCACAAGTTCCACCAGCACCAGAAATTCCATAATACGTGCCACACTGGCATGTATAATTCCTAACTGGTCCAAAGATTTGTTCAGAGAATAAACCCTTCGGATGGAACTTCTTCTTGCTCATCATTTTCGTTGAACTTACTTGTTTTAGCTCCTCCGAAAACTTATTAATGTCAAGAAGACTTGGCATCATATTCCTCCCAACTAAAATCTAACCATGGTTTGAAATAACAATCGTCGAGATAGAAATTACATATTACCATCTCAATAAATTGCCTAAATTTTTCGTCGTATTTCTGCCTCTTAATCTTCTCATCTAAGCAAAGTTCTCCAGTATCAGGATTCGCATTTGGATGCTTTGCATTAATGATCACCTTACTGATATAACCATCTACAAGGTAAATTTTATAATTAGTTACAATGTAATCATTATTAATTCTAGAAATTCTAAATGTTTCATCCTTGTAGAAAAATCTTCCCGGAACAAGATACGTATTATAATCTAATATCTGTTCCATTACGCACCACCAGTAACAAATAGTAACTGAATATAATTTTCCTCAACTCTAATCACAAAATTTCTTTCAAACGGATAGAGATTCATTACTGATTTTAAATTATCAACTACAGCCTGAGGGGTATTTAATTGGCCTCTGGGAACAATCTTGCAACCAACATGTCTTTCCCTCTCACCCAAGCAAACTTTAACATCTCTCTCTTGATTTATTTCCATAATTGGGCGAAAACTTTGCTCTAACTTTAGCAATCTAGAATCATCTATATCAGGTTCATAAATTAAATCTGTATCTCTACTTTTGTCCTGAATATCTCTACTAATTGCTTTTGCATGATGATCTAAACTTATTTCATATATTTCTTGGTTAGCTATCCATTGATTAATGATACTATTACTATCAATCAAGATAGCAAGTTGTAATGCAGCATTTTTAAGATCGTTTTTCTTTAAAGGTAGGTTATATCTGCCGTCATAATTAAAAGGATAGTTTATATTTTTTCGACAGTCGATAATAAGGTATCGGCCAGAAATAGATGCTCGAATATCTATTATATTGCCTCGGTCATAGACATAGTCTCTGCAATCTATAACCAGGTCACAGGTAGGAAGTTCGGTTTCTCCTTCTATAAATTTTTCTCTGGATATTGCCATTATAATATCTTCATTAAAAGACTTCAAGTGATTATATAAAGCATTTACCTTTAAATCTCCAATGTCTCGTTTTGTATAAATCGAATTTCTAATATTTTTCTCTCGTACAATATCTGGATCAATTAAAATTAGTTCTTTTATGTTATCAGTACTAGCCAAACTTTCAGCTAGATAACCGCCTAAAGATCCAATTCCAAGGATTGCGATTCTTTGTTTCACGCTCGATCCTTTATTGTTTGTTCTTCATTTAGAGAATAGTGACCGAGATCAATAAATGACCTCGGTCACCAGTTATTTTAAACTATTTTTGAGTTCAATTATTTCTCGAACCCTCTCTAACAAACTCTTGGTTTCTTCACGAAACGTCTGAGCACGACCGTACTGTATTGGATCAAGATTCTTTATATAATGGTGAAATAAATTTGGCCGTCCAACATCATCGTAGCATGCCTTCAAATGCTCAACTAGACGTGTTACTGTTCCCTCATAATGCTCAATGACAATCTCCGATTCATCAATGGTCACTAACATATCTATAAGACGCATCAACTTTTTAAAGTGTAATTTCTCAACAACTTTGAGGTTTTCTTTACGCCTAATTTTGTCGAGCTCTTCTTGTTTAATCATATACAATTTAATTTTCTCACCTTTTTCGTTTTCAACAAGGTAATGATCTTCATCTTTCTCAATAATTTTAAGATCCACGAGTTTGTCTCCATGATGCCAGAAGGGAAATACATATACACTCTTTATTAGCATCTCCAAATGTGGTGGGACAAGTTATATAACCTGCCCCACCACAAATTAAACAACTTTTTATCCCTTCCGGCCTGCGGCCTTTAGGAATTCGAGATTGTCCCCTTCTTTCAGCACATAGTTGCCATCGACAGTCTTTCCATTGACAACTCCCTGTGCCATTCGGTCTATGTTCAAGACTTCCCTGAGAAACTCAGAGACAGCACCAACTGTCTTTCCACAGACGCTGAAGTCTCCAGCGGCAGCACCACATGACACACGAATCGTTGTAGTAGTCTTATCACCAAATTTTGCAGTTGGTTTGGTGAGAATACTCTGCATGCTAAATTCAGCCTTGGTAAGTTTGTCATCCTTTGGTGCAGCTTTGGGAGCAGCAGCCGCCGTAACTGGACCCTGTTTCTCAAGGATAAGGTCAATAACAGTATCTTTGGGTTTCTTGGAGTACCCAACACAACCCAAATTCTTTGCCATTGCTCGAAGTTCTTTCACAGTCTTCTCTGCCAGTTGTTCTCTAGTAAAACTAGCCATTCCGATCTCCTTTTTAATTCTCTAGTGGTTTTCTAGTTTTAGGATCAGCTCTCATTGATAGAACATCGAAATACACTTCAGAGTAATTGGCATTATTCTTCACAACAGTATTGTAGAATGCAAAACACATAAATGTTGCAACTCCTAAATTTGTAAAGAATAATTGTGGTTCTGATTGGGATAACTCCTCGCAACTCATCTCACCCGGTGTTCTATCTATTGGATGTTCAATTTCCGGATGATAATCACTCAATGACGGAGTTATGTTTCTACCCCCCTTTCTCACAAAGATTTGGACATTGCCATCAGTGTACTCATTCCCTCCTGATATAACAATAATGTCATTGAGTGTTTTGGTATGATCTGAGATAATTTTTCTCGTCTTATGATTATCAACGCATACGAAGACTATATCTCCCGACTTAATGAGCGACTCTACGTTACTACGGTCAACATAATCATCAAATGCAGAGTAATTTAATTCTGTGTATTTCTCTTGAAATTCGGTGGCCTTAACTATTGATTTCTTGCCACCAGCGATCAAAAACTCCTGTCTATCTCGGTTCTTTGGTTCGAAAGTATCTCCATCTATGAAGGTAATCCTAGCTTCAAATCCGTTTCCATAATTTAGAAATCTAGAGAGTTTATCAGCTAGGACTGTACCAACTCCACCAATACCTATGACTTTAATCAGTAACTCAGTCATCATCACCACACCCCTCCTCTCTGGTATTTAACGGGAGTTGGTGTTGGTAGAATCCTTCTTGCCCAGTATAGAAGCCACCGCCGCCTTCATCCGGTTCAAGACCATCAAGAGGATCGTACTCTTCTGGATCGAAGACGTAGCCTCCGCCGTATCTATACCAATAGGGGAGCCAGGATCCGTGGGGTAACTCACTGGGGTCGGCAGGGGATCGAACCCTACCTCGCTGAGTTGATCCAGGTGACCAAGTATAGACCACCGGGGTTCTCTTCTCAACAAACTCCATCCATGTAGGTTCAAAAGGGACTTCAGCAACATAAAATCCTTTTTGAGATTTTGAATCTTTCTCATATACTCTTACACCATTCTTTATTTCAAAGGATGGGCGAAATATGTGCTGATGATAGTTACAATAATCAACAGATTCAGCCCCTTCTACATAATCATTGGTATCAACTATAAAGCGCATCCCATTCACTACAATAGATGTAGAGATAGTGAGAAGACCTTTACTTAAGTCACCGACAGTTATATGTAAACCGTCAAAATGCTTTTCATCAGAGTCATCAATGCCAGAATGGAAAGCTCCAAAACCGGCATGACTATGAATTGTACACATTAAGATATAACCTTGTGCTTGCCAAGGAGACTCTCTCTTATAATCTACAGAACCTCCTGAGACTTCTTGAAAAGGTACTTGAATTTTAAAATCTCTCTTTTTCTCATTATAGTGAAGCAAAGCAATAGCTTCACTTTTATGCTCATCGTAAACTTTTCTGAAGAAACTAACAATTCTTTTAAAATCCTCTCCCGGAACTTTTGGTATATCTAATGTCGCATAGGACTTCACATGATTTAAATGCGGAATACCACTTGCTGGAACTAATGCATCAAGTATACCCAATTTCTTTCTAATATAGATGCCATTACCTGCAACCACATAGAAAATATCATCATCGGGCAACTCTTGAGTTCCATCTGCTACGAAGACGTTGAACATGCACACCTCCAATCTGCCACCATCCTTAGACCTTGTCTATCTGGTACTTCTATATAACCACCATGCATATTAGGATAGACATATTTAACTGAAAATCTATCAAGTTGTCTCTGTGTAAAACGAGGTTGCAGAAGACCCCACCAAATAGTCCTCTCATCTGGGTATACAGTTCCGGTAGTTATATATCTATGCATATACGCAGTCGGGTATTTTCTCAATCTCCCATAACCATCTTTCATCAGCATATATGGAGACCATCTAGAAGACATAGTGTACATAAGAAAATCTCCCATCTGATGTGCAATTCTAGTTGCTGGTGGCGCAATCTGCACCTGATTCCACAATCTAGAAGATGGAGCCAAATATGAAAATTTAGAGAGATAGTGTTCATGTGCCCAAAGTGTACAACGATTCGAGCAGAGCATAAGAGGAACATCTGTTCCCGTATCAGTTATAAAACCAATGATTTGATTTACATCTTTCTTGGGGAATTTACTAATTCCCGCAACATTAGCTCTTAGTTTTGTGCCTGCTATTAAACCATTATACTCCTCAATAATCTTTCGAATTTTTCCAATAAATACCTGACCCCGACCTAAATCTGCATAGTTTATTGTTGCTATATCATCATCTTTACCTCTTGCAGTTATCTTAATTATTCTATTTTCATCAATACTTATACCTATTATCTCTCGTATTATGGTCATATCTTCGGGTTTATTCCAATCTACAAAGACTACTTTATCTCCAATCTTGAAGTTCAAATCAATGTCATAACTTGGAAGATTGAACTCTCCATCCTTTACTAAATTCTCAAATGCATAATCAGCATTGAAGGAAAATTCATTAGATCTCGTGCCAACATAGAGAATACCAGTACCCTTCATTATCCTATGATCCCCATTGATAGAAGTAAACATCAACGGACCAACTCGAAAAATGGGATGATGAACTGAAGTATCCTCATCCATCAACTTATACCGACTCTCAATAGTTTCAAAGGTTTCGTTTATCTCATAGCTAGATTCTCGATCTTTAAACCTTACACTTAAAAGACCTCTGTCATTTACATCAATTCCTTTAAGTTCGGCAGGTCTCCCAGTATAAAGGAGTATATCGGAAGGTCTGCTTATCAGAGTATACTCACGACCAACTTCCATCTCAATACCATAAAGGTTTATCTTCTGGTTAAAAATCTTCAAATCCAGGACGTCAGCAAAATAATAGTCTATACCTAACTTAACTTCGATATTGCCATCCATGGCAGTTCTGATTTCATTTACTTTTCGGTAACTCCTCATGGGGTATGCCATTTCAACAATATCTCCAGCTCTTATTGTAAGCCCATTCTTTAACTCCAATGAATCTATTGTATTTGTTTTAACTAATTTCTTAACTAAGGTATCCTTCATCTTCTCCGTTAATAATTTTTCAGTCAATTGATCCTCCTCATCTCTAAGTATAAACGTATGAGGTGGATAACCAGGCATACCCTTAAATCCATTAACCCAATAAGTTTTACCTTCAAGTTCAAATTTATCTCCTATAGAAAGTAAATTTTCCCCTAAAGATATACTCTCACATGGATCCATATATACCTTGGCCTCATCTGTCTGAATTGGTTCAGTAAATAATTCAGCCAATTTGTAGAAATCAAGAGTTCTGCTATAAGTCGACTGCCTTTTAAGACTTGCTACTTTTGTTATCTCCTCCTTCAAAGTTCTTGCATGATGTTTCCAATCTACTTTAAATACAAACATTGGGTCCTTATAAGAATAATACTGCCAGGTTAGAAAGTCAGACACTTCCCCAATATCTTCGTACATCTTATATGCATGGAGGTAATCAGTATTGAAACTATTGTTCCAGAACCTATTAAGAGCTTTATTGCAAACTGATTGAGTATTATCTCCATAGGATGAACCTTCTCCCAGACAAACATTGAAACTATGATCAATGTTTAGCAGATTTGGAATCAAAAGATAATCTACTATGCTGGTTATTGGATGTATCCTATAAAATACTCTAAGTGCATATAACTCAAAGAATTTGGTAATGGACATTATATAAACGACATATGGGAAAGCTAAAGTTACTCTATATGGTCTCTTTCCATCCCTATACTGTTTTAATACTTCATCAGTATAACCAAAATAGTCCAACTTTCCGGTCTTCCTCAATTTCTCGATGTTATATTCCAAACTCATATCGAGGCGAATTGTTCTAACACAGGGAGGGTCTTCAATAACTACGACCCTCCCACCGTTGCTAGTAGGTTGTAAAAAACGACAATTCTGAGGAAGAATTTCGTCTGGCCGGCGATTAGCCATTCTAGTTATCAAACGGGTAATTAATTCACTTGTATTTAACAACCTTTGCCTTATTGTTGGTGTCGCTTTTGCTTCATCTTCACCAGAGTCAATTTCAGATAGGCAAAGACTAGAAAATTTCTCACTTATAATTATCTCGTTTATCTCACGTTTCATCGCCTACTCCTCAGAGATTACCAAGATTAAGTCTGAGCAACTGTCGTTGTTTCTTCCTCTGACGCTTCTTCTTGTGTGGGTTCAGATTGAGTTTGTGGAGCAGCTTGTTCAGACTCAGCTTGGACTTCATCGAGATTTTGCCAACCACTTCCTCCCGACTCGCCAGCCTGTGGGGTTTCTGACGCTGGAGGTACTGGAGGTGCTTGACGGCCCTGCTCTGCCATGACTTGCTCAACCGGGCGATTCTCATTGAAAGCGACCATATAATTAACCATATCTCCCTTTGGCCTACCAATGACACCCTTGATGCTATGATCACGACAAAGTTGGTTCAACTCGACAATTGTCTTGCCTTCCAAATTTTCTCTTCTCAGGTCCTCTGATGCCATACCTACTCTCCTCTCATTTGTTTATAAGTTTCCGCAAAGCGTAGAAGAACCTTTTCAGCCTTTACCTCTTTAACTTCTATAGCTCTAATTCTTCTAGCTGGTCTATCCACCGAGGAAGGTGGACCTTTTACCCAAACGCTTACTATGTAAGACTCTTTGGATTCTCTTTCGAGAGCAACAAATGCAACCTCTCCTTGACTCCGACCAGGAACTTCCAAACAGAGAAATATATTTGGTCCTGTTGGTAAATCATCAATATGCTCTACTTTATCTTTTTCTTCTTCAAAGATTGTGTCACACAATCTTTTAACTTGTTCATCCAATTCAGAAGATTTAATTTGAGTTAACAACTCACTAAGAACTGGCATCTCTTAATCCTTTGTTATAGGTTGAGACATAACCCTGTATTACATTGAGAACATGGTCTAGAAATTCCTGCTTTGATTGATCTTTCATATTATTGTTTAATATCTCTGCTTGAATACAACTGTAAATGTTACCAATGAAGATTAGCATACTCTCATCTGTATCTCCACTATCTGGTACCATAACAGCATTACCGCCCTGCACATCAATCAACGAAAAAGTTTCTTCGATGTTCTTAAAGGCCAATTTGCTAATTCTTAAATTACAATTTGGAGCTTTTAACCATAGTCTCCCTTCCTCAGGCACGACTTCCAACGTACCTAGTACAAAGTTCTTCTGGATCCTCATTATCCCCCTACTTTCTTATCGAGTATTGCTTCTCAGCTGTCCGAAGCCATTCAGTTCTGTCAAAAGGGACACTTCTCCAATCTTTCTTATCAAGATCATACACATGAATGATCTTGTGTTGATCTATCAGCTTGAGGATCTTAGCAAGGTTTACATCTTTTGGATGCATCTCTTTCGGAATATTAGCGAAATTGAGAGTACACCTCATTATTCTTTCTTCATTGTTTCTCTTCCTGAACTTTACAGTAACCTCATCCTCAGTTCTGATTCTCTCAAGAAACTCAATTGCGTTCTTGATTACATCATCTGCCATTCAGGTACCTCCAAAACCATATTTGACCATAAGCTGCTCTAGTTCTATAAGGAAATTTGCAGTATCTTGAGTATACTCTTCAAGTACTATCTTTCCCTTAGCCCTAACATTGGGACTTTCAGCCTTCATATAGAAGGGGAGGACTAACTCACCTTTCTCAACTGGTGCTACTGCCTGACCTCTTACTGGAGAACCCAACGGAACAGTTTGTGGTTCAATGGTCTTATTTTTGAAGTTAACATAGAGAAACTTATTCTCCCGATTTTTTGTAACATGACGACCTTTTCTTAGGAACCTGATCACATTATGAATAGTCTTTCTGCTCTTTTCACTTATTCCGGTATCAATAACCGCCTGCATCAAGTCGTCCTCTTCAAAACCATACTCTGTACCGTATTTAGCACATAGATTATCTTTGATCAGAAGACCACGATCTTGATACCTCATTCTTCTTGCCGGTTCCTTTACCACTCTAAGCATCCCTCCTTTCTTTATGGACTAAGTTATCAAAGAGATTTGGATTCTTCGATAACAACTTGGACATAATCATACACGTCCAATTACATTTCCGGCAATATTTTTCTTTATCTGATTTAATCATTTTCTTCAGTGCAAAATAGAGTCGACCGTCTTCATTTATACAATTGATAGCTTTGATTTTTGGAGTCATCATTCCTCTAATCCTAAGACAAAGTCTGACAGACCCGTCTGCATCAATTGTCAAGTTGTGTACATCCTTCTCAATTTCACAATCTAATTCTGCCGGAAGTATTTTGATTATCTCAGGGAGGAGGACCGAGGCCATATGAACATCTAATTTATTGTCAATGATTCGGTTAAAAGCATCCAGAAGCACGCTGTCTTTCTGCACTAGCAGAGTCTCATCCGTAATATGAGCAAAGTCATAGTACGGAGACTTCGCGATGTCAATCACTGTGATGTCGCTGCTTATTCCCAATTTAGACAATTCGTCAACTAATTGGTAGAGATAACTAACCGTTTTACTATCGACAGTTATCTCTGCAACGATATCTTTTATACATTCTCGATACTTTTTCAATCGTTCAAGACCTTTGATGCTCTTTTTGACTCGGTCTGTTCCCTCCTCCTCTGAGAAAATGATTGGATCAATTGAAGAAGTTAAACCAGTGATATAATCTGTTTTAGATATTAGATTTTCTAACATTGGTTGAACTTCATCACTATTGTTGGTTATGATGGTGTAGTTAATATCATTGTCATTACAATAATTTACAATCTCTGGTAGATCTTTTCTTAGTAGTGGCTCACCTCCATAAAATAGGTGGAAACAGTCTGGGTTATGTATATGAAGTCTTCTAAGACACTCAATAACAAAACCCGTTGACATCTCATTCTTGAAATAATGCCCCAAGGATGGGTAGTGATTCTTAGGTCTATCTTTATAATTTCTTGCGATTCTACAATAACCACAAGATAGGTTACATCTTCTTGTCAAGAGCCAACTTACAATTTGAATTTTATCCATTTAGACTCTTTCCCTTCTTGTGTTCATATCATTAATTAAGGCAATCTCCTTTGCATCACACATACTTGAACAGTTTGGTTGTACTATACAATTTTCACATGGACCTATATTACCCATAACCGTTACAACCTTCGATGGTTCATCAGATATTTCCTTTAATCTTCCAACCATATGCATATTATTGATAAAACCATCAGATACTACCACGGTGTGATACTTGATCTCGGGATCGGGTATCTCGGTCCACTGACGTATACTTTTGGTTCTTTTGGACAACTGTTTCTCTTGTGTGCCCATGTATTCGTACCTCTTACCTTTCTTCTATTCCCTGATCTCATCTTTACCCTAAATCCACAATACGGACATATTGCCATAAAATCCTCCTTTCTACATAAATCTTAAATTCTCATCTGCATCAATCTGATCAATATGTCTATGACTAATGATAAATATACTCTTATCTTCACTCACAAGTGAACGTAATAATTTTGACACATAACTTATATTATCATCGTCTAGCGCGTCAAATATCTCATCAAATAATAATATATTAAATTGCATATTATGGATACGACTCTGTAAGTCACCAAGAGTTAAGATTGTAGCAATATCAACAAGTCTTGTTTGACCCCCCGAGAATTGAAGTCTTGAGTTTGCCTTAGTCTTCGTATCAAGAACATTTACTGAAATCTTGTCCCTCATTTCTCCAGCCTTTGTGGCCTTTAATGTATCAAATGATACAATATATCTTCCTCCTGCGATTCTTTCCAAATAGTGACCAATCCTTTTATTCATAAATGGAATAGACTCGTCAATTAGCATACTTGGAATACCAGCAGAAGAAAATGCTCCTTTCCAAAATTCTAGAATTTTTATATCAGATTTTGCGAGTTCCAAACTCGCTCTGAGGTTTACAATTTCCTCTGAAAGTGTTTTCTCCTTACCAATTGCTCCATTTAGACCAGTTTCGTCGTACTCTCTTTTCTCAATTGACTTAATCACATTTTCAATACCTCTCAAATCAGATTCAAAACCTACAAGACGTCTTTCGAGTGCTGAAATGTGATCAATCTTAGTCTGAAGATCGGCAGCGTGTTCTCTTAGATCAACTAATTTCTGATTCAAAGCAAACTTTTCATCTTCAGATTGTTCCCTAATTTTATCAATTGCCTCAACTGTCAACTCATTTATCTTATCTGTGAGTTCTTCTAATTTCTTCTTTGCCTCTGAGATCGCATCATCATGGGCACGTCTATGATTTCTTGCATCATTACTAGACCGTGCCTTTATATCAGCAACCTCATTATTTAATTTATCGAGTTCATCATTCAGTACACCAACTTCTGCATCCAATTGAGCATTCTCTTGCTGAAGATCTTTTATCTTCTCTTCTATTTCTGATAAAAGGACTTTAAGTTCGTTGACAGTTTTTTCATCAATTTCTTGCCTACAAGTTGGGCATACAGATACCTTTCCATCTAATATGGCCGCACTAAAATCCTTAGTTTGCTCTTGCATCACACTAATTCTATCACCATTAGTAACAGCTTTTAAACGCTTTTCATTTATCATACTTCTAACATCATTAATTTTCATTATGTATGACTTCTCTTCTTCATTTAATAATTTGTCAACTTTTGCAAGAGCATCTGCAAGATTATCATTTGCTTCACTTCTTTTTTTGTCATAAGAAGCATTAATCTCTGAAATCTTCAGCATACTCTTTGACCTTACCCCATTAATCTTGGTCTCCATATCAGAATCAATTGTAGACAATTTTGCCTGTACTTGATTGATCTTCTCAGAGTTTTCGGACATCTGTAAGGGAAGGTCCAACTTATGGTACTCCTCAATAGATTCTTTGAGTATACTAATCTCGTCTTCTTTCTTTTTATAATCTAGTTGACAAACTTCAAGATCTTTCTGTTTTAACTCATAAAACTGTCTTTTTTCTTCAAGATATCTGCTAATTGTAGACTTCATCTCTTCAATTAGTGCCTCATTAGTATTTATTTTATTTTCAATTGATATAATCTGTTTAGCGGCCTCATTTAATTCTTCTGTAGAAATTTTAGAGTAGACAACATAATCATCAAGAGTTAATATCTTTCTAAATATCTCCTTTTGCTGAGAGTCTGTTAGATCAGTAAAGAAGGTCTTAACCTTTTGACCAAATAATAGAGTATTCATAAATAGTTTCTCAGGTGTAATGAGATTCTCAATCAAAGGTTTGACTTCTCTATGACCGCTTCCAATGTCAACAAATTTTCCATTCCTTTTCTCTTTTAAAATAACTGTGCTACCAACTTTGGAATATTTATGAAAACGCTCAGCTATATACTCAATATTATCAACATCAAACTCAACCCATGTCTTACAGTTCTTGGCAATGGTTGTATTCATCACATCATCTGCTCTCGACCCCTTGGTTGTAACTCCATAGAATGTAAATGGAATTATATCGAATAAGGTCGATTTGCCGACTCCGTTAGGACCGCTTATAAGAACGAGCTGATTATCATTAAACTCAATTTCAATTGGTTCAATATAACAACAGAAATTTTTCGCCCCAGCTTTCTTGAATTTAACTTTTCTCATCATCCACCCATAACACTTGGCCAAATAAGTTTGTTAGCCATATCTTCGCATGTTGCTCAACATTATCAAATGAATCAGCATCAAAATATGCTAAGATAGACTCTCTTAACGTTGGGTAACCAGACCTCATCAACATGCCTGCAATTGCCAACATTGCATCCTGTTCTTTTAATGTGAGTTCCTCCTCAACCGGACCACCAGAGAGGGTTACTAACAAATCAAAAAGGTCCTTTATCACAACATTAGCTGGATTGTGCAAATTTGCTTTCTTCTTAGACATCACAATTCCTTTGCTGCTTTTTCAACAATCCTAAGACCAATTTCCAGATATTTCGGTTGATCTTCTGGTTTTATCCCCTTTATGTCCATATATTTCAAGAATTTCTCATCTAAGGACATACTAGACTCAATACCTCTGTCTGTAATATCTCTCTCAGCTTTATCAATAATTAGAAATTCTTCAGCAATATGTTCAACATCAACACCCAGATCATCCCGAAATATCCTGACTTCATGACCTATTGCCTGAAATTTCTTTGCCTTTTCAATTATCTCCTCTTTATTCTCATTCGTTATTTTAAATTCAAAATGTTGTTTATAACCAACCGTTGGAATAGATTCAATTGTTTCCAATTCAGTATCAACTACTAAAAATCTTTTCTCCTCATGCTTTTCTCCCCAATCTAATTGAATTGGAGAACCAACATAATATAATTTAATCTCATCAGCAATTATCTCTTGTGGTGTATGATAATGACCAAGCAAGACATATTTATATTTTCCAATAAGATCTTTAAGACCCATCTTTGAAACTATACTAACTCCAGAATTCAATACAGCTTCATTCAAACCAAAGTGGGAAATGAGAAACTTACAAGAATTCTTCTTGATAGTTTCAACCATATCGTGTGCATATGGAATAAAAGCAACATCGTAGTACTCAAAATAGTCTCTCAAATTTCGACTAACAAGTATTACATTGTTACACGCAACTAGACCTTTTAGTGCCGATACTGCATCCACTCCCTTTCCGGATAGATCATGATTACCGTCTATCAAAACAAATTCTATGTCTGAATATGCATTGAAAAGATCTATTAGAACTGACTGAGCAAGAGCATAGATAATTGATTTTCCATGAAGAATATCTCCAGCGACAAAAACTCTACCAATTTTATGCTCTCTACAATAAATCAACATTGATTCAATACAACTTTTCAATGCCATTAATCTCTCAGGTAAATTACCAATTAATTTATCTTGTGTATAACCAGCAAAATGCCAATCTGCACTTAGACCAAACCTCATTTCTTCTCTCTTCTCCTTTCAGCATCTAAACTCTCAAGTCGAGAAATTTCAGATTTAACTTCTGCCAGCATCGTATCCCTTGAAGGTAAATTAAGTCTTTTATACTCTATGTTTCTTTCCAAAAGTCCTTCTAAAATTAACAGATGTTTATAATCGACAAATTCATCAATTGTTAATTTCATCATTCCCCTCGTATTATTTCAATTGCCACTCGTTCATCTATTTCAACTATTCGCCCATCTGAATAAGCAATGAGATAATTCCGTTCCCACTGCTTATCTTGATAATATCTCAATCGACCATAATATGTTTCTCGTATCTCCGTAACTCCTATATCAATCATGTCTACAACTACGGGTCTACTTTTTTCATCTGCTTCTCTTACAACCCGTCCACACATTTGCTCAACATTCTTAATTGGACTGGTCATAATCAGGCAGTCTTTCTTTGGGATATCTACTCCGTCTCTTATCTTTCCAGGAGTTGCAAAAGTCACTTGATACTTCAATTCTTCATTTGTTGCACTCCTAATAAACATAGACTTACTAGAAACATTTAACCATTTAAATAACTCTTCGATCATCTTAATTCTCTCTGAGACGAATATAACTTCTCTTCCGTTTATAGAGAACTTTGTTAAAAGACCCTTACATAAAGACATGAACATTTTCGACTTCTTAAGTAGATTTAAATACCTAGACCTCTGAAATTTATCACCCCAATAAATATATTTGTAGCTCCTATTCAACATGCCAGAATCAAACAGTAAAACCGTAACTTTCGCATCCATTATAGATGCTTCACCCTCTGGCACATATGTCTCGCCAAGGTGAAAATTGATAATATCCCCATTTCCATCATATCTATATGGCGTAGCACTCAAACCGTATGTTAACCTCGCTGGCATATGTAGAGAACACTCTGAAAACCTTGGGGCTCCAACAGATGTGTGAACTTCATCAGCGATGAACATACCAATATTTGCCTGATTTAAGGCTAATAGAAAGTTATATCTATTTCTCTTTAATATTGAAACAAAGGTTTGATCAGTCGTAATTATTAGGGGTTTCTTAAGAGCATGAATAAAGTTAGATGATGTTAATCTTACTACATCATTTTTATTTATATTGGTATGCTCAAGTGCACGCTCTGCCCATTGGTCAACAAGGCTATCTCTGTGCACCAAAACTAATGTTTTCTTCTTCTTATTGGCAATTACATAAAGTGCAACAACTGTCTTGCCCGATCCAGGGGGCGCTTGAATTGTTGCATTAGTATTTCTGAGCATATGAACTGCCATATCTTGTTGTAATTCATCTCTAAACTCAATGTTATGATCTATATTAATATTCTCGCCAATATGACTATGATCTTCAATATGACATTCCGGAATATACTCATGTATTGGGAAGAACCTCGGAATCGTCAGAAATTTATCAGATTCCAAGAAGAACCTGTGAACTTGATACACTGACTCTTGATGGTAGTCCAGTGATCTCCTCGTTAAGAACGCCCTCATCTTTATGTAAAATGATTCATTCTCATAGGTTCTTGATATTGCAATTCCCGCCCTCTTCTTTAAAGTATACATTATGATTCAAACTCTGCCATTGAGTCATCGTTTTCCCAGATCCTAACACGCCTCACATGAATAGGTTTGGAACGTGCTTGGAATTTCTCTCTTAATGCAAAAAGTAATTCTTGACACATTCTCTCAGCAGTCGGATCACCAGGAGTCAAAAGAACTCTCATTCCTTTATCTCTCATCAAATCAACCAACTCCTTATCATCTACATTAAGGAATAGGGCGTGATCCCAATCATCAATAATTTCCATGACCATCCCTTTCAACTCAGAGAAATCCATTATCATTCCATCTGAATTAAGAGATCGACTAGAAACAGTAACTTGAATTCTTAAGTTATGGCCATGAAAATTCTTACAAAGACCTGAGTGTTTACTCAAGCGATGACCACATGAAACTCTAAAAGTTTTTGTCACAGAAAACATTTATCTTTCCTCCGTGGTTCGAGCATAAGTTTCTCCTCAAGGTTTCCATCTTCCGGATAAATATCTCTCATAATATATGGATTAACTGTATTTCTCCTCTCCCACTGTCTTGCTATACCGCCTCGATTTGGGTTCGGAAAATCAATTCTTATAGAGACTTCAACACCAATTCTATAAAACTCTTCTCTAATATGACTAGTGAGTATATGGACATTTCGTTCAGCAACTTCTCTCATTACATCAAAATCAGGTGGATTATTTTTAGGAATCATATTATCCACAAATGGAACTCTTCCAGTTGATTTACAATTACAACATGGAGCATAAATATCAATTTTTCTATAAGTCATACCTTGCCCATTACAACTAAGGCAATTTTCATTATGATCTTCTGCTCTACGAAGGAGATCTGGTAATGCCTCTACTAGCCTAGATAATTTACCTTTTTTATCTGCCATTCATAACCTCCGCATATTGACCTAAAGAAAATTGGAAAACATTATCTAAATCTCTTTTTAATTTTGTAACCTCTTGATTTACCTCATCTATATCAATAGATACAGATAAGAGCTTACTAATTCTGTATTTTGCAAATAGATTATTAACCATTTTCTCATTTAAACCAGTTCTAGAACAGATATCATCAATTATAGGTCTAACGTCTTTTATCTGTTTCTTTAAATGCTCAGATAATATTGGTCTAATAGTCTGAAGTACTATATACTCTTTGACCATTTCCTGACAACGAGTTATCTCGGAATTTAACATCGCTGAATTTGCTTCAAGAAACACTTTATAACTGTTCAAAAGTAATTCGTCAACTGAAGCAGTCCTAACCCGTCTATTAGCATCAACCACAACTATTTCAAATGGAATATTTCCTGTAAGAGCCTTATCTAATTTCTTTGAGAATTTGTTATATATAGCATCTTTATTTCTCTGTTTCAAGACTTTAAATACAATATATGTTTCTTCTGTTGAGAGATCCTGAAATCCAATATCGTTATTATCTCTCTCCTTTGCAAATTTATTAAGTAAAGATTCGAATTTTCTTCCAGGCGGCCACGATCTTAGAATAACTGAATGATCCTTCGGATGTGCTATTATAACCCCTTTAACAGATATAGATGCTTTACCTGTTGACAGTAAGTTCTCAATTTCTCTGTCTGGAGAAATAATCGCACAATCAGATATAGGTTTAATAACTGGTTTCGTCTTCCTTTGACCAAGGAGAAATAATAATCTCTTATATAAATCTTCAACTTTAAAACATGGGATAAATGTTTTGTAGCCAAATCCTATACCTTGAGTATACTCTTTCCCAAGAAGGCATAGAGGAAACATTGTTGGAAGAAAAAGTGGTTCTTTCTCATCTAATTCGCCTTCTCGCCACGGAACATACTTGATCAGCTTGAAGGCAAGGGTCTTAGATAGTTTTGATAACCTGCAACCAGTATATCTCATAGCAGCAGGAGGAGTTGGTTCTACTCCTATATTGGCCCCAAAACTACCCTGCCCATCTAAGAACCCCTGCCTAACAAGCTGAACAATCGTCCCATAGGACGTCCCATGAGGATGAAAGTGACCAAGACAATGGCCATCGACCCTAGCACTCTTAACAAATCTTTCACCAGCAATTTGATATGCTGATAAAAGAACTCTTCTCTCAACAGGTTTTAACCCATCTAAATCTAAAGGGAACGCTCGAAACGCGTTCACATATTGACCATATGATCTATAAAACTCTGGAACTTTCCTGTCCATCTCAACCCCTAGTGTTTAGTCACCCCTTTTGGTTCACAACAAGCACAAGCGACTCTCTCAATTGGAGTTAATTTCCATACTTCATGTCCATCATATTCAGCTTCTTCAAATTTCATATTCGGCAACCCATGTAGTGCAATAACCTCTTGTCTAGCCTTATTGATATTTTCTACTTTAACGTCATTTATTAACCAATCGCAAACAGTATTCAAAAGGGAAGTTGCTACATACATAAAAATCTCGCTAGACTCAATTAAAAGGTCTGGAAATCCAAATTCCCTCATACCATGTGTATGTACCATATATATGTAACTTCCTTCCTCTGGTAAAACTCCATGAACTTCAATCTGTTTAATTACATCAACTCTCTCATTTTTTTCCATGTTCTCCCTCCATATTTAATAACTCTCTTTTTGCACTAACATCACTAAATAACTTCATAATTTCATTTAGATTATCTGAGAACCTAATTGGAATTAATCTCCTCGTTTTCTCATCAATTGCACATACTCTTAGTTGATCAGGATTTAGTTCTCCCAAACCTTTAAAACGGGAAATCTTCCTATTTCCACTTCTTGCTTTCTTAATTTGCTCTTCAGTCCATAACGGAATAAATTGTTTACCTTCAGTTATTGCATACAGTGGAGTCTGCACTAAATAATAGTGTCCATTTTTTATCACATCAGGAACTAAGTTGGCAAGGATAATTGTCAAAAGACAAAAGATATGTCCACCATCTTCATCTGCATCCGTAGCACAAATAATCTTCTCATATTTCAAACCGTTAATATCAAAGTGGGGTCCAACTCCTGTTCCTAATGCTTGAATTAATTCTCCAACCTCTTTATTCTTCAAAATATCCTTCGTGTTAATAATGGAAGGAATTTTACCCCGAAGTGGAAAAATAGCATGGAGACGGGGATCACGACAAGAAATAAAAGAACCACCAGCAGAATCGCCTTCGACAATAAATAACTCTCCTTTAGAACCTGTACAATCGCGTAATTTAGTAAACTTCGTAGATGCTCTTTTTCCATTTGTAACATTCCTTAAATTCTTTGAATCTAGTTTCTTCCTATATAATTCAAACTGCTCAAGCAGAATCTCAAGCAACTGCTGGTTCTTATCAAAATGTTGCTCAATTTTCTGTTTAAGAGGATTTGTCAATCTCAATAAGTCATTCTTAGTATTGGTTAGTCGATGCTTTATTTGACCTGAAAATTCTGGATTCTTTAGGGATAGACTCAGATATGCTCTTAATCCACAGAGACAATCGTTTGGTTGGAATTTTACCCCAATTCTCTTTGCCCTTGATGTAAACATATCTTTCAAAATATCTAAGAAAACATTTATGTGAGTTCCACCACCTTCTACTGGAAGAAGGTTAACTGAAGTATGAATCCTTGGAGTTATTGTTCCATTTCTAGAATAACAAAACTTAACTTTGAAATTTTCGGGTCTTAAACCAGGATCAATATAGATAACTGGTGAAATTTCCCTATCTGTATCCTTCAAGCAATGAGTCATAAAATACTCTTGCATGTCTAACTTAATGACTTCACGATTTCCATCTATACTCAAAGCAAAAGTACATCTTGGCAATTCAACTGATGCAATCAGTAAGCGACTTCTAATTCTTTCAATATCTGGAACCAAATTTTCAAAGATCTTCTTATCTGGTTTAAATTGAATTAATGTTGAAAAAGGTTTCTTATCTGTAAATTTATTGATTTCTTTTCTTCGAAATTTTGCACTCTCAAACTCAAACTTTGCTTTCTTACTATTTCTATATATCACAACCTCATAGAAGTCACTTAAAGCATTTATTGCAACCAAACCAACGCCGTGACGTCCACTACAAATATCATATGCCGTTTTTATACCCTGAAATTTTGCTCCAGAGAAAAGTTTACTTGAGATAATTCTGGGGATATCATTACTGATGGGAATTCCTCTACCATTATCAATCACTTGATAGATATGATTTTTAGTATCTAGATTTATTGCCACGACGTTGGCAAACCCCGCCAAACATTCATCAAGACTATTATCCAATGCTTCTTCAATTAAATGGACGGGGTTTGCCGTCTCCCCAATATACATTCCAGGATTTAACCGTATATGGGTGACTTCGTCGAGGACTTTAACTTCAGACGACGTATATTTTTTTGTCATCTACCCTCCCTTACTTTGCATAACGTCCTTGATTGTTACAAACTTATCTGAACCATCCAGTTTCATACCACTTACCTTTCTCGTTAACTTTTCATTTTCCCTCTGCAAATAGGAAACTTGTGTTTCTAATTTCTTATTACTTTCCTGCTCGTTAAGAATTTGTTGTGATAATCTATCATTTGTCTCTTCTAAAGTCTTGATTCTGCTTTCACATGATTCTTTCAATTGCAATATAGCAACATAATCTTTCTTCACAACTGAAAGTTGAGTTTTTAGCGACTTATTTTGATCTTCTAGATTAGACTTACACTCCTTTATCTTCGTAAGCTCTTCATCATATTCGCCTAGTGATTTTACCAGAATTTCTTGGTTATTAAAAGTGTCGGCCAAAACTCGTCTGAACATTCTAGAAAGTGATTTATCACTAATTCGAGTCGAAGTAAGAATATCTTTGAGATCTTCATTTGTCAATTGGCTAAAATCTATATCGTGCCATCCGGGAAGATCTTTCTCTTCTTTAACTTCAATTACAGAACCTGGATCTTCAAACTCTGTTTTTTCATACATAGATATCAGAGGAAAACCAAGTTCTTTTCTAGAGGAGACCATTTCAACATTTGCTGAACCTCTCCTCGATGACATCTCTTTCACTTCTGAAAGAGAGAGTTTAAAGGGCCACTTACCTCTCTCGTCAACTATATAATATACTTGTTTCTGTTTAGCAATCCTTCTCTTCTTAACTGAGAATCCTGCGTTGGCTAAAATATTAAAATAGTGCTTAAGAGTAGACTCCTTCGCATTAATTTCAAATTTATCTACAATAATTCGATGTAAAACGTCTGTATTCAAAATTGTATTTGGAGGGAGATTAGAAGTATAACCCACCAGAACCCGGAAAAGTTCGCTCGTTTTCATTTATAAATCCTCCTTCAATATTTCTAAAATGGGACCCAGGTAGCTTAGCTACCCGGGTCCTCTAACCTATTCTTGTTGCTTCTTAAATTCCTCAAGTTGCTCAGCACAAAGAGTTCTTCCTCTCATAAGTGCTGCGATGAAGGAGTCTATGTGATCCAAATCTTGAATCAAAAACTCTGTACTTGTTTTTAGATATCCTGTAGAGACTAACCTAAAGGCCGCCTTTATAGTTCTCCAGATATTTCTAAGTTTCTCAGATGCCGGTGCACTAATATCATAGTGGCAATACTCAACATCTTTATGAAAGTATAGAAATACCATCCCAAACTTCTTATCAAACTCCATTTCAATTGTTGCATCATGCTCGGGGTCTTTACAGTCACACGCAACCCTATACATGATTGAGTTAGGCCATTCACCAATTAACATCACTCCTTTTGCCACTTCAAAACCTTTTTTGTTCATATCATATCCTCACAATGAAACCTGTTCGGTTTAACGTCTCAATACTTCCCCTCGCTTCTGAAACACACCAAATAAGTTTCTTCGGTAACATCTTTCTTGGTAGAGCATTTATATTCTCTGTATATCCATCTGTAAAACCAAGAGTAACATCTGTACCCAACTCTCTTGCCCTCTTAAGAGCAGGGGCCATTGCTGTACCACCCCGACCTTTTACATTAAACTGTATATCACGAAGCTTCTTTACTTCGTACTCCTTCTGAAGTCTTGCATCACATTCAAGAACTACAACTCTTGTATGACGATCTTTTTCCATTATACTTCCACAAGCAGAAAGAGCATCAAGAATTTCATCCTTGGACATACTGCCTGACGTGTCAATAATCAAAGAAATATAGAAAGAATAATCTCTTTTCTTTCCAGGAAATGGAGAAAATATTGGAGTCCCATCATCTGAAAGGGTGAAGAGATAGGCCCTCTTTCTGTTGACCCTTGTAGGTGATCTTCTAAATTTAGACAACCTAGATCCCCTAACAAGTCGTCTAATAATCTCATAATAGGGTGCTTTTGGAGGTCTAAGCGCCTCATCAATTAAATCTTGAATATGAGATGGAAGAGTGCCTCTCCTCTTATTAAAATTTTTAACTGCCTCTCTGATAACATTTCCAACATTTGTATCTATTTTCCTAGATAGAGAACTAAGATCAGTTACTCCTTCTAAATTCTTAGTCCAATGACCATGATCATCCAAAGGCATTCCATCCCCACCAGAGCAATCTGGACACATTACCTCTATTGGTTGATCACCCTTTCCGCCTTCGGACTTACCAAGACCTTCACCTGATGCCCCACATTGAGGACACTGAATTTCCTTAACCCTCTTCATCAATAGGTTATAATATTCTTCAGCAATCCTTTTTGGTGGAAGTTTATGATTTTCAGGGAACTCAGGAAAGACTTTATTCTCTCCAATTTTTACCTCTTGAGGCATATTCATTTGAGTATTAACGCAACAGTCGGCAGCAATGTTCCAAATACTAGCCTTTAGTGGTTTACGTTTGTCATTTAACTCATTAGCTAATATTCTTATTAACCTAGGAACATGCTTATTTAATACGTGCATACCTTCATGCTCTAGAATGAGCATGAGAACATCATCAGTTGCCATATCTACTAAATCTGGATGGTAATATAGTGCGATCAAACCATCATGCTCTGGCGCCACTCCCATAATAGATGGAAGCTCCTTGTTTGATCTTCTCGCCAGTCTTGAGAATAAATAACCCCAATAGGAGTTTCCCAAGACCATTCTGGCTATCAACTCCTTTAATCTTTCATCTGGGGTCATAATTTCCTCACTTGTTATTACGACCGACTGCAACGATCGGTTCATAAAAATCTTTTCTATACACCTCAGATAATTTCATTAAATCTGTATGAAGTTTCGTAATATAACGAAATTCATCAGATGTCCTACTAAAATTATCTACTTGAGATACGAAAAGCGCCGCCGTATCAATTGGCATATCTGTCAGAAAAGAGACGATATTTTTCTGTTCCTTGATTGTATAATTGGGTCTTGAGGTTGATACAAACGTAGTAAATGCAACCATCAATTCCCCAAGTTTAGCGTTGTTCTGTTCCTTCACATACTGCTGTACCTGTTTCCTAACTTTAGGGTAATCATAAAAGACATCTCTTGGATTAATGTCTTTCCTTTCTCTGGCAAACTCCATAAACATTCTCGTCATATTTACATTGAGCAAACCAGAAATTAAGAAATCAAGTTCAGCATATGAAGATGCAATCCCCCCTCTTGCTTCATAACCCCATAGAATATTTGAAACTCTCTCATAACTTGCGGGATTTGCATAAACACTACCTCTTCTCTGTGCGTCAAAATCATAGAGATAGTCTGGATGTGATTGGATAAACTCAACAACTAAAGAGTGAAAACCACTTGCAATTGCATGGTTCAAAAAATCTTGAGGTGATACTTCAACATATAAATGTAACATCCTCCTTAATCCAGCAGCATCTTCAAGCTGATCAACACTATACTCAGCGTCGTCAGGATTATCAAGAGAAACAACAAACCACCCCTTTGGAAAGGGGAATAGATGAATTTTATTCTCATTCTGCACCTGCCAAAGAAGCTGCTGCAAATTATGATCACCTCTTGAAAACTCATCAATTATATAGATCCCATAGCTATCCGGGTCAGTCGGGATGAAATCAGAATATAGCATCTCAAACTTCTGTTGTCCTTCCCTTGTGACCGGAAACGGAATCAGAAAATCATCTCGTGAAAGCACAGGACACTGGATTTTAATCTGATTAAATAATCTTCCAGTCTCCTTTGTCAGCTCATCACTAATTTGTAAACAGATCTCAGTCTTACCAACGCCTGCTGGGCCAAGTATATGAAATGTTTGTTTTAAAATATCTCTACCTTGATCCCAACAGGCCAAAACATTAAGGATGTGAGTTTTGATCAGTTCCTTTATTCGATTGATGCTCAAAACTGCAATATTCAGCCTCTCAAAGTATTTTTGAACTTCCTGACCTTCGCTCATCCTATACTCCCTTCGAGATGTACTATAGGCATTGTTAATTCTTTCAATGTTCCATAAGATCAATCTATTTAGTTAAAACTCAATATCATCAAAACTAAATTGCTTTGGTTTAGGTTCCTCTGATTGTGGAGGTTTCTCCTGCGGTTGCCCAGCTGGAGTTTCAGTCGTCTGGTCAGTAGTAGGAAATTGCTGCTCTGGAGAAACAGCTGGTTTTTCCTGTCCTTCAGCATAACCAGATACCTTTTTACCTCTAGACCAATCAAACTTCTCATTAAATTGTTCAAGAGTTTTCTTGGTTATGCGAAGTACATTCATAACCACATTATTCGACAACTTCTCGCCTCTATCTAATGAGAAAACTTGCTTTGGTCCCCAATTAGAAGACTCAGTTGCAATTCCAATCTTTGTAACAAATCTCTTGTTATTAACATGGACTTTCTCAAACCTTTTTGTGTCATCGGTTTGCGGGGTAAATATAGGATCGAAATCATCAGACTGCAAATTATTTATATAATCTGCAACCCTAGAATACTTCATACCTTTTCCTCTGATGAAGACAAATGTAGGTTTTTTATCTTCGCCTACTACTGGGTTACCCTGACTATCACAATATATACCTGCAACAACTAGTTGTGCTCGGCAAGGATTGCAGAAATCAGAAGCAGCTCGTTCAGCTGAGTTCACACCACACTTGACTCCAGATGTGCCATACCAAGGAGGATCGCCCACTTGATATGAAAAACACTCAATACTTTCTCTTCCTTGATTATCTCTCCTTATCTTTGCAAGAAGGCCTTTAACATGAGTAACAATCATATAGACTTGATCTATATTATACTCAACTCCTCTAACTTGCAACTTCCCCGCTTGTTCTTGAAGTCCAAGATGATTTTGCCTCGTTTGACCCGCAATATATACGGAGTGAAAAAATTCATCTTCAGGATCTACTGGTTGTCTAGACTCATAGCCAGTATCCATTAAATCGCCATAATCTTCAAGATTGAAGTCATTGCCCATCTTTCTAACACCTCCTATTTATTCACAACTAAACAGAAATTCGATGAATTTCTATCCTCTGGTAATGTAATAATAGAAAATTCATCATTAAACCAACATTTAACATTCTGATCAAGAAGATCGCTAGAGATGAACTTATTGACTTCTTTAAATTCAGGCATTTGTAATTCTTCATCTTCGATTGTAATTGGATTAACTTTTCTAACTTTTTCGTCGGTTATATCACCAGCAATTAACTTTGGGTGGGGACAATAGACTATTACTAATCTATCTCCAACCCTTCTAAAAATCTCATTCTTAAAGAAATACGCATTTGTGTCAATATCAAACGCGACCTTCTCAGCATCTAATACTCTCTTAATAGATGTGTGTTGTCTACACAGCACACCGTCATCTTTTGAATTGCATGGTTCACAATCTGAATTGTCAACACGGTATTTTATTCCTCTTATCTCGAAATTTTTATCTGCAGCTTTCGAGAAGTAATACAATATTTTCCTCTTGTTTAGCAAGAACTTGACGACGGTAATCGGGTAGACATCAACATTTAGTCGCTCAACAAACTTCTCGGCAGACATGGACTTTAACATACCGTTACGACTCCCTTATTAAAACAAAAAAAGTGTTGTCTACTCCAGCTAGCGATCACTCGACCACTAGCGCCACTAATTTATCCACTTTTTTTCCAGTATAATATCATCGGATAAGTGAATAAATTAGCGGTGCTAGCAGTCGAGTAATCAACGTAGCGATGCTAACCTATTTTTTCTTTATCTTTTCCTCTTCTTCTTCCTTTAATTGTTTCGGAATCCTAACTTTCCATAAACGGGCTGTTTGGAGGACTTTTATTAAATCCTCACTTTTGTTAATCTTGTCAATAATTCTATTCTTAACTCTACGAAATAACTTGCTCATAAGCACACCAAGCAAGTAATATCGCTTAGTAACTTGGTATGTAAAGTCCTAACATCATTCTGCCTTAATGTAAGTGTGTGCGCACATTTTAAATTGAAAAATGATCCAGGTGACTCAGTTATGCTCACAGCCCTTCCCTCCCATCTCTGATTTCTCCACACCTATCGCAGATGTCATAGATGTAGTTTCGGTTCAAAAACGACTTGATCACCACCCCGATCTCATTTGACATAAGTGGCATCCCGTTAGCCTCTCTTTGACCTCCTAAATTAGTAATTAAGTTGGTCAGATCTGCCATGTCTAGATTTTCTGGGAAGGAGTAAGAAAACCTAGGTCTAAACTTGTGCCTATTGTTACTACAATCAAATGGCCACATTATGCAGCTCCTGTTACGTTTTTGATTCCTGCACAATTATCCCCCTTGGCCACCATTAAACCTTGATCAACTCTCTGATCTAAAGTTTGTTTTACATCAGGTGACATTTTTCCACAGCCCCATCCTTTTGGTCCCATAAGGAGATATCTACAGGTTTCTTCACTTCCAGGTCTACATACTTTTAAAACATACTCATCATCTATAAAAAACTCCAATCTACCCTCCTTTCTGCCAACGGAAAATTTTCTATACTCAAGAAAACATAGTTGAGTTTTACTTGAGTTATTATTTGAGAGCAATGCACCCAGGTGATTAACCTCAACGGACCGCTAAAAAATGCAGCCCTCCCAAGCGACTTACATGCTCAAGTCTACAAAAAAGAAAGACAGTAATTGTTGGTAAATAAATTTTTTTCTATGAAAGGGGGGATTTCCTCTTAGGAAATTAACTAAATAAAAAACCAACAACTACTATCCTTCTTAGTAATTAATATATATAGAAGGTTCTCAGTTTCCAAAAAATTAACTAAGGTCAAGAGACGTTGGTTTGTTATAATTTTCAAGGTTAAACTTCAATGTACCTTTCTGAAAACTATCAGAAGCATTTTTCATCATGTCTTTTGTATGAATAGGCATATCAGAATCAGTTACATGGAGGAGAAGTCCACCCTTAAATGAAAATACGACTCCATCTGGAGTATGATCAACTCCAATTAAGTCTTGTCTATCACATTCAATTTTGACAGAACCTTTCGAGACATTAATTTTATCAATTTTGCTCATCAAAATTCTCCTTCGATCATTCTCAATGAAATCAATGACTTGTTCTTCTCACTGGCCCTAATGAACCATTCAATCAGTTTGTCTTTTATATATGTTCTAAGAAATATAGCAAATAACTGCTCAGAGTCATAAGTTTCAATCTGATTTGTAATTGCTTCCACCAGTTGATTTCCGTTATCATAACAATATTGTTCAATATTAACCCCTCTAGGATCTACTTTTAAATATTTCCAAACATCTCCAATAAACTCAACATGATTAAACTCTAGAAACTTTATTAGGTTATAAACCTCGTCAAAATGATATTGATTTTCTAACTCAACTCTCTCCGGAAATTCAAAATCATATATCTCTAGTACCTTCTTAAGAATATGTTGACAAAGTACTTGCTGAGCTTCAAAAGGCCTTAATCTAATATCTGTTATAAAATTTTGGTATATCTCTTTAAACTCGTCCTTACCAATTGCATGAAGAAATTCTAGGAGATCGTATTTAAGAATATTATCAGCAGTATACTCATATTGCGTTATATCCGAATCAACCTCAGGTGAAGGATCAACATATGCAGTTAGAACCTTAAGATTAGCATCAGGCATATTTATCTCCCTGAAAGCATCATTGCTGTAAAGTAGCTGTCTAACACTTCTCCAGCTGGATTAATTTTCGGTTCCTTATATCCAGCACTTCCAGTTTGGACAATCTCAGATATAATTTCATTTTTTGTAACATGATCATCACTTAGAGGACCCATCATCTCAGCAAGAAGAGAAGGACAATTATAAGAAATGAGAGAATATGTTTCTGCCTCTCCCATTCTCTGTCCACCCCCTCTTCTTTTTCCAGCAGTTGGTTGAAGAGTCTTGGGTTTCACTGGCCCAGTACTTCTACTATGAATTTTCAAATCTCCAATATGCTCAAGTTTATAGATATACATATAACCAACTGGAACATCTGATCTAGTCCTAGTATTATATTCTGGTATAAATAGTTTATATCCAGGTTTTAGATTTAACATCTTAAGAACGGCTTGAATTGCTTGATGACTTGGTGCCTTAAACGGTGGAATTACAATAGGCACTGCCTTCTTCTGATTTATCTGATTCAACATTTGTTTATATCTAGTTGGTGATAATTTTAAAATACCGTTGGCTAAAGAATTAGAATATTCATTATTCTTCGATGTATCTAATCTATTCATAACTCTTTTAACTAGAGCTGCTACCTGATCTTGCTTCTTTATCTCAAGGAATCTCCTAGCTAATTCTCTAGATACTAAACCACAATATAACTCATATAATTGACCTAAATTCATTCTTCCAAGTATTCCAAGAGGATTTAAGATAACTTCAACTCTCTCACCCCAAGGAGTTCTTGGCATCTCATTAGCTGGTTCAACTAAAGATACAATTCCTTTATTGCCAAACCTATTACATAGTTTATCCCCAAGACCTATCCTCAATTCCTGCTCAATCTTAAACCTTACTAAAATTCCCTTAATTGTCTCGCCCCTTACAGAAAACTTTTCTTTTGGGGCTACTCCATATTTTCTCCTTGTCCTTGAGATCAAATTCTTCAATTGCGGAAATTTTGTCTCACCAATATTTGAGAATACCTCAATTTCAACAACTCTACCACCAGGACTTTTAAGAGTATAAATTCCTCCAGCTATAGCCTCACCCTCATCTTCTTCATACCCAAGCAATTCTTCAATTTCTCCAATAGTTCTCCTAAGTAGAGGTTCTCCTTTCTTTGTATCTTGACCGATCCCGACTATACTAATCAAACGATCATCTTTTGAAACTAGAGTGTCTTCAGTTAAACCATGCAGAGAAGTTAACTTATCGCCTGATATTAAACTATCACTTATGACTATTCCGTCCTCAAAGTTATAACCTTTATAAGGCATCATTGCGGTTAGAAGACTTCTGCCCAAGCACATTGTTCCGCCAGAAAGAGCACTACCTTCAGCAACAATTTGATTCTTTTTAACAGTCTGACCAATTTTCACAGTAGGCTTAAATACACTAAGAGTATCCTTACTCGTCCCAGACCTGAGATGAGCAGGACTAAGATCAATTGATTGTGCTCTGCCCGCACTACAATCAATCATCATCCTATCCGACGTAATAGATTTAACTTTCCCTGCACACGGAGACCTTTTCACATAAACGTCTGATAGAACATTAGGTAAGACGGATTCATAACCAGACTGAACATCGGGTGGTTCGGGGTTCTTTAATGGCAATGCCTGTCTAGATTGATTAGCTGCCATCATAACCCTAACTCCATCATTATTCTCAATGAATGGAATCATAGCTGTAGAAACTGATAACATACCGGAGTACTCAGTATTAGTAGCAGGTTTTGTTTGAAATAAACCTCTAGCTGAAGTAATAAGAGCATTTACTGTTAGATGTTGTGTAATACCAATACTATCACTCTCCGGAGTATCTAACGGATCAATATTGCCGAAATATGATCTATGTACATTAAGAGCGGCTCCCTGCATTGCTCGTTTGTCCGGAATACCCCCAATATTTCTTCCTATTGGAGTGGTCCTTGTCATAACCGCCATCTCTTCAATTGGATTAACATACTCCATATCAACAACAATTTGAGAGTTTATAAAATCGCTCAATAGTTTACCTGGGACAATTCTAAGAGTAGCTTTAGTGTTTCCAGCAAGAACTTGTTCCTTATACTCAGTATATGCAGCTAATACCTGTTTTAAAGCGAAATGTGCAAGAACTTCTGATGCTCTTATCCTCTGTTGTGATAAATCATTTCTATCTTCTACATAACCCTCTATAACCTTTGTGGCCATATATTTCATAATCATATAGAGATCTGTAGGTAATTGCTTATTCATAAGTACTTGTTTTGCAATCGGATCAACAATATTCTCAACATTAGACATGATATGAAATGTAGAAGCAATGCGACCAGTCATCGCAATAATTAAACTATTCCAATATTGTTTGTCGGGAAACGGGGCTTCTATATTATATAAATAAGGTTTAGCTTGAATCAGAGATTGACAAAGTTCTTCTTTGAGTTCATTATTAGTACCATCAAAAAATACAGCTTGAGTTTCATTAACCCTTACACCAAATTCAGTTTTCTTAATTACCTTTGTTTCCTCAATCCTATACTTTATACCATATAATTTTAAAGTCTGCTCAAAACCAAATGCAAAGGATAAAACTGCAAGGAATGGAAGCCGATAGGTCATAAATATTTCCAAATAATTTTTCTTTCTACCCCGTTTACTATAAATACGAAATATCGAATAAATACTTTCAAACTTAGATTCGTATGGTTTTGGAAATGTAATCGGATTCTGAATCATTTGATTGATTAAACATTTTCTCCTGCCGTGAATACTAAAAGTTCCTGAGACAGGGTCAATCTTGGGCATCTCCATCTCGATAGTATGTATATTTCCATACTTATCTTCCAATACTACTATCATAATACTAACATCTGATTTATCTAATTCTCCCTTCCTGGTTGGTTTGTCAACTATCTTTATAGATTTAATTTTTATAGGTATTTCTTTCTTCTCAAGAGTTCTAAAGACGTTCGTCATATCTTTTCTTAAATTTGTCGAGAAATCTACCTGTCTCTTCTCAAAAAGATGTTCTGGAGATTTTTTATCAACCATTTTTGGAACATTAGCTGTTTGAACAACAATATCATCAGTTGTACTAACAGTTGGTTTTGGTTTCAAAACTTCGTCAATAAATGCTTTATCAATAGCTTTCAGAGCTATAATTCTCTTTTCTCTTGGAATAGCTTTTGCAATCTTTTTGGATCTTTCAATATCTCCACTAGTATTATAAAGAATCGAAGCAGTAGCAACTTCTTCAACTTCATCTGGTTTAATTTCTTTACTAACAACTTTTTCAGCAGTCTGTTTATCTTTATTAAAGAAAGCAGCAATAGAGTCTTTTACTTTAGCTTGGTTCTTAGCAGGTATATGTTTAGCAACTTTAGTCATAACTTCTTCGGTTGCTGCCTTTATATTCTCTTCCTCTTCTTTTTCCAGATCAATTGATTTGATATTTCTAATATATGTAAGCATCCTTTGAAGATTGAAATCTCTATTTCTAACTAAGAGTCTATATTTTGTGCTTGATTCATCAATGGTTCCATATAGGAGATGATCAAAAGTTGCACCTTCAGATTTCATCATCTGAAGGATTGGAAAAATCTTCCTATTACGAAGCGAATTAAACTCCTTTGTAGCATCCACAGTATATAAGAGAATTTTTAAATAATCTGGAGAAAAACTATTAAGAGTTTTAAATAAAACATTCTTTAAAAGAAAACCAGCTCTCTGTCTATAATTAATTGGTTTATAAACAGTATCAATCGCAACTAAATATTGTGATAAATCATAAAAAAGATTTCTATTCTGTGGAAACTTCATATTTGTTGAATATGCCATTAAACCTAATGTCTTATATGCTTTTCTAACTTCTCCAACTAATCTCGTTCTAGGAATCTTAGTAACCGGAACAAGGACATATCGAACATCAACTCGCCTTATTCCCAATTTTGGATAATCATCTAAAAAATTTGAATTCTCACTAAAATATATAAGTAGAGTTTTCTTCTTATCCATAGGAAATCGAAGGCCAGTAGCAACTTGACTATATAACTTAAGTTTATCAACTCTAAAAATAGCCATTATTTCTCCACTCTTATTGAATCTTCCTCATTATGTGTAGTAGCTACCTCAACAAACTGACAATCAGTAACTCCTTTAAATCTATGTTTTTGACCCGGAAAAACTCTATGAGATTGACTAGCGCCCAAGACAAAAGTTTCACCTTCGACATCCAATAAAAGTGCTCCATTTAGAATATAAAATGTTTCATCTTTTATTGGATGGTAATGATAACGACCCTTTGAGGACCACTTTCCCTTTTTTATTGTTATGAGTTTTCCACAATATTTATCATTGTTCTCAAACCATAACTCGCTTCCCCATGTCTTCTCGACTAACTTATGTTCGCGCTTCATGCTACCTTCCTTTGACAAGTGTTCCTGTTACGACTTTTTCAAGAATACTAGGTTCAAATTTCCGGTCAGCTGTTAAACCCGTCCATACAGCTTTTCTTATATCTTCAAAAGCTACAGAATGGACAAATCCTGTAGTAAAGACGATCTCCTTAAAATTTATCATTATTGGATCCCAAGTTTTCCCTAATCGAGCAGGAATACTAGTATCAGATCTGTCTCTTAATACATTTGATATAAGTACCTCAAGGTGAACAATATCCATACCAGACATTTCTTTATAAACAGCAAATAATTTTCTAAATAGATGACTAACGTCTTTATAAACTTCTCTCCCTGCCAATAATCTTGTAACATAATTAACTTGTTTCTCAATATCTACAGCCTCAAGAGTTACTTCAAGAATATAAGTATTTGCAGAAAAATATAGTTTAAGAGCTTCCCGACCAACCTTCTCCATATTTCTTGCTTGAATCTCAACTGGATAATCTAGAGCAATGCTAAATTGAATATCCTCATAATCTATCTGGCATAAAAGACTCTTGACCCAAATCTTCCCATTGTCAATTCTTATATCGTTATTCATATCATAAATTGACAAATCAATAGTTATAACACAATCTTTCTTTGTAACCAGAAAACTTTCTTGTTGCTCTAGGTATTTCTTCGCAGCAATTTCTGTAAGCATTGGTTCATTATCAGAAATATCTTTTATCATATCTTTTTTACGAATCTCAACTGCTCCACCAGTATGAAAAGTCCTCATTATTAACTGAGTTCCACGTTCTCCAATCACTTGCGAGGCAATCATTCCTATATACGGACTTTTATGCCTTTCAACTAGGCGACCATAACAAGTATGACAAACTTTAGGAGTTAAACAATAAATGGGAGTTCGGAGATTAACTATATCTCCACTCTTATAGTCAGCAGTATTAAACGGTTCTACTCGACCTTTCTCAATGATATATCTTCCAAACATACGACCCATTAAATCTTTATCAAGTTTTAGATCCACAGTTCGATCAGTTCTGCAATCCCTTACTGTCCTATTAAGTTCAACAGAATCTAAAACATATGCCAACTGTCTAGAAAAATAACCTGTCTCAGCAGTATTGTGCACTCGATCTATAATACCTCTTCTAGATCCATAGGTCTGATTAAAAAATTCAGTATTCTTTAAACCATCTGAAAACGAACCTTTAATAGGATCTAATATCTTTCCCGTAGGATCTGATACAATGCCCTTTGCAACAAGTATCTGCATTGGGCCTCCCCAACCCTTTGCAGAACCAGATTCAACTAAATCATATATACCTTTATCTTGCAAATGTTTCTTTAAAATTTTCTCCATCTTTCGGAGAATAGTATCTGCTTCCTCAGTGGAGGCCTTATCTAAATCTTTCTTTAGCTGATATATTTCATCCGGGAGTTCAATCTGGTCTAGCGAAATAGTTGGAGACATTATTGTTGCAAATTTAAACCCAACTTTTTCTAATCTAGAAACACTTTCCCTAACTAAATCATCATCATATTTCGCAAACAATTTATCTACTGTATCTTTAACAACTTTCTTCGTTACTATTTCATTAATAAATTCAAAGTCTTGAGGAAAACAACTATTAAAAATAGCCCTACCCATTGTAGTTCTGCGTCTTCTATATATAACTGGAATATAAGGATCAGTAGCCTTTTGTAAATCTTCATCACTAACTGAAATAGGTGAAGCGGTCCTTTTTACATCTTTAGTAATAGTATATAAACCCACATACATTTCTTTACTAAGTTCAAAAGTTACTGCTCGTGAAGATTCTCCAGACTGAGCTCTCATCATTTTCTCTATAGCCTCAGCCTGAGATTCATTTGTGAGAGGGTGATATATAGCCATCGTATCACCATCAAAATCAGCATTAAATCCACCCACTTGCATAGTGCATACTTGGATTGTATCGCCATGTACTAATTTTGGTTTAAAAGCTCTAATGGACTCTGGATGCAATACAGGATCTCGTTTTGCAAGAACTGCTCTACCAGTTATAACAACTTCTGTTGCATCAGTAAATAAGTCATATAAACTTTTGGGAATCTTATCTCCATCTCTGATTGATTTCAGAACTCTCTGAATACTATCAACAGACAAGTCTAAGTCTGTAGCTTCCTTAACTTCTCTCTCAAGAGTTGCACGATCAACCTTCCCAGAATATAATAAGTGATGGATAATAAAAGGTTCAAAAAGACTAACTGCCATTCTAAATGGAAGACCAATTTCATTGACTTTTAAATCAGGTCCTGGTGTAATTACTGCACGCCCTGAAAAATCAACTCTTTTGCCTGCTAACTGTTCACGAATAATACCATTCTTTTTTGCTATCTTTGCTCTAACAAATTTATCATGGTCAATAACTGCAGATTGTAAGCCCCAATTTAATAAATCAAAAAGAGGGCCAGTTTTAGCTGAACTCTGAACCTGAAATGAACGACGCATAATTGCAAGATAAATATCATTCATCTCATCAATTATCCAATTGCCTGCATCATCTTGAAAAGCAGATCTAAAATCTGGAGGAATAATAGGTAGTTTATCAATGAAGAGAGTTTTCTTATTATATGCGTCTTGAAGAACTTTGATAAATTTTTGTCTTTGGCTAGTATCAATACGAAATTTAATGTCTGGAAATAAATCAATAAATGCTTTTATTCCGGTCACACCTCCAGACTCAATTTTCAACCGACCGCTGCCATCCAATACAAATTGTTCTTCTGCTGACAGGAATTTTTCGGCTTTCTTATCTAATTGAACTAAAATTGTATATGCAGAAGGGTGGACAATTTTTGTATAGAGATTTATATACGAGTATTTTGTCCTTCTATCTCTAGATCCAACAGGGCCAAAGATCTGCTCAGAGAATAGTCCCTCTGGATGAAATTCTCCTGTTCTCAGCAAATAGTCAGTTGAAGTAACTGGAGTCAAACCTTTGACGAATTTATCAACGTCAAGGAGTCTAATCATCACTCACCTTTTTGAGCGTTCAAGTATTTCTTTACATTATTTAGCATTCTGGTAACCATGGCCTTTTTAATAGCCATATCTTCCGGTTTAGGAACCTCCTTAGAATATTTCCTATATATAAACTCAAGTCTCTTTGTTACCCCCTGCAAATTCGTTACATCAACCCTAGGATCGCCAATCGTTGATAATTTATTTGCAAGTTTCATTGAAAACATCACAATTCTAGGATCAACGAACCCAATCCTGTTACAAATGGGAAAGAATGGTATATCTTTCCTATTAATTGACAAACTCAAAAAGCATTTAGGAAACTTCTCAAAAAGGCCCTTTCTAAGGTCAGGATCACTCAACCATTCTAAATCCCTATGATAAGTAAAGGGCCTCATATGCTCATATGCTCGCCTAATTAACTCCTCAAGAATGACCAGATCTTTATCCGTATGCTTCATCATTTTCCTCCAGACATGTAATATCTTCTCCATCATAAAAGGGACTATCAACACTGCAAATTGCTACCTCGTCAATATCTTTTTCTGCAGCGTCCAAGTCCGAACCTATACCTAATTTAGCAATAAGAATATCCGGGTCAAACGGTTTCTTTATAACAGTAACTAAATCATATTCATTACAAAATCCTAGACATTCATCAGTAATTTCATCAACCATTAGAAAAACTTCAATTTCTTCTTCAACTAATAATCTAAGAAACTTTACATCCTTCTTCCTGATACATGGAATTTCAGTATCTACAATTACAACATTGACCATCTTCTTAGATATATGCTGAAAGACTTCATCAAGAGTGGCTCTCAAACTTACGCTAGATACTCCAGTTTCAAGAAAACTTCGATATATTCCATACTTTGAAATATCGTCAGAAAAAACCAAAATTTCCTTCATTCAGTACTCCTTATTCATCTGTTTCTTAGAAATTCAAAGTTGGCAAAAATCAACTTTGTAAATATATAATATTATTAAAAAAATAATTTCAACAAAAAGTTGAAATTGCCGATTCTGGTATATTACCATGGAAAAATTGGTGTCTGTAACTTATTGAAAATAAACCTAAATTTTCGCCATATTTTGAGAAAAAGAATCCAACTTATTTATCTTAACTTCCATACATCTTAAACCTAAAGTTGATAATGAATATAATGAAATAAAATTACCACGAAATTTATTCGGTGCTAGATCCAGGTTAACCTGTCCTGGACTCCTTTTATATTCCACACTATAATCTTGCAATTCTGGCGCTGTTGAAAGAATCTTCTTTAGTAACATACGAGTAGAGTCAACATTCATCTTTCTGCTCAAGTTACAAAACAAATGAAATCCTTCTTTACCCGTGAATCTAATCTGAACCTTATCAATAATTGGAACCCTTTTCAGCAAAATTCTATAACAGTCAGCAGCAGCTTTCTTTGCCTTACTAAAACTATCTGCATCAATATCAACAATCGCAATATCTTCCATCCTTTTCATCGCGGAGTGAATACTAATAACCCGACCATGGATTTCATTATCCCAGTTTGCATTTGTTAGACGTATATATTGAGTCTCTTTTCCTGCTCTCCTAATGATCAACTTATTTATATCAATCGCAATATAAAACATTAGATCTCGACCAACAACTTCTTTTAAGAGCTTACTCTTCACCTTCTGATAATATTCATATGTATCTATTTCTCGTAATCCTTTCGGATAAAACTTATTCTTAACAGTAACTGTTTCAGGATGCTGTGGATAACCCATCATTATCTCCCTGGATAATTTGGTATTTGCTCTGGTCGGCAATCAACCGGATTAACTGATTTATCATCTCTAAATCTTAAAAACCTCGGAATGACAAGGGTAACAGATGATCTTGCACCAACTTGTTGATACACTCCATTTCTATACTCATAAGCAGACATCTGTTTAAGATGTGCTCTATCGTATCGAATTTCAATAACTCGCTCAGGAGGAACAAGAAATTCAGTACCTAAATCCTGAACCTTTGTTTTTTGTACTTCCTTAAATAAAAATTTTCTCTGAGCATGAGTATACCCGCTTCCCACATTTGAACTTAACAAGAATGTTCCATCCTTATCAACCCAAGCAGTCTTCAAATATGAAATCCAACCTTTTTCCCAAGCAGGCATTATAGTACTGCCAGCACCAATTACAGCAACATCAGCTGTATAGTGGGGTTTAACTTTAAATGCTCTTCCATCAGGCATTCGAGCAACTATACCCTCAATGCCAACTATATTTTGAACCTTTCTCCATAAATCTCTGAATTCTTTTATACCACCTTTGACCCAATTTGGTATATGAATTCTTCCTGCTCTTCCCTTAAAAAATCTATTGATAAGATCAAGTGCAGTAGGAAAGGACTTTACCTTCTTATCATTAATCATCATTACATCAAATGTATAATGATGGACTAAAGGGGCATTTTGAGGTTTATAAGAGGTTTTAATAATACTCTCCGTCTTATTGAATGGAAGAATTTTACCACTTTTAACTGCAATAACCTCTCCCATTATAATCGCAGATTTTATATTATTTCTAAGAAGAACACTTCGATACTCATCTAAAACGGGAACGTCCTTAATCTCTATATTATTGATGGAGACCAATTTAGCATCTTCTCCACGAAATATCATTGCACCAAGTTGGCCATCCATCTTCGCAATAAAATACGCACCACTTACATCGTGAAACTCAGTGACAAAATCTTCATAGGATAACTCTTTTAACCGCAGTTTATTCTTCCAAACTGCAGCATAATTTATTGCCATAAATACCTCAATTCACGATAGTAACATTTTTAATTTGTTCTTAAAGAAACAAAAAAAAGAGTAGTTCAAAAAATAAGGGGACAGTGCCCCTTACTTCACTTCGAATCTAATTCTGAGCTAAAACGAACTAGCTGCCCACACAATAAACTTTGATGCCTTAATTGTGCAGAAGCCAATGATAATGATGGTCCATGAGATAACACCACCCATTATCATGAGTTCAGACAGGAATCCCATCCAATCTCCAAACTTTTCAGACTTAGTTGCTTCTTTCACTTCTATCCTCCTTGAGAATTATCTTAGTATATGCCAGCCGCTCGCCCCATGAACACTCCGATAATGAAAGGCCAGAATATTACAAGAGCGATAACTAGGGATATACTAATGGCAAGAACTGTTGAAAGAACAATCTCTTTGAATTTACTCATCTCTTCCATCTCGATCCTCCTTGAGGATTGGAATCTCATCACCATCAGCCAAAATTTCCAATAGACGACCTAATACCACATGGTCAAGACCTTCAATAGGAGTATGGATTACTTGAACATCATCTGGAAGTTCAGCTGCACGAGTATGAGGAAGAATTGCTTCCAGGACACTTATGTGAGTTTCCATCGACTCTAATAGGTTATCTCGTATTGGATGCCTTGATCTACTAGACTCGATAAGGTCTTTAGCATTCTTTACTTCCTCAATTTTATACTCAAGAGTTGCTGTTAGATCCATAAGCACCTCCTGCGAGAGTTTTCTCTCTTTCTCTTTCAAGGTAAGCATTACGACAGTAATTTGAACACTCAATATCAGTGGGTTGAAGTTCGCCCTCTACGAAATTAAACCTCTGAGGACAAGTAACTTCAACTCCTTCAAAATAGACCTCTATAAACTTAACTCCGCAGTGACTACAATTTCCATTTACATACTTTAATGCTTTCCTAACTCTCTCGATATGACCACACACTAAACAAATCACATAATTAACTTTAATTTCCATTGGTATTATCCTCCTTTAAAAAGTTTACAAACACAGCCCTATCATTGATTAATATATATAGTTTTAGATCGTTATAAGTAGACAAAAAAATAAGCGGCAAAATTAAGCCCGCTCATCCTCTATATTTTACATCTTTACGCCAAGTATTTAAATCTGATGTACACCCAGCACCAACATAGATCATTCTTGCAAATGCTCTCTTCTCCCTAGCCTGTTTACACCAATAACGACCAGCCTCTTCATCCCACATAAGTTTATTACAACGCATATCTTCATCAACCCAATTATGAAAAAGAGCAGCAAAACATGGAATTTTAAGGCAGCAATAACCACAACCAACACATGGTTGATAATTTTCATTCATTAATTAATCTCCTGGAAAAAAATAAGGCAGCAACCAAGCAGGGGCATGGCGGTACCCAAAAAGGGTAACACTTCAACTCAGTTGCTGCCTAATTTATTATCTGTGACAAATCGAAGTCCTAGTTCTAGGACCTCTTCTTCTTTTTCTTTTCTTCTTAAGTCTAATACCGGCCTCACTAGCAAGATCTGGATTTTCTCCCACTATTCTGTAGACTTCCGACCTATCCATGCCCAATTCGCTCGCTGCCCCCAGTGGCCCGAGTTTAGCCACTAATTGACAAACTCTTTGCGCCCTTATAATTCGAAAATCCTTGGGTTCTTGCATGAGCATTCTCCCAGAAAAAATAAAGCAACAACCAGGAGAGGGGGAGGGTTTTTGGACTCATTAAAAACCCTTAACTGTCCCGGTTGTTGCCAATTAGTTAATTTCTGAATTTGATCTCCTTTTCTTTATGGCCATTCTCAATGGTTTGATCTCCCCCCATAGGGCAACCACACAGTAACCTGTAAAAATTCCAAGGTAATCATGAGCAATATCCATCATATCGAATTTACCAACTCCAAGATTGAATTGAATCACCTCAGTTACAAATGGAGCTGCAAGAAGAATGGTAATAAAAAACCAATCTTCGAGAGACCAGATTAAAATTGAAACAACAGCGAATATAATCGTGTGATATGCATATGCCTGCGGCACACGACCACCTCCTTTCAAATATATCTACAACACCTCCTTATCTACGATACCACGGTATATATTTCCCACCATCCACATTATCTATCCTAACAACATGGCGATAAGGAAATATAACCGTTGGCCTTATCCTTGGATTTCGGTTGGCAGGATTATCGACGTTAGAAAGTACTAGACCTTGTTCTCCATAATATGCCTTATCCGCAGTAACTCTTCGAATCTCCTTACCATCCCAATAAGTCACAACAACAGCCAAGGATAATACCGCTAGAAATGCCATTAATTTCTTCACTTAGTCACCTCCTCTCTTAATTATTGTTGAAGATGAAGAAGATGATCCATCTTGAGTTCCTCTACCCGGGTCCGTTGTTGTCGTACCAGTACCTCGACCAGAATCTGGAGGTATAGTACTACCAGGCGGAAGGGTTGAACCAGGATCTTTAGGAATTACTGTTTCTAATATTTTAGGGTCAATAGATGACTCCTCATCTTCACCTGTTGTAACATCAAAAGGGCACTTTATTTCAAAACAATGAAGTTTTCCATCTATCTCGTAACAACGCCAGCATGTGGGTCCCTCATCGTCATCGTCACCCATGCTTGTCCCTTGATCATTTATCCCAAGACCACTATAGTCATAAGTCTCAGGTTTTTTCTCCCCTCCCTTCATCATAGCAGTTATGACACCATTAGGACTTGAATAAACAACAAAAGTTCTACTTACTTTCGGAGTGAAACCAAATTTATAACGATAGACGTCAGCTTTTTTCACTTCCGAGGGAAGACGAGAACCTCTTATACCATCACCAAAGCGATACTCTGGTGCATTATCCGGATTATAATCTGGAGCAGGCATAAGGATAATCATAATTTCATCCTTATCAGCAGGAGAAATATCATGGTCTCTTACGGTCTTTCGACTATTATCCAGAGGTTCAGTCTCTTTACTAATAAGATCGCCCTTAGTCATAGCAATAGCTATACCTACACTTAAAGCGAGAAAGACTGCCAAAAGCAGTATTGTTAATTTCTTCATAACACCTCCTATAAATCGGGCGGTTTTCCAATGCCTGGAAAATTAAAATTACCGCTTCTAACGGCTCTTTGATCTGCTTCAAGAGCTTCTTTAAATTTTGGATGTTTCCTTTCCTTCTCGTCACAATCCATACATAAAGTATCTTCGTTAAAATACGACATAGTAGTTATGCCAGTACCTTTTCCACACCGGTCACATTTAGTCATCACCACTCCTCTTATCAAGAAACATATTAACTGATAAAGTAGCATCACGAACAGTTTTAACTAGTTCATCTTCATCTCGACCATAGAAGATAACAATCTCCAACCAGTCAAAACCCAGATCCTTACCTTTAATAAAAATAGGCATCCCCTCTTTAAGTCTTTTAACATTCTCCTCAGAGATTCCGAGACCTACTAAAGTACTCTTTTCTCCTATTGAAGTAAATTTAATCAATATACTCCTCCTTATCCCAGTTATGACTGTCATACATATAACAACGTTTATCTTGATACCACTTCTTCCAAGGTTCAGTATAGATTTTACACTTTAACTTTCCCCTTACCTCTCTCATGTATGGACATCTTCTGGGACCCAATTTAGGACATTTCTCGGCAACGGTATGTAGAGTATAGGTTGTTTCTTCATGCCTCTTTTCTTCAGGATCAATATCTGGTACGGATTTCCCAAATTTCTTAGTCTTTCTTGCCAAAATTATCCCCCTACCATTTAGCACCAAATAAAGGACCAAGCGACCAAATAAAAAGAAAAAAGAGGGCAGTTAGAATTAATGCTTCAATCGCTTTTCTTTTTAGTGATTTCATACTGCCCTCTCTCCTTTTCTATATCTCACAATTAAATCAACAGCTTCATCTGTAGTAAATCCAGCTAATCGTAAGATATCATACTGTGCTTTGGTCAAAACAGTCATACAAGCAGGTATCCAGTCGAGGGTCTTTCTCTTTTTACTAGTTTTCACTTTACCCTCCTTACTGAATCTCCTTGACTTTATCAACTCCAGTAGGTTTATCTTTCTTCGGTTTATCTTTTTCAGGAGTTTGGGTATCCCCCAGATTAGGAGCTTGAACTCCAACCGAATCGGCATCACCTACTCCAGCACCAGGTTCTTGTACTGGTCCAACTCCACCTTTTTCAAGAATATCCTTAACCTGTGGAGGATATTGAGGACCAGGAGTATCCGGTTTATTTGTATCAACTTGAGCAAGAAGCAAAGAACTTTCTTGCCAAATCAACTGAATATGCCTATCTTCGGAAACAGACATAAGTAAACGATTTGTACTTACATCTCGGACAATAACTTCCCTTGGATAATATGCCCAAGATAGATCTTGAGCAAAATTTAACCTTTGCTGATTATTAAGGTTATGATATTGCTCACCAACAAAAACATCCACTCTTTCATCCCTAAGAAGAGTATCTCTAATAAGGTAACGATAGGGTTCAAGTCTTTCCTCAATTGTCATAGTATCTGGACTCTTATGAGCACAACCGGGTAAAAAGAAAACCACAAAGGCCAAAACCAAAACAATTGAAAGAAGCAATAACTCAAAAAATGATGTTTCATTTTTATATGACATTCTTCCCTCCTTCTCTATAATCTAAGGAGGGCCTCATATCTACAAAATCTTCGACCATCCTTAGTTATCACATCTACTAATGCAATTTTTACACCAAGAGGAACAATTTTCTTTGTAAGAAATTTTGCTCTTTCCTTCCATTCTTTAGACCAACTTTCCACTTGTGTAGCAATTATATCAATCTGCTTACTAATGGGGTCGTTAGCATCAGCTTCAGCAATAAAAACAGTATTTAGATCCGAAAATTGATTAACCAATAGAGCGGGAATTTCCCTATGAAAAGAACCCATAATCTATCTTTCTTCCTCCTTAAATCTCGCACCAAAACCTAAACCCATGTCCTCAATTTTTACACTCACATAATCAGGTTTGACACTTGTAAAATAGGTCACTAACCTCTCCTCTCCTGGTGCAATAGAACACGGATAGACTCCAGTTTGAGTTACTTGGCCTCCCTCGGTAATCTTAGAGTGAATAAATCCAGTAAAAACTTTTTCATCCCGATTGAGAACAGAAAAATAAACCTTATACCAATTTTCCCGAATCTCTTTCACAATGGCCGTACCCATAGTTAAGTTCATCGGCCTCACAGATTCAGTAACAGGTTTAGAAATTTTAACAATTGGAACCACTTTTGGTTCAGGTTTAACCTTCATCCACTTGATAAGATTATTCGCCACAGATATGGCTAAAAGGACAGCTAGTATATAGAGAAGAATCTCAATACTAGATAAATCCTTATCCAAGTCGTCAGAATAATATTTTCTATATCTTGGTCTTGCCCCCATTTTTAACTCCTCTAAAAAAGAACCCGCCGACAGGAAAAAGTAAGTGGGGGGCGCACATCCCCACTTACACAAGGAGAGATCCCGCCGGCGGGAATTGGTTATTCTAACGGATCCCCATCAAGTTCATCCATGGGGATAGGAGCATAACGCCAGTCTGTATTCTGAGAAATGGTCACAATGGGAGCTTTCAGGAGATAAACTTCATTGTTGATCCGAAATCTCAAATTACCACCAGCTTTAAATGCTTCTATATCGTCCTCCGACACCTCCCCAGTAAAGAAATAAAGCGGTCTTCCTCCTGGAGAAAATAATCTAATATCAACCTGCTTACTGAGAACTATTGGCATCTCATCTGGAGGCATTATCTGCTCAGAAGAAACACCATAATCTTCCTCTTCAGCTGCTAATATCGCAAAACGATATGGAATAGGTTTCACAATGATAATCGGAGCATCAATTAACCCCTTCATTGCGGACGCACCGCCATACCTGAGG
>Ga0209635_10000048_pt1 | contig 64803 bp, 66 predicted proteins | sample DeeMarSWOR230_32_FD_187463 | JGI IMG/M metagenome (GOLD analysis project Ga0209635, IMG submission 187463) | Marine sediment microbial communities from White Oak River estuary, North Carolina - WOR-2-30_32 (SPAdes) (version 2) | ecosystem: Environmental > Aquatic > Marine > Intertidal zone >...
CGTCAACAGCGTCGTCCAGCACATTATCGCCCGCAAGGAGGCGGTCGCCCTGCCCTCCGCCACCTATAAATTCAGCCTGGAAAAGATTGACATCGCCGCTATGGACGATGACGCCCTGATGGAATTGAGTAAGGGACGGTTCTGGCTGAACATCCACGAGATGCACATTATCCAGGAATATTTCAGAAAGCTGGGTCGTCAGCCTACCGACGTCGAACTGGAAACGCTGGCGCAGACGTGGTCGGAGCACTGCATCCACAAGACCTTCAAGGCAAAAATCACCCTCGGCAAAAAAGTTATCGATAATTTGATGAAAAGCACCGTGATGAGGGTCACCCGCGAGCTGGACAAGCCCTGGTGTCTTTCGGTCTTCAAAGATAACGCCGGTGTCATCGACTTCGATGGCAGGTACGCCGTCTGTTTTAAAGTGGAGACGCACAATCACCCCTCGGCGGTGGAGCCTTACGGCGGCGCCGCTACCGGCATCGGCGGCGTTATCCGCGACCCCCTCGGGACGGGACTCGGCTCCTTCCCGATTATGAACACTGATGTCTTTTGCTTCGGGCCTCCCGATTTGCCCCACGAAGAACTCCCCAAAGGCGTTCTGCATCCGCGCCGTATTTTTAAGGGCGTCCGCGCCGGCGTGGCTGATTACGGCAACCGCATGGGCATTCCCACCTCTAACGGCTCCATCTTTTTCGACGAGCGCTACGTGGGCAACCCGCTCGTCTACTGCGGCACGGTGGGCATCATGCCGGCTCATATGAGTCAGAAAGGCATGCAGCAGCCAGGCGACCTCGTCGTGGTGGTGGGGGGCAAGACGGGACGCGATGGCATTCACGGCGTTACCTTCGCCTCCGGCGAACTCGATAAGGAGTCGGAAACGCTGTCCCAGAGCTCGGTGCAGATAGGCAATCCCATCGTGGAAAAGAAAGCCCTGGACGCTATTATTCAGGCGCGCGACCTCGGCCTGTACCGCAGGATTACCGACTGCGGCGGAGGCGGGCTTTCCTCGGCGGTAGGGGAGATGGCTGAGGAGACCGGCGTCCGCGTCGACCTTGAGAAAGTCCCCCTGAAATACGCCGGGCTTTCCTATACCGAGATATGGGTCTCGGAATCGCAGGAACGTATGCTACTGGCAGTCCCCCCGGAGAATATCGACCGCCTGCTGGCTATCTTCAAAAATGAGGACGTTGAAGCTACCGTCATCGGCGAGTTTACCGATAATCGCCGACTCCAGCTTTATTACGAAGGAAACCTTGTCTGCGATTTGGATATGGAGTTCCTGCACAAGGGCCTGCCGCAGCTGGAACGCGAGGCTCTCTGGCAGCCGCCCCGCCGCCCCGAGCCGGACTTTCCCCCACCCGCCGACCTTGAAGAAGACCTGAAAAAGATACTGGGCTCGTGGAACGTCTGCAGCAAAGAGTGGGTTATCCGCCAGTATGACCACGAGGTGCAGGGCACCAGCGTCCTCAAGCCCCTGGTAGGTGTGGCAGACGACGGACCCGGCGATGCCGCTATTATCCGGCCGCTCTCTGACTCGCCAAAGGGCTTGATTATTTCCAACGGCATTAATCCCAGGTACGGAGATATCGATACCTACTGGATGGCCGCCTCGGCTATCGATGAAGCCCTGCGTCAGGTAATCGCCGTCGGCGGTAGCCTGGACAAAGTGGCTTTGCTCGATAACTTCTGCTGGGGCAACCCGGAAAAGCCGGACCGCCTCGGCGCGCTGGTGCGGGCGGCGCAGGCATGCTACGATATCGCCATTGTCTACGGCACGCCGTTTATCTCCGGCAAGGACAGCCTCTATAACGAGTACGAGACGGGCGCGGAAAGCATCTGCATCCCGCCCACCCTCCTTATCTCCGCCATGGGCGTCATGGATGATATCGGCAAAGCCGTCTCGATGGACTGCAAGCACGCAGGCGACCTGGTATACATCGTCGGTGCCACTTACAACGAGATGGGAGGCTCTCACTACTTCGCCGTTCATGGCAGCATCGGCAACAGCGTACCCGGAGTTCGACCTGAAGAAGGGAGAAAATTGATGGATGCCCTTTCTTCGGCGATGAATAAGGGCCTGGTCAGCGCCTGCCACGACCTTTCCGAAGGGGGGATAGGGGTAGCGGCGGCGGAGATGGCTTTCGCCGGAGGCCTGGGCATGACGGTCGACCTTAACAAAGTCCCCCTCGGAGAAAAGATAGACCGTGACGATTTCATCCTGTTCTCGGAGTCCAATACCCGCTTCCTTGTTGAAGTTGCCCCTGAGAAAAAAAACGAGTTCGAGGAAGCCATGTCCGGCAGGGCCTTTGTTGAAATAGGCAAGGTCACTAACGATAAAAACCTGGAGATTTATGGCAGAGACGGCGGGATAATCCTTTCCGCCGCTATCGCTGAACTGAAAGAAGCCTGGCAGAAACCGTTAAGGTGGTAGGTGAATTATGCCTAGAGTAAAAGTCCTGATGCTCCGCGCCCCCGGCACCAACCGGGACGTAGATACCCGCATCGCCTTCGAGATGACCGGTGCCGAGGTCGATGATGCACTGGTCAGCGAGCTATCGCGTCGCGAGAAGCGTCTGGCTGATTATCAGATACTGGTCATCCCCGGCGGCTTTACCTACGGCGATGATATCTCCGCCGGCAGAATCATGGCCAACGAAATAAGGCTCAGGCTGGGGGGGGATATAAAAAGGTTCGTTGACGACGGTCGTCTGGTCCTCGGCATCTGCAACGGTTTCCAGGTGCTTGTTAAAACCGGTATCTTGCCCGGTGTATCCGGCCGGGGCTCCCAGCCGGTGACGCTGACCAATAACGATTCGGGGAAATTCGAGTGCCGCTGGGTCTATCTCAAGGTAAATCAGGAAAGCCCCTGTGTCTTTACCATGGGAATGGAAGGCATGTATATACCCGTCGCGCACGGCGAGGGCAAGCTGGTGGCGGAGCCGGAGGTGCTGGAAAAGCTGAATATTGCGGTGCAGTATGTGGACGCCGCAGGCAGGACGCAGGCAGGCTATCCGTATAATCCCAACGGCTCGGTGAAAGATATCGCCGGTATCTGCGACCCGTCCGGTCGCATCTTCGGCTTGATGCCCCACCCCGAGGACTTTATCCGCTGGACGCAGCACCCGCGCTGGACGAGGGAAAAGCCGCGGGAGGACCTGCTCGGTTTGCAGGTTTTTCAAAATGCCGTGGACTGGGCAAAGAGCATCTAGACTAAGTCCGGGGTGTTGTTCCGATGAAATGGCGGGAAAAAGCGCGGCAGCTCAGGGACGAAGTATACGTCCTCTATCTTGCCTTCAAAGACCCGCGGGTTCCCTGGTACGCTAAGGCGTTTATCATCGCTATTATCGCCTACGCTTTAAGTCCCATTGACCTGATTCCCGACTTTATACCGGTACTGGGGTATCTGGACGACTTAATAATCATACCGGCGGGAATCTACCTGGCATTGAAAATGGTGCCGCGTGAAGTGAAGGATGAATACCGGGAAAAAGCGAAAACCGTAAAAATAGCCGTTGGCGGCAAATGGATTGCCGCCGCTGTGATAGTCCTGATATGGCTTTTAGTCGTTTACTTGATAATAAAAGCGATATGGCTCTGAGTAGGGTGCTCTCGCCTGAGATTGCTGTTCGGCTACTCCTCGACCCCCTGGTCTTTAAGGTAGTCAAGCGCGTCCTGGATGGTGATTATTTTCTCAGCCGCCTCATCCGGTATCTCTATTTTACGGTCGGCGGTGCTGAACTGCTCCTCGATGGACATTATCAGTTCCACCAGGTCCAGTGAATCGGCGCCTAAGTCTTCAACAAAGCTGGCCGTGGGCACGACGTCTTTATCCTCGACGCCGAGCTGTTCCACAACTATCGCTTTGATCTTATCAAATACAGTTGCCACTTTTTCCCCCTTTATCAGAGCTTTCTAGCGACTGGTCAGCGTGCTGACCGCTCCCAGGACTCCGTTAACAAACCTGGAGGAATTGTCGCTGCCAAAGTCCTTTGCCAGTTCAACCGCTTCGCTTACGGCTACCTTTACCGGTACTTTATTATCAAATAAAATTTCGAAGATTGCAAGTCTGAGGATGTTGCGGTCAATCATCGCAATCTGTTCAACGGGCCATGAAGGGGCGAATTTGCGTATGTTTTCGTCAATTTCTTCTCGGTTGCGGATGACGCCGCCCACCAGTTCCCGGGCCAGGTCGCTGTTTTCCTGAGACAGGCTGGATTCGGCAAGCAGCCTTTCCACCACCGTCTCGTAACGGCGTCCCACGGAATCAACCTCGTATAATGCCTGCAGGGCTATCGTCCTGGCTTTGTGTCTTGTCCCTGTCATTATTTTAATGTCCTGAGTATTTATTATAGATAAAGCTTTGTAAGATGGTCAAGAAATCACGACTCCTGTCATTACTGCCAACCCGGAAATCCGGCTACCCCCTCTCCTCTTCAATGTTATCTATTCCCACTAAATAGAAATTCCAGAAATTCTAGGCACGTTTGAGGCTAATTGGGATTATGCCAGGGATTATACAAGGATTATGTTTACTTAATAAAAGTTATACGACATCCGTAATCCTGAGTAAATAGCTTTGCGTATATCCCGTAGTCCCCTTAAAAATCAAGGTTTACGCCCACGCCTAACACAAAGCTAATGCGTAGTCCCGAAAAGGACTACGCAAGGGACTATGCGTGGATTACGCAGGGATTAAACCAAGCGTATTTAGGCAAAGTACGAGATATTACCAGAATTTTCCAGCAATAGGGTGATTTTGTCCACGAAAAAGCCACGTAATCCACGTATTTTCATGGAAAAGATATCTTCTCCGACTAAATAACCCTTCCGGAAATATTAGCTTCATTTAGGACTAAATTTGGATTAACATTAAGAACAAATCGATTTGTTAATCCTGGAGATTAGCTTTAATCGGATATTACTTCGGGAATAACATAGGCGTATTCTGGCAAAATTCCTACTTTTAAAGCTATTCTTTCACATATTGTTGTAGTTTTTCCATTTATTTGTAGCAATTACGGCCAAAAAAACTATGGGTTAATTTTAAACAAGAGACTTTTTCCACGTATTCGAAGCTATTTACTTGATGTTTTACTGGAAAATCTGTTGAAACATTTAAAATATTATTAGGATTAATAGCTATAAAAATGTCTTGAAATAGTTTCAAACGGGATTATACCGGTATTAATGGGTAAAAATCCTATTTTTGAAATAATATTTTATGGTTATTCTAACGATTTTTTGACATATTGGCGTGGATTTAGGAATATTTTGAGGGATCAGAAGCAATTCGAACCTACGATCAACCGGTTATGAGAGTTTGGGTTCTTCATATTGACTATCCTATATGGAAAGTAATCTTGAGTAACAGCGCAGATTACTTACTCACTTCTTAAATGCTATTTTCTTTCTTCGACTTCTATTCCAAGAAATTTTGCCATTGTGTCTGCCGTATCGGTAAAATTATTAATATATACACCCATTCTTGGTATATTCGCTTTCTTCTCATTTGCTAATAAAAACCTGCCAGGTTCAATAAATTTATTAAATCCATATTCATTTTGGTATATCTTTTTTAGTGCTCTCCATGATGCGTCACTATAATGTGCCAGGTAATTTCTTATCGCATGGAATTCATCTATTTTCTTTTCCTGAATATTTTCTATTTCTTTAAACGGATTACATCCAGGTAACAATATTCTTTTTGCTTGTCTCTTTATATCACTTACACTCTTGAAGTCCCAATAACCCGTCCCTAATAATATGGCTTTGCAAGTATCGCGTGGAATGTGTTTGGGTACATCAAATCCAGTATATTTTTTATACATAGATGTATCTTTACCCAAACAGTTTATAAACAGTTCTTCCACCAGTATTTGCCAATTTGCGCATATCCTAAATACAAAAGCCTCAAAAATTGTCCTCTTTTCTTCTCTAGGTTTAACAACAGCTTTCGCTTTTTCCAACTTCATTAAAATATCAATATCCCAAGACATCATTAACTCAAATTCTATAAACGTATTTTCAATCGATGGTTTTTTCATTTCCGCATTCTATTGTATCTTGTTAGAAAAACATCAGAGACAGACGTAATTTATTATATATTTAATGATATTTTATGGGCATATTCTATATTTTATTTTCCTAAATCCAAATAGGAACGAACAGCTTCAAGATTTTTTCGAAATAGCTTTGAAATCACTCTATCATAAAATTCAATTTCAGTCTGATTTATAACTATTTATACCTATCTAGAATTGATTCTAAAATTTATCTCAAATTCATTTAGAATAAATTACCATATTATATTAACAAAATATTAGCTTCAAAATCATATTTTATATAAATTATGATATTTTATTAATCCAGTAAGTATATTTTATTCATGCAGTTAACAAATCAACTTGTTATTATTTTTTATTTGCCCTGCATATTGCTTTTTTAGGCTACATCCAGAATATAATATCTATCTCCCCTCATTGTATTTTATTTCTGATTTGTGTGGATTTATAATTAATTCCTTTACGACTTTCTTTTGTTTATTGCCGATTTTGAAGTTAAAGTTCAATTTAAGCGTATATTCTTTAGAGTTATCGTTTTTTAATTCCCATATTCGATAAAATATAGAAAAATCATCATGTATAGTTACCCAAGGAAGTGCAAAAACATATAATCCATACCTTTCAGAGCTTTGAATTTTTGGCTGAATTAACCTTCCTTTAGTATCAACTACATTATTGCTATCATCAATCAATGTTTCTGAAAAGCTTTCTAATACCATAGGGACAATGCCTGGATTGATCAACAATGTTTTTAATCGCAAGTAATTAGAAGAAGGTTGTTTTGAGTTTTCCACATTAGAAATATCTTTCTCCCATTCGTCATCTTCCGGATCTTGTACATAAATCAATGGTTTTGGATTATCTCTTACCAATTTCTTGGTTTGTATTCCGTAAAATATTGTAGCTGCGATAAGAATTAAGAACAATCCCAAATATACATATTCATATGCCTCTAATGACTCCATCTTTTTTACCCTCCCCTATCGGATTAAATTGTTTTTTTACTACGTATTCAATTAATGGTTTGTATGTAGAATTGATGATGTGTTTTTTAAACCACTTAGAATAATCACCAGTAGACAGCTTAATTGATATTAGATCTGACTCATTGATGAGTGTATATAAGTTATGGGTAGCTCTGTTACAAAACCCATTTATTCCATTTTCCTTGAGACCTTCTATTCCGTATTCTTTACATGCAGGACAAATGCATTGTTCTATAATATCCCATTCTTCTTTGCTTGGTCTCCTACCACGCCAATTACCCAATTCAGCAACAACTCTATCACCACTACCAGGTAATTGGATTATGCCTCTTGCTGCACGATTACGCCATCCACTAGAATCAGCAGAATCTATTCCTAATAAATGTGCTAGATGGATTGTAGCTGTACCGCCAATACCAAATATATGGATTCTATGATTACTGAATTTATTTCTAATATCTATCAGACTATCTAATATTTGCTGATAGGGAATCGCTTTTCTAGCTCTTAGAAGATTTGGAACTATTCCTCCAATTGCAATATTGCTTTTAGTCGAAAAGGCATTATTTTTATTTATTGAAGTAATGTATTTTTTTAAGAATCTCCCTATATGGATTACTGGCACATAGCCATTTTCTTGATAATGTGTGTTTATAAACATTGTACGTTCGAAGCAAGCCTTTTGCTCCTTATATTTCATTTTTGGCAATGGAATATAATCACGAGGAATAGGAAACCAATCCGGTTTAGTTTCTAGTACAAATTTCTCGTAATCAAGGTATTCTTTCTTGTTGCTGTCTGATTTATTAATGAAATAAAACGATCCATTATCTAAATAAATTGAAATCTCCGCAGGTATACCCAAGGCTTCATTAAGTCCTTTTTCAATGGCAGTATTTTTCAACTTCGGCATTTTATAAAAATCGGAATATGAGACCATAATCGCATTCAAGTTTGGAATAAAATATTGTGAATTCTTATCCCAAACTTTTGGTTTCATATTACTCAAACTAATACCAGCGACAAGAATCAAAAACTATCCTCCGTATTTACTCACTTCCATAATTAGGTCTTCTTCACTTCTAGAACCTGTGGCTTGTGGTGATTTAATCTGTGCTAAAACAGGGAATTGCACACTCTGCCCTGAAATTATCGCTTCGCCTACATCTAAGTCTGGAAGTAATTTTGTTTCTTTCTCCCCTACTGTTTCTATTACCCGTTTCACAAATTGTTGATCAGCTGGATTCACAAGCCTCATAATGATAAACGTATTACATTGGGATAAAGCAGTTTCATCTAGTCGGGATGGTCGCTGACTAATCATGAGGAAACCGACTCCAAACTTACGACCTTCTTGGGCTATTTGTCGTGTAATTTGCAGTGCTTGCCTATCTGCATCAGTTGTTGGCGCTCCTGGCGCAAAGTTATGTGCTTCTTCTAAAACGAGTAGAAAAGGTAAATCTATTAGGTTTTGAATTCTATTCTGAAATAGTTTTTCCACTACAAGAGAATAAATACTTGCCCGAAGTTCTGAAGAATACCCGGCAAGGCCTATAACATTAATACTCCCCTTTTTTATTAAAGTGTTAATATCAGTAGGAAGTGATTCTTTTCCCATAGATATCTTTCTATTTATTCTTGCCATATTAGCCAATGCTCCGGCAGCCCTCCTAGTACGCCATACAATCCCATTAATCGTTTCAGCGTCTCTATTATTTAAAGCTACTACTCCTGTATAACCTAAGCTGTCTATTTGGGATAAAAATGACTGATTATCTCCTCTTATTGCCTCACAAATGCACTGTCCAATTGCAGCTATACCGAATAGGTTTGGAGATAAGCCATACTTTTGTAGATATTGGTCATCAGGTCTTACAGAAAGCAGTAAATTACACATGTTCTGACAAGTAACTTGATCCTGTATTATTATGCTGGAAAATCTAAATAGATCAGTAAATATGTCCTGCATTCTGGGAGTTAACTCTGATCTACCGAGGCCATTTATTAAACGAACGATATCATCTTGCTCTTCTTCAAATATTTTGATGTCCGCATAATAATTATGAACGCGGTCTTTTATCGCTTCGATCTCTGATAATCCCGAATATTCTCCATGAGGATCAAATATTACAATCGGATATTGTTTTTCCGCCAGTTGTTCGACTATTCGTTTTGCTGTCCAACTTTTTCCTGCACCCGTCATTGCTAATATTGCAGCATGACGAGCCACAATTGGATGTGCATCAATAATTAAATCAACATCTCTTCGCGTTGACAACCAACCAATGTCCAACTTACGGTGTTTCTTGGACTTATCATCTAGATTCCCCATAATTATGCGCTGGATGTCTGCTTTTGGCGGTTTATAAACAGAAGATGCCGGCTGTGGCGGATAACGAAGTTTTTTAAGCGGTTCGTTCTTCTCACCGCCAGATATTTCTTCGTAACCAAGAATTCTGCAACTTGCTGTTATCATTTCACGAGACATCGAAATTACTGTGTCAAAGGGATTTACTTGTAAATCAGCTAATTCTTGTCCAGCTTCTCTAGGAAAAAGCGGATTTATACGCTCAATATCTTCAATTTTTGCCCATACACGTATTTGCTTTATTTTCCCAGATTCCTGTATTTCTGCATCTAGCGCAACTAGATCTTGCACATAAACCTGACCAGGTGTAATAGACATACGAAATTCCTGTGGAGTAGATTCTCCTACAACAGTGCCAATCATTGTCTTGCTACTTTCCATGTAATTCCTCCCTATCAAATTGAGGGGCGTAAAAACCAATCACGTTGTGTTGCGTATAGTGCTTGGACTATTACTCTTCTAAGTTCTTCGTCGGAAATCTTTCCTTGAAATAATTGTGATTGAAGATGATATTTTATTAATTTACTATACGCATCAGTTAACCAATTAGGAACTTTTGCATACTTATCGACGATGTCTAGGCCTATAGGGAACGCATAACCAGGTAAAAGTGTAGAATATAGGTGAACCCTCTGGGCGATTTCACTTATCTGGGAATCATTGTAGTTTCCAAACACTTCTACACGTATTGGGAAAGTATTTTCTGATACTTGAATGTAAAATCCATTAATATTCGGGAAAGGATATTGTCCATCCGCCCGAAAATCACGGAAATCGACTTGCACATCCGCGATTTGAGCTGTTCTGAAATTACTATATTTATCAATGTTGAATGGTTCAGAGTACTCGCGAGGATTAAGTAGCATAGAAAGCAATAGAGAATCATTATAACCCAAACGCTCGACGGCTGTGTTAGCCGAATTGATATCATTCCTACCAAATATATTATTAAAAAAATCCGGATCCTTTTGTAGAAGACGTTGAAACACGATCCGGCGGGTAAATTCTGATAAGGTTGATCGCTCAGTAACACCACATATCAAGGTTTTTTTAGGACGAGATGCGTCCTCTATAATATTTTTTATCTTCCAAAGTAAAAACCGCATAAAGCAGATTGGCTCATAATGGTCTTCAAGTTTTCCAATCCAATCTGCCCTCCATTGCTGTGTCATTTGAGGATAAATCATCTTAGATTGCTCTTGAAATTCATCCTTTATATTTTGTTCAAGAGAATAATTTTTAAGGAAAATATCAATATCTTCATTTGTAAAAGGAATATGTCCCGCGTATTGCCCTACTAGATAAACAAGCGGACCATGGAGAATCAGCACATCTAATTTGGGATAACGTTGTAGTGTATTTATGACTGCTAATAGTTCTCCAACAATACGGACGATATCTGGGTAGTCCTTACGTTCTTTACTTCCACCAACTAAATCACCTAGAATAATTGGGTAAAATCCAAATTGTTCCCTTTCACGTAGTACTGTTTCTCCAGTCTTAACTTTGTAAGTACCTACACGTAGCAACATAGGAACTTGCCCCATAATCTCAACAGATCCAACACCTCCGTCTATGAAAGCTATTTCTTCGCCTCGTAAATCATCCCATGTGATATTTTCGTTTATGCTTCGGATGTTAAAAAAAAGTTCGGAGATTTTCTTATCTCCGGATATCAACTTTTTACGAATTCTTGAAACAATTTTTGCTGTGTTAACAAAATAATTATCTCGCAGACTTTGTGCAATGGTTAGCGCATTCTGTACCAAAGCAATAAAAACATGAGGTCTTTTAGTGATATCTTCAGAAACCTCTCGATATTCAGATGTTGAATTTTCTAAAAATGAGAATCCAGGAAATTCCATTTGATTCATTCTTAGTTGTTTAGAATTTTCTTTCATTTTTTACATGAACCTCAAAGTCAACCAATTACGCATTTGTTTTGCCCTCTGTCCTATGCCGCCTTCCGCAGAAATAACTTGTATATTTTCATCAATACACATTTCCCAACCTTTTATTACCTTATAGTAATTTTTCCCAATATTTTGGAATATTTCTGTATAATTTTCTTCATTGATTATACTAATAAGTCGAGATTTTAACCGGCCTGCAAAATTCTTGATTGCCTCTTTCGTCATCCTATTATCATAATAAGCAATATATGTATTCGCATTAATTAATCCGTACTTAGCTGAAATTATTGTAATATCTAGATTTTTGGGTATTCCATATTCGCGAAAAAACTTCCTAATAATTCTATAGAATGGGCCATCATATAGATACAATGCATGTAATCTGTCTTCTGTTATTTTCTTTTTCCTCTTTGAACATGGAATAATTAATAGATATTTACGAATCATTGCTTATATATTTAATGTATTCTGGATTGAAACTTTGATTTCTCTTGAAAAAAGCTGAATACCGGACTATTGTGGTTGATTTAGGATCGCTAAAAGTTAAAAGTAAAGACTCTGCTAATTCGGGAGTTGTTAGGAATTCATCGATATATTGTTGGGAATGATGCAAGAATCGGGTTGCTAATTGAAGTCTCCAATTTGAACAGCGGTGTAAAGTTAGTTCACCTTCGTACAAGGCTAATAACTCGTCACTGGTCTTCTGTCGCAACTCCAACTGCCGCCTCCCCTTGTTACCAAGTAGTATAAACAGTAATTAACGGAGTTGCAATAGTTCGTTTGTATTAGGGAGAACTTTCGACTTTTTGAAAGAAAAAGCTGCGTTACGAAGGAGTTTAACTTAAAAAGTCAGCTCGCTGGGTATCGTACCTTCGACTAACCGGTTATTAGGTTAACAAGTTGATACACTTAATTCATATTGGGATTTCTGGAAAAATTCGTGGAAAACGGCCTCCTTGATCCATATTTTTCCAGAAATAAGACAAATTTCGTGCGTAAAATGGTTGGTTGATTAGGTGTGTTATCTTTTCCCACCCAAGCCGCCCAGTATCATCCGCGGCATATCTCCGAGTCATTTTCCCGGGAACTATTAATAACGGGACTAGCCGGCGAGGATGTGCTTCTATGGAATAGTAGGGCGCAGTTTGATGATTGACAAGCTGATAGATTTTTGATATATACTTGGATATTTCGTGGACTGGCGGGGGAATACGATTATGAAAGAGTTGAATATATCAGCGCAGAAACCGCAAGACCAGTATGTCAAAGTCGGCAACATCAATACACGCTTCTGGGCGGCCGGGGATAAAGGAACGGCGGTCATCTTGATACACCTGGGAGGCGGGTCTGTAGAAGACTGGGTTCACAACATCAATGCCCTGGCACAGCGTCATCGCGTGTATGCCATCGACATGGTCGGGGCCGGTCTCTCCGATAAGCCCAGGCTACCCACCAGCTGGAGGGATTTTTCAGACTACACGGCTCAATTCATCAGCGACTTCATGGATACCCAGCACCTGGAACGCGCCAGCCTGGTGGGGAACTGCATCGGGGGTTATCATTCAATGTACTTTGCCATCAGGTTTCCCGATAAGCTGGAGAAGCTGGTGCTGGTGACCAGCTGGGGATTTGGTAGTGATACTCCTTTAGTTTTTCGATTTATCAAACTCCCCATCATTGGTGAACTCATCATGCGACCTAACCGGAAGTTAACTGCCAGGATATGGAAATCTATGGTAAACGACCAGACTTTGATAACAGACGAGTTGGTCGAAATGTATTACCGGATGGCTTCCCTGCCCGGTTTCTCCAAATCCGCTCTGACTATGCTGCGTGCTGTCGAGGACTTTGGAGGCATCCGTGCTGATATATCTCACTACCTGGCGGATAACCTGCCTGCTATTACCACACCGACTCTCATTGTCTGGGGTCAACAGGACACTTATCGGCCTGTAGCCCATGCCTACGTCGCCAGGGATAAAATCCCCAACTCGGAACTCCACATCTTTGACCCCTGCGGACACATACCGCAACTGGAACGCCCCGAAGATTTCAATAAGCTCTTATTAGAGTTCCTGGCTAAATAGTGCGGGGAAATTTTAGAGGCGAACGATGTCAAACTCTAATTTTTCGTCTATCTTCTCGTTGTAGTTGCTTTGTCCCTCCCACCGCCCCTCGTATGGTATCTTTTCCCACCTTTATCCTTCCCGTAAGGGTAGGACGGCCGCCCTCGTATCATTCCCGGCTTAGCCCGCCAGTTTTCAGCCCCATGCCCGGGAGAATAAGGGGCGTTTAAGAGGGGTGAAACCCCTCTTTTAAATATTGCCCCCTCTCCAAACAAACACAGCAAACTTTTTCTCGATGATTCTGTTTGGAGAGGGGGTCAGGGGGTGAGGTTCAATATTTTTGCCCCATACCTCCCCTCGTTTGGTATCTTTTCCCACCCAGACCGCCCTCGTATCATCCGCGGCTTAGCACGAGAATTTCCCCTCCCGGTTTTCCCCCTTTGAAAAAAGCGGATAAAGGGGCATTTTAGCCATAATAACGGCTAAGACATGGCTTTTAAAAAATATGTGGAAAAACAGCAAATTTTCTATTGTGAACAGCTATGGTTTGTGCTATGATAGACGGGTATCTCTCGTTATTTCCCGTCGTCTTTCTGTTTACCATGGCTATTATCCAGACATTCCATTTAACCAAGAGGTTCAAGCGACTTGTTGCTGTTGACAATGTCGACTTGTCCATTGATGAAGGCGAGTGCTTCGGCCTGCTGGGGCCTAATGGCGCCGGTAAAACGACGCTTATCAGGATGATAACCGCCATGTCCCCGCCGACCGAAGGCGATATCCAGGTTGACGGACTGGACCTGAAGAAACACCCGCGCCGGGTCAAAGCCATACTGGGTGTCGTTCCCCAGATTGATAATCTCGATGAAGACCTGAACGTAATTCACAACCTGCGGACTTTCGCCCGTTACTTTGCCATTCCCGGGCAAGAGGCGCTGCGGCGTAGCCTGGATATCCTGAAAGAAATGTATCTGGAAGAGAAAAAGACGAGTAAAATAAATGAGCTTTCCGGCGGCATGAAACGCCGCCTGCTGATAGGCAGGGGTATGATTAATAACCCGCGCATATTGATACTGGACGAGCCCTCTATCGGACTTGACCCCCAGGCGAAGCATATGGTCTGGCGCAAACTCAAGGAGCTCAAGTCGCGCGGCGTCACCCAGCTTCTCTGCACCCAGAACATGGAAGAAGCCGCTTTCCTCTGCCGCCGGGTCGCCGTGATGCACCAGGGCAGGATAATCGTTATCGGTAGTCCGTCGGAACTCGTTTCCCGCTATATCGGCGAGCGTATCTGGGAAATTGGGTTCGAACCGGAGGAGCGGGACGGTCTGGTCGATGAGTTAAATCGACGTAACCTTGAGTTCGAGGAAGCGGCGGACGTCGTCTATATCTCCCATTTTGAGGACGGCCGGATGGAGGGGCTGCCGGGCAGTATGCGGCAAGCCACTCTGGAGGACGTCTTTTTCAAGCTTACGGGGAGGTCGCTGGTCGAATGAGGATGTTCTCCTGGCGTTTTTACCGCGTCTGGCAGCGCGACCGGGATGTGTTCTTCCGTCTCTGGCGCTTCGTGGTGCCCGTTAATTTCATCGAGCCGGTACTGCTCCTGCTAGCATTCGGCCTGGGGATGGGGGCGTTCATCGGGATGATTGACGGCGAGAAGTACATCAACTTCATCGCGCCGGGGATGATTGCCGGCTTCGCCATGTTCAGCGCCACCAACGAGTGTACCTGGTCTTCCTACCTGCGTATGGAAAGCCAGTATACTTTCGACGCTATTCTGGCGACGCCTCTGAACGTGGAGGACATTACCGCCGGCGAGATATTCTGGGGCGCCACGCGCGCCTTTATGACCGGTGCTACGGTCCTGACGGTTTCCGCTATTTTCGGGCTGGTCGAGTCTCCCTGGGCGGTATTGATACTGCCGCTGGCTTTCCTGGAGGGCGTCATGTTCGCCTCCATTTCACTCTTTTATACCTCCATCGTGCCCTCGATTTACAGCTTCAACTATTTCTTCACGCTCATCGTTAACCCGCTGTTTTTCCTTAGCGGCGTCTTTTTCCCGCTGGAGACCTTTCCGGAGGTTTTCGATACCGTCAGCTGGTATACGCCGCTGCGGCCGGTGGTAGAGATAGTGCGGGGCCTTTTCAAGGGAGAAATGCCGGAAAATCTCTGGCTGTCGCTGGGAATAATGGTTGCCTATATCCTCGTGTTTTTCTCGGTAACGCTGGTAACCATGCGGCGAAGGCTGATAAAATAAGGACCGGATATGGCGGTATTATCGGGAAATGACATCAGGCGTTTGATTGGTCAGGACCCGCCGCTCGTCGAGGGGTGGCTTGACCTGGACGGTCAGGTGCAGGCGAACGGCTTCGACCTCACCCTGCGCGACGTAGCCATGATGGAGTCCGGCGGGCAGATAGCGGTCGAAAACGGTAAGCGCGTGATTCCCAGCCTTTCGCTGCTGGCTTTCGATGCGAACGACTGCATTGACCTTGTTGCCGGCATCTATATCGTTACCTATAACGAGGTCGTCCACCTGCCCAGGAACATCATGGCGCTGGGACGCCCGCGCTCCAGCCTGCTGCGCTGCGGCGTCAACGTTGGCACGGCGGTATGGGACGCCGGCTACGAGGGGCGCTCGCAGTCGCTTCTGGTGGTCTATAATTACCGGGGTTTCCGCATTCAGAGAAATGCCCGCATTACTCAGCTTATCTTTATGACGCTGACGGGCGAATCGGAAGGGTATAACGGCGTTTACCAGGGCGAGAATACCTGAGGAATTTTAAGAATAAGCACTACTGGTATTGTTTACTTTATTGTATATACAATTTCACACGCTTTATCACCCACCGCCACGGATTTTAGTATCTTCATTTCCACTTCCTGTCCCAGGGCGGAGCCTATCATGTTCACATCCAGGGACATTAGAGCTTCACATAGCTCCCTGCTCGTTCCTTCTATGCCAAGCGGGCAACTTGATAATTTAATACGAAACATGTTACCTGACGATTCCACTACCTCCATGGCTCCCGCTAATATCGAGCTCATCATCTTAAAGCGTTCGGCAACATCGTTCATGTCTTTAACCGGCATCGCCTGTTGCATCATCTTACCAATTTCCGCTCCATGATGGCTCATCACATCAGTTATTAGTGGTAAAGAGCTCTTTCCGTATTTAGCATAGAAATCCTTGCTCAAAGCTCCATTTGCCATCATCATTGTCTGCAGCATAGCCCCAGTTGATCTAAGTGCCTGTTCCATCACTTGTCCCATCCTTTTTTAAAATCGTGATACTTAAGAAGATATTGAACTAGTATCATTATCGCCCGAGTTTTATAACTATTATTTCAATATAGGCATCACCCCCTTCATGATTTGCCGGTATTTAACGCTTCGGTTAGTCTAATTAATTTCCGCGGTATTGTCAATCTACAAACTGCCCCGCCACCCAATCGGGAACGTCTACCGTGCCCATTATTGCCGGATTCTGATGGCAGTCGCTCCCCCCGGTCATTAAGAGGTGATGGTTTTTTGAAAACTCTACATAATGTTGGGTCGTCGCCGCGTCGTTACGCGAGTGCCAGCACTCTATGCCGTCGATATATTTCAGCATGTATTCCCGGATTATCTCCGTCTGCTGTTTCAGGTCTTTCGTGATGGTGATTAACGATGTCCCGTTGGGGTCGTTGGGGTGTGCCAGGACGATTACGCCCCCGGCCTTCCTCACCAGGGCCGCGGCTTCCTCTAATGACAGCGGGTACTTGGGGACATCGCACTTGACCAGGTATTTATCGAAGGCTTCCTGCCTGCCTCTGACTACCCCCTTTTTAGTAAGATAATCGGCTATGTGGGGTCGACTCAGTATGCCGTCGACGCCTTCCTGCATTTTCTTCAGGTCGGCGTCAGTAAAGAGAGGACGGCTTTCTTTTCTAAACTCGGCGTTGAGATTAGCCATGATTTGCCGCGCTCTCTTTTCCCGGTGTTCTTTTATCAGGCGGAGTTTTGCCCTTAAAGCCGAGTTTTCAGGGTCGTACCCGTACGCCAGGAAATCGAGGGAGACGGCCTTTCCCTGATAAGGAAACGTTACGTTAAGCTCCACTCCGGTGATATACTTGATGCCGTGGGACTTTGCCAGCGTGATAGCCTGTCCCTGGTGTTCTATGGCGTCGTGGTCGGTGACGGAGAGGAAGTCGATTTGCCTTTTTTCGGCTTCGTTAAAGACCTTCTCGATAGTGAATTTACCGTCCGACCCCGTGCTGGTGTGGATGTGTAAGTCTATTTTCATTTGATTTTAACAGCCTCCGCCCCGCCCCTCGGTTGTTATCTATTCCCACCCGTACCGCCCCCGTATCATCCTCTGCTTAGCCCGCAGGTTTATCCTTTCTCTTCCCCGGTGATATACCAGTCTTCCGGTGTGTCCTTGGCGGTATCCACAATCAGGTGAACGACTTTCAGGCCCGGATTAGCCTGTTTCAGGGCATTGATGTCAACGGCTTCGAACTTCTTCTTGTTATTGAGGTAGGCTTCCTCGGTCAGGGCGTTGGAGACATATTCGTCCCTGGTACGCGCCAGTATGCGTTTTATGGAGACCTCCTGGGGGCAGTCCGTCTGGAGGATAACGAATGTCTTGTTATTTTTAGCGGCGATGGCGGCCGCCCGTTGTCTTAACGACTGCGTGACGAAGGTGGCGTCGAGGATAACGTTATCGTTACTTCTGGCGGCTTCGTTCGCCTGCTCGAACATGACGTCGTAGACCAGCGTCCGCTTCTTCATGTCGCCGGCTACTTTGGTGTCGAAGATGTCCTCGTTTTTCAGCACCTCCAGCCGGATAATATCGCTCCGCAGCAGCTTGCCGCCCTTGATTTTATGCACCTCCTCGGTGGTCTCGGTCTTCCAGGTGCCCGGCAGACCGCAGGCGATGAGCAGAAAGTCGGGTGTTAGCTTATCTCTAATATAATCCGCAAACGGTTCTCTCATTTTCATGCCTCCTGGGCTATCGCGAAAGAATCATCTCCAGCTCAATCTCATCCCTGATGGGAATGCCGTCGTTGCCGATTAGTGGAATTTCCGGCTTGAGCCTGCGTGAATGTTCTATTGCGTTGCGGTGAACGGCAACCAGCGAGAAGGCCCGCTTCTGCCAGAAACGTAGCGCCGTCGTGTTGTCGTTGGTGGTTATCAGCCAGAGACGACGGCACCCGGTCTTAGCGGCAATATCTTTTACCGCGCCTATTAGCGCCGACCCGATGCCTTTACGTTCCACCAGGCTGTTCATAGTAATGATTTCGCATTGGTCTCCGGAGATTTCGTAAGTTGCCAGTCCGGCTGGTTTTCCTTCATACATGGCGGTGAATCCGGGCAGCTTGTCTGGCTGATGTAATTTCCCTCGGGATACTACCACGGGTCCCGCCCACCATTCCTTCAGCAGGTTTTCCGCCCAGTCCCCGTCCTCTTTTTCCAGCGGTCTGATATGCAATGACTTCATTTCGATTTTCTGATATACGTATTTGCCAGTACGAAGTAGCCCTTAGTATCAGCCAGTATTTTCTCTTTTTCATCAGCCGGTATATAGGGGTCGTCGTACTGGGAGCAGCCCACCTTGAAGCGCACGTAAGCCCGGTAGCACTTGTAGAAATCGAGCAGCTGCATCAACTCGTCGTCGCCGCTTTTTTTCACGTAGGCTTTCACGAAGATATCCGCTAAATCACGCCGGTTATAGCGGTCCAGGTCCATCGCCAGGAAAGCCACATCGGCAACGACATCCGTATACCTGAGCCGGTCGATGAACTCGATGCAGTCGTAAATGCAGATTTTATCGCCGAAACAGATATGCGCGGCGTGCAGGTCGCCGTGGCAGTCCCTTATCCTGCCCTCCGCCGCGCGCCGGTGAAACAGGGCATCGTTTTCTTTGATGAAGTTTTCCGTGTAGTCCTTGATGCGGATGAACGTTTCCCGCGGCACAATCGACCCGGCGTATTGCTCCGTCTGCTCGAAGTTCTCGCTGGTATTTTTTATCACGGCATTAATGCCGCCGATGTCATTGATTTCGCCTCCGGTGGCGGCGTTGCGGTGAAAATCGACGAGTATCCCCGCCACTCTCTCAATCATTTCACTGGTAACTTTATTCCGGGTGAGGAGCACGTCCATCATCGCCTCGCGCGGCAGGCGGCGCATTTTCACGGCGTACTCCTCCGCCTTGCCTTTACCTTCGATGACATAGCGGCTGTTACCACCGGTAACCGGGACGACTCCCAGGTAGACATCCGGGCAGAGCCGGCGGTTGAGTTCGACCTCTTTCCGGCAGAAACGGAGTCGCTTTTCCAGCGTGGTAAAGTCCAGAAAGCCGAAGTCCACCGGCTTTTTTATCTTGTACACGAGGTCATCGGCGAGGAAAACGTAGGAAATCTGGGTCTGTACCAGTTCCACATTTTGCGGAGTTTGGGGATAGGCTTCGGGACTGAGGAGGGCTTTAATTAGTGCCGGCAATTCGGACATTTATATATCACCAATATTGAGTGACCGCCACAGGCGATAAAAATCGTCTGAGGTTATATATAAAAAGAATTGAGTTCTTTATTTACTCGCCCTGGCTTGGACCCGTTTCTTTTCTCTGGCGTTTTTAGCCCTCTTAAGGTGTTTGTGCCAGGCGTTTCTTTTCGTTTTGTTCATCAGTTATAATATAGCCTAAAACAGCGTTTCCCGCCACTCTCTTATTATTTATTGCTGGTTGCATACTGTTTTTTACTCGCCATCTCTTAAACGCCCCCTGATATTAACAGGCTGTAGCCCCGCCGCCGCTCCCGCGTTATAATATCCGCCAGACCTTCCGATTCCAGATCATCAACCAGCCGGGTAATCGCCGTCGAGCCTCCGGATACTATCATCGTGCCGTCGGGGGAGAGGCTGTCTACCGCCTGTTTGATGGTAAGGAAAATGGCGTCCCTGCCCTCACTTTCTCTGAGCACCCCGATGAAAAGGTCGATTTTATCTTTACCGGTTGATTTAAGGCCGACCTGATGATTAAGACTGATTTTTCCGGCGGGGCATCCGTTTAATACGAGATTGCGTTGAGAATACCGGAGTGCCAGCAGGTCGCGGTCAACGAGGACGATATTTTCCGGCTTGATGAGTTTCCACAGCATTACGGCGACATGCCCCTGCCCCGGGTTGAAATTGACGACGTGTTGAATATCACGTCCCTGTAAATCTTTTAAAGCTTTTATCAGCATCTCGCTACCGTAGCTGAGGGAGTCGAACTCCGGCAGACCGTGTGCGGTCTCCATTCTATATACGATTCCATCGAGTCTCATATCGATGTCCTGCCGGTGGTAAACGCCCCGCGCGATGGAGCTTTGTTCTGGCTCTGGTGAAGCCGTTTCCCCGGTAAATCTGTAGTGAAAAATAGCGTGTCCCGAACGGTTGCGCCGGAGGACTATTTCCAGGCCGGGTGTTTTTTCGAGGATTTTCGTAACAGTTTTTTCGAGCGCCGCCACGATTACTATAGCCGCCAGCCCGCCGGGCGCCAGATAATAACGTGCTTCCCGCAGCAAGTAGGTGATTACAGCTTCGCCGGCTTTACCGGGGATGTTGGAGATCATAAGGTCGAAGTCGTTTCGTTCAACGTCGTCGTAGCCCAGGCTGCCGTAGATTTCCACATCCTCAAGTCCGTTCAGTTCCGCGTTCTGGTGGGTATATGCAACGGCGAGGGCGTCGCGGTCGACCATGTAGGCGGCGCTGTCCGGGTGCAGCTTCTTTAACGTCAGTCCGATGGGCCCGTAGCCGCAGCCGAGGTCGAGAATACGCCGCGGTTGATAATCCGCCTCGACGATGCTGCGCAGGAGGAACCGGGTGCCGGTATCGATATCATGGCTGCTGAAAAGCTCCTGGGACGTGCGGAACTGCAGCCTTTGTTTCCAGGCGCGGAAGCTTACCGTCTTATGGAAGTAGACGTCCGTGTCCATGGGCTTGCTGCACAATGAGTTTTTGGTAGTATCGTGGGTTGTTTACTTGATTTTCTGTAAAAATCTCTGGGCGGCGATGCCGGCGATAGCCCCGTCCCCCGCCGCTGTGCTGACCTGCCGGGGCGAGCCGCTGCGGATGTCCCCCGCCGCGAAGACGCCGGGGACTTCCGTCTCCATCCACTCGTTCACCCTGACCTGCCGCCGTTCGTCCAGAGGTACGGCGCCTTCCAGGTAGTCCGTATCGGGGTCGAGTCCCACGTGCACCAGGACGCCGTCAGTTTTTAAAATTTCTTTTTCCCCACCTTCGCCTTCGATTTCGATTCCTTCGATCTCGCTTTCGCCCGTAATCGCCGTCACTTTAACGCCGCAGCGGACCTCAATTTTAGGATTCTCTTTAACCCTGTCCTGCAAAACCGCCGTGGCGGTAAGCTCCGGCATGGCTTCGATGACGATGACTTTAGAAGCTAAATTCGTCATGTAAAGGGCTTCGGTGATGCCGGCGTCGCCGCCGCCGCAGACCGCCAGCACGCGGTCGACGAACTCTCCGCCGTCGCAGAAAGCGCAGTTAATCACGCCTCTGCCGCGGAATTTCTCCTCGCCGGGTACGCCCAGCTTTTTGGGCAAGGAACCACCGGCGATGACCAGGGCCGGCGCCGTATAGCTGTTGCCGTCGCGGCAGGTGACTGTTTTCTGAGCCGGCGAACCCTGAACCGAGATGACCTCGCCTCGCTCTATCTTGAGTCCGTACTTCTGCGCCTGGTTCTTCATTTCCATCCCCAGCTCCGACCCGAGAATGCCGTCGGGGAAGCCGGGATAGTTCTCGATTATTTCCACGTTCATGATGTACCCACCGACGCTTCCCTTTTCGATAAGGAGAGTACGCCAGTTGCCCCGGCACAGGTATAAACCCGCCGTCAGTCCCGCCGGTCCCCCGCCGATGATTATCGCGTCCCAGTCAGGCATTTTTACTCCTTTGGAGAAGTGTCAAGGGGCAAATATCAATTGATAAAAACCTCCCTGTCTCCCCTTGTCCCTTGATGCTTGTTACTTAACCAGGCTAATTACCCGCTTTGGTCAAGGTGGCGCCGGTTATCTTCTTCGTCAGGAACGCCGTTTTCTTATAAATCGCCACCCGGTGATAACCCCAGGAGAACGCACACCCGGGCGCGCCGCCCACCACGAAGAAGTTGAGGTCTTCCGGGGATACCAGCACCGGTACCATAGCCCCCGGCTTTAGCGCCGCCTCGAACACCGCCTGGCGTTCGGGGGGAATGACGCCTAACTCCATGCCTGTCCGGATTTCCTTTATCTCTGCCTCGTTGAGCTCGTCGTAAGGTACCGACGTGCGCCGGTAGACTTCGTCCTGAAGGCTCGTCTGGTCGTAGCCCATTTTCTTCAGCTCGGCGGCAAGCTCGGGGAAGAGGACGATATAGTGCCGGTTTGCCCCGCCGCCGGAGCCGGGTACTGCCCCCACCCCTTTCGTCCCCCAGCCGGCGCCGATTAGTCCCGCTATCCCTTTTATATGCGGCGGGGAGTAGCCGCGGCGGCCGCGCAGCTTGACATCCGCGATTATCCTGTCCAATATCTCCGGGGCGTTCCAGGTATCTATAATACCGCCGTAAGAGTGTTGCATCGGACTGGCGCTGTATACCGATGCCACCGTCACGCAGCTGTCGTTCGCTTTGAACCCGCGGTTGGCGTGATATGGCTGCCAGGGACTGAGCTCGGCGTTTTCACAGAAAGTGAAAAAGGTATGCGCCGAGATGCGCCCGGTCAGACCCATGTCGTTTTTTCCGGGCCAGGTACGCCCGATATTTAGGGTGGATAACCTGATTGCCCGCCCGATGGTGTTGTTGGCGCGCCAGCCGTGGCCCATGAAACCGATGCCCCCCTCCATGCCGATTTCTGCTGCGATAGGCCCGCTGACGACTATCATTAAGCCGAATGAGCCCGCCGAAGCCATCACGTGCAGGTCGTCGAAGTCATCGTCGGTCAGGGCTTCGATGGCGGAGATGATAACGGGCAGGTATTCCGGTCTGGCTCCGGCCATCACGGCGTTGACGGCTAGCTTTTCCACGGTAGCGACCCCCTGCTTGGGGCTTATCCTGCCGATTGCTTCATCGGGGTTGCGGTTCGTCCCGGAGAGCATCCACTTTACCCGCTCCGGGGTAGGGGGTACCAAGGGCAGTCCGTCGCCCCACTCTTTTTCGAGATAAATACGGTTGAATTCCTCAGAGGCGAACGCGTAGGATTCCCCGGTGACCGTCAGCTGCGGAGGTCCGTCTTCGTCTCCCTTCGCCTGCGGCGGACTGGCTTCATCCCGGGTAAGCGGTGCGGTCAAAGCATCGATGATATCGTCGAAAACCCCTTCCACCAGCGGTCGTATGGTCCCGGTATCTCCTCTGAGCTTGTAAAAGTCACCCGAGCTTATCCTGACGCGGCGTACCGCTGGCATGCCGTTGTCCGCCGAGGCTGATTTCGCGTCGTCTTCGAAGGTGGTACAGTTGATAAATACCCCGGGTTTGCCCATTTTTTCCAGGTTTACCGTGCCGGCAACGCCGGCAAACGTGCACGACCCTCAGTCGCCGACCCCGTACACGAAGGTGTCTATTTCCTTCGCCCACGCTTCCGCATCATCGTCGCGTATCAGGAAAGCCCCCTTGAGAATACTGGTCGCAGCGGTGGGATATTTCTTTTTTAATAATTCCTCGAAAACTGTAAAAAATTCGTCCATACCCGGCTTGCGGTTCGAGTAGAGTCCCACCCGTTTTCCTGCCAGGTCTTTGACCCTGGGGCTGGGGGCGAATGTCTTTTTCGACTCAATGACGCCCCGAGGATTACACACTTCCAGTTTTACAATATTGTCACTCATTTGCGGCACTCCTTGGCAATAATGCAGTTTACAGACACGTTGATTTCCTGTGATGGAGCTGATTGGTTTTTATATTATGGTAGTCAACAAACGTAAAAGTCAATTCTGGAGATTACTTCAGGTCCTCGTCCTTGATATACCGTCCGGCGATGACGACCGTAAAGTGAAAAATGGGCCGGTCAACGCGCTTTAAAATCAGCGGACAGTGCTTCATGCCCGCCGGCACGAATATCATGGCGCTTCTGGTAATCACCTGTTTTTCGTCCTCCAGCCATATTTCCACCTCACCCCCGAGGTCATGAGGCTTCGTATAGTCGTTCCCGAAGAACCCGATTATCTCGTCCCTGTCATGCGTATGGGGCACGTTTTCCAGCGTCTCGCCGGCTTTGAGGTACCAGGCCGTGTTCATGTTATAAGCCCCCGGCACCACGTCTTTATCGAGCCAGAGCACGCGGGTGGCGTACTTGGTGTAGTCCTGGTGGATTTTCTTTTTGTCCTCCGGCATCTTCAACTCGGTGACTATATACCGGCTGGAGTCCAGTTCGGACTTAATATCATTTTCTACGCTTTTCCAGACGTACTGGCCACCGGTCACGGTGGAAAAATGGAAGATGGGGCGGTCGACCCGCCGGAGGGTGGGGATGCAGTGTTTCATTCCCGCCGGGATGAAGACCATGGCGGTGCTGGTGATAGTCTGCTTTTGGTCCCCCAGCCGGATTTCTATCTCCCCGCCGAGGTCGTAAGGCTTTGAGGCGTCGCTGCCGAAGAAGCCTAGAATCTCGTCGACGTCGTGCTGGTGCGGTTCACCACTGTGCAGTAACGGTTTGCGGTACCACGCGCAGTTCATCTGGAAAGCCCCCGGCACCGTGTCCTTATCCATCCAGAGTATCCGGGTAGCGAACTCGCTGTATCTTCTGACGGCTTCCGCGCCGAAGTCTGGCGTCTTTAGCTCCGTGACGACGTATTTACTATATTTAGACATGAGAGATACTCCTTGTTATGTTATTGGATATAGTTATTGTAGCATGTTTGGGTGGTTATTAATAAATGACAGTTTTAATACTGCGGGTTAAGCCGCGAATGACACGAGGGTGGTAGGGTGGGAATAGATAACATACGAGGGGGGGGGAATAGGGGCGAGAACACCTTGCCCCTCCTCTCCTTTTACCCTTATAATTAAACCGTATGTTTGAAGTCCTCTCGGAAAAGCTCGGTAACGTTTTCCGCCTGCTGGGTAACCGCGGCAAACTCACCGAAAAAGACATTGAAGAAGCCCTGCGCCAGGTGCGCCTGGCACTCTTGGAAGCGGACGTAAACTTTAAAGTAGTCAAGGACTTCACCACCCGGGTAAAAGAGCGCTCCATCGGCAAGGAGGTCTTGGAGAGCCTGACCCCGGCCCAGCAGATAATCAAAATCGTTAACGAGGAACTCATCAAGACCCTCGGCGATGAAGCTTCCAGCAAGCTGGCGCCGGTGTCACAGCCCCCCGCCGTTATCATGATGGTGGGACTCCAGGGCAGCGGCAAGACCACCACCGCCGCCAAGCTGGCGCTGCTCCTGAAGCACGGCGGACATAAGCCCCTGCTGGTAGCCGCCGATAACCGCCGTCCCGCTGCTATCGAGCAGCTGGTAACCCTCGGCAAGCAGATTGACATTCCCGTACACAGCGAGGACCCCAAAACACGCAGCAAGGATATCTGCGCCCACGCTCTATCCCAGGCGAAGAAAATCGCCGCTACCCATGTCATTATCGATACGGCGGGCCGACTCCACATAGACAACGAGATGATGGCGGAGCTGGAGCAGGTGAAGAAGGTCGTTAAGCCGGACGAGGTGCTGCTGGTGGTGGACGCCATGACCGGCCAGGACGCCGTGCGCGTAGCCGGGGAGTTCCACGCCAGAGTTCCGCTGACCGGACTGGTCATGACCAAAATGGACGGCGATGCCCGCGGCGGCGCGGCACTCTCCATTCGCTGGGTCAGCGGCGTGCCCATCAAGTTTATCGGCATCGGGGAAAAAACAGACGCCTTCGAGCCGTTCTACCCGGACAGGCTGGCTTCCCGCATCCTCGGCATGGGCGATGTCCTCACCTTTATTGAAAAAGCCGAAAAAACCCTCGACGAGAAGAAAGCCCAGGAGCTTCAGAAAAAGGTCAAGACGGCTACCTTTAATCTCGAGGACTTCCTGGAGCAGCTGAAATCCATCCGCAAGATGGGACCGGTGGCTCAGCTTGCCGAAATGCTGCCGGGCATCGGCAAAATCGCCAGCAGGGTGCCCGAAGGCGTTCAGGAAGCCCAGCTTAAGAAGGTCGAGGCTATCATATGCTCCATGACGCTCCAGGAGAGGCAGAATCCCAACATCATCGGGGGGAGTCGGCGGAAACGCATCGCCCGGGGCAGCGGCACCGGCACCCACGACGTCAATCAGCTCCTTAACCAGTTCTCGCAGATGCAGAAGCTGATGAAGATGGGCATGAGCGGCAAGCTGCCTAGGAACATCATGGGACTGTTCGGGAAACAGTAACGATTACGGACTAAAGACCGGGCGTTATGAAGCACCGGGCGGCGGACTTTCATCCTTTTTCTTATCTTCTATGTTCATGAGGTCACGGGAAAAAAATCCGGATGCAGTAATAATAAATATCGCCGCCGCAGAAATGAGAAACGTCAGACGTACCCCGATGGCATCGGCTAACGGGCCGGTAACCGCCAGTCCCAGCGGTATCATCGCTCCTGAAATCGAGCCCATCATAGCAAAAAACCTCCCCTGAACATCTTTCTCTACCACCGATTGAAATATTGCCGTGAGGGGCCCGCTAATAAAAGCGCTGCATACCCCGGCTGCAAAGACCATCGCCAGGCCCAGGAAATACAAGCTTTCCGTGGTGAAACTGAACACCATTATAGCGATAGATTGGATGATTATGAACGTAAAACTCGTGACAATACGCCGCTTAAAACCGCCCCATACACCTAAAATCAGGCCTCCGATAACAATGCCTGCTCCCACGGCGGTCTGCAGCCAGCCGAGTTTCAGTACTTCACCGCCTAAGTACCTGGTAACGAATAATGGCATCAGGGAGTTGCCGGGGGCGGCACAAAAATTCAATACGGCAAATAATATTAATAGCAGCATCAATCCCCGCCACGACGCTATATAACGGAAACCCTGCATCATATCGCCGATAATATTAGGCTTAACGGACAATGTGGTACGCGGCGGCTGCGGTATCCCCAGCGGTAAGAGAAACCCGATGGCAATCGCGGCCGTGATGATATCTACGGAGAGGACCCACTGCATCTCCAGCGCTTCCATGAGAAAAGCACCCGCCGGCGGGCCGACGATATTGATAGCCCCCTGAAGTGACATAACAAGCCCGTTGGCCCTGGCAAGATGTTTTTCCGGCACGATCATGGGGATAGAAGCGCCCAGTGCCGGGTGCTGGAAAGAACCGCTGATAGACCTGCCCGCTATTATGACGTAAATGTGCCAGACCTGAATAGTGTTTGTGTAAAATAATGCTACCAGTACCACTGTCAGCAGCGCGGTTGCCAGGTCGCCGTAAATCATGATTTTCTTGCGGTTCCACCGGTCGATGAAAGGCCCGATAAAAGGCCCCAATACAACGGCCGGTAATATACCTGCTATCATGGCCGTTGTCAGTACCGTGGCAGAACCGGTCTGTTTAGCCAGGTGCCAGGCGAGGGCAAAGTTAACCACAGAACTGCCGAACATGGAAGCCGCCTGGCTGGACCAGAGAACAAAGAACTTTTTTATAGCGGTTACTCCCTCGTTAAATATACTGAAATGTCATTAAAAATTGACATAAGATGCGTAAGTATATCAAGTCATCCTGTATAGTGTCAATCAACTGCTCAACCAGTTTTCGCAGATGCAGAAACTCATGAAGATGGGCATGAGCGTTAAGCTGCCCGGGAACATCATGGGACTGTTTAAATAACGGTCACTCTGCCTTCTGGTTTTCCAGCTCCATCGGCGACTTGCTGAGACTGAATTAGACAGCGTACTTGACTGTAAAAAACGACTCAGTTATTGTAATATCGAAACACGATGGTAATAATCAATCGATAAGTCGGAAAAACAACGAGAAAAGGAGAACCAGATATATGAATAATAAACGAGTGTTCACCGACGAAGAACTTGAGAATATGGGCAGACGCACACTAGATGTTCTCGTCGAGGCCATTGATGCGGGAGACAAACAGAAAGCCAGACACATGGCTAACCGTATGTACCGCGAGTTCAATTATCTTCACGATGGCTATTTCACCTGGGTGACCGGCCTCCAAACGTACATATATGAGAAGCTTGGTGTTGACGCCGTGGAAGAAGCCGAGCGGCAGGCCCATACCATCGAATCCAAGATAGCCTTTATACCCTCCGGAGAGACCGATTTCGCTACCCGGGTAAAAAACATGGTCGGCGGCCTGCGAGGGCATTTACAGCCTATTGAAATTAAGGAAGACGACGAAAAGGTCACCATCATTATGAAACCATGCGGCTCCGGGAAACGGCTCATCCAGAAGGGTGGTTATAAGGCGGGACTAGCCAGAGTCAGGGAACCGCACCGCATCACCTGGGGTATGAAGGACTTCCCTCTCTACTGTGTCCACTGCCCGGTGATGGAGGCGCTGGATATTGAAAATAACGGCGATTTCGCCTTCTGTCACTTAGCCTCCGACCCCATCGGTGAAGAAGACTGCCAATTCGTTTTTTACAAGAACCCCGCTGATATACCAGAGGAGTTTTATACCCGTATAGGCACTAAAAAAACCTACTCCAGATAGTCCTTGAGCTTACGGCTCCGGCTGGGGTGCCGCAGCTTTCTTAATGCCTTGGCTTCAATCTGGCGGATGCGCTCCCGCGTGACGTTAAACTCCACCCCCACCTCCTCCAGCGTCCGGCTCCGCCCGTCCTCCAGCCCGAACCTGAGTTGCAGCACCCTCTGCTCGCGGGGGGTCAGCGTCCCCAGCACGTCCTCGATTTGCTCCTTGAGGAGCTGCTTGGAGGCGATATCCACCGGCGGCAGGGCGTTCCGGTCCTCAATGGAGTTGCCGAGCGGACTGTCCTCTTCCTCCCCGATGGGCGATTCCAACGATATGGGCAACTGGGAGACTTTCACAATTTCCCTGACCTTGTCCGAGGATACTTCCATTTCCTTGGCAATCTCGCGGGAGGTAGGCTCGCGGCCGTACTCCTGGGCTAAGCGACGGCTTATCCTGAGCAGCCGGTTGATGGTCTCCACCATATGTACCGGTATGCGTATGGTACGTGCTTGGTCGGCGATGGCGCGGGTCAGAGCCTGCCGTATCCACCAGGTGGCGTAGGTACTGAACTTGTACCCTTTGCGGTAATCGAACTTCTCCACGGCCCTCATCAGCCCGATGTTGCCCTCCTGAATGAGGTCCAGCAGCGACATGCCCCGCCCGATATGCTTCTTGGCGACGCTGACCACCAGGCGCAGGTTGGCTTCGATAAGGTGCCTTTCCGCCCTCTTGCCTTCATGTGCGATGCCGGCGAAGTGGATTGCCAGCACCCTTTCGTTTGCCTGGACAATATCAAGAAACGCCCGGTCGTTTGCCAGCTTTTCGATGTCATTCAGCGTAATATCTTTGCTGATAGCTTCGCGGATGGCGCCGGGGAGAAGCCGGCTCCCCAGCGAAAGGTTGACCAGCATTTCCTCAACTTCGGTCACGGTTAATTCGAGTGCCGCGGCGATATTGTGAATAACCTGCGGGTCAACGGCGCTATTGATGGTTTCCTGCAATTTTTCATCGTAGATACTCGCCAGAAAGCTGTTTGTCTCGGGCAGTCCCAGTTGCTCCCGCAGAAGCGAGATAAGCTGCGTGGACTGGCCCAGATTATGGAGTATCGCCAGGATAATATCGGTGGCCGGGGGCTGTCGACCGTGTTTCTGGGCGTGTTCCTGTTTGATATTGTTAATGTATTTACCTTCTTCCATCTGCTTGGCAAGGTTCTTCTCGTCATCGGCGGTCAGCAGATGCACCCGCCCGATTTCGTGGAGGTAGATACGCACCGGGTCATCGGTAATATCCTGCTCAACCATATCATCGTCGTGTATTTCTATATCCAGGTCCAGCGTACTTTCGCTCTTTTTGGTATTCGAGTGATTTTCTTCGGACCATAGTTCGTCGTCCTCAGCGGCGTTGTCGTCTTCATCGGCGTCGACGTCGCTATCAAGTATATCAGCCGGTTCTTCGTCGGAATCATCGTCTTCCGGACGCTGTACTTCCTCTATATCTTCATCTTTTTCCGTGGCATCCCGTTCGTTCTTTTCCTTGTCCATCACCTATCTCCTTACTTTTCCGGTATAGGAGGAATTACGTTTTTTTATCCTGCGTACTTCAAGTTCTTTTAATTGCTCGGGGATTTCGATTCTTACTTCTCCTGTTTCGGCGATGCGCGCCGCCATGTTTTTCAGGTAGCTTTTTTTCAGCTCATAGGCGCAGTCGATGCATCTCTGCTCGATATTATTCCCGGTTCCCGGCAGGCTCTTATTTAAGATTGTCTCCAGACGCTCGTAGACGGCCGGCTCCAGCTTTTCGCGGAGTTCCGCTACGTCGGCAGCTTCCTGCCATACCTGGTATATTTGCCGGTTCTCCGTGCTTTGGAAGTACTCCGGTGAAATTTCCGGCAGTTCTATATTTCGCTCTGGATTCTGGAGTATCAGGGCGAGGAGATATTCTTCGCGCGAGCTTGATGCCGGCCGGAGCCGGTCTTTTGTCGATATGGCCGGGCTTTGGCGACGGGTTGGGCGTCTGGTCGGCGTCTTTAACCTGCTCAACGACGCCTTAATAGTGTTCATGTCCACTTTCACCAGTCCCGCCAGTTTTTGTAAATAGTGTGCCTGCCGGATGGGGTCGTTGATGGCGGCGATAACGGGCAGGAGCCTGTCAACGGCGCCGGATTTGTCACCCGCTGCGGTCAGGTCCAGCTTCGACGCGGTTTTATCGAACATGAAGTCTATCAGCGGTACAGCCCCTTCGACCATTTTCTGCCAGCTGTCAACGTCCTCTTTAATAACGTCATCCGGGTCTTTGCCTTCCGGCAGGATGATTACCTTTATCTCTTTGTTAAGTATGTTTTCAAAATTTACCGTGCGTAGCATGGCTTCCTCGCCGGCGGCGTCGGCATCGAGGGACAGGACCAGGTTTTTGGTCAGCTTTCTCAGGATATTAACCTGCGTTTCCGTAATCGCCGTGCCCATGGAAGCCACCGCGCTGGTGATGCCGTTCTGGTGCGCCATGATGACGTCCATGTAGCCTTCCATGATGATGGCTCTATCCTGTTTTCTTATTTCCGCCGCGGCGCGGTCGATGCCGTAGAGGGTGCCGCTTTTATCGAAGGCGGGCGTCTGCGGCGAGTTCACGTACTTCGGCAGCGAGTCGTCCAGCACCCGCGCCCCGAACCCCGTTACCCGCCCCCGGCTGTCGCGGATGGGGAACATCAGCTTGCCCCGGAAACGGTCGTAAGTCCGGCCGTCTTCCGATTTGATAATGAGTCCGGCGGTAACCATGGTCTCTTCGGTATGGCCCTTCTCTTTAAGGTAATTTTTCAATTCTTCCCAGCTATCCAGGCTGAAGCCGAGCTGAAAATCGGCGATGGTCTTCAGGGTGAAGCCGCGCCCGGTGACATATTTCCGGGCTTTTTCTGCTATCGGGGAATTAAGCAGCAGGTTGTGGAAATACAGGGCGGCGGCGTCATTGATATTGAAGAATTCCTCTTTTTCCTCTTTTTTCTCCCGCGGTGCCGTTCGTGAGGGCAGGGTGACGCCGGCCCTTTCGGCAAGCATTCGCAGCGCCTCCCCGAAGTCCAGGCCTTCTTTTTTCATGACGAAGGCGAAGACATCGCCGCCGGTGTTGCAGGCGCCGAAGCAGTGCCAGCTCTGCTGTTCCGGATAGACGAAGAACGACGGATTTTTCTCGCTGTGGAACGGGCACAGCGCCGTGAGGTTGCGGCCGGCTTTTTTCAGCTTGGCGTACTGGCCGATGACCTCAACGATATCTATTTTCTGTTTTACTTCGTCGATGGCGCTCATCTTTTTTGGGGACAATTATCTATTATACAACATTTTTCAGGGGATTTGTGGTTATATTTCTGATAATTATTTATCAGTAATTATCAAATCAATAACTCAACCGTACTTTAATACCCCGCCCGTGCAGGTACTCTTTAAGCTGACGGCAGGTATATTCGTTGTAGTGGACGATGGAAGCGACTAAGGCGGCGTCGGCATGGCCTTCGGTGAGGACATCGTAAAGATGCTCCGGCTTGCCCGCCCCTCCCGAGGCGATAACCGGTATGCCCACGGCGTCAGCAATCATCCGCGTCAGGTTTATCTCGTAGCCGTCCCTGGTGCCGTCGGCGTCAATGGAGTTGATGACCAGTTCTCCCGCCCCCTGTTCCTCGCCGGTCTTCGCCCACCACAGGGCGTCGATTCCCGTGGGCGTGACGCCCCCGTTAATGACAATCTCATAGCCGGAGGGAATGTCCGGCATCGGTTTCACCCGGCGTATGTCCATGGAGAGTACCGTGCTCTGCGACCCTATGGCGGCGGCGATTTCGCTTATCAGTTCCTTACGCTTGACGGCGGCGGTGTTCACGTTGACCTTCTCGGCGCCGGCTTCCCTGAGTTTGGTGGCGTCGTCAACGGAGCGTATGCCGCCGCCCACCGAGAAGGGAATGAATATCCGCGAAGCCGCTTCTTCCACCATCTCAATCATGATATCCCGGTCCTCCCGAGACGCGGTGATGTCGTAGAAGACCAGTTCGTCGACCCCGTCCTCGTAGTACTGGCGGGCTTTGGCGACGGGGTCACCGATGTCCCTGGTATCGACGAATTTAATACTCTTGGCGAGTTTGTCGCCGCGCACGTCCAGGCAGACTATCAATCTTTTACTGAGCATAGGCCACTATTTTACACCTTTTTACAGTGCTGTCAAGGGTTCCAGCGAACGAACCTTTCGAGCATCTCCAGTCCCAGTCGGCCGCTCTTTTCCGGGTGGAACTGCACGGCAAAGAGGTTTTTTAGCCCCAGCGCGCAGCAGAAGTCACCGCCGTAATCGGCCGCGGCATACACATTTTCTTCATCGGCCGGTTGCGGGTAGTAGGAATGTACGAAGTAGAACTCATCTCCGGCTTTGATGTCTTCCAGCAGGGGATGAGGCTGCAACACTTTCACCTCGTTCCAGCCCATGTGCGGTATTTTGAGTCGCTTATCTTTCAGGCGAAACCGCACCGTCTTGCCGGGAATCAGTCCCAGACACTCCTGCGGCCCCTCCTCGGAGTTAGCGAGGACAATCTGCGCCCCCAGGCAGATACCCAGTATCGGGACACCCTCTTTAAAGGCATTTTTAATGGCTGTATCCAGCCCCGTCTTTTTCAGGTAAGTCATGGCGCTGGGTGCCGCGCCCACCCCCGGAAAGATTATCCTTTCCGCTTTAGCCACAGTGGACGGGTCGCTGGTAATAACGGCTTCAGCCCCGACTTCCCCGCAGGCGCGCAGCACACTCCGGATATTACCGGCGTTATAATCAATAATCGTAATCATTCGTTTGAGTTCCTGTCATTGCGAGTCCCGATTCAATCGGGACGAAGCAATCCGTTTCTACCTCACCCCTTGTCTCCCCCTCTCCTGACGAGGTGTCACAGGAGAGGGGGAGGGTAAAGAAGAGGGGCTTCGCCCCTCTTAGACGCCCGTTATACATAATTTGTCAAATACTAGCCTTCTAACTTCGGGGGCCAAGTATAGCCTTCATCTTTAAACATTCTTTCCCAAAATTTTTCAGCTGTCATATTGAGTAAACATTTTCTACAAAATGAGTAATCATTCCCTGCCATGCCCCATGCTATTCCAATCAAGGGTACGAAGACGCTAGTGGAACCACAAAAATGACATGTATGATCTTCTACTTGTCCCTTTGGAATGTGCCAATAAGGTGATTTACAGTTTGCGCAACGTATGGGTTTTACCCTGCGGCTTGCCCATCTGTGTCCGCATCTTAAACATTTATGCTCGTATATTTTTGTATCTTTCATACTTCATAGTGTAACACTATAAGGTAATTTTGTCAATAACTAGTATATGATTTTTTTATTTCAGTTCCGATGTACAGTTCGGGCAGCGGGTCGCCTTTATCGGGATGGCCGAGTAACAATAAGGGCAGTCCTTCGTCGTCGGTGCGGCGGGTTCCGCCTTTTTCCGGGCGTGTAGCCGGTTGATGGGCCGCACCACGAAGAAAAAGACCACGGCGGCGATTATAAGGAAATTAATGATAGCGTTGACAAATACGCCGTAGTTAATCGTTACTGCCCCGACTTCTTTAGCCGCCGCCAGCGAGGCGTACGGTCCCGGTGTGGTGCCTTCTTTGAGGATAACCAGCATATTAGAGAAATCTAGGTCGCCCAGACCGAGTCCTATAGGGGGCATCAGTATATCATTAACGAATGATGAAATAATAGCGCCGAAAGCCACCCCAATGATGATACCCACCGCCAGGTCCACCACGTTGCCCCGGGTGATAAATGCCTTAAAGTCTTTCAGCATACCTTCCCTCCTTTAACTTCATAATATGTAATTACTGATTATAGGCTTAAGAATGGGCTAAATCAATTTACCGTTTTATACGGGACAGATTATATTTCGCCCCTCTTCCTGATTTCTCCTGCAATGCTCAGGGCGTACTGGTCGGTCATGCCGGCGATGTAGTCCACCACTCCCTGCTCGGTTGTCTCGGCGTGGATTCGGTATTCCGTCGGTAGCCTGTCCGCGTGGTCGGTGTAATATCGGTATAATAAAATAACCGTATATTTTGCTTCGGCAGCCTCGGCACGGCCCATGCTGGGGTTGTAGACCCACTCGAAAAGAAAATTGCGCACGGTATTGGCGGCTGATAGCACCGGGGGACTCATTTTGATGGCAGGTCTCGTTTGTATTATATCACCAGCACGTACGTCCCACGATTGCTCGATGATGTCGCTGACCATGGTATTGATGCGCAGCGAGTGGGAATTGCCAAGTACTTCGATTGCCGAAAGGGGGAGGTCGTTTTCGGTGAGGATGCCGGCACGGATGGCGTCGCCGATGTCATGGTTGATATAGGCGACCATGTCCGCTATTTTGACCGCCTCGCCTTCGATTGTACCAACTTCTCCCCAGTCTTTGCCCAGAACGGCTACGTTGCTCTTGGAATGATTGACGATGCCGTCCCTGACCTCCCATGTCAGGTTGAGTCCCTGTCCGTCCTTTTCCAGGAGGTCGACGATGCGCAGGCTCTGTTTGTTATGCTCGAACCCCTCGCTGTAGAGCTCGTTCAGCGTATCCTCCCCCCAGTGCCCGAAGGGCGTATGCCCCAGGTCGTGACCCAGGGCAATGGCCTCGGTGAGGTCTTCGTTGAGGTTCAGGGCCCGGGCGATGGTGCGGGCTATCTGCGATACCTCCAGCGTATGGGTCAGCCGGGTCACGTAATGGTCGCCGGTCGGGGCGATGAAGACCTGCGTTTTATGCTTCAGTCGCCGGAAAGACTTGCAGTGGATGATGCGGTCGCGGTCGCGCTGGAAGCAGGTGCGTATCGGGTCGGGTTCCTCCGGCTTCATCCTGCCGCGTGACAGCCTGCTCTTCACCGCGTTGGGGGAAAGGCTTTTTTCTTTCTCTTCAGTAAGTTGGCGTATATTGAGTTTCTCAATCATGCTTAGTGCCTGCTATTTGCCCCGGTAGGCAATGCCGCCTATCATGAAGAGGCAGTCGTCGTCGATAAATTCGGTTGTGCCGCCCATCCTGGCCGGGTATTTGTCGTTCTCGAAGTAGTCCCGGAAGAGCTTTTCGTACACCCGGACGTCCTGGATATTTTTCATCCTCACTTCCACGCTTACAAGGTCGGCCAGCGTTAAGCCGAACTCCGCCAGGGTTTTCTTAAGGAATTTGAAGCTGTCATGGAATTGAGTTGTAAAGTCCGGCCCGAAACCCCGGTGCATGGCCAGGAAGACGTAGTCACCCGCCTTCACCGCCTGGGAGTAGCTGTATGGGGTGGGGAGGTATTTTACATCTGTCATTTCATTCTCCTTAAACAAAAAGGGGCGGGTTTTAAGTCCGCCCCTACAATAGCACTGGAGACCAAAAAAGTCTATTTAATTCCCAGTTTCTTCTCCGCGTTGGCGATGATGTCCCGCGTGACGTCAATCATGTCCGGGCTGACGGAGACGGACGTGATGCCCCACTCCACCAGCTTCTCCGTGATTTCCGGGTAGACGGAAGGCGCCTGCCCGCATATCGAGCAGGTCACACCTTTGGCTTTGCAGGTCCTGACCACCTTCTCGATGGATATCATGACGGCTTCGTTACGCTCGTCGAAGCTGGCGGCGAGCTTGGCGCTGTCGCGGTCGATGCCCAGCGTCAGCTGGGTGAGGTCGTTGGAGCCTATCGATATCCCATCGATGCCCACTTTGATGAAGTCCTCCAGCAGGATGACGTTGGAAGGCACTTCGCACATCATCCAGAGCTTGAACTTATCCGAGCGCTTCAGTCCGTTCTCCGCCATAATCTTCACGGTGTCCGCCATCTCCTTGACCGTGCGCACGAAGGGAATCATCACCCACAGGTTATCGTATTGTTCCCGGACCTTTTTGATGGCGTTGAGTTCCAGCACGAATGTCTCGATGTCCGTGATGTACCGCGAGGCGCCCCGGTAGCCAATCATGGGGTTCTCTTCGTCCTCTTCGTACTTCTCGCCGCCCTTGAGTGCCTTGTATTCGTTTGACTTAAAGTCGTTAGTTCGGTAGACCACCTGGCGCGGGTAAAAGGCTTTGGCGAACTTCATCAGTTCGTTAGCCAGTTTATCCGTGAATTCGCCGCCGCGGCCGTCGGCAATCATGGCGCTGGGGTGTTCGCCGATTTCGGCGACCATGAATTCGGCGCGCAATAGTCCGATGCCGTCGACGTCCCTGGTCGCCACGCGGTCGACGATATCCGGCTGGGCAAGGTTGGCGAGGAGCTTGGTCTTGGTGACCACCTCGCCGCGCTTGCGTATCTTAATGTCACTGGCAACTTCTATCTTGCCGTCATAGACCTTACCGTTGCCGCCATCAACCGTTATCACCTGGCCGTCTTTAAGAGTGGTGGTGGCTTTTTCGCAACCGACGATGCAGGGTATGCCCAACTCGCGACTGACGATGGCGGCGTGGGCTGTCCGGCCGCCGCGGTCGGTGACGATGGCCGCCGCCCGTTTCATCGCCGGAACGAAGTCTGGGGTCGTCATTTCCGCCACCAGGATATCGCCATCCAGTACTTTATCTATCTGGGAGGGGTCGGGGACGATTTTCACCGGGCCGTTGGCCACACCCGGGCTGGCCGGTGCTCCGGAAAGAATGACCGGGGCATCAATGTCATGAGTAGCTCCTGCCGTTTCCTTGAGAGTGGTTATCGGGCGGGTCTGGACGATGTAGATTTTACCGTTTTCCGTGGCCCACTCAACATCCTGCGGGAAATCGTAGTGCTTTTCCAGGGTAAGGCCTATTTTCGCCAGGAAGATGATATCTTGATCGGTTATTTTTTGCCGCGCCTGCTCTTCCGGGGTCAGGTCTATCTTGATATTATCGGCCTTGCCGTGGGCGCCGGCCTTTTTAACGAGTTTCCATTCCTGTTTCTTGATTTGCTTTTCGCTGATTTTTTCGCTCTTCTTATCGACGATGTAATGGTCGGGAGTGACATCACCGGAGACAATCATCTCACCCAGTCCCAGAACAGCCTCGATGATAAGCTTTTCCTTATTGCTGGTGGTGGGTTCTACGGTGAACATGACGCCGGCCGCTTCCGACTGCACCATGCGCTGTACCGGCACGGCGATGCCGACCTTGAAATGGTCGAAGCCCTGCTCCTGGCGGTAGAAGATGGCTCGGGCGCCGAAGAGTGACGCCCAGCAGTCCTGCACGGCTCTCACCACTTCCTTTTCTCCCTCTACGTTGAGGAAGGTTGCCTGCTGCCCGGCGAACGATGCCTCCGGCAGGTCCTCGGCGGTAGCGGAAGACCGCACCGCTACGAGTCCTTTGCCCATTTTTACGTAGGCTTCCTCGATTGCCCTGGCTGTTTCGGGCGGCATCTTGCCCTCTTTAACCAATACCTGGACTTTTTCGGCTATTTCCTGAAGCTGTTTGCTGTTATGAACGTCAACAGGTTCAAGAACGGACTTTATTTTACCGCCCAGGCCGGATTTTTCTATAAAGTCGAAGTAGGCTGCGGCGGTGACAATAAAACCCGGGGGTACCGGTATTCCGGCATTGGTCATTTCCCCCAGGTTGGCGCCTTTACCTCCCACCAGGCCGATATCTTTCTTGGTTACTTCATTGAACCAGACGACGGCTTTTTCGCCTTTACTCATACTCTGTCCTCCGTTTTTACCGGGATTTTATTCGGGCAGGGTGATGGTATATTATAGCATATCTAACGATATTATTTGTCAACTTCCGGGTCCTCGTAATGTCGGGTACGCCGGCATTATAAGGATATTACCGGAGGCAGGACAAGAATAAGTCCCCTGATATTGAAGCAGTAAAACACCAATTTCATCCGCATCCCCCGCCCCTCGTGATTTATCTTTCCCCTTTCCTTCATAGCCTTGGCGCAGGAGGACCACCCTGATTGCCCGGTGTCAGCCGCCGATTGGCACTTATTTTTACTAATATATAAATCCTGTCACATATAACTTGACTTCACATAAATAAGTGCTATAATCTCATACGGTGTCAAAAGGCTCATATAATGCCGCAGGGGGTGGAAATATGGTCAGAGATAATCGTACAAAGGAAGAAAAACAAAAAGCCAGGGATGATTACTTGGGCAGGGTCCTGGTGAAGCCGGGGGAAAGCCTTTTAAAAGAAGGCAAGGTAGCCCAGAAGAAAACGCTTCAACAGGAAATTGAAAAACTCAGAAGTCTGGTAGGTGAAAATAGCAGCAGTAAAAAGGTAACTGATGACTGTAATGGTTTATTTGCTAAAGCAGATGAAGAACTAAATGATGAACATCCCAAAATACATAAAGTATTAAGCAGCCTGGATGGAGTCAGGCAACGCCTGATAAGAGCCTACGATTCCAGAGAAGCGCGACCGGTTTGGTTTCCTCGGATAGTCAGCTATAACACAATATGGTTTTTGGGCTTGGTTTTTTTGATTGTTTTCTTTCGGCTTATACCCGGGCAGGAAAGGTTAACGGATACCGCCTGGGTGTGTTTAGCCTGCGCGCTTTGGGGGGGTATCGGTGGTGTTGTGGACGCCTTTTTTTCCCAGCACCGGCATTTTGCTGACCAGGACTTTGATAAGTCATACTGGCCATGGTATTACACACATCCTGTGCTGGGACTCTCCATGGGAGCGGTTGTTTATCTCATTATCCAGGCCGGTTTGTTAACGGTAAGCGGCTTACCGCTTGAGGAAATTGCCACGGCTAACGCTACGGCGGCGTCGCTGCAGAACGCGGTATCTGCCAATGTCACCGCCGCATCGTCTGAAGCTGCCGGAGCAAGTAAAATAGGGGTTACGGCTCTACCCATCGTCGTAGCGTTCCTGGCCGGTTTCCGGCAGAGAACGGGTGTTGATTTCTTTACCAGGATTATTACGTCAATATTCTCGGGTGGCAACCGGGGGGAATAGGTAAGGAATAAAGACTTGTCCTCGTCTGTTATCTTTTCCCTGTCCTTCGAAGCCTTGGCGCAGGAGGGCCGCTCTATCCGCCTGTCCATTGAAGCTTTAATGTAGGCGGGCCATCGTATCATCACCGGCTTACCCCGTGATAACTTCCTGTCATTCTGAGCCCTCACGCTGCGCTCAGGATAAACTCCGCGAAGAATCTCGTCGTGGGGACGATGTAATTCCAGCGTAGGCTGGAATCCAATCCCCACCCCTCGCATGTTATCTATTCCCACCCTACCGCCCTCGTATCATCACCGCCTTAGCCCCATAAACGATAAATACTTTACTCATGTCTTTTTTTATTTGACAGTGTGCACGGCAGGGATTAGAATTAGATTAATGGGCGAGAAAAGGGTCAGGGAGGCAAGACATGATAGAGATGAGCATCGATAGTATCCGGGTCAGCCTCATGAATTACCAGCGTGTCGTCATTCTCAAGGAAAAAGCTTCAGACCGTTATCTGCCTATCTGGATTGGTCCGGCGGAAGCGGACGCCATTGCCGTGAAATTGCAGGGAGTGGCGGTACCGAGGCCGCTGACCCACGACCTGCTTACCTCGGTAATCGATTCTCTCGGCGCCGCCGTGAATTCTATCATCGTTAACGACCTTAAAAACGACACTTTTTATGCCAGGGTTATTCTGGATATCGACGGCAAACAGATGGAGGTTGATTCGCGCCCGAGTGACGCCCTGGCTATCGCGGTGAGGACCGGGGTGCCTATTTTCGCCGATGAATCGGTGCTGGAAAAAGCCGGTATTTTACTGGATACCGAGACCGGCAAACCCATCTTCGAGGAGGCCGGCGAAGGTGAGGGCAAGGGGCAAAAGGTCACCGACGAAGAAATGAAGAAAAAAATGTCGGCTTTTTACGACTTTATCAATACCCTTGACCTGGATGATTTCGATAAACGCAAGTCTTAGCTGCCCATACGGTATGTAGTATTGAAAAGCCCCGACGAGAAATCGGGGCTTTTTATTTGACATGAAATTATCACGATGCTAATATGCGTTGAAACTGCTCAATGCAGCATGGCATAAGGAGGCGTGACAATGGCTGTTGACGGTACCTACAACGTCGAGATTGATACCCCGATGGGTAAACAGGAGTCCAAGCTAACTCTGAAAACTGACGGCGGCAAGCTCAGCGGTTCCATGGAAAGCCCCATGGGGACGATGGCGTTCAGCGGCGGCAAGGTAAGCGGTGACAACGTTTCCTGGGATATGGAGTTAGAGAGCCCCATGGGTAAAATAAACCTGACCTATAATCTCAAGGTCTCCGGCGATGATATTTCCGGCGAGGTCAAAGCCGGCGATTTCGGGTCGTCCCCGCTCAAGGGCAAGCGCGCCTGAAAACCGCTTTTTCTACGGGAATAATTGCGTTTGGCTGATTTGATATTGCCGTTGAGTTGTTGAGCGGCAGGCATTTTGTACTATCCCCGGCACTGTTGTTTGCCTGCCGCGATGTGGCTTGACCTGAGGCATTTGATTCTGGTATTATTTTCAAGGTCAGTATGTTGAGGTCGGCATGAACAGATGGGCGGCGGCTCTTAGGCTGACCGGGGTGGGGTTCTTCATAGGTATCTGCATCGTGGGGGGAACGTTTGTCGGCCTCTGGCTTGATGATAAATTTAACACAGAACCGTTGTTTATGATTGGCGGGTTGCTGCTGGGGCTGGTGGTGGCTGTCTACGGTGTTTATCAGATGATTCGACCCCTCATGAATAACCGGAAAAACAAGGAGAACGGTTAGTGACCGGGCCTAAAAAGCGCGGTTGTTTGGGCTGTTCTTTCCCCGTATTAATCATCGTCGGTGTCATCGTTATAGCTCTTGTCGTACTTGGTTTCATTACCGGTGCCATCGGTCAGAACATGCTCTCCGGCCTCGATTTGCCGGAATGGCTTATCGCCAGTTCTCCGCAACCCCACCTCCCGGCGCCGGAACTCTTCCATGTTTTCGGCTTCCCGATTACCAATACCATGCTGGCTGGCTGGATTACCGTTATCGTCCTGGTGGTGTTCTCCTTCGTGGTCACCCGGCGTATGCAGATAGTCCCGCGTAGATTACAGATGCTTTTTGAGTCGGCGCTGGGCTGGATATACGACGTTTGCAACAGTATTGCCGGCGAGGTAAACGGCCGGAGGTTTTTCCCGGTGGTTTGCACCATCTTTCTCTTTGTCCTCTTTAACGCCTGGCTCAGCCTGATTCCCGGCTTTGGCTCGATTGAGCTAGTCAAAAACGAACCCATACCTGAAGACGCACAGATTATGCCTTCTAAGGAAGACCCGGCTCATCTGGTCGCCTTGGTTGATGATAGAGAATATGAAATTGCCACCGTTGATGGTCAGGACACTATTGTCGTCGAAGAAGAGTTGATACGCGGTTCAAACACGGACGTCAATACCCCGCTGGCTATTGCGTTGGTATCGTTCGTATTCGTAATATTCTACGGACTCAAGAATGCCCGCATGGACTTCGTGAGGCAGTACGTGAATTTCGGGCCCCTGTTCAGAAGCATCGGCAGGATATTCAAGGGCAAGTTTGACTTCATGGGGATTTTCGAAGGAGCTATCCAGGTTTTCGTGGGCGGACTGGAATTTCTCAGCCTGCTCATCCGCAATGTCAGTTTTACCTTCAGGTTGTTCGGCAATATGACGGCGGGTGAGATACTGTTGCTCATCGCGGCGTTTCTGTTGCCCTTCGTCATGCCGTTCCCGTTTTATATACTTGAGCTGTTGATAGGTCTGGTTCAGGCGCTTATTTTCAGCCTGCTGACACTGGTGTTCGTTACTATGGCGGTAACTCCGGCTCATGGAGCGGAGTCACATTAACATAGATAAAATATCATCAGGAGGGTATTACATGGACGCTGAAGCAATCAAAATGTTAGCGGCGGGTCTGGCTATGGGCCTGGGCGCTCTGGGACCGGGCATCGGCATCGGTATCCTGGGATACGGCGCCATGCAGGGTCTGGCGCGTAATCCTGAAGCCAGAGGACCTATCCAGACCAACATGATTCTGGCCATAGCTCTTGCCGAGGCTATCGGCATCTACGCCCTGATTGTGGCTATTATCCTTGCCATGGTGGCGTAGTCGGAATCTAATTTTCAGGATAGAGGAGAGGCATTATGGAAGAAAGTGGTATTCCAGCCTTTATTGCCGTTATTGCGGCTGCCGTCATGGTCATCGGTGTAATTGTGGGAATGGCGGCGATTACCTGGATATTTTTATTAAGCTAGTCCGGGATTAAGTACTGAAATCGGTTTTCAGGTTGTTTTAGTCAGGGGGTTAATATGGAGGACCTACCTATCAAGTTAGGGATAAATTTGCCGGTGCTGTTAACGCAGATAGTGACTTTCATCATACTGCTGGTACTTCTGCGCATCTTTGCTTATAAGCCGATAATGCGCATGCTCGACGAGCGCTCCAGGCGTGTCAGGGAAAGCATGGACCAGGCCGAGTCTCTCAAGGAGCAGTCGGCTAAAGCCGAGGAGCAGGTCAAGAAGCAGCTTGAGGAAGCCAGTCGGGAGGGACAGGAGAGGATAGCCCGTGCCGTCAAGGCTGGCGAGGACGTCAAGCAGCGGGCGCAGGAAGACGCCAAAAAAGAAGCCGAAAACCTGCTTACCAGAGCACGCGGCGAAATCCAGCGGGAACGTGATGACGCCATATCCGAGGTCCGCCGAGAGTTCGCCGATTTGACGGTGCTGGCGGCTGGTAAGGTCATCGAAAAATCGCTGGACAAGAAAGAGCACCGCGAGTTGATCGACAAGGTGCTGGAAGAAAGCACGGTACCGAAGAAAGAATAATTGAGATAATATCATGCCGAGGAAAGCTTATGCCCGGCGCTACGCACAGGCTGTCTTCGAGATAGCGCTGGAGAAAAAAGAACTGGAACGGTGGCAGACCGACCTTCGGAAAATCGCCGGCGCTGTTGCCAACGAGACGTTCCTGGCGGCTTTGGAGAGCCCCAAGATTAAAATTGCGGATAAGTCTAAACTCCTGACCAGGACCCTCGGCGATATCAACCCCCTGGCTCTGAATCTGGTGCTGATGTTGATAAACCGGGGAGGGGTGGCGATGCTGGCGGCGATAGCGGATGAGTACCAGCGCATGCTGGATGAATACCGCGGGATTCAGACGGCTGACGTCATTACGGCCGTACCCATCGATGATAAAGATAAAGAGAAACTGGCGGAAAAATTGGGCACTCTGGTGGCTAAGAAAGTGGTGGTGAAACCGGAGGTCGACCCCGAGATTCTCGGCGGGATTATCGCCAGGGTCGGCGGTAAGCTCCTGGACGGCAGTACCCGCAGCAAACTCGCCGCCCTGAAGAGAGAACTGGTGGGGTCGGGGAGAGTGCGTTAACAAATAGTACCGGTGTTTCCGTATGCCGGGAATCCGGTAAAATATAAACTGTCATTCCCGCGAAAGCGGGAATCCAGGGAGGGGAAAAGGGGTGGATTCTCTGGTCAAGCCAGAGAATGACAGTGGTATTAGGATAATGAAACTTATCGGGAGGCAAAGGAGGTAGCTCGGATGACGACACGAGGCGAAGATATTGTATCTATATTAAAACAGCAGATTGAGCAGTTCGGCACGGCCGTAACCATGGTGGACGTCGGCACCGTTATTGAGGTCGGCGACGGCATCGCCAGGATTCACGGCCTGGCTTCGGCTAAATACAACGAGCTGCTTCAGTTTCCCAACGATATTATCGGCATCGCCCTGAACCTCGAGGAGGACAGCGTTTCGGCGGTTATCCTCGGCGACTACGCCCGGATTAAAGAGGGCGACGAGGTGAAGTGCACCGGCCGCATCGCCGAGGTGCCCGTGGGCGAAGCCATGATAGGACGCGTCGTCGACCCCCTCGGGAGGGCCGTGGACGGCAAGGGAGATGTCAAGACGGACAAGACCCGGCCTATCGAGCGGGTGGCGCCTAACGTGGTGCTACGCGCCTCGGTGGATACCCCAGTGCAGACCGGCATCAAGGCTGTGGACAGTATGTTCCCTATCGGCCGCGGTCAGCGCGAGCTCATCATCGGCGACCGCTCCACCGGCAAGACGGCTATCGCCCTGGACGCTATCGTTAACCAGAAGGGCGGCGACCTAATCTGTATTTACGTCGCCATCGGCCAGAAAGTATCCCAGGTGGCGCGCGTGGTGGCTATCCTTACCCAGTATGGCGCCATGGACCATACCATCGTCGTCGCCGCCAACGCCTCGGACTCCGTGGCTTTGCAGTACCTGGCGCCTTACGCCGGCTGCGCCATGGGCGAGGAGTTCATGGAGCAGGGGAAAGACGTCCTGATAATATATGACGACCTCTCCAAGCACGCCTGGGCTTACCGGCAGCTCTCGCTACTGCTGCGGCGGCCGCCGGGTCGTGAAGCCTATCCCGGCGACGTCTTTTACCTGCATAGCCGCCTTCTGGAAAGGTCGGCGAAGTACGCCAAAGAGTACGGCGGCGGTTCGCTGACGGCTCTCCCCATCATCGAGACCCAGGCCGGCGATGTCTCCGCCTATATCCCCACCAACGTTATCTCCATTACCGACGGCCAGCTTTACCTGGAGTCGGACCTGTTTAACGCCGGTATCAAGCCCGCCCTCAACGTGGGCATCTCGGTGTCCCGCGTCGGCAGCAAGGCGCAGACGTCAGCCATGAAGAAGGTGGCGGGCAGACTCAAACTGGATATGGGACAGTACCGCGAGGTGGCGGCTTTCGCCCAGTTCGGCACCGCCGAGCTCGATAAAGCCACCCGGGCGCAGCTGGAGCGCGGTCAGCGTATCCAGGAGGTGCTCAAGCAGGCGCAGTTCGTGCCGGTGCCCCTGGAAAAGCAGGTCATGATTCTCTATGCCGTTATCAACGGCTACATGGACGATATCCCGGTGGATAAAATCACCAATTTTGAAGCCGAGTTCCACCGTTTCATGGAGTCCAGCTACGCGGAACTGGGCAAGACCATCGCCGGGACGAAAGACCTTACCGAGCAGGACGAGGAAACCCTGAAAAAGGCGGTACAGGAGTTTAAGCAGGGCTTCGTAAAAGATTAAATACGGGGAGTCAAGAACGTGATTTTATTGTCATTGCGAGGAGCAAAGCGACGTGGCAATCTCATCGTATGAACCTCCATGATGAAAGAAAGCAGAAAGTAATGAAAGAAAAAGAAATGGCTTATTGCGGTATTATGTGTGCTGAATGCGGCGCATATATCGCTACTATGAAAAACGATGATAAGCTGCGGCAGGCGCAGGCTGAAAAGTGGGCTAAACAGTACAATATTCCCGTGATGAAAGCCTCTGATGTTAACTGCACCGGCTGTGATTCCCAGGGTGTTAGAATGGGTCATTGCGCCGTATGCCAGATACGCACGTGCGTCAAAGAAAAAGGCTTGAAAAATTGCGGGTATTGTCTAAACTACCCGTGTGCCCAACTAGAGTTCGTTATCAGGCACTATCCGGTCGCCAGAGAGAGACTAGATGCTGTCAAGAAGGGGAAGAAGTAACCAAAAAGCAGGGAGTCAAAGAGGGGCGGAGCCCCTCTTTCCCAAGACATCCCCCTCTCCTGGCAGGAGAGGGGGACACAGGGGGTGAGGTTGAAGGTGGGGTGGGAAAAGAAAAGTAAAATATGAAAGGCGGAGTTAGCGGTTGCCGGATATTCGTAAAGTAAAACGCCGTATAAGGGGCGTCACCAATATCGCCAAGATTACCAAGGCGATGGAGATGATTGCCGCCTCCAAGATGCGTAAAGCCCAGGAACGCGGCCTGGCCGGGCGACCATATTCGGAGAAAATCACGCAGGTCATCGCCGACCTGGCGGCTCTGTCGGAAACGACCACGCAGCATCCGCTCCTTCAGCGGCGGCCCGTGGAAAAAATCGCCGTGGTGCATATCACGCCGGACCGCGGACTCTGCGGCGGTTTAAACGCCAATCTAAACCGGGGCCTGGCTAATTTTATCCTGGAGCAGCAGAAACCGGTCGAGGTCGTCAGCGTCGGCCGCAAGGGGCGTGACTTTGGTATACGCTATGGCTGCGACATCTGCGCCGAGTTTACTCAGCTCGGCGACCAGCCAAGCTATCTGGACACTCTCCCCATTTCCGAGATAGTCATTGACGAATATACCAGCACTAAAATCGACATGGTTTACGTGTCTTACGCCCATTTCGTCTCCACTCTGGTGCAGAAGCCGGTCATGAAGCAGCTGCTCCCCGTGGAGCCGGCTGAGATTCCCAAATCGGAGAACGTCGACTACATTTACGAGCCCGGCGCCGAGGCGGTATTGGGCGGTCTGCTGCCGCGCTTCGTGGAGATGGAGATTTATCATGCCGTTTTGGAGTCCATCGCCAGCGAGCAGTCGGCGCGCATGGTAGCCATGCGTAACGCCACCGACAGCGCCAACGAGCTTATCGGCGACCTGACTCTGCTTTATAACAAAGCCAGGCAGGAGTCCATCACCCGCGAGCTGCTGGACATTACCGGCGGCGTGGTGGCTCTGGAATAAAAAACGGAATAATGTCATTGCGAGGAACGTAGTGACGAAGCAATCCGCCCGGTAGGAAAAAGGATTGCTTCGCTTCGCTCGCAATGACGGATAAGAAGCGAGGTTGTTATGGCTAAAGGAAAAGTAGCTCAGGTAATAGGTACCGTGGTGGATGTCGAGTTTCCGCCCGACGAACTGCCCGCCCTTTATAACTCGATTGAAATCGGTACCGGTGAGAACAAAATCGTCCTGGAAGTGCAGGACCATCTCGGCAATAACTGGGTGCGCTGCCTGGCGCTTTCCCCCACCGACGGACTGGAGCGCGGCGCCGAAGCCGTGGATACCGGGTCGGCTCTCAAAGTACCCGTAGGCCACGCAACTCTGGGAAGGCTATTCGACGTGATGGGGACGCCGCTGGACAATCTCGGCGAGGTCAAAGCCGAGGACAGCTGGCCCATCCACCGTTTACCCCCCACTTTCGAGGAGCAGTCGACCAGTACCCAGGTGCTGGAGACCGGCCTTAAGGTCGTCGACCTGATAACGCCGTTTACCAAGGGTGGTAAAATCGGGGCATACGGCGGCGCCGGCGTGGGCAAGACGGTTATCATCATGGAGCTTATCCGCAACATCGCCACCATGCACGGCGGCTTTTCCGTCTTTACCGGCATTGGCGAGCGTTCCCGCGAGGGCAACGACCTCTGGAACGAGATGAAAGAGTCCGGCGTTATCGATAAGACGGTCATGGTCTTCGGCCAGATGAACGAGCCGCCCGGCGTTAGGCTGCGCGTGGGGCTGACCGGACTGACCATGGCGGAGTTTTTCCGCGATAAAGAAGGGCAGGACGTGCTGCTCTTTATCGATAATATTTATCGTTACACGTTAGCCGGCATGGAGGTATCGGCGCTGCTGGGGCGGATGCCCTCGGCGGTGGGCTATCAGCCGACCCTCGCCACCGAGATGGGCGAGCTCCAGGAGAGGATTGCCTCCACCAAGAAGGGGTCGATTACCTCCTTCCAGGCTATTTACGTCCCCGCCGACGACTATACCGACCCCGGTGTCGTGACCACCTTCGGGCATCTGGACGCCGTGGTCGCCCTGGAAAGGTCTATCGCCGAGCAGGGGCTTTACCCCGCCGTCAACCCGCTGACATCCACCTCCCGGATTCTCGACCCCATGGTGGTCGGCGAGGAGCACTATAACGTCGCCCGCGAGGTGCAGCGGGTGTTGCAGCGTTACCAGGACCTTCAGGATATCATCGCCATCCTGGGCATCGAGGAGCTCAGCGAAGAGGACAAGCAGTCCGTCTCCCGTGCCCGTCGCATCCAGCGGTTCCTCTCGCAGCCCATGTTCGTCACCGAGGTCTTTACGGGTCGTCCCGGCAAGTATGTCAAGATTGAAGAAACCGTGCGGGGCTTCAAGGAAATTCTGGAAGGCAAATACGACGACCTGCCGGAGCAGGCGTTCTATATGGTCGGCGGCATCGAGGAAGTGGTAGAAGCCGCCAAGACCATGGGAGCCGAGGCTAATGCCTAATTTGAAACTCGATATCGTTACCGCCGAGCGCGTCGTCTATTCCGAGGAAGTAGACGTGCTGATTGCCCCCGGACAGGAGGGCCAGCTGGGCATTCTGCCCAACCACGCCCCGCTGATGACCATCCTGCAGGCCGGCGAGCTGGTGGTGCGCCGGGGAGGGCAGGAGGATACGCTGGCTATCTCCGGCGGCTTTCTGGAGGTGCGTCCCGACCGCGTTATCGTGCTGGCGGACAGCGCCGAAAGGGCTGAGGAGATTGACATTGAACGCGCCGAGGCTGCCCGCAAACGGGCTGAGGAAAGGCTGCGCGATAGAAAGGCAGTGGGACTGGACGAGTTGAGAGCCTCGGCCGCCCTGAGGCGTGCCATCGCCAGGCTTTCCGTGGCGGACAAGATGAAGCGTCGCCGCAAACTTTAAGCCGGTTTATAACTTTAAGAAAAAGCCGCTGGTATGTACAGCGGTTTTTTATCCATTTGGCATCAGCGTAGAATGTTGTTAATCTCACCGCTTCTCTTCCTTAAGAAGCATGGACAGGTGAGAGAACTCCTCCTCCCCCCACCCCGGTTAACGGCTGGTTTTTCGGGAAATGACTTACATAATTTCGAGTCTGACCCTAGTCTGAGCCTTGGCAGCTTTTACCCTGAGCAAGGTGCGCATAGCCTGGGCTATCTGTCCTTGCTTACCGATGATTCTCCCCTTGTCATCATCGGCCACGCGTAGCTTTAGCGTGATGCCCTCCTCGTTGGTTTCCTCTTCCACATTCACTGCATCGGGTTCGTTGACAATGGACTTGGCGATGTACTCCACTAGGTCTTTCATGGTTTCTCCTTGACTGGTTTGAACTTCTCCAGAATTCCTGCCTTACCTAGTAGTCTGGCAGTGGTTTCTGACGGTTGGGCGCCCTGTTTGAGCCAGTGCAGTGCTCTTTCCTCCTTGACCACTATCGTTTCCGGATCGGTCATGGGATCGAAATGTCCGATTATTTCCACGAATGCCCCGTCGCGGGGCGATCTCTGGTCGGCGACCACCAGTCGGTAGCTGGGTTTCTTCTTAGCCCCGACGCGTCGCAATCTGATTCTCAGCATTTACACCTGCTTTCTATTCGTGTCCAAAGTATACGTCCCCTATTATGCACTATTACTTTATGTCTGTCAATGGCTGATATACAGATATCAAAAAATTGGCACTTTCATTGACTTTCTGATACGTATGTTTATAGACGGTACTCATGTGTTTTAACCCCCACCCCCTTTTTTATCTTTTCCCACCCAAACCACCCTGTTTCATTACCGGCTTAACCCGTTAGATATCCAACCCCAGAGAGTTGAGTGCGAAGCGAGAGGGGACAGCGAACATATTTGACAGCGAAGGGGAGATATTATGTAGAATTAGTTTATCTCGGAAGTGATGCCAGGTTATAAATCCAGGGTTTCAAGAACTGCTGCAGATGCCTATGCATCTCACCGGTAATATTAAAAGGAGGAACCAGATGGGACAATCAAAATATGAAAAATATATCACAAGAGACCTTTGGCACAAGACGTATCCCACCGACTTCCATGCCGAGGTCACCAAACCTGTTCTCGGTTTAAGGATGGATGAGATGAAAGGTTCCACCTATTCTCCCTTCGCCTTATCCTGGGTGCCGATAACGGAAGCCTTTTTAATGGCGCCAGAACCTCATGTACATGACTGGGACGAGTTTCTCATGTTCATCGGCGGAGATGCTACCAACCTGTTGGACCTGGGGGGTGAAGTCGAATTCTCTTTAGGTGATGACCCGGACCACATGGAGAAGTTTGTCTTCACAACTTCCACGGCCTTTCATCTTACAAAAGGATTATGGCATTGCCCGCTCAATTTCAAGAGAGTAGATAATCCTGCCAGGCCCGTCCTTTTCACGAACCTGATGTTCACCACCGATTACACCATGAAAAGAGCAAAAGACGTAAAATAACAATTACACGGGGTCTGGTAAGGTGATGCCGACTCAGACTATCTATTGTTTTCTCTGACGTTACCTATTGAAGATAAGGTCGGTGGGTTAGTTAAGCTTTTATCCCCCACCCCTCTCGCTGTTATCTATTCCCACCCAAGCCACCCTGTCTCATCACTGGCTTAGTCCGGGAATTTATCCGCTCATCCCGCACTTGTATAACATAGAACCTGTCACGCTGGTTCGTGCCACAACCCCCTTTACCATAACACCCATTTAACCTATAATAGTGGTATCTCAGGCTGGAGAGTGGTAATCTCAGTCTTTTTATACTTATCCAGAGGGGCGTAGATATGCCATCGAGACTTGACGATATCAACGAACAGAGGAAACAAATACTGGAACAGCTCCGCTCACGGGGCGTTAATCCCTATCCCAACCGTTATCAGCAGACGCATACCACGCAGGAAGCGATAGCGCAGCTGGAGGCGATGGAAGCCCGTGAAAAGGACGGCGGCACCGGTAGCCGGACCTCCGTTAAGAAAGAAAAGCCGGTACGAGTCGCTGGGCGGATAAGGGCGGTGAGGAAAATGGGCAAAGCCTCCTTTGTTGATATACATGACGGCTCCGGTAAAATCCAGCTTTTGTTCCAGACTGCCAGTTTCAATAAAGAAACCCTGGCGCTGTTCAAGGACCTGGACATCGGCGATATCATCGGGGCGGAAGGCAGCCTGCTGCGTACTCGCACTGGCGAACCGACCATCTCGGTAGCCGGATTCACCCTGCTGGCTAAGTCGCTCCAGCCCCTGCCGGAAAAGTGGCACGGCTTGAGCGATACGGACAAGAGGTACCGCCAGCGTTACGTCGACCTCATTGCCAATACCGGGGTAAAGGATATCTTTAAAGTGCGCAGTCAGGTCATCGCCGCCATCCGCCGGTTTATGGACGACCGCGGTTTCATCGAGGTGGAAACGCCGGTGCTTCATACGGCGCCGGGAGGCGCCCTGGCTACCCCCTTCGTTACCCGTTATAACGCCCTTGACCGTGATTTTTATCTGCGTATCGCCAAAGAGCTGTACCTTAAGCGGCTTATCGTCGGCGGATACGATAAGGTCTATGAGATAGGCAGGGATTTCCGTAACGAAGGCATATCCACCACGCACTCGCCGGAGTTCACCATGCTGGAAAGCTACGAGGCCTACGCCGACTATACCGATGTTATGGAAATGGTGGAGCAGATGGTAGCCTACGTTGCTCGACAGGTACTCGGTAAGGTCGAAGTCAAATACGGTAAGGATATTGTTAAATTAGCCCCACCCTGGAGGCGTGTGACCCTGCGCGATGCCATCAAGGAGTACGGCGGCATCGACTTCGTTAAATACCCCACCGCCAGCGGACTCCGCGAAAAAATGCGCTCTCTTGATATGGAAGTCGACCCCGAAAAGAACTGGGCTAAGCTGGTCGATGAGCTTCTCAAGACCTGTGTCCGACCGAAACTGGTACAGCCGACCTTTGTCTATGATTACCCCGTTTCCATGTCGCCTTTAGCCAAGAACAAGCCCGGCGAGGAACGGGTGGTGGAGCGCTTTCAGCCCTACGCCGGCGGCATGGAACTCGGCAATGCTTATTCGGAGCTGAACGACCCGATTTTGCAGCGGGAGCGTTTCATCGAGCAGATGAAGGACCGTCACGGCGATGAAGAAGAGCAGTGGACTATCGACGAGGACTTCCTCACCGCGCTGGAATACGGTATGCCGCCGGCCGGCGGCCTCGGCATCGGCATTGACAGGCTGGTCATGCTCATCACTAACCAGCAGTCCATAAGAGAGGTCATTCTCTTCCCGCAGCTTAGGGAGAAGGAATAAAACGGGGAGTCTAAGAGGGGCTAAGCCCCTCTTCCCTTCGTTATTTTCATGGGCTAAGCCGGGAATGATACGAGGGCGGTCTGGGTGGGAAAAGATAACAACCGAGGGGTGGGGAGAACGATAATAAAATGCCGGAAGAAAAAGAACTGGTCGCCTGCTGCGGCCTCTACTGCGGCGACTGCTATCAATACCAGGGCAAGATCGCCGATTTAGCCCGCGACCTGCGTAAAGAGCTGCGGCGGTACAAGTTCGCCGAAAGAGCCGAAAAGATGGCTACCGTCCCTTATTTTGCTGCCTTCAAGAACTACCCGGAATGCTATGAACTCCTCGGGGATATGGTGAGATTCCGCTGTAAAAGGGCCTGCCGCGGTAAAGGCGGACCCCCTCTCTGCAAGATAAGGGAATGCTGCCGGGAGAAAGGTATCGAAGGCTGCTGGCAGTGCGACGGTTTTGAAACTTGCCCGACTATGGACTTCCTGAGGAAGTTCCACGAAGACGGTCATATCAAGAACCTGCGTATCATTAAAAAATCCGGGGCAGATAGCTTTATCAGGGGCAAACGCTATTTTTAGAAGCTGCCCGCCGGTGAAAGATAACGCCTGGACGCCCGGTATTGTTATTCATACATGATATCTGGTATTATTGCTGCGTAATTTTCCGGAATGAAGGGGGGAAGAACGATGAAAGACTTTAAGGATAAGGTAGCCGTGATTACCGGCGCCGCCAGCGGCATCGGCTACGGTCTGGCGGAACACGCCGCCAGAGAGGGTATGAAGGTAGTCCTGTCGGATGTAGAAGCAGGCGCTCTGGAGAAGGCGGAGAAAGACATCAAAGCCTTGGGAGCGGCAACGCTGGCGGTCAAGACCGATGTATCCAGAGCTGATGATGTTAAAGCCCTGGCAGATAAGACACTGGATACCTTCGGGGCGGTTCACCTGCTGTGTAATAACGCCGGCGTCGCCGGTGGTCCTGCTACGGCATGGCAAACTACGCTGCATGACTGGCAATGGGTGCTGGGCGTAAACCTCTGGGGAGTTATCCACGGCATTCATTACTTCGTACCCGTCATGATTAAGCAGAATACCGAATGTCATATTGTGAATACGGCTTCTGTAGCCGGATTAACTGCTGGCCCAGGCGCCGATGCCTATCTCGTCAGCAAACACGGTGTGGTAGCTCTTTCCGAAGTTATTTACCGTGAACTTAAACAGGGAGCACCTGAAGTCGGAATATCCGTCCTGTGCCCGGGCATTATCAATACGAATATACTGGATGCCGAGCGTAATCGCCCGGCAGAACTGAAGAATGCCCCCGGCGATGAAGCGGGAAACATGTCAGACCCGAAAGCGCTGGAAATGTTGCAGACCTACCGGGAAATCTTTAAGAAGGGGATGCCGCCGCAGCAGTTGGCTGATATTGTCTTCAGCGCTGTCAGGGAGAGAAAATTCTACATCCTCCCTAATGCGGACCCCTACAGACCAGCGATACGGGCGCGGATGGAAGACGTGGTCAAGGAACGCAATCCTACCGACGTACAATTAGATTTAACATAACTCGAAAAACAATTCAAAGCTAGCCAGCTTCGATTTGTTTCCCGGGTATTTTTGTTGTCTTGTCGCCTGCCCTGGTGCGGGAGTTGTCAACCGTCCTGTCTGCGTCTATAATCAAAGTATGCGGATAGTCAACCGGCATGGCTGGCAGGTCACCACCTCCGAAGCCATACGACTTCAAAAAGAGCTCGCGGCCGAAGTCTCTCGCACCGGCGATATCCCTGCCCCATGCCTGATTGCCGGCGTTGATATCTCGGTGAACCGGTGGGCGAAGACGGGCACCGGGGCGGTCGTCGTCCTGAGCTATCCCGACCTGGAGATAGTAGAAGTCAAGGTGGTCACCGACCGTATACCTTTCCCCTATGTACCGGGGCTGCTTTCTTTCCGTGAAGCGCCGCTGATACTGGCATCCTGCGAGGAGCTTACGGTAACGCCGGACATTGTTATGGTGGACGGGCAGGGAATAGCCCACCCGCGGCGCGTGGGACTTGCCTCGCACCTGGGGCTTTTCCTGGATGTACCCACCATCGGCTGCGCCAAGTCGAGGCTGTGCGGCAGCCATAAAGAGCCGGGTATAGAAGCCGGCAGTTATGCCGAACTCCTCGACGGTAAAGAGGTAATCGGGGCAGTCCTGCGTACCAGGACCGGCGTTAAACCGGTATACGTATCTATCGGACACAGGATTTGCCTGGAGGCGGCGATTCGCTGGGTAAAGACCTGCTGCCGGGGCTACCGTCTGCCGGAACCGACGCGACTGGCTCATCAGGCGGCGGGGGGATTTTTGAAATTAAAGGAAGGTATGGCTCTTACCGGAGCCGGACATTAGCATAAATCTTTAAGAGGGGCGAGTTAAGATGCAGGAGTTAGAAGACAGGCTAACCGAATTGCGGGCCAGGGTTACCATGGCCGTGGAGCATCTTTGACATCGTCGCCAAAGAAAAGGAAGTCGCCTCACTGGAGAAGCAGTCCGCCAGAGCTGATTTCTGGCAGGACCAGGCTAAAGCCCAGAAAGTCATGCGCCGTCTTGCGGACAGGAGTAAGGTGGTGCAGGAGTGGCGGGGACTGGAAGGAAAACTGAACGACGTCGCCGAGCTGATGGCGCTATCGGCAGAAGACGAGTCGCTGCAAAGTGAGATAGAAAAGGAGCTGGACGAGATAGCGGCGCAGCTGGATACCCTGGAGTTCCAGCTGTCTCTGGGCGGAGAGTACGATGACCGGAATGCCATCCTGGCTATCCATGCCGGTGCCGGGGGTACGGAGTCGCAGGACTGGGCGGAGATGCTGATGAGGATGTATCTGCGCTGGACGGAACGCCGCGGCTATGAAGCGGAAGTGCTGGACACTTCTCCCGGGGATGAGGCGGGGATTAAGAGCACCGTCATTGCCGTCAATGGCGAATACGCCTACGGATATTTGAAGTCGGAACACGGCGTCCACCGGCTGGTACGCCTCTCGCCCTTTGACGCCGACCATGCCCGGCACACCTCGTTCGCCCTGGTGGAGGTTATGCCGGAAGCCGGGGAGGATATCGACCTTGATGTCAGCCCCGAGGACCTGAAGATAGATACCTTCCGCTCCAGCGGTCCCGGCGGGCAGCATATGCAGAAAACCAGCAGCGCGGTGCGGATTACCCACCTGCCGACCGGCCTGGTGGTGACCTGCCAGAGTGAGCGCTCCCAGCATATGAACAAGGATTTCGCGCTGAAGATACTTCGGGCGCGACTCCTGGAAAAGGAACTGGAAAAGAGAGAGGCAGAGAAAGCGCGCCTCAAGGGAAAGAGGATAGAAGCCGGCTGGGGCAGCCAGATAAGGAGCTATGTCCTGCACCCGTACCGGATGGTCAAGGACCACCGCACCGATTATGAGACGACCCAGGCCGAGGCGGTGCTGGACGGCGAACTCGACGGATTTATCGACGCCTACCTGCGCTCGACCATAGGTGAGGAAGAATGATGAAAAAAACAGTATTCGTGATTGTGGCTATATTGACGCTGCTGTTACTAATGCCCGGCGGGGTGAGAGCTGGCAGCGCCCTGGAGATTGAGGCCAGCTCGGTGATGATAAATTTTCCTGCCGGTCTCACCTTCAGTATCACAACCGTCAGCGACGTTAATATCACCGATATACGCCTTCATTATACCGTCGACCGTATGCGCCATGCGGAAATAGTCAGTGAAATAGCCGTTGATTTCACACCGGTAACCCGGGTGAAAGCCCAATGGGTATGGGACATGAGGAAGTCCGGGGGCATGCCGCCGGGGTCAGCGGTGGACTACTGGTGGACGATTACCGATGCCGGCGGCAGCCGGCTGGAGACAGCGCCCGAAAGGGTCCGGATAGAAGACAATCGTTATGACTGGCATAGTATCACGGAGGGCGAGGTAACGCTTTACTGGTATGATGGCGACGATTCCTTTGCCGAAGAACTGATGGACGCCGTTCAGGAAGCATTAAGTCGGCTTTCTTTAAACTCCGGCGCCGAACTCGAAGACGCGGTGCGACTCTACATTTATGCCAATGCCTCGGACCTGAGGGGTTCCATGATTTTCCCCCAGGAGTGGACGGGCGGCGTCGCTTTTACCCAGTTCGGTATTATCGCCATCGGCATCTCCCCGAGTCCCTCCAGCCTCGCCTGGGGAAAACGGGCCATCGCCCACGAATTGACCCATCTGGTAGTCCATCAGGTCACCTTTAATCCCTATAACCATATACCCATATGGCTGGATGAAGGTCTGGCGATGATGTCGGAGGGCGAACTGGGGTCGGAATTCGAGGGTGCCATATTCAGAGCCATGAGTGAAAACACACTTATCTCGATACGCAGCCTGGCCAGCCCTTTTTCCGCCTATGCCAATGAGTCCATCCTGAGTTACGCCGAAAGTTATAAGGCGGTTGAATATCTCATCAACGAATACGGTCGTGAAAAGATGCTGGAACTGCTCAATACCTTTCATCAGGGCAGCGGTTATGACGAGGCTTTGATGAAAGTATACGGCTTTGACACGGACGGATTGAATGCCCAATTACAGGCTTCTCTGGAAACCGTAAAGGTTGATTAAAGAGGATTACGCAGGTTATTTTTCTTTGCCGGCAGTCACCGCCGTTCGGGTTTTCCTAGCTTTGAGGATATTGGCGGTTTCCTGAGCAACAGACGTCAGTTCCTGTTTGTTCCAGGTAGCGCCGCACTGGATACACTGGATGTATACCCCGTAAACATCGCATTCCAGGGAGAGGTCTCCCCCGCACCTTTTACAGGCTTTGGACCGGATTACGCAGAGCATTTATCTCCTTGTGCCTTTTCTGTAACTCGTGAACCTCTGTCGCCTATTCCTGATAATATTCATATTTACGTCGTTTTGAAATCTGGTCAACCCTGAATCTGCAAATAACACACCATCAATTCTCATGGAAGTTTTCACCAAGCCCTCAATCAAAGATTTTCTTAATGATGCGCCGGTATTGTTGCTATTTTTCCCTTTCAGGTGCTAGACTGGGCTGACATGAAGAAGTCGCCGGGTACAAAATACACCTCCATGACCATACATGATTTGCCCGTGCCAGATAGACCGAGGGAGCGTCTGCAGAGACTGGGTGCGGAAGCCCTATCTGCCCAGGAAATCCTGGCGCTGATTCTGGGGAGGGGCATCAGCGGTGAATCGGTGATGGTAACCGCCCAGAGATTGCTGAGCCAGTTCGGAGGGCTTAAGGGGATGGCTGGAGCTTCTCTGGAAGAGCTTTCTAAGGTGCGCGGTATAGGACTGGCTAAAGCCGCCCAGATAAAGGCGGCTCTGGAGCTTGCCAGCCGCGTGGAAGGGTACTCGGAAACGACGGGGAAGACAGTGGTCAAGACCCCCGAGGACGTTGCCGGTCTGGTATCGGGCAGGCTGAAGGGTAAAAAGAAGGAGTATTTCCTGGCGGTGTTGCTGGATACCAGGAATCAATTGATAAAAGTCGCCGAGATATCGGTGGGCAGCCTGGACGGGAGTATCGTTCATCCCAGGGAGGTGTTCAAAGAAGCGATATCCGCCAGCGCCGCCGCGGTTATCTTCGTCCATAACCACCCTTCCGGCGATACCGAGGCATCTGAGGATGACATTCAACTTACCAGGAGGCTGGTCGAAGCTGGGGAAATCGTGGGCATAGAAGTCCTCGACCATATAATCATCGGCGGTAGAAACCACGCCAGCCTGAAAAGGGAGGGGCTATTTTAAAGAATCCCCTCGCCGCGACGTGATGCCGGCATGAAATCCGGCGGTCTAACTTTTAAGGACCGTCTTGAACGACCGGTTTCGATTCGTTTTCCGGCTTGCGTACGTACTTGGCAGTAAGGGCGATATCTATGAAGACGATGGGCTTGCGGATTATCTTGAACTCAAGCGGAGTATGGACCATGCCGGCGGGGACATACACGAAGCAGGTCTCGGTGATGACGAGTTTCTCCTGCTCTCCCTCGGGGCCCATGTAGAGCCATACCTCGGCATCGAAGTCATTGACGCGGGTGGCGTCGGCGTTCTGGAAAGCGAGAAACTGGTCGAAATCATGGGTATGGGGGTCATTTATCATCAGGAAAGGCTCGGTGACGCAGAACCAGTCCATCCTGTAACCGGAGTCCCATTCCTTGCCCCAGATATGAAAAGAGGGGGCGGTAAGCTGGGGAAACAGCTTGGTGAAATCTCCCACTGGTTTACCTTTATAATATTTGGCGTACTTTTCTGGAATCATATTTATCACTCCTTATCCGGTATTTCTTCGTATTGATTATACGGTTACGGTTCCTTTTATTTCAAATGAGGGTGTAATCTCATGGTCAATAAAAGCGTGAGTCATGTATCCCCCGAGTTGAATACATGACTCACTATAATAAAGGAGGCCACACAGGAACGTTCTCCCTGTGTACTGGATTAATACCGGGAATAATATGTCCGTGTAACTTTAAAATCTAGCCGACGCGAACTCCTTCTGTCCACATTTCATATATTTTGTGTTCTTGCTCCAGGCTTATATCGATGCCCAGCAGTCGCAGTCTCCTGACCACATCCCTGGACTTGGTCTTATTCTTTTTAATGAAGCCGAAGATAGTCTTATGGCCTTCCGGGGTAAGCCGGTAAGCCTGGGCACCGTTTTGTTTCAGATAGCCGCGGTTTACCAGGGAATCAAAGAGGTAGCCGATGTATTCGCTGGTGACGTCCATCGGTCGGGAGAGCAGATTTTTACCTGTCTTTTTGTTTACGCTGATAGCCATCAGAATAATCATCTCGCTGGGCAGCATCACTTACTCCTTTTAGTGGTACCTCTAGTCATATAAATAGCATAAATAATGACAAATGTCAAATTCGAGTATATTTTAATATTTGGCTTAACAGTAAATTACGTTCTGGCGGTTATGCGTGAAAAATGGGTTTGTGGTATATTGTGTAATTAGAACACGGGGAATACCAGACCATGAGAACAGTATCATTTACGCTTCTATTAATAGTATTTCTATGCGGAATAACGCTTGCCGGCTGCCCGGCGAAAGAAACTCCTGCAGTTCCAAAGGTTACCTGGAGCGGCGTGCTCAAGCTGTACGGTATCGACCCGTATACCCTTGACCCGGCCGTCTCCTCGGAGATGACCTCACATGAATATATCGCCCAGCTTTACAATGGACTGGTACGACTCGATGAAAATCTGGCTACCGTGCCGGATATCGCCGAGCGCTGGGAAATCAGCCAGGACCTGCGTACTTACACCTTCTTTCTGCGTGAAGACGTCCGGTTCCAAGACGGGCGTAAGGTGACCGCCGTCGACTTTAAGTATTCGTGGGAACGTGCCTGCAGCCCGGCTACCGGCTCCAGGGTCGCCGCGACGTACCTGGGTGACATCGTCGGAGTTACGGATGTTATACAGGGTAAAGCAAAGGAAATCAGCGGCATCAGGGTTGTCAATGATTACGAGTTCCAGGTAACCATAGACGCTCCCAAGTCGTATTTCCTTTATAAGCTGACCTATCCCACGGCTTTCGTGGTGGATAAAGACAACGTGGCTAAAGGCAGAGAGTGGTGGCGGCAGCCGAACGGCACCGGACCTTTTAAGCTAAGAGAGTGGCAGCAGAACCAGCTGCTGGTGCTGGAGAGGAACGAAAAGTATTACGGAGAGACGGCAAAGCTTGAGCGGGTCGAATACCTGTTATGGGGCGGCGTGCCGATGAATATGTATGAAACCGGCGAAATAGACGTCGCTGGTGTCTCCGTTGTCTATATCGATAGGGTTACCGATGAAGAGGGGCCTTTCGCTAAAGACCTCCAGATAACGCCTCAGTTGAGTTTCAGCTGGATTGGCTTCAACACTAACAAGCCCCCGTTTGATGACGTTAACGTGCGACGGGCTTTCGCGCTGGCGCTGGACAAGGACAGGATAATATCGCTGACATACCGGAACCTGGTACAGCGCGCCGACGGTATCCTGCCTCCGGGCATTCCCGGTTATAACGAATACCTGGTCGGGGTATATTATGACGTGGCGAAAGCAAAGGAACTCATTAAACAGTCGAAGTACGGCGACGTGTCTAATTTACCTCCGATTACCCTGACGACCTCCGGATACGGGGGGCTGATTTCTTCGATACTGGAGGCGGCTGTAACCCAGTGGCGGGAGAACCTGGGGGTGGAGGTTGCGGTACGCCAGCTGGAGCCGGAATATTACTTTTATCATCTCAGGGAAGAGAAGGATAATATGTTCGATATGGGCTGGGTGGCTGATTATCCCCATCCGCAGAACTTCCTGGATATACTGTTCGGCACCGGTTCCGAGAGTAACTACGCCGGGTATTCCAATCCTGCCGTGGATGCCGTACTGGACATGGCGGCGGTGGAAGGGGACAGCGGGAAGAGCCTGGAATTGTACCGTCAGGCGGAGCAGATGCTCGTTGAAGATGTCGCCTGCCTGCCGCTGTGGTTCGGGATGAACTATATACTGGTGAATCCCCGCGTCAAGGGCTACGAACTGAACCCGATGGGCTTTGCCTGGCTGAACAAGGTTTCCATCCAAGACCAGGAAGAATAATATAAGGAAACAATTCGAAGGTGAACAGGCGTGAATTGTTTTTCGAGTTATGGTAAGTGGATGGGTGGGAATAGGTAATAGCAGATTGGTGGAGGGGTTCTTCAGGAAAGCGGGATCTTAAATTATCAGGTTTTTTGCGAGTAAATCAGCAGCTGCATTTCGCGGGGTGTTGCGGGCCTGTCTTTACTGAACTTGCCGAACGAATTACCGAATGTCTTTTGAATCGTCATTTGCCGCGGCGTAAGGATTTCTTTTATCTCGTCGAGTGAGTACATGCGTATACTCGAACGCGGGATTATGGCGTTGGGAGGCGGTTTTACGGCTGTTTCACCAAATCTAAAGCCCCAGCCTCCCATCAGCAAACGCCGGTCCTCTTTATCCCATTGATATTCCTCGATGCCGAGGAATTTTTCGCCGAGATACCAGGACTTCTTGGGGAAATACGTTTCGGCGTGTTCGGCGTTGAGAATCTCCATGAAATGCTTGCCGCCCCGTTTCAGGGAAGCCGCAATGAGGTCGAAAATCTTAAGGTTTTCGGCGTCGTTTTCAAGATAGCCGATAGCGCCTTCGCCCATATTAAGAACAACGTCAAATTCATTTTCAAACCAGACGTCCCTTAAGTCGGCGCAGATGAACTTCGTACTCAATTTTTCAGCGGCGGCAACTCTTTCAGCATCTTTAATCAAATCGGGCGTGATATCAACACCCACCACCGAAAAACCCCTTTTGGCAAGCTCGATGGAGTGCCTTCCGAAACCGCAGGCAAGGTCCAGGACCCTTTCGGAGCCCGATAAATCCATAATATCAATGAGAAAATCCACTTCGTTCAGGGTGTTTTCTACCCAGGTCATGTCCTTGATTGCCAGTGACCAGGTCTCTTTGTACCATGTGGGACTGGGTTTTTTCAGGGTACTCATTCCCGTTTCTCCCGCTTCAATTATTGATTTCCGGAGGTTCCTTTAGCTCCGGTGCAGCGCGTTCCGGTTAGGTGGCTATCCGCTGACCGGCGGAGGGGGTGGGATTCGAACCCACGGTCGGCTTGCACCGACAACGGTTTTCAAGACCGTCACCATAGGCCACTCGGTCACCCCTCCTAGCCTTGAGTCAAACACTCGGAGAATTTACATAATAACCATACCGGCGAAAGGCGTTCCTTCGCATCACCGGTATACCCATTATACTTGGCAATAAACGTACCGTCAAAGCAATGCGGGATAAGCAGATGATTATGCGAGGGTAGCTAGGGCGGAGAGGTACTTGATTTCTACCTCACCCCCTTGGTCCCCCTCTCCTGACGAGGTGTCACAGGAGAGGGGGAAATGTTAGAAAGAGGGGCTTCGCCCCTCTTGGACGCCCCATTTTGTGGTGTTAGAAACTTCGGGATAAGCCGATGATGATACAGGGTGGTTTGGGTGGGAATAGATAACTTACGAGGGGGAGGTGGGGGGAAGGATTCCAGCCGGAGCTTATCCTGAGCGTAGCGTGAGGGCTGGAATAGCTGTGAAAAATACGTAAATTGATATTGTCACGGGATAGGGAGTAAAATCAGGTACGTTACTTTACCGTCTTTAAAAAATCATCCTAGGAGGGACCTGCCCATGAAAGACGCCTTCATCGTTGCGCCCCGAAAGTTTGAGATAAGAGATATTCCCATGCCGAAAATCGGCGAAAACGAAATGCTGATAAAGATAGAAGCCTGCGGGGTATGCTCCAGCGACATGGCGGCCTATAAAGAGCCGGCAAACGAGGAGATGGCAAAGCGCATGCCTTACCCAAGACGGGCCGGGCACGAACCTTCCGGCACGGTGGCGGCGGTGGGGAAAAACGTAAAAGGGTATAAGGAAGGGGACAGGATAACCGGGTTTTTCGCCGGTGATTGCTATGCCGAGTATGCCGCCTGCGACCCCACCGATAGACTCGCCCGGGGGCACGGTTCCGTAATCGAGAAAATACCTGACGGGATTCCCTTCGAGCATGCTCTCGGCGAGCCGTTAATGAGCCTGGTGTCCATCGCCCGTACGGCGACGCCGGAGTTCGGCGACTACGTTTTCCAGGTGGGCTGCGGCTTCATGGGGTTGGGGGTCATCTGCGGAGTGGCGAGTCCTAAAATCAGGGAATACATCGTCGCCGATCTGGATGAAGGCAGGCTTAAGCTGGCGAAAGAACTGGGCGCCACCATCACGCTGAATCCCGACAAGGTAAACGTCGCCGGGGAAGTGATGAAGATAACCGGGGGGAGGGGAGTGGATGTGGCGATAGAGGTAGTCGGTCACCCGCCGGGCCTGAAAATGGTCGGCGAAGTTATCAAGACCAACCGGGCTAAAATAATCGCCGTGGGCTGGCACCAGGCGCCGGACACCTACGAGCTGTTCAGCTGGATAAAGTCGCCGGTCATCTACAGTCCCCAGGGAATCGGCATGTCTACGGACTACCAGAGCGAACTTACCCGCGCCATGTGGGCGGTGCAAAAGGGCATCTTCCCCATGGATAAGCTGGTCACGCACCGCTACAGACTTGAGGACATCGGGCAGGCTTTCGAGGACAACCTTAACAGAAAGCCTGGCTACATCAAGGGCGTGGTAATGCCCTTCATGAAATAACATTGATTAAGAGGTGACAGGCAGGTTAATGGGTTTGAAAGTAGTGGGCATTGTTGGTAGTCCCAGAAAAGGTATGAATACAGATACTCTCGTGACAAAAGTTCTGGAAGGCGCTCTTGCCAGAGGTGCGGAAACAGAAAAAATTATGCTGAATGATCTGGATATAAAGCCCTGTCAGGCATGTAATAAGAGTCCTGCACCCGAGTACTGTTTCTACAGGGACGGGATGGGAATAATCTACAAGACTCTGGAAACAGCTGACGCTATAGTTATAGGTACCCCGGCATATTACGATTCAGTCACCTCTCAACTCAAGTTAGTCGTTGATCGTTCTAATTGTCTCTCGGAGATGATTAAACTTCCAAACGGTAAGTTCTATTTCAAATCAAGAATCGCGAAAAAGAAGCAAGGTATTTTCGTCTGGGTGGCTGACTCTTCAAGAAATCCGGAACACGCTTTAGCAATAATCAATCTCTGGTGCAAAGACGCCAATGTAGAGCTGGTAGAAACCTTGATTGTTACCGATGCTGACCGTGGGGAAGGGGCGAGAAAGCGTGAGGACCTGCTGCGCAAGGCTTATGAAATGGGGAATTCTCTGGTACAGGGGGTAAATTAAAAAACGGGATATTGGAAATTGTAGCATCCCAACTCAATCGGGACTACTGGCAATTACAGAATAATAAGGAGGTATTATGAAACTGGGCAGATTCGTCGTTGATACCCACGTGCATTCACAGCGCCACGCCGCCGGGAAAGCGCTGAAAGGCTCCAAGGACTTTGATAAGCTGGGGCAGGTCATGGGGCAGATAGAAGCCTACGACAACTCGCCGCGTCTTCTCTACGACATG
>Ga0209635_10000049_pt1 | contig 64497 bp, 60 predicted proteins | sample DeeMarSWOR230_32_FD_187463 | JGI IMG/M metagenome (GOLD analysis project Ga0209635, IMG submission 187463) | Marine sediment microbial communities from White Oak River estuary, North Carolina - WOR-2-30_32 (SPAdes) (version 2) | ecosystem: Environmental > Aquatic > Marine > Intertidal zone >...
CGCATTTTCAAAAATCTGGTGCCTTTTCTTCAAATTATGCGACTGTTAAAGGAAAAAATGTTGTTATCGTGGATGATGTAGTTGGTACTGGCATCACCTTTAAAAGTGCTATAAAAGCTGTTAAAGATGAAAAAGGTAAACCAGTTTTATGCATTGCTATTTTAAATAAAAGAGGGCAAAATAAAATAGATGATGTACCACTTCGCGCGCTGATAAGAGCAAGAGTAATTTAATCTGTTGTTTCGCTGGGGTTGTTATGCATTGGGCAGATGTTTTAGCTGATAAGTTACTTAAAAAAAATAAGAAACATGTGTTAGCCACAGGTATTACTCCCTCTGGTCCTATTCATATTGGTAATATGCGGGAGATTTTAACATCTGATGCAGTTTATAGATGTTTAATCAATAAGGGCGGGGATGCCGAATTAATTTATGTAGCTGATGACAATGACCCGTTAAGAAAAGTTTATCCATATTTACCAAAAAGCTATGAAAAATATGTTGGTATGCCTATTTATGATATTCCTTGTCCGTGTGGAAAACATAAAAGTTACGCTGATCATTACTTGATTTCTTTTTTAAATTCCTTAAAAGAAATAGGAGTTGAGCTAAAGGTTTATAGAGCAAGTGAAATGTATAATAAAGGAGACTATAACGATTCAATTCAAATAGCATTGGAAAACACTGAGAAAATAAAAGAAATAATACAAAATATTTCAAAAAGACAAGTTCCCAAAGACTGGATTCCTTTTAATATAAGATGTGAAAAGTGTAAAAGATTAACCACTACAAAAGCTGTTTTGTATGAGCATCCTGTTATTGAATACAAATGTGAGTGCGGATTTGAAGGAGAAGTAGATATTACAAAGGGTGGAGTTGGTAAACTTCCCTGGAGAGTTGACTGGCCAGCACGATGGAAAATGTTAGGTGTTACTTTTGAACCTCTTGGTAAAGATCTTGGTACTACAGGTGGTGCAAGAGATACTGGAAAAAAAATTGTTGAAGAAATTTATGGTTATCCTGCACCTGAATATACAATATATGAATTTATAATGCTTAAAGGACTAGGAGCAATGCATAGTTCAAAAGGAACAGCTTTAAGTGCTGAGGAAATGCTTAAAATGACGCCACCAGAAGTTCTAAGATTTTTAATAATTAATAACCAACCAAATAAACACATTGTTTTTGATTCAGGACTAGGAATTCTTAATCTAGTTGATGAATATGATAAAGAAGAACGCGTCTATTTTGGAAAAGAAGAAGCATCAAAGGGAATGAAGGATCTTAAAAAAACATATGAACTTTCACAACCTTATTTTGTTCCAAAAAAAATTCCACATCAGCTACCATACAGACATTTAGTAACACTTGTTCAAATAGGGGAAAATTGGGAAGAAATAAAAAAAATACTTAATAGAACATCCCAAATTCCAAAAGATTTAGAAAAAAATGATGAGGATCGTTTAAAACAAAGAATTGAAAATGTTAAGTATTGGCTAAAAAATTTTGCACCTGATATTGTAAAATTCGAGGTTAAAAAGAAATTACCAAAAATAAATTTTTTAGAAAAAGAAAAAATATTTTTAAAAAATTTGAAAGAAAATTTGTCAAAAGTTAAGTGGGAAGCAGAAAACATTCACAATGCAATTTATGATCAAGCTGAAAAAGAAAAAATACAAATAAACCAGGCATTTAAGATTATTTATCAAGTTATACTTGGACAGGAAAAAGGTCCAAGAGCAGGTTATTTTTTATCAAATCTAGAAAAAGATTTTGTACTTTTTAGATTTGAAGAAGCAATTAAATAGAAAGACCTATTTGTCCTGTTTTCGTTTATGAAAGCATATTTAGAAGTTTACGGTTGTACTGCAAATAAAAGTGATGCTAGTTTAGTTAAAGGTATTTTAAAAGAAAATAATCATGAAATTGTTAATAACATAAAAAATGCTGATTTAATTATTATTCATACTTGTACAGTTATAAACACCACAGAACAACGAATGTTGTCACGACTTAGAGATTTTAAAAAAACAGGTAAAAAAATAATCGTTGGTGGGTGCATGGCTTCAGTCCAATCAGACCTTGTTAAATCGGTTTTACCAAAAGCAATACTCTTACCAACACAATATTCACATCATGTTTTAGATGTTTTAAATAATAAAAAAACTAAATTTGTCGATAAAAACAAAACTCAATTTTTAAAATATTATGAAGATATTTTTGCACCTATTACAATTGCTGAAGGATGCATGCTTTCATGCTCATATTGCATAACATCTCTTGCCAGAGGAAAGCTTAGGAGTTATCCGATTGATGAGATAACGGAGAATATTTGTTCAGCAATAAAACAAGGTTGCAAAGAAATCCAATTAACTGCTCAAGATACTAGTTCTTATGGTTTAGATTCTGGAAATGATTTAGGTAAACTTTTAATAAATGTATCCAAAATAAAAGGTGATTTTAAAATAAGAGTCGGGATGATGAATCCATATACCTGTGAAAAAAACATAGATTCAATAATTCAAGGTTTTAATGATTCTAAAATCTATAAGTTTTTACATTTACCGGTACAATCAGGTGATAATGATATTTTAGAAAAAATGAATAGGAAGTATAATGTAAATAATTTTATTAATATTATAAAAAAATTTAGAGAAATATACAAAGACGTTACTATTTCTACGGATATAATTGTTGGTTTTCCAACTGAAACAAACGAACAATTTCAGCACAGTATTGATTTAATAAAAAAGGTTAAACCTGATATTACCAATATAACAAGATACTCTGCTAGACCTTATACAAAAGCTAAAATAATGAAAGGAAGAGTCAGTACAGAAATCGTAAAAGAAAGATCAAAAATATTAAGCAAAGTCTGCAGTGAAATTTCAAAGAGTAATAATCTTAAATATATTGGAAAAAAATATAATGTTCTTATAACAGAAAAAGGAAAAAATAATACTTTTGTAGGCAGAACTGAAAACTATAAACCAGTTGTTTTAAAACTTAAAACCGAAATTGGAAAAATTTTACAAGTTAAAATAATAGATGCAAAATCAACTTATTTATTAGGAAGTAGTATATAGAATGATATACTAAGTCGAATAGTGTTAGTAAAATCTTACCAAGTGTTATTTTTTACTTAAATCGAGGATTATAATGATTTTTTATTTCCTTATTTCCATCTTCTATTAAAACACTTAGAATCTCTTTGTAAAAAGGGATAAATTTACCGATATATCAATATCCTAATTTTATTTTACATTTTGTTTCATATAGCATCAAAAGGTTTAAATCAAAATAACCTATTTGTTTTTATAGGGAGGAAACACATATGAAAAAAATATTACCAATCTTGGTAGTAAGTATTTTAGTTCTAAGTGGACTTGGAATAGCTGCAGTTCCGAATGAAAAAAAGATTGTAAATAAACCCCTAAATACGCAAGATTGGGGAGTTGAAATAGTGGTTGAAGGTTGGTGGTTTGGATATAGAGTATCTGTTGGGACTACGACCAATGAATCGGTTACTGGGGATTATATAGTAAATATAACAACAAATGCATCACGTATGTTAGTTGGTAAAGAATTGGGATATGATTTAATGAACTTTACATCTGATGAGCCAGGATTTCCGATTAAACCTCATCTTAAACCTCTAATAGGTTTCGGTCGTGCTACAATAAACATATCAGTAAGTGTATCTTTAACAGCTCCAGTAGTAGAAGAATTTCTATTTGAAGAAGAAGTAAAAGGAATTGTCCTTCTATTCTATGTTCTATGCAGTGATACAACATTTAATATACCATAGATTCGTAGGTAACCTCTCCACTTTTTTTTTATCATAAAACTTTCTGATGCTTCTGTTGTTTTTTTTATTTTATTAGAATTGAAAATCATTGTTATAAATTTTTAATATTATAGTTTTATAACGCATTTTGTTGCAAATAATAACATTTTCATAGATAACCTTTAAGAACATAATATCAGATATAATTTAGAAAAGAGGGAGGCAAAGCATGAAAAATGGATTATTTAGAAAAGGACTTGTTTTTAGCATAATAGTATTATTTATTGGAATGAGTCTTATATCATCAACTGTTGGTATATTTGAGGAGAAGTCCTGCTTGAAAATCGATGTTGATGAACAAGATTCTTTAAGTTACTCTAATAAAGGGATATGCTTCAAAGAGGATACCGATGAAGTAGATTATGATGTCAAAATTGTTTATACTACTTATGATAATGAAACACAATATGAGATATTAGACAATTCCTTGTACACTGGTGATTCAAATGAAAAAAAATCATATAGTGGAACAACTAGCGAAATATCTGATAATGGTTTACATTTCTATGGAGAAACTACTAGACCATTCTATGTTGTGCGGGTTTCATCTTCTAATGAGATAAATCTTACAAAATATGTTCGTTATGTGCATCAAAATAAAACTTGTAATAGGTCAACTCGTGGAAATTTCTATAATGGATGTCTTGCTACAAACAAAAAAGAGGTTACAAATCGTGGTGGATATGCCCATTATTGGGAACGCACAGATAAGATTAACTATTTTCATTGTAAATTTGGAAAAAACATCGATTATACGTATGAAAATATGCCGATGTTTAAAACATTTCAGTATTGGGTCACGGAGTCGATTATAGACAATTATTATATCACCTACCCAGCGGGTACATGGTATTTTGTATGGACTGGTTTAATCTTTGATTTAGAGGAGAACGATGTTACTACAGAAATGAAGGTTTGGATGAACTTTAGTGGTAATTGTAGTGATATGGAGGTTGAAGGATTTGAGGTCGGGGAAACTTATTATTTATGGTATGGTGAGTTTGATTCAACTCTAACGATAAGTAAACATCCAGATTATCGTAGAATGCTGAATGGTAAAGCTAATTTTCAAGTTAATAATACGTTTTTATATTATTTTTTTATTTGCCCATTGACATGGTGGCATTATCATAGTGTAGGAGGTTTTGGTTTTTGGAAGGTTTTTTGGAAGATGCCTCATGGTAGGAAGACTTTAAGGATGTTTTGTTGGGATGGACATGAGTGGGTTTTTAGAGGTTTTAAAAAGGGTTATAGATTACCTTATGATTGGAAGTTTGGTATAGGTGAAAGTGGTGATTACACGCTCAGAACAAGCTATTTAGATTGTATGTATGGGTTATCACAATCACTTTTTTTTATAGGATTTGATGTAGCATTGCCATAGGTTTCATATTTTGTATAAGATAAAAAAAGGAGTTGAAATAGTTTTAGTAAAAATTATCATTATCCCTAATATACTCTTCTATTAAATTTATGGATAAAATACTATTCTAGCATAATACTTATATAGAATAATAATATTTGCTGGTTTGTGGAAGGGATGATTCGAGTAGCTATAAATGGTTTCGGTAGAATAGGAAGAAACACCTTACGTGCTGCATTAGGACATTCAAAATATGGAAAGAAATTCGAAATTGTAGCAGTAAATGATCTTGGAAACGCCCAGATTCTTGCTCATCTACTAAAATACGATTCGATTTATGGAAAATTTAACGGTACTATCGAAGTTAAAAACGATGGTATTATGGTCAATGGCAGTTATATAAAATTCTTATCCCAAGTAAAACCATTGGATTTACCATGGAATAAATTAGATATAAACGTTGTTGTCGAATCTACTGGCATATTCCGTGGTAAAAATGAAGCATCTCAACATCTTCAGGCAGGAGCAGAAAAAGTCATTATTACAGCTCCAGCAAAAGACCCTGATTTAACAGTTGTTTTAGGTGTAAATGAACACTCATATAATCCTGAGAAACATAATATTATATCAAATGCTTCATGTACGACTAATAGTCTGGCACCGCCAGTAAAAGTATTAAATGACAATTTTGGGATTGAACAAGGATTCATGACTACTATTCACTCTTACACAGGTGATCAACGTATCCTTGATTTCCCACATAAAGATTTAAGAAGAGCAAGAGCAGCTGCTGTTTCAATCATCCCAACCACAACTGGTGCTGCAAAAGCAGTAGGACTAGTCATACCTGAGCTGAAAGGAAAAATTGATGGACTAGCTGTAAGAGTTCCAACTCCTGATGGTTCTCTTACTGATTTTACATGTACTTTGAAAAAAACTGTAAACAAAGATGAAATAAACGATATTCTTAAAAAAGCAAGTGAAGGACATCTAAAAGGTATAATGCAGTACACAGAAGAGCCTATTGTATCAACTGATGTAATTGGTAATCCTCATTCTGCAATAATAGATGGTCTTAGTACAAAAGTAATGGGTGATAATGGAAATTTTGTTAAAATACTTTCATGGTATGATAATGAATGGGGTTATTCATGCAGAGTTGTTGATTTAATAAATTATATTTATATAAATAACTCTAAACCAATTAGTGAAATAGAAATAACTAGAACAACCTGAACTTCTAAAAATTTTTAAATATGTTTAAATAAATTCTTATTATACCTTTTTTTATGGAGGTTTTAATTATGAAGGATTTTAACACACTAGATGATTTTAATGTTGAGAATAAAACAGTTTTACTAAGAGTAGATTTTAACATGCCTTTGGATAAAAAAACCCTAAATATAATTGATGACACAAGAATACGCCTTGCTCTTCCCACAATTCAAGAATTAAACAAAAAAAAAGCAAAAACTGTTATACTTGCACATCAAGGTAAACAAGGAAGTTGGGATTTTACATCAATGGAAAAACACGCAAAAATCCTTGAAAAACTTCTTGAAAAAAATGTTACTTATGTCGATGATATATTTGGAGAAAAAGCAATAAATGCGATTAAAAATTTAAAACCAGGAGAGATATTGTTTTTAGATAATGTACGAAAATTTACAGGTGAAACTGAGAAAAAAACTCCTGAAGAGCATGCAAAATCAGAGCTTATTCAGAAACTTTACCCATTAGCTGATTTATATGTAAATGATGCTTTTGCAGCAGCACATCGAGCGCAATGTTCACTGATTGGGTTTACAGCAGTACTTCCTTCTTGTGCCGGTAGACTCATGGAAAAAGAGCTTACTAATTTGGAAAAAGCATTAAAAAACCCTCAGAAACCTTCTGTTTTTCTCTTTGGAGGAGCAAAATATGCAGATGTTATAGTCACAATAGACAGAATGCTTTTAAATAATATAGCAGATAAAATATTATTAACGGGTCTTACAGCAAATGCATTTTTAAAAGCCCAAGTTTTTGATCTTGGCATGAAAAATGAGGCTTCTTTTGGTGAAGAAGGAACTCCTGAACTTTTCCAAGAAATTTCAAAAGTTTATACTAAATACAAAAATAAGCTTTATCTACCTATAGATTTTGCAATTGAGTATAATGGTAAAAGAAAAGAAATAACTCTTGACGAACTTCCTACTGAAAATAACATTTTTGACATAGGTGAAAAAACTATAGATGAGTATAAAGGAATTTTGAGTAATGCAAAAACCATTTTTGTATCAGGTCCATGTGGTGTTTTTGAAAACCCATTATTTAAAAAAGGTACACAGGAAATATTTACTTTTATTGCTAAATTAAACGCTTTTTCAATAGCTGGAGGAGGACACACGGTTGCAGCTTTGGATCAATTAAAACTAAAAGATAAAATCTCACATGTAAGTACCGGTGGAGGATCACTTGAAAAATACATGATGGGCGATAAACTTCCTGTAGTTGAGGCTCTTAAAAAAGCAAAAAATAAAAAATTTTAAAACAAATTTTTAAAGAAGCAAACTATCAAATAATAATTTTATTTACTATTTAATAAAAGAGGGCTGGTAGATCAGTGGAAGATCGCCGCCTTCGCAAGGCGGAGGCCACGGGTTCAAATCCCGTCCAGTCCATACATCTCTTTTAAATCGTTTTCCCATGTTTTTGATGAAAATGCATACGTAACAAGACTTATATGCTCTTTTAACAAAAAAAATAAAGTATAAATAAGTTTATGAATAATCTAAAAAAATTATATAAAAAAGTGATATTTTACATATAAAGAAATAAAAAAAGAAAATAGTTTTTTACTAACTGAAGCTATCATTTTTTAATTTTTTTTATTTTTTTATTATGAGAGCATTATAGTAAGCAAACCATATTTCCATACTAGTTTTTCCCTAGGGATTGCTGTAATGTCCTGGGCTACTGCTGTTATTTTAATGCGCATTATACCAAAGCCTAAATAATATTTAAGTTGTATAACTTTTGATTCACCTGGACCAATGTTGTCGATGGTATCGTTTTTCAATTTATCAAAAATATTAATACCAAGAGGACCACCACGGACATATATTTCCCATTCTATATCTGTTATATTATCTCCACCATTATTTTTAATTTCAGCTTTTATTCCAAATCCTCCTGTTATATTTTGTATATTAAGTCTCGATGGTCCAGGATCTCGTTCACTAACATTTACCGTTGTATAATTAATATTAAACTTTCGAGGTATACTAATATCTGTAACTCTTAAAGTTACATTAAAAATTCCAATCTCTTTATATCTATGTGTGGGATTTTGCTGATAATTATAAGTAGAGTTATCACCAAAGTCCCATCTAAATAAATATGGCCATTGTCCACCATTTGCTGCCCCGTTGAAAAAAATGGAATCACCCTGTTGACCTTCATATGGTCCGTTTGCAGAACAGTTTAATGGATTTGTCTCATTTGGATTACGACCATAAATAAGAATATCATCAAGCCACATTTGACATCCATTTATACCTTCTTCTGAAAAATATTGGAAACGAATTTTTACATTACTTTCATTATTATATGTTGATAATTCAATATGGTTCCCTAAATCGGCATCATTCCAATTCCAGCAATCATATTCGTTATTAGCATATTTATCCTCACACCAAACTGATTCTTCCCATGTGTTTCCTCCATCAGTTGAAATTGAAACGTTTAAATCACATTTATCATCATATGAAGCAATCCAATAATCCGTCATCCAGAAAAATGATAATCTAATTATAGTATAATTTTTAAAATCTAGACTTGGTGTTATAAGCCATTCATCCTGCGAATGTATGTTATTATAACAAACCGCACAATATGATGGACTATGACTTAGATATTCATCATATTCAACATGCCAAGTTGCAGAAGGGTTAGTTGTATTATGTATCCAACCTGTTGGAAATGTACTGGTTTGGAAACTTTCATCTAAAATTATTTCATAACCTAACGTATCTAAGGCTGACGGGTCATTATCTACAGGGGTTTCTAATGATTCATTTACCGTAGTTTGCGCTGTTGCAAAAAGATTGGAGATTAATAATAGTAAGATAATTGAGAAGATACCAGCTTCTTTCAAAATTTTATAATTTTTCATATTTTTCATACCTCCCTCTATTATAATATAATAACTTTTTACAATATCTAATAATTTATTCAGATTTAAATTTTATGATTTAAAATTTATGTAACAAAATTAAATTAAAAAATAATTAAAATAAAAATTGTTACAATAATCGTATTAATTAATTAAAAAAATTTTAATTAAAAAACTACTGGTTTTTTGTTATAAATTTAATAAAAATCGAAAAAAAAGGTAGTGAAAAGATATATTTTTGGAAAAATCTCCTTCGCAATTGATTTCTAATTAAAAATCTAGTGATATTCCACCCAATCTTGGTTTTAGATATCCTATTGTTATTACTTTCTTTTACATCAATAGTACTTTTTCGAGTGATGTATATTACAGTATTATATTTCTTTTTCTCGTTTGTATATTCTTTGATTTTCAGTTAGCATTTAAGACGACTAAGAACTCTATATATAAAATCGTTGAAGTGTTTTTTTCAATCTACGCAGAAACGATTTTTGTTTTTCGGGTTTATTTAAAATATGATGATGAATACGAATACAACCATTCAGACAGACTTTGAATTAAAATGAATGGTTTGGTATCAACCACAACTATTTGGGTTTTGAATCGCTTGAATTAAAAAATAAAAAAAAAGGAAAAAAGTTTTAGTGAGTTCAACTTAAAAATCCAAGAGAGCCAAATTTTAATAACTCTTGACGAAAATCTCTCCTGTAAGATGGTATATACTTCGTCCAGTCCATATATATTTATATTGAGAATAATAAGGGATATTCCAAGGATTTTTTTATCCTCAAGATTGTTCAAAAATTTCGATTGTATCACACACACCAAATATCTTTGCTCGTCCAATGCCTATTAAGCTAAAGGTTGGCCACCATAGGAACATAAACGTTTCAGGTTCTGTTAAACCAAGATAAATATTCACGGGACCTAGAATTATTCTTGGTTCGTTGTTTATAACAAGAGTTATTGGTGTTTTTTGTGTGAAACTAAAGTTCACCCAATTACCAGATTTATCCGCTTTAAAAAGACTTAAATGCCATAGGTTTAAATATCTGATTGAATGTGGACGGTCATAACTAGTTAAATATCGCCCACTTATATATACAGTATATTTCTCTTTACTATCTGTGGCCGTGACAAAAGCAGAAAGAGCAGTGGTAATTAATAGAGCACAAACCAAAATTCTAACTATATTCTTCATCATATTCCTCCACCTCAATAAAAATTAAATCTAATTACTAGTATTTAAATACTATGCTAAGAATTATCACATAGGCGAAATAATTATTTATTTAATTATACAGGGGGCACAGGCCACGGATTCAAAACCCGTCCAGTCCATACATCTTTTTTAGAAAAAAATGTGTCAAAAACTTCTTGTTGATTTCTTGATTTTCCTTCTATAATAGCAAGATATTTTCTAAGTTCAATATCCAAAAAAAAACTTTAGAGAAAAAAGACATTTAGATGTTGAGAAATATTTTTTAGAATGTTTGCGGAGAATAGATACTGTTGAACTTGTTAAAAATGAGATGATACATTAGATGAAACAGTTGATGTAATAGAAGAACTATAAAAAAATCCAGAAAAAAGAAAAATAGATATAATGAGAAGTTAAAATCGAAACATTTTATATTAAATTTGACACACTACATCTATACAGAACCTGAAAACGAGGGTTTTTAGTTCGGTTATATCGTGCCAAGCCGTAGGTAATATTTATATAATACAATTTGAATAGATATCTGTAAAAACTGGGGGAGGAATACAATGGAAAAGAATCCCTTAATTAGGAAAGGAATTACCTTTACTGTAATAGCTCTATTTATCGGTATAAGTGTTAATCCATCAACTGGAATCAATGTAGTAAAACAATCTACTATGGTAACCTTAGCAGGAAACACTTTATACGTCGGTGGTGATGGACCTGGGAATTACTCTAAGATTCAGGACGCTATCAATGACTCATCTGATGGGGATACTATATTTGTGTTTAATGGGACATACAATGAAAGACTACTAATCAAGAGTATATCGATAAATTTAATTGGTGAGGATAAAAGCATTACTATTATAGATGGTAATATTTCAATTAAAAAAGCAAAGAATGTACTGGTGACAGGATTTACTATTCAGGAGACACTGGTATATTGTCTCCTTTTTCTTGAGCTCACTTCTCATTGTAACATCAGTGGAAACAACCTTATTAGCCTTGACAATGGTTGTTGTATTGAACTCTATCATTCATGGAATAACATAATTCTAGGAAACACTATTACCAGACATCCTGAAAGTAGCAAAAGTGATTTTGGTATATTAATAGTTGAAAGTTTTCGTATCACCGTTTCTCAAAACACCGTCATTGGTCAAGGTTGTGGAATCAGTATAACATCAAGTTGGTATAATAATATCTCTCACAACATCTGCATGAATAATTCTATTGGAATCCATAGCTGGGGATCGCTCCCTACTTGTCAAAAGAATATTATTTCTGAAAACATTATTGCACACAACGGTGATTTTGGCATATTTATTGACCAATACGTTAACAGAAACATTATTGCTAAGAATCAAATCACTAATAATGCCGGAATTGGTTTTTATATGGATGATTGTAATAATAATTTAATCGTTGCGAATAATATTACAGATAATAACGGAAGTGGTCTTTGTGATTATAATTCTTTTTTTAACAGGTTATATTATAACAACTTTGCAGGGAATAAAAAAAACGTTTACAATGAGGGTATTAACTTATGGTTCAAGCCTGGTTTTTTTAAAGGAAAGGGGAATTACTGGGATGACTACACCGGCGCCGATAAAAATGGTGATGGCATTGGTGACACACCATATAACATCCCACCTTTCAAGTTTATAGGGAAAGATCGATTTCCATTCATGGAACCAATTGATATAGAAAATATTGAAGAAAGTAAATATTTATCCAAAGACTCACTTCTAATGGGGATACCCTATGATGAAATTGTGGATGAAAAAAACATTGTAACAGAAATATCTATTCATTTAAGAAGGTTGGTTGCCGAAGATGAGGGATTATCGAAATACGTTGTTTACGTGTCAGGTAATAGTTGTTGGGGTATATGGGAATCCCCTAGAATGTTTCACCTCGGTCCGTTCTGCTGGTGTTTCTATGCAGCATTTATCAGTTATAATTTTGAGGGTGATGTTTGGCTTGTTGTTAATGGTCAAAAACAGACTTATGAGAATCCTACAGGCATAGCGCTGATAGGTTTTAAAGGATGGGCGCCTAATAGCCATTTAGCCTTCCTCAAGCAATGGATTCCTTTTGCACGAGTAAGGATTTTTGGTATCTGTGATGAAGTAATTGTATATGAGTAGTCGTGATAAGATCAAAGTTTTAGGAATTACCTACTTCGGCAATAGTTGTTACACCTGCAAAAACAATGTCTTTAATTTTTACATTTACATTTTTTATTTTATTTGCTGGTAAATAAACATCAACTCTGGAGCCGAATCTTATAATACCAATTCTATCTCCTTTTTTTAGTTTATCACCTTTTTTAATATAAGGATATATACGCCGAGCAACAAGACCTGCTATTTGAACTATTGTTACTTTCCCAATGGATGAATCAATATCAATTGTAACTCTTTCGTTTTGTTCAGATTCTTTTTTATAAGCTCTTAGGTGTTTTCCTGGAAAATGTTTCATTTCAGTAATTATTCCATCTATAGGTATTCTATTAACATGAACATCAAAAATATTCATAAAAATAGCAATAAACACTTGGTCTTTTTCTTTTTTTACATCTATAATTCTTCCATCTGCAGGAGAAACAATACCTTTTCCGATTATTCTTTCTGGGTCCCTAAAAAAAATAAGAAAAATAATTGTGATACACAGAAGGGGAATCAAAACAATAAAAATCCATGAACTGTTATAGAAAATAATTAGAAATAAAAAGAAAAGAATTAAAGGACTTAAAACCCATGCTAAACATCCTTTTGCAATCATTACTGTTCATCTCATAAAGCTTTTTACCATTTCCAATGTTATTATCTTTTTAGTATTTCATCTTTTATCTAAATAAAAATTTGAACAAGACAACCTAACATAAACTATTAAAAATAAGTTTTAATACAAATCTAGACACAATATGAATCCATTTATCAACCCAATAACAGGAATTCCATTTTTAAAACATTTTTTTTTTGACCCAGGTAGATTAAATCGTTTAAGCATAGAACAAATAGAAAAATATAGAGATAAAGCTTTTAGAAAAATTGTAAAATATGCATATTCTGTACCTGTTTATCATAAAAAATATAAAAAAGCCAGAATTTATCCAGATGATATAAAGGGAATAAAAGATATTACTAAATTACCCTTTATTACTAAAAATGATCTTGTTGAAAATTTCCCAGATGGAATATTACCACCAAATTATGATAAAAATAAAGTATATACTGTTAGCACAAGTGGTTCAACTGGAAAACCAGTTACTGTTTATCTTGATTTTTCTGTATTTAGTGAAGGAGTTGGAGCTTCTCTTAGAAATTTTCATTCGTATAATCTAAATTGGAGAAGGTCTAGATACGCAAATATTGGAAATTTTACTCCTGGTAAAGCAGATGATGTTGCAAATCAAGCTTTTTTTTCTAAAGCAAGATTTGCTTATTCTTCAAATAATTACGTTACATTAAATGCATTTGAACCAATTAAAGAAATTATGAGAAAATTAGATGAGTTCAGACCCGATGTTATTCTATCATATCCAGTTACATATCAAAATCTAGCTTATTTGAAAAAAAAAGGATTAGGCAAAAACGTTAATCCGAAGGCACTAATAGTAAGTGGTTATCTTCTTGATGAATACACTAGAAGTTATGTTGAAGAAGCATTTGGTTGCAATATGTACAGTTCTTATGGTGCAGCAGAAACATCATCTGAAGCAGCTGTTGCATTTGAATGCACAGAAAAAACTTGGCATATTAATCATGATTATTATCATGTTGAAACAATAAATGAAAATATGGAAATTGTAGAAACAGAAAAAGTTGGTCATATAGTTGTAACCAGATTATTTGGAAAAGCAACTCCTTTGATTAGATATACAGGTTTAGATGATTGGGTTACTTTAACAGATTATAAAAAGTGTAATTGTGGATTATATACTCCTACGTTCAAAGCAGGAGTTGAAGGCAGAAGAAACACAAGTATTATTTTACCCGATGGAAAAATATTTCCAGCTGCTTCTTTTGCTATTCTTTCGCCAGTACTAAACAAGATGAAAACACGTAAAGTTAAACAGTTTCAAATAATTCAAAAAAAGTTAGATGAAATAGATATCTTAATTGTTATAGATGAAGATTTAAAAAACTCATATCCTCCAACAGATGTACTTTTTGACAAAATAAAATATATATATAGTGAGAAAGTAGGAAATGACGTAAAGATAAATGTTATTGAAGTAAAAGAAATTTCTTCTGAAAAAAACAAACCAGCACCACTTGTGATATCAAATTTAACTAATGAAGAGCGGGAAAGAATTATTGATAAATCCAAATGAGCTATTTTCTATCAAATAAACTTCCTTCTTTTTGTTTTAGCAGTAATATTAAACCGGCTTTAAAAACTCTAAAATGTTTATATATAAAAACCGATCTTATAAACTGAGATAATAAATATTTTGGTGACATATAATAACTTAAAAATGCTCTAGATAATCTTTCTCTTAATTCTTCTGGAGTAAAATTGCATAAGCCTCTTCTTGAATCACAAGGAACAAACATTTCATTTTCTTTAATTTTTCCTTGTTTATATACTTCCTCCCAAAGATCGCTACCTTTTAAAAAACTAAAACCATAAAAAAATGCGAAATCTAAATTTAATTTTTTTGCAAATAAGACAGAATCGTTAATATGTTTATCTGTTTCTATTGGCGAACCTAAAATAAAGTTACCCACGGTAAAAAAACCTATTTTTTTACTAAGTTTTACAGCTTTTTCAACTTGTTTAAGTGTAATTTTTTTATTGTAATAATCAAGTATATTTTGATTACCTGATTCAATACCAAATTCTAAGGATTTTACACCAGCCCTTTTCATTTTTTTAAATAATTCTTCATCAGCATCTGTTATTCTCACACCTGATACCCAAATATCCAAATCTAAATTTTTTTCAATTAATAAATCCATTATTTTATTAGTTTTTTTCTTATCCATAAGAAAATTATCATCTACAACAAATACTGATTGATAATCCTTTGAAATTTTCTCCATTTCTTCTACAACATTTTCAGCTGATCTAAAACGACATTTTTTAAAAATAGATTTACTTACACAGAATTTACAATTAAATGGGCAACCTCTAGTTGTCATAATTGTAGTAATTTTTCCTTTTGCAAAATATGTAATACCTGTTATTGTTTCTTTGCCATATGAGTAATGTTTTACTAAATTTCTATTAGGAAAATCTAGTGAATCTAAATCTTCGATTTCTGTTGGAGGCAACCCTGATTTTATTTTTCCATTTTCTCTATAGAAAATCCCATGTATATTTGAAAAATCTTTATTTCCATTTAGTGCTTCTATTATATCAACTATTACTTTTTCTCCATCACCTACAACAGATATATCAGCATTCATTTCATTCAATACTTCTTTCTCTTGAATTGTACAATGTGGGCCACCAACTATTATAATCTTTTTTGGATAAAAATTTTTTATTAAATCTATAATTTTTTTTGCAGATGACGCCACCTGACTAGTAATTGTTATTCCAATTACATCTACTTTTGAAACTTCTCGTTTTAATTTTTCATTAGTATATTTTTCAGCGATAAAATCAATTACTTTTATTTTATGTCCTTGTTTTTCTAAAGGACTTGCTAGATAAAGTAAACCCAATGGAGGCATATAGGCTTCAAATGAATATTCTTTTTTTATAACATCATAATCCATTGGAGGACTGATAAATAATAAATTCATAACTCAATTTTATTATCAAATTAACTATTATATTAAATTTATTCAAAAAAACCAAATCAGTACTATGATAATTTGTTAAATCTATAAAAAATGTTAAATATACACGGTATATCTTTTATTTAGTTGATTATGAAAATTTTATTGGTCTTTCCAGCTCTTGAACATGGTATGGTTAGTGTAAGAGATAAACATTCTTGGCGTAGTGTAATTGCTGGAAATCCAATAATTACTCTCCCTTATCTTGCCGCTATAACACCTGATAAATATTCAGTAAAACTTGTAAATGAAAATTATGAAGATATTGATTTTAATGAAGATGCTGATATCGTGGGAATAACTTGTTATACAATGACCGCCCCAAGAGTTTATGAGATTGCTGATGAATTTAGAAATAGAGGTAAAACAGTTATTTTAGGTGGTTACCATCCAACTGCAATGCCTGAAGAAGCAAAGCGACATGCTGATAGTGTTATAAAAGGTATGGCAGAGTTAACCTGGCCAAGAGCTCTTGAGGATTTTGAAAAAGGTAGGTTAAAACCTTTTTATGAAAGAGACCATAGTTTTGATATATCCAATTTGCCCTCTTTAAGAAGAGATCTTATAATACATAATCCTTTTTTAGGAGCAATTCAAACTACCAGAGGTTGTTCAAATCAATGCGAGTTTTGTGCAATAAGTAGTTTTTGTGGAAATATGATTAAACAACGACCAATAAAAGATGTTGTTGAAGAAATAAAGTCCATGCCAAATAAGATGTTTATATTTCATGATCCTCACTTAACTTTACATAGGAAATATGCAATGGAACTTTTTAAAGAAATGATTAAACAAAAAGTTAACAAAGGATGGGTAGCTAATGGAACCGCAAATATTCTAGGATCTGTTGATGAAGAGTTCCTAAATCTAGCTCGTAAATCAGGTTGTGCTGAATGGTTTGTTGGATTTGAATCTGTAAGTCAAGAGGCGCTTAATAACATAAAAAAGACACATAATATAGTTAGTGATTTTAAAAAAATGATTAAAAGAGTACATAATCATGGAATGACTATACAAGGTGGTATAATTTTTGGTTTTGATGAAGACACTAATAATATTTTTAACACCACTATTGAAACAATTAATGAATGGGAAATAGATGTACTTGAGGTTAATATCCTAACTCCTTATCCAGGTACACCCTTGTTTGAAAGATTAGATAGAGAAGGTAGAATTTTGACCAAGGATTGGAGTAAATATAACCAGGTTGAAGTTGTTTTTCAACCAAAAAAAATGACACCAGATGAATTATATGAAGGGTCAAAGAAAGTTGCAAAAGAATTCTATTCACCTTATAAAACATTAATAAGAAGCGCTAAAATATTAATGATACTTAAACGATTTTCAGCAATAATACCTATTGCAACTACTCAAGGATTTATAAGATACTATAAAAGAGATTTCAATATATAGATTTTAGATTTAATGATTAAGAAAAATTTAGCAAAAAATCCTTGGACTGCACAAGACGAAGGAGATCATTATCCTTCAAGAAAGGAATGGTGGGCAGTAGAGACTTCATTTGAAACATTAGATGACAAAAAAAAATGGAGTTTTAAAGGATCAATGGCTTATGAACTTGACACACCTTCATGTTTTATTATTAATCTTCTTTTTGATGTAAATTCAAATAGATGTATTATACATAGAACAATAAATGATGATATCAATAAATTTATTCATAAAAAAAATATTGTTGATTTAAAATATGAAGATTTTACTATAAAAGGAATATATCCAAATTACAATTTATATTTAGATAAAAAAGATTCTGATATTATAGTTGATATGGATATAAAAGCTAAGATATTACCACACTGGAGTGCACAAGATTCAACCTATGGGTATCTACCTTTTGGTTTAGACCATTATAGATATGGATGGTTACTAAATTCTGATATAACCGGTTTCATTCAATTGGATAATAAAATCCATAAAATTAAGGGCAAAGGATACATTGAACATGCATGGGGAAATTTTTCTTATTCAAATCCTTTTAAAAGATTTTCAGGAATAAAAAAAACAATATCAACTTATTATAATCTATTTAATTGGTGGATTAAAAATAATAAACTAAAAATTCCTGATAGAATTGCTTTTACAACTGATAATAATAGTTTTGGATATGATTGGTTCTGGGGCGTTTTAAAAAATGATTGGAGTATTTTTTATGGAAATTCATTATTTTGGATAAGTGAAGGACCAGCAATTGGAATACTTACACTTTTTACTAAAGGAAATAATTACTTGGATTTCAGTAATGTCAGGTTTCGTTATAACAAAATTCTTTATATTAAAGAATACGATTTATACTATCCTATTGATATAAGTGTTACTGCTGAATTAGAAGACAAAAAAGTTGAGTTAAGAGCATGGTCAGTTTGTGATCCTTATGAATACATAGATCAGTTTAAAGGAGATAGATTTTATAGAGCTTTTATTATGCCGGAAATGCCTGGACAAATAAAAGGTGTATATAAAGATGCTAATCAAAAGGTGGCATTGGAAGGAGATTGCAAAATAGAGTCGCAGCGTCAACCATCAAAACTAGGTCATAATTCATTGATAATTGATTTTATTAAACCACCAAAAGGTGTTGGAATATCTTTTGATTTGGATTCACATTACTTGAATAAAAGAATTTATACTAAATTACAACTAGCGCCACATTTAAAGATAAAAGGTTCTTTTTAAGATGATTGGAAATACTTTTATATTAAATAATTACATAATAAAAAATAATGAAAAGAAGAAAAGGAAAGGACATGTTAGATCTTGAGACTAGAAGAATGATATATAATTTTATTTTAAAAAATCCTGGTTTACACGAAAGAGAATTATGTAGACAATTAAAAATACCTAAAACAACAATGAATTATCATCTAAATTATCTTCAAAAACAAGACCTGATTGTTTCAACAAATGAAAAAAGATATTTGCGATTCTATATAAAACAAAGAGTTGGATTCAATGATAAACAAATCCTTAGTATTATTAGACAAGAAGTTCCACGTAGAATAATCTTATTTTTATTTGCTTATCCAGAACGATCAAGAATAGAAATAAGTAGAGATTTAGAAAAATCAGATACAACTATTTCTTTTCATCTAAAAAAAATGCTTAAGAAAGATATTATAATATGTTATCGTTTAGGACACAAACTGGTTTATAAATTAAAAAATCAGGTGGAAATATATAAATTTCTAATAACTTATGAAGAAAGTTTAGCTGAGGATATTCTTATTTGTAATTTATTAGATTGGTTTAAATTTTCATCTCCAAGTGGTAAACCTAGAAGAGATCCTAGAAGAAAGAAGTCGGATATTGAAGATGTTGAAGATAAAATTTTAGATATATTTCCACATCCATATTATCCATAATTTTTGTTTAACTAACTATTTTTGGTCTATAAATTATATATATATTTAGTAAACATAATTTTTGTTAATAATGAAAAGATGTAAGAAATGTTTACTACCAGAAGTTTATCCAAATATTTTTTATAACGAAAAAAAGATTTGTAATTATTGTTTAGGAACACAACATTTTGGTGTAGAAAATGATGAGAAAATACAGTTAATGTTAAGTTACAAAATAAAGCTTAAAGAAGAATTTGAAAATTTAATAGAAAAATGTAAAGGAAAATCTGAATATGATTGCTTATTATTATTTAGTGGTGGAAAAGATAGCACTTATTTGCTTTATCTTTTAAAGCAAAATTATAATTTAAAAATTTTAGCATACACTGTAGATACAGGATTTATGAATCCAATTGCAAAAAAGAATATAGAAAAAGTAGTAAAATCAATGAATGTTGATCATATTTTCTATAAACCAGGAAATGAATTTTTTAATAGATTATATAGATATTATTTAACTCAACCAAACTTCGAAACATTTTGTGACAAGATATGTGGAATCTGCAGTGAAGTTATTCACGGTTTTGCTTTAATTGAAGCATCAAAAAGAAAAATACCCTTTGTTATTCTTGGAAATTCTCCTGACCAAACAGATCATTGTTTCTATGAAATATCCAAAGAAAAAATTATTAAAAGTTGGATTCCAAAAGAGTTTGATTTGAATAAATCACATGGAATAGATAAAAATTATTTTTGGAACCCAAAAAATGGAGATTACATTCCCAGATTTTTTATTCCTTTCCATGTAATAGATTATCCTGGTGAAAAAGCAATTATAGAAATAATATCAAAATTAGGATTATTAAAAAAAGAAGATCTTAATCCATTAAAAAATAATTGTTCTTTAGTTTGGCTTTTGCAATATATGGACCTAAACAGAAATGGATATACTCCCTATATAAAAAATATAAGTAGAAAAATTCAAAGTGGAAAGTTAAAAATTAATAAATTAAAAAAACTTTATTATATATTAGGAATGGAATTGCTGAAATTAGGCATTGTGAAAACAAAAGATAAAAAAAATGTTTTAAAACACCTTGATCTTGAGATAAAAAATAACATAAATGGAAAAATTTTAATAAAATCCAAATTAAGTTTTAACGATTCATTATTGTTTAGAAAAAAACCTCATTATTAATCATAAAGCTTTCTATTATCTATTAATCTTTTAAATTTAATTGAATCCCTATCAAAAGTATTTGGTTCAACAAGTTGAATTACAGGTTTTACTACAGTTTTTGAATATTCTATACCATTTCTTATCTCAGGTATTTTCATTATAACTTCCATAATTTTTTTCTTAATATTATCGTTTTTCACTTCACTTTCAGCAATAATTGTTATTAGATCTTGCCCATTTTTTTTATCAAAAATAACTTGGTATTCAATAACTTCTGGAATACTAAATAGGGTTTCATCAAACATTTTTGTAAAAAGGTTATCACCCGCACCAATAGGAATCAAATCATCTGTTCTTCCTTTTATTTCAATTTTTTTAAGGGGTAATCCACATTCACATATATCTGGGATTATTCTACCTAAATCACATGAATTATAACGAATAAGAGGCATTCCTTCTCTATCATATGTTGTAAATATTAATTCCCCAATTTCACCATCCTCAAGTTGTTCCCCAGTTTTTGGATCAATAACCTCTGTAAAAAAGTTGGTTTCACTAAGATGCATTCCATGTTTCATTTTACATTCACCTGCCATTAGTAAGCCAATCTCAGTGATACCATAACCTATAAAAACATCAGCATTCCAAGCATCCTCAATACTTTTTCTCATAGAGTTTGGTGTAGGTTCGGCTCCTACAAGGAATTTCCTTACTCCTAATTCCTTTAAATCACATATTTTTTTCATTTCATTAGTTAGATAATTTATACGTGATGTTACATCTGCAAAAATGTTTGGCTTATACTCTCTTATAATTGCAAGTTCATATTCAACAGGTAATCTACCGGTTGCAATGGTTAAGGCACCAATTATACTTCCATAAGCCTGGTCTAAAGAATAACGATTTCCCCATATTTCTGTGCCGTATCCTTCCTCAAATGTAATACGAATAATGTCTTTTCTACTAATTTCATACATTAATTTTGCTCCAATAGCTGCAGAAAATAATATCCTATCAATATCTTTCTTTGTAAAATATGCTTTTTTTGGTTTACCTGTTGAACCAGATGTAGTAAAAACTTTTATGAACATTTCTTCTGGTACTGTAAAAAAAAGTTTGGGATTATTTGCTAAATCCTTTGGTGGAGTGCAAGGAATTTTTGTCATATCTGAAAAAGATTTTATATCACTTGGTTTTATGTTATTATCCTTAAAAAGTTTATGATAATAATGGGAATTATTGTAAGCATGTTTTATACATTTTTTGATTTTACGTAATTCTATTCTGTCAAGAATTTTCCTTGAAATATTTCCAAAGATCTTTTGATAATTACTTCTGTTCTTGAATGGTTCTACTTCAAGTGTTGATTTAACAAATGGTGAAAGACGTTCAATTATAGTGATATTCCCCCGTAAATATGTTTTTTTTAAGCTATTAGATTGTTATTTAAATATTTTACACTTTTATTTTACATATCTGGAAGAAATAAAAATCATTTTTTATATAAAAGTACAGAAATGAGTAAGCCATTCTTTTTTTGAGGAATTATTTTATCAACCGTAAACATATCTTTTAAAAACAGGTCTTTTTCAACAAGATTACCATCAATAGACGAGCTTGTCCTAAAAATTAATCTAGCATCATTTCGCATATTTTGTGAAATATATTTAAGAACTTCTTTATATTTTTCTGTACCTTGGGATATTATAATTAAATTAAATTTTTCTAAGGGAAAATTTAAGGCATTAGCATGAATTATATGGATTTTTTCAATGAGTTTTAGTTTCAATATTAATTTTTGTGCTTTTTTAATTGATTGTAAATTTTTATCAATTGAAGTAACATCTGCATCAGTTTTTTTTACAATATGAATAGAAGCTGCTGGTATTGGTCCACAACCAATATGTAAAATTTTATCCTTATTTGAAATCTTAGCGATTGTTATCTCATTTTCCATTATAGGCTTATAATATTCTAAATATACAGGAATAATTTTATCTAATTTTACAACAATATTTTCAACTAATATAAAAATTAAATCATTGATTTTTTTTAATTTATGTGCATCAAGTTTGATACTTATTTTTTCCAAAAAAAGTTGAACGGGCTTTAATATAATTTTAGTATCCTCCTTTTAAAACTTATTAATTTGATTTGTTATTATAACCTTGTATTAATACTTTAATATATCTTTAAAAAATTGTTGAAATATTAGAATTTCAAAATTAATCTATAAAAAGTTTTGTAAATAATTATTAATGCTTTTTAATACCAGTTACTATTATAAGCGATGAATAATTTAATGAGTTTAGATGGTTTAACCATAAAATGCTTTAAATGAAATTTTCACATTTTTAATTGTTAAATATTTAAAATTTCCTTTAATTTTGATGGTTCATAACTTTTTGTATTATTTGTTTCTTCTGCCTCTTTTACCAACTCTACAAGTTTTTTATTAATAGGTGATTCTAAATTATGTTTCTTTGCAAGATTTACTATTTCTCCATTAATATAATCAATCTCGGTTGGTCTTCCTCTAGATAAACTCTGCCACATAGATCCTCTAGCATTAGCATTCAATTTTAAAATTCGACTTCCTAATTTAAGTAAAACAGAATTTAGAATTGTAAGTCTCCTGATAGTAATCTTTGGATCAATATCTGGTAAGGTTTTATACGGTGTCTTTGACTTTTGTAAAATATTTAAGCCCTCTTTCATTGTAGCAATTATTATTGCTCTACTATCTTTATTAATTATAGATTCCTTTATGGTTTGACCTGTTAATGCAGTTACTGCATTTTGAAGATTAACAATAAGTTTACTCCAAAGATAACCCTCAATATTTGTTTCTAATTTAGATTCGATTCCAGATTTAGCAAGCAAACTTATAAATCTTTGAAGTGTTTCTTTGTATAAACTATCGGTTTCTAAAATTAAACCCCCTTTTAATGTTAGTGTCACTTCACCTGGTTTAATATATAAAGCATTGAAAAGAACAATACCAGAAAAGGCTGTATTTCCTGTAATACCTTTTATTATATTTGAGTTTTTAACACCATTTTGAAGAGAAATAACTAAAGCAGATTTTTTAATATATTTCTTTAATTCATTAGCCACATTTTCTGTATCCTGAGATTTTACACAAATAATTATGGCATCAGAGTCACTAATTAATGAAAAATCTGTAGATGCTTGGACATTTTTTACAAGAATTGAATTGTTTATACCATTTATTTTAAGGCCTTTATTACTGATTTTCTCAACCTGATTTTTTTTACCAATTAATATCACTTTTTCCCCAGATTTTGTAAGAAGACCGCCAATAATTCCTCCAATTGCTCCAAGACCAATAACCGCGTATTTCATTTTTTCTCCATAAACTCGTATCTTTTTCTAAGAAGATACTGAGAAATGCTTGTTACTATAATAGCTAATATAAAAATAATTGCTGCTATGTATATATCAATTACTCCAAAGATAAAAGCTGATGCTAAAGTTATGCGTTCTATAACAAAGAATTCATGAAATTTTAAACCTTTTTCTCTAGAATACTTATTCATTGATTTATATAAATAAAAATAAAGAGAGATCAATATTAATAAATCAATTATCATTATAAAATAGAATTCTATTTTTAAATAATTGTAAAAGTATGGTAAAAATAATGCAAGTGAAAACCAAATTATTGTTAGAAAAAGTGATATAATTATAGAGTTTTTGATACCATATTTTACAGGTATTGTTTCGTAACCCCCTTTTTTATCACCTTCTATATCTCTTATAGCACCAACTAAATTACTATTAGTATCATGGAATAAAAAAACAACAGAAGTTAACCAGATATATATTGGTATTGATTCTATTGCTTGATTTATTGAAAAAACGCCAAAAAAATATGCTGCAACTGTTACTATTCCCCTGTTTAAATTTCCAGTTATTCCTCTTGATTTAGATAATTTAGTATATACAAATACCAAACCTGCTACAAAAAAAACAAGAATTACATTGTTTGCGCTAAGTAGAAATGATAAAATAAAACCGGTTATAGCAAATAATGCCCCAAAAAATAAAGCTTCTCTTGGTTTTATTCTACCTGATGGTATAGGTCTATGAGGTTTTTGTATAGCATCAAGTTTTCTATCCAAAAAATCAGATAAATAAAGTCCAGCTATCCATCCCATCATCGGAATAAATAAAGAAAGTAATGCAATCATTAAAGAAGGAAAACCATTAAAAGCAATACATGAACCTGCTAAACTAACCAAGCCACACCAAACAACTGTATACAACCTCCAAGTTTCCAAATGAGCAAAGAATTTATCTTTTAAGTTTAACCTTTGGCTTGAGTTCAATTGAGGCTGACCTCCATTGTAGTCTAGTAATTGAAATTATCTGATTTAAACCTTTTACATGTTTTAAAATGCATTAATTTAAAAACACTTTATTGATATACAGTAAAGAATATAACAAATAAATTGCTTTAAATTGGTGTGGTGAGAAGATGAAAAAAATAATGGTGGTGGACAATGAGCCAGATATTGTTGATCTAACTAGGACTGTATTAGAATTAGGAGGTTATCAAGTTGTTACTGCTCATAGTGGTGAAGAATGTTTAAGATTGCTTGAAAAAGAAAAAGTCGATTTGGTTCTTCTTGATATAATGATGCCGGGAATGAGTGGTTGGGACGTTTTTAACAGGATTAATAAAAAATCAACAAAAATAAAAGTTGCTTTTATGAGTGTTCTAGAAATATCTGATAAGAGAAAACAAGTTCTTATAGAAGAAGGACTTGCAGATTACATTATGAAACCATTTGATAAAGAAACATTGTTAAATAGAGTTGATAAAATTTTAGAAGAAACTGAATAATATGAACAAAAAAATAATGGTTGTTGACGATGAACCAGATATACTATCAACTGTTGGACAGATGCTTGAACTAAATGGATATGAAGTTATTAAAGCATCTGACGGTAAAGATTGCCTTAATAAGCTATATAAGTTATCTATTAACCCTGATCTTATAGTATTAGACATAATGATGCCTGATGTTAGCGGATGGGATTTAGCAGCAAAACTTAAGGAAAATACTAAATTCAAAGACATTCCTATTGTATTTTTAACTGCAAAAGGTGATCCAATGAGTGTTAGTATGGGCGGGTTAACTGCAATGGACTATATTGTTAAACCTTTTGATGTTAAAGATCTTATAGTACGTATAAAGAAAATCCTTAAAGAAACCTAAAAAATATTTTATTTTTGATAAGAATTGTATAATAAACTCTTTATATTAAATAAACATAAATATAATATTATAAAATGTAGTTGTGGGGATTAAAATTGATTTGCAAAAAATGCAAAACAAGATTTGGTGTCGAAGGTGTCAACTACTGGAGCATAAACCTTAGTTTGTGTCCAAAATGTAAAAAAGAATAAATTTTTATTTTTAAATCCCATCAAAAGATTCAAGGGCATTATATGCTTCATAGTTATACCAGCTGTATCTAAGTAGTTTTAATATCTCAAAATACACTTTCGTTACATATTTTAAACATTTTACATAATTCTGTAAAATAAATCTTCCTTGCTTTAATATCCAAATTTTTTTAAAAAAAGAAAATTTTTTACTCTCTAAATTTTCCTCAATAATATCAGCTGTTTTTTTTGATTGTAAAACAATCTTTTCGGATTCATTTATTCGACTATTTAGTTCATCTTTTAATATTTTTACAGAATCTATTAATGATATATTATAATCATATAACATAGGTAAAACTCGTTTCAATATATCAATTGATAGCTTTGTTTTATTGATATAATCCATATATATTTCACTACACCAAATCGTATAATTTAGTAGCTTAATGTTTTTAGCAAAAGTATTACTTTTATTTTCTAAAGATAAAAATAATTCTTTCAAATCAACTGATGTATTTTTAAAAGAATAAATACTGTTAAAAAGTTGATCAAGTCTATTATATAAGTCCTCAAATTCACTAGTTACAGAATCATTTATTGATAAATTGCTTGTATTATCTATTATAGTATTGACAAAAGATGAATTACACCCTATGTAATCAAATTCTTTTTCATCTTGTGAGGTTACAAAAAAAATTGAGTTATGTATTATACGTCTACCATAAAACTTATCTCCATCCCATATATCTTCCTTAAATAACGGTGTAATATTATTAACATAATCTGGATGACTACTATATAAAATTATTTTTCCCTTTCCAAATGTTGAATTAACCCAACTTGTTCTGCCAATAAGTATTTTGTTTAATTTATTATTAACTGTATGATTATTATTAAAGGGTTTTATTTCATAAAAAACAGTTAAGGGATGGGTATTTTTTCCAAGCCAAGAAAAAATGGGGCCTTCAAAAAAATCTGAAACTGTTTCATTCACCCCATAAAAAACAGGGTGATCAACATTAACTACTTTGTGTACAGTTATATATAGATTAAAAAAAGCATCTACGTTTACTTTCATAATTGAATCACTTAATGAAAGAGAAAAAGCAGGAGAGACTTTATCAAGATCAGGATAATAAGCATATTTTAAAGAAGAAAAAACTCTTGGTAAAAAAAAACCTGAGGAACCAGCATATGCACCGTAACATGTTCCTATGAAACCTCCACCATTACTTACAAATCTTCGTATGGTATTAATATTTTTAATATCCATAAACGTCATGAATTCTTCATAAAGATTTGCAGAACTTGGTAGATAAGGCCATATGATTAAATTAAAATCCTCATTATTTAAAACTTTTTCAGTTTCACCTTCAATTAAAAACTCGTAATTTAAAAATCCACCAGCTTCTGCCATTTGTAGATAACTAGGCCATCCATATCTTATAGATTTTTCAAAATGTTGAGCTATCTTTGGTTCAACAAGTTTGCTACAATTAACGTTAATTTCTTCTTCTAATAAATAAACCTCATTTTCAATTAAGTTTTGATTTTCTAGTTCATGGGTTTGATTATAATCCAAAGTTATTGAAATTATTATTGCATCTTTGAAATTTTCTCCAGAAAATGGTATAATAAATGTTCCCTTTTTAAAAAATAATTCTGCTGTCACATTTGAATCAAATCTTTTTGAAAGTGCTATAAAATTTTCATTTGACCAAAAAACTATTATATTTAATCTTAAAAGATCATTAATCATAACTCTAACTCTGCTGTTTTCAAATGTTTCTATTGTTGTATCCTCTCCGCTTGGAAGTGGTACTATTACCCCATAATATATTGTATTATTTTCTATGTTATTTTTTGCCGTAAAACTTCCAAAAGATGATACAATTAAAATAAAGGAAATTATTATGATTTTTGTATAATGGCGGATTATAATAAAAAAAACCCCTATACATTATGTTTGTTCTTACTGAAAAATTTTTCCTTACCTTGAGTTACTGCTACATGTAAAAACAGGATTGTTATTCCAACTACTAACAGGATGTTCTTATTCATATTCTAACTCCATTTAATATTACCTAATGCAATACCCACTACTGGTGGAGAGAATTCAGGAAATGAATATCCAGTAGAAAAACCAATGAAATGATAAACATAAACAAAACCATCTGTTACCGCTATTGACTCATTGTAATATTCTATACCACTCTCAGAACGTCTGAAACCAGATAAGTTTATAAAACCAATCTGATAATTATTCCAAGTTAAATTTACTTCACCGCAGAATAAACCTCTACAATCTATCCAATTTATTACTGCATAACCTTTGATAAATGTAATTATTTCCTCATATTCATCTATTATTCTAATTTCATTACTAACTTTGATATTATAATATTCTTCTGTTTCTTCATCAATTGCTGAAATATTAGATTGAGTAGTAATACCAACAAAAAAAACTATTACAATAAAAACTAAGCCTTTTTTAATAGATTTGTTCACAATTACACCACATACTTATTATCAATATTAACTTGCAAACCAAATCCAAGGCGGAAAATAGAATTATCAGGTTTTCTTATACTAATGCCTGTGAAACCAGTAATTCCATTGTAAAAATCCCAGAAAATTGCCAATATTTTTGATAATCCTCCATAGAAATCACCATTATAACTTTTTATATCACTTAAACCAATAGTAAAAATCCAACCATTTGAAGGATAATATTCATCGTAACCCCAAGGATCTAAGGAATGTTTACAATACCCAAATGTAATAAGACTTCCAATTGATACAGGTTGCCTACTAGTTACAGATAGATATGAACATATTGTAAGAGATAGAAAAGGAATATACAGTAAATAATAAGGAATCATAAATAACTTAGTTAATAATTTGAATCTTGAAAGATTAAAATTATGTTCAAGATTATCAAAAAATGAAGCATAAATAGCAAACGGAATAAATGCTAAAATAGACAATAAAACTATCGGCCCAAGAGAAAATGTATTTGTTGTATTAGATGAAATAAAACAGAATCTATTTTCAAAACCATCATTCATTTCTTTTTTAAAATTGATTTTATTAATATCTCTATTTTTACCAGTAATTAAATCTTTTATTTCACCGATGCTGATATTTTCTGGAAAAACACCTAGACTATTAAAGGAGTCAACAGCATCATAAAAAATCTTGTATGTATCCTCAGTTGATCTAGAGTTATCAAGTTTAAATCGTATGTCCTCAATTAAAATATCTAAATCATTTGCTTTCTCTTTAGTTAAAAAAACAGTATGCTCAATTACTTCATCTTCTCTTATAATCTCAATAATATACTTAATTTTATCAACATTAACATATTCATAATCAATCGATTTATCATTGTTTTTTAAATTAACAGCAAAAACAGGTTGGATACTAACACTAATAAACAAAACAACAATACAAAAAGTAAGGGTTTTTATTAACCAGTCTTTCTTCATATTACCTCCCTCTCTTATATATATCATTTAATTAGAAGTATATAAACTCTTTTAACTACTGAATTTAACATTGATATCAAAAACGCCTAACTAGAGTATATACTGTCTGCAAATATGATTCCTATTGTTCGTGACCATAAATAAAACATTTTTTATATTTTATCATTAGCAGAAAAAACATATAATAAACTATATCAGCTATATTATATAGAAGAGCAAACGGTAGCTAAGTGTGATTAATTTATATCTTTGAATTTTTCTGAAGCAGGTTCTCCTCCAACGCCCCAATGTGATTTAGGAATTTCATGAACAATAATTTCCACAGCATGAGCAGGGATACCTAAATCAACAAAGACCTTAGTGATTCCTTTAATTAAATTCTTAGTTTTCTCCTCTCCGAAATCCTTCCAAACATTTACATGAACTACTGGCATATTCTTCACCTCTTAGTATATTTATTATGTTATTTAAGAAAGTTACCCACAATATGATAAATTAAAAATACTCAAGGTAAAACATTGCAATAAGCCATCATATAATAGATACCATTAAATTTTTATTTAAATTTTATATAAAATTATACAGAAAGGAGATTTTAATACATGTTTACTAGAAATAAATTAGGAGTTTACCTGTTAAACGAAACAAGAGCACAATTTAAAATCCATTAATCTTTGTAAAATTTGAATAAATAAAGGATTTGAAAATTGTTGATTGCTACCTATAATCTATGAATATTTTAACATACGTTGTAATATAGGAATTAGGTTGGGAAAAAGTTTGAATATTTTTTCAAAGAATTGGTTGAGATATATATTTTGGTTTATTGGTGTTTTAAGATACACTGGAATTAAACAAAAATCTGTTGAATTTTGTTGATTTTCTACTCTAAGATCACCCTGAAATTCCGAATTTTTTTCGTTTGGAGCAACAACTGAAACTTGTACAGTTACCTGCCCATTTTCTGGAGTTAAATTTTCCCCAGATTCAGGATTAAATGACCATATTCCCCAGGTTATTGATGAGGTATTAATGGTCCAATTCAATAATGAACCTGCATCCCCAATATTTTGTACCTGAAAAATACCATCAACTGTTGCATTTGGTTCAATATTGGTCCATGAAAGGCTTCCAGAACACTCTAAATCTGGGGTATCAGGTTGTGGTGGTGGTTCTTCAGGTGGAATATAATCGATTTTAAACACATCGTTCTGATTAGGATTAGGGTAAGGATTAGTCCACTGCCATATCGTTGTTTTATCTGGTGTTACTTCGAAAAACTTTCCAGATAACCCACCACATATTAGGGTATTTCCGTCCTTTAGGCGTTGTGCACCGCCAAAAACGTGTGAATAAAAAGTTGTTGGGGGATTTGCTGTATAGCTCCAAGTGTAATCTTCAGGTCCATATGCAGAGCCTGGCTCAAGATAATACTCACCATTTGAATTCACAGGAGGAGCAAATTCATCTACAGAAGAATATTGTCCACTTGGACGGTTGTTGCCATTGTTGAATACAAGAATATGTCCCTCACCTGGACAACCTGGTTTTATCCATGAAGCATCATGTTGGAAGAATAATTTTTGATCACTAGCACTTCCAGCATCGTATGCTTCTGGGTTACCCCAACGGTACAATAAATCTCCTCCTTTTCCATAATTTCCGCCAGTGTGACCAGCAGCCTCTTCTGTTGTTGTGCTATGATCGATGACCCATACTTCATTGAAATTATGTACGTCAATAAGTAGTTGATCAAATTCTGGGTTGTAATCAACAGAATTTGTATGAAGCCAATCATACACAAAGGTATCGCCATAATTTATATCAATTAATTCTGGGTGATTTCCAACAACACCGTAATTAGCTTTTGTTGGATCAAAATCCTGGATAAGATGATCCCAGACGTGCCACTCCCAAACAATCTCTCCGCTTGTTGCGCCAGTTGGTTTAACCTCAATAATTTTATCAGGTGTAAATGTGCTTCCTGGAATGGTACTTGGGTTACGCCCAGCTGCGATGGCCTCAGCACGTGTTTTTGTTTCCCATACTATCATAAGCACATTTCCATTTGGTAAATATTTAATATCATGATGGCAGGTACATCCAGCAACATTATATCTATAATCCCAAGCTATTGTTCCATCCCATAAAATTTTTTGAATACCACCTCCACCAGAACTTATTGGACGTAAAATAGTGCCATTGCCTAGCCAATACGCGGAGGTAAAAGGTTGATAGGAGCTAGACCAAGTATGATTTATAGTACCAGTATTATCGATTAAATAGGTTGTTGTAGTATAATAGGGGGCAAACAAAATCTGCCCATCTATCATTCTTTTACCTTCTTCATTCGAAGAAAGGTTTTTGGATAAAGATGTATGAGTAGAATTAGAAGATGCTCCTATTATCATAAAGACTATAAAAAAAATAATTATTTGGACTTTCTTGTTAAGTTTCATAGGTATCAACTACATTAATATTTAATGAAGTATATATGTATATTGGAATATAAAATTTTTATAGATTGGGGTTTGTGTAAATTAAACAATAAAAAAAGAAATATAAGTTTATTTTTTTACCTTTGTAAAGATGAATAATTGTATGCCAGTTGCTGTTTTTGTTTCCTCATCAACATTTGCAATAATTTGAATATCTCCTAATCCAAACAGCATTTTAGTTCCAACTGTTTTTGATTCACTAATTGCTATATCAACTGTCCCATTCAATGAACAATTTATCAATCCGAAGATACCTCCTTCAACGCGGATTTGCCATGCAATACCACTATAATTTATAGTTCCATTGTTTGTAATTTTTACATGTGCCCCAAGACCACCAGTTATACAGAATTTTAAATTGGGTGTTTCGGTTTCTGGTTCGAATTTTATTAACCATAGATCTCCATTGTAATATCCAGATGTGGATCCAGCAATAACATACCCACCATCAGTTGTTTGCTGACATGATTGAAAAGAAGTCGGAATAGTTACATTCCATTGTTCATTTCCCATGGAATCAGTCTTTATTAATCCATTTCCTGTAGCAATATATCCACCATCAAAGATTTGTTTACCTGAATAACAAAAAAAAGAAAAATCATTTATAAATGGTGTTTTTTTCCATGACTCGTTTCCGTTTGAGTCAGTTTTTATCAAACAACCTTGATTATCCATAACTCCTGCGATAACAAATCCACTGTCAGAACACTGTATAACTGAGTTACCATACGTTACTGGCCCAATACCAAAATTAAAAGATGATCCTTCAAATTTTTTATTCCAAAACATGATACCATTAACATCTGTTTTTATAAGCCACATCTTTCCCCAATCTGTTACATAATTACAATCTGACATTCCAGTTATAATATATCCACCATCAGAAGTCTGTTCGACCCAGTGACCTTCTTCATCCATATCGCTTGTCCCATATGTTGTTATCCATTGCATTGTTCCATTAGGATAGGTTTTCAATAAATAAACATCAATGGAACCATAGAAAGATGAATTACCAAATCCTGTTACAATAAATCCACCATCGGTGGTTTGTCGAATGCAGGAACACCAAGAATATTCAAGACCATAGTAAGTTCTATTCCATTGCTCATTTCCATTGGAGTCTGTTTTTATCAGCACCATTAAAGATATATAATCTCTTTCAGTACTACCAAATGGTGATAATTCTTTTGATTTTGAAGATGTTGCATTAAAGAATGTGCATCCTAAGATGTATCCCTCATCATTTGTTTGCTGAACTGACTTTATATAACCTGATAAATAAGAAAGAGAATAATAATTATAAGTTCTATTCCATTGCTCATTTCCTTCAAAATCTGTTTTTATAAGCCAAGGATTCCACATCGCAATACCATATGATTTTGTATAACCCCCTATAATAAATCCTCCATCATTAGTCTGCTGAACATCATAAGCAGCATCATCCAAATTTCCACCAAAGGTTTTATTCCATTCCTCTTTAGGCGGGTCACTAAAAAACGTCTGAAGTTGCTCTTTCATCCTACTATCTTTTTTATCTAGTTTCATATTTTGTTGGTTAATTTCTTCACTGATACCCAGCACTATATTGGATACAATAATTAAAAATAAACATCCTAAGATAATACTATTCTTTACAACTCCTTTATTCATGAAATTCGTACTCCCCCATAATTATAAGTTTAATGGATTATTATCTATTTAATTTATTTAAATGTATTGAAAAAGATAAAAATTCAAAAATAATTGTATTTAAGCATCGCAATAATGATTCTTAATTTTTTTACAATTTTATATTATTATGGAGAAACATATATTTACAATCATTATTTTTATATTTTAAAAGACTTTGTCTTAAATTCTAAGTGCTTCAGATAATGTTTTAAATGCTAATGGCGCGTCGTATTCCTTGATTACCAAAAAAGTATCTTCTCTACAATCCATTAAATGGACAACATTAATGTCCTCATATGAAAGTGCTGAAAGTAAAAAAGATGCAACTCCCGGCGTATTTTCAATTTCTTTTTGATTTTTTATATGTATAATAGCATAGCCATAATCAATTTTTTTAAAATTTGATTTTTCTGCAATGTCTTCTTTCAAAAAATACATGTATCCACTTGGCGTCTTTGAAAAAGCTATTGATTCAATATTTAATGGTGATGTATGATGAATCGTAGCAACTTTATTGTTTATTGAAAAATCTGCTTTTTTAAGTAAGTCAATAATTTTTTGTTCGCGGTTCATCTTATCCTTTTTTATCTTATTTGCCACACGAATAAGTGTAGACTTTACAGCTTCAAAACTAATATTCCCAAGATCTTTTGCTATTTTTCTTGATAAAGCACTAAAGTTTATTATCTCTTGTTCGATTGCTTCTTGAACATATGGTTTTCTTTTTAGATATGCAATTACCTCTTTTGAAATCGATACCTTATTTTGACTCATATAGAACAATAATGGCTTATTAAATAATAAATTTTCCTATTTGAGTTAAATAATTTTTGTTTATTTCAGTTTATTGTGATTAAAATATGAAAAACCAAAAAATGAAAAAAGTAATATTAGAGGTAGCATCAACCATGCTTGTAATTTTAATAATTACAGTAAATGTACAAGCAGAAACAAAGAAAAATCTGGTAGAATTTGAAAATAATCCTGAACTACCATATAGTTATTTTATAATTGGAAAAGGATATATAAGTGGAATAACTATAAATGGACTAGACGAAAAAAGTGGTATGTTAGAAGGCAATCTTCACATACATAATGTGCCCGGATGGAGCTCACCTGATTACAAATTATTTATCTTTGACAAAAACACGAATAAGTTACTTAATAAAAAAACTCTACCTGAAGAATTTATATTGCAAGGTTTTGTTGGTTATATAAAGTTGGTAAGTATCCCACATCATTTAGATGCAACAAAATATTTCATAATAGGAAAAGCAATTGATCTACTTGAGTGAAATTTGCATCTTCTTTTTTTATATATTTTTAGTTTAAAGCCCTCATCCATTTATTGCAATAAAAATTTGATTTAATTGAAGAAAAATGTTAAAGTTAGCCACCGAATGGATTTGAGAAAAAGGTTTAATTTAATAACAGTTTTTTATAGTAAAAATAGTGTTTTTAACCAATATGATTTTTGTCCTAAGTCTTTCTTCTCAATCCTCTAAAAATATTCCACATAGGAATCTTTTTCATATACTCATTATAACTATTGCCAAATTTCTTAAGGTTAAATTCATCCTCCTTTTTGGATGCCATCCAAGAAAAAAATACTGCAATTATTCCCAAAACTACGGATATAATAGACTGGATTGTCAATATCTGACCTATTGCCCAGAGAGCAAATCCTAAATAAAGCGGATGGCGAATTACTCCAAATATAGTTCCTTCAATTAAAACAGTTGTCTCTTCAAATCCTTTTTTTGGTTTGCCTTTATTCTTAAATGTAGCGAATGTGATTAAAGCTAATACAATTGTTATGCAAATTAGAACACATCCAATAATTTGTAAAGATTGTGATATTGCAATCTGATACCAACCAAATAAACCAAAAATTAGTAATGTAAGACAGATGCTTATGCTACATCCTGCATAAATTTCAAAAATTCTATGTTTTGGGATTGAACCGGTTATCCAATGTAATATAAAACCAATCCAAATACCAGCACAGATTATGTATTCCCACATCTCTTTTTTCCCCTATTTGTTATAATTTATCACTATATTTTAATATTACCTATTAATCGCCCAATCAATCTCATATTTATCAAATAAAATGTTTATTGGGGTTTAAAGCCCTCCACTGTTTTTCGTTAAAAATGTGTTTTTTACAGGGAGAAAATATTTTTCTTAAGCCGCCGAAGGGATTTAAGAAAAAGGTTTAATTTACAAATTATTTTTTAGGGTAAAAAATTACGATTTTGAGCACATTTTTCATATTATTTAAAATTAGCGTGATATACAATATCAATATTTTTAGATTGGAAAATCAGTTGAGTATTTAGAAAGCATTTATTTTTTTCCTTTTTGCTTTCTTTTTTTGTTTTGTTCCAGAATATGCTCTGGTTTCCCTCCAAAATATGCTCCTTGAAGGAGTTCTGTATCTCTTTCAATTAAATTTTTCCAAGTTTTCTTTTTCCCTTTTATAGTATCCATTCCCTTAATCATAATACCTTTTATAAGGGTATTTTAGAATATAACAATTTTGGAAAATTAAGTTATCTTAAAAAGATGTATAGGAAGGGATTTGAATCATTGGTTTAAAGCCTTCCATTGTTTTTCGTTAAAAATGTGTTTTTTACAGGGGAAATAAAGTTAAAATTAGCCGATGGAGGGCTTCCAGAAAATGGTTTAATTTACTAACTATTTTCTAATGTTTGAAATCAACATTTTCTCCTGTTAATATAAAAAGAGTAGATTTATGAATAATTAGTCTATCTCATAGACGAATGTGATTTTATGGAAGGCATGGAATATTTCTATGAATTATTTTTGGGTCTTCCTCGTGGTGGACCTGGTGATAACAAATCTACCAGGAAGGCATTTTCTTATCTTAAAAATTTACCTACTGAACCCCTGATTCTTGATATAGGATGTGGGCATGGTGTGCAGACCATTGAACTGGTAAGAATTTGTAAAGGAAAAATTATTGCTTTAGATAATTATCAGCCGTTTTTAGATATTCTAATGCAGAATGCAATTAAGGAGGGTTTTGAGGATAGAATTACTCTAAAAAATCAATCAATGCTTGAGATGGACTTTAAAAATGATACATTTGATATTATTTGGTCAGAGGGAGCACTTTTTGTTATGGGGTTTCAGAATGGTTTAAAAAAATGCTATCAACTTTTAAAAAACAAAGGTTTTTTTGTTGTAAGTGAAGCAGTATTGTTGTTACCAAATATTCCAGAACCATTAAAGGAATTCTGGGATGAACAATACCCTGATATAAAGGATATAAAAAGCAATATTTCTATTATTAAAAATGAAGGTTTTGACATATTGTCTCATTTTACTTTACCAAAAGCATGCTGGATTGATTTTTATTCGCAAATGGATGAAAAGATAAAAGAGTTAAAGAAAAAATATCACGATAAAAAAATTGCTTTAAAAATTTTTGAAAGTTTTGAGAAAGAGTCAAAAATGTATGATAATTATTCTGATTATTTTGGCTATGAATTTTTTATAATGCAGAAAAAGTAAATAATAAAGTTATACAGGAAAAACGATTTGAACCATTGGTTTAAAGCATTCCATGGTTTTTTAATAAAAAAGTGGTTTTTACAGGAGAAAAATTTTTAGGAAGCCGCCGAAGGGATTTGGACCCTTGACCTGCTGATTACGAATCAGCCGCTCAACCAGGCTAAGCTACGGCGGCAATTAGGGTTTGAATATGGTTTTATAATAAAAAAATTGCCTATACTTTTTCCGTAACATCTTTTTACTTGCATATATTACATGCAATTGTATGATTTGTGGTGTTGATGAAGCTGGTCGTGGTCCTGTCTTAGGACCATTGGTGATTGCAGGGGTAACTTTTCAAGACGATACAAAACTTATAGAATTAAAAGTTAGAGATTCAAAGAAATGCACCCCTAAAAGAAGAGAAAGTTTAGCAAAAAAAATAAAAGAAAATGCTCTAGCCTATGAAATTTTAGTTATTCCAGCATCAGATATAGATGATATGAGAAAGGTTATGACTCTAAATGAAATCGAGGTTTATGCTTTTATAAAAGTATTAAAAAAACTAAAACCTGAAATTTGCTATGTAGATTCAGCTGATACAAATGAGAATCGGTTTGCAAAAGATATTTTATCAGGACTTACTTTTAAGCCAATAATTATTTCAAAACATAAAGCAGATGATATATATCCTGTTGTAAGTGCTGCATCTATTTTAGCAAAAACAAAAAGAGATGAAGAGGTACAAAAAATTGCCCAGGAACTTGAAAAAAAGTTAAATATACCTTTGGGAAGTGGATATCCTGCAGATCCTATTACACAGAAATTTTTTAAGGCATGGTTTGAAAAATATGGTAAACTACCACCCTATACCAGGCATTCCTGGAATACATCAAAAAAGATTTTAAAGGATAAAAGTATTAAAAAACTAGATGAATTTTAACATAAATAATTTTAGCACTTAATAAAAGAGGAGGGGATAGGGTCTGGATGTATAAAAGCAGGTGATTGGTGAATTGGTCGAAATTTTTAATATGATTTTTTTATCCAGGCCCCAAACATTCACATGATGGGATGTAAAGCTAATTACTTCTCTTAATATATTTAACGATAACTTGTCAAAATGACAAAATGTCAAAATGTCAAATTGTAAAAAAATTTAAGATAAAAATAAAAGAATTATTTATTTCTTGAGTAAAAATATCTACAACTTTTTTCTACACTAGCAATTAATTGATTTATATTTAATGGTTTAACAAAGTAATCAAATATATAGGAACCCAAAAGACTCATTTTTTGAAAATCCTTTGTTCCTTTTCCAGTAATTATTGATATTGCTACATTTTTATCATATCCCCTTTTTACTATTTCATGTATTGCTGTCCAGCCATCCATTTCAGGCATCATTAGATCCATTAGAATAACTCCTTTAAAACCCTTTTCAATCTCTCTTAAACATTCTTTTCCATTGGTTACTGTTATAACATCAAATTTTTGGCGTTCGAAAATGGTTTTTAATGAAAATAAAACATCCTGCTCATCATCAACTATCATGATTTTTTTATCCATATAAAGCCTTTCTCCATTTAGATAAAGATAATTATCATGACAATGTCTATCAATGATGATATATAAATTTAACCTGTTAAAATACCAAAATGAAAAATTAAAAAAAAAATTTTATTGATTGTTTTCTTGAAATTCTTTTAAAAAGTTACAAAGAGCTTCTACTCCTTCAATTGACATAGCATTATAAATCGAAGCCCTCATACCACCAACATCCCTATGACCCTTAAGACCAATTAGTCCCTTATTTTTTCCTTCTTCTACACATTTGGCTTCAAGCTCAGGTGTTGATAAATTAAATGTAACATTCATAAGTGATCTGGATTCTTTCTTTGCTACTCCTTTATAAAAACCATTTGAATTATCGATTATGTCATAAATCATTTTTGCTTTTTTCCGATTTTGTTTTTCAATGGCAGGAATTCCTCCAAGTTTTTTTAAGTGTTCTAAAACAAGTTCGCAAAGATAAATCGCAAAGCATGGTGGGGTATTGTACAAAGATTCCTTTTCTACATGAGTCTTCCATTTCAGCATCGTTGGTGTATTTTCTGCGACCCTTGATATAAGATCTTCTCTAACAATCAAAACTGTCACTCCAGCGGGTCCTAAATTTTTCTGTGCACCTGCATATATAACACCAAATTTTTTTACATCTATTACTTTATTCATAAAATTTGAAGACATATCACAAACCAATGGAACACCATTTGGAACATCTGGCCAATCATGCCACTCGATTCCACCAATTGTTTCATTTCCTGTGATATGAGCAAAAGCAGCGTTATTACTAAATTGTACATTTTGTGGAATATACGAAAACTTTTGATCCTCTGATGATGCAACAATCTTAACCTCCCCATAAAACTTTGCTTCTTTAATTGCCTTTTTTGCCCAATTACCAGTATTGACATATTCCATTGGTTTACCAGGTATTTGAAGATTTAATGGCACCATAAAAAATTGACTTGACGCACCACCCTGCAACCATAAAACCTTATAGTTAGATGGTAATCCCATAAGATCCTTTATGAGTTCAGATGCTCTCTTATGTATCTCATCATAGGGTTTTGATCTATGAGATATTTCTAAAATCGACATACCACTTCCGCGGAAATTCAACAATTCTTCTTGTGCTTTTTTTAGAACAGGCAATGGTAAAGTTGCTGGACCTGCATAAAAATTGTAAACACGTTTTTCCATAAATAAACCGCTCCTTTTTTAGCTCTGAATAGAAAATTGGGATTTAAATGATTCGCATATAAAATAAAAAAATTTAGGAAACATTTGTACAACAAATTCTTTATAAACAGACCTACAAAAAAACATGTTATTAGTGGTGATAATTAAAATGAAGAAATTACTATTAATGGCTCTAAAAAAAAGGTACAACATGACAAACGAGGATGCAAGAGCTTTAACCAAAACCATTGAAGGTATATTTAAAGGTAGAAAAGAAGTAGAAGACATGAGTATTGATAAATATGCACGTGCCTTATTTTATGAATTACAAAGAGAAAAATTACTAAAAATAAGAAGAGAAGAGTTTAAAGAAAAAACCAAGTACATAAGAAAATACTATTGGTCATATAACAATGAAATAATTAAAGAAGAGGCTTATAGAATATACAGAGAGGATAAGTACAGGATATATCAAAAAATACCAAAAGAAGCTTGGTTAACCCATCTTCATTGTAACTAATTATCAATATCTGGTGGATTTAAAAACTGATCATATCTGTAAATATCCCTAACTGCTTTCTCCTTTGTATTTAATATTTTGAATTCACTTTTTATATCAGTAAAAATCTTGTGTAAAGAGAAAAAAGCAATAAGTAAACCATAGGACAATAAAACCAAAATAACAGTAATAAGAAAAATAAAAGTTTTATCAATACCGATTATAAAACAAAAAGTAAAAAATACTACAGATATTATTATACTAATTAATGAAAAAAGTAAAATTATATTTTCTATCTTCCTGCTTACCATCAAACACCCAATAACATTGTTGTTTTTATAAGTACTTATATTTTTTTCTTTAACTCCCTGTTAAACCTACTTAGTTTTAAATCAGATTTTATTATAACCTCGTTTGCTATTTTCACAAAAAGATTTAGATAATCTTTATTACAAAATAAAATCCCATCTTTACCAATTGGGGCGTCAAGTCGTTCTGTACTACAAATCTCAACGACAATATGTTTACCTATGGATTTAAAAGCTGAGTTTTTAAAACCACTTGAATTAGCGATTTTCACTAGTTTATCGGCAGCAGTCCTTGTTTTAGCATATATATGTAATATTGGTGGCTGAGCAAGTATCCAAAGCAAACCAGTTTTTGCTTCTTCTAATGCAGATAATAAATCCATAGAATTAATGGTTCTATGCCAAATACCTACAAATTTTGCGTTTCTTTTATCGCCTATTTTAGGTATTTCAAGTAAAACTATTCTACCTGCACAACTACTTGAAGAATAGAATTCAACAGATTTATTTATTAAATCAAGAATAGAAAGTATTTTTCTATCCACCTTATCATTAATTTTTGCTTTTTTAAGAGATTCAAGTGCTTTTTCTTTTGATTCTAAAAATTCTTTTTCAGGTGACATAAATCTAATCCCTATTTTTTACATATTTTTTAATAGAAATATCTCTTTTCTTAAGTTCATCAAAAAAAAGATTGCATGGAATAATTTTTTCTGAGCATAAAACACCATGCTTTCTAATAATGCCTTGTTGTATCATTTGAGCTGTAATAGAAACTGGATAACCAGTTGTACGCATCATAGAAGTAATTTTATTTTTTTCATCATAATAATCTATCAAAGAGTATTCAAGCTTTAGTTTTTTTCCGCTTTTTTTTCCTTGTGCAAATACTTTTAACAAAACTACATCTTTTTGGTTAAAGGGAAGATTTTTCATTAAAAAAGCAGAAAAAATATCTCTTGATGTAAAAAATTGTTTACCAATCTTTATTTTTTCCTCAGAGGCAAAACCCATATCTAAAAATATCTTAAATTTTTCACAATGACCTTTGTATCTAATAGTTTTATAATCTAAATAACTAATTTTTCTTCTAAATGTATATGGTAATGTTGAACAACCACCTGATGTTAAAAAGGCTTCAAGTTTTCCAAATGGTTTTGGAAAATCTATTTTTTCTATTTCAGTCATTGATTTCTTTTTTATAATTTTACCATGATCAAGAATTATTGCATCTTCAACATATTCATTTATTAATCCATATGGTGAAAAAACTATCTGGTAATTAAGTGGAGGCTTTGGATTTTGTGGTAAACCTCCAACTCTTAATTTAATGTATTCAACAAAATCCATTTGTTCTACAATATCTTTTGTAATAATAGATGTTAAACCAGGTGCAAGGCCACAATCAGGAATAATAATAACACCACTGTTTTTTGCTTTTTTAGATAAACTAATTTCTTTTTTTACGATATCATTATTTCCTCCCAGATCTATAAAATGGGTTTTTATGTCAATTGCTATTTTTGCTAAAATGTAATTATATTTATATGGTACTGCTGAAATTATAATGTTAAAATTTTTAAGAAATTTTTTAATTATTTTTGTATTTTCTAAATCAATTTTTAGCAAATTTATTTTTTGATTATTCAGAAATTTTTTAACTGAGTAAAGAGTTTGATTATCTCTATCAGCTATCGTGATATTATCAAAATTTGAATATTTCGAAAGATCATATGCAATTGCTCTACCTATCATACCAGCGCCAAGGATAATAATTTTCATGTTATCATTTCTAAATAATCGTGTTTTTGAATATTAGATGTCTATTAAAACCATTTCTCTATAAATTACCAGTAATGATTATAATGGGGGACTATATTCAGTGGGTCGAATAAAGGAGGTCATATATGACCATTGATTTATGGGATAATAAAATTGAGGCCATGCCTCGAAATGAATTAAAGGACTTACAATTGGAAAGATTAAAAAAAATTATTGATTATGTCTATAAAAATAATAGATTCTATCGAGATAGACTAAAAGAAGCAAAACTAGATTCAACAAAAATTAAATCTTTAAAGGATATTGAAAAAATACCATTTTTAACGAAGCAAGATCTTCGAGGATTTTATCCTTTTGGTCTTGTATGTACTGAAATTGATGACATTATTGAAGTACATGCATCCTCTGGAACAACCGGTAAACCGGTTGTTGGACCTTATACAAGAAATGATGTTGAATTATGGGCAGAAGTAATGGCTCGATCACTTTGGGCAAATGGACTTAGAAAAAAGGATATCATGCAAAATGCTTATGGTTATGGTCTCTTCACCGGTGCTCATGGTTTTGAAAAAGGTGCACAAAAAATTGGAGCTGTGGTTATAACTATTAGCTCAGGTAATACAAAAAGACAAATAACAATTATGAAAGATTTTGGAACAACAGCGCTTGTTTGTACTCCCTCTTATTCAATGTACATGGCTGAAACTGCTGAATTAATGGGTCTTGATCCGCTAAAGGATTTCAATTTAAGAATCGGTTGTTTTGGTGCTGAATCATGGAGTGAAGAAATGAGGTCAAATGTTGAAAAGAGGTGGGGCATTGTTGCTCATGAACACTATGGTTTAACTGAAATAATCGGACCCGGAATTGTTTCTGAATGTAAATATAAGAAATTGCATATAAATGCTGATCATTTCTATCCTGAAGTTATTAATCCTGATACCGGAGAAACATTACCTCCTGGTGAAGAAGGAGAGCTAGTATTTACCACACTTACTAAAGAAGCTTTTCCAGCACTTAGATTTAGAACAAGAGATCTCGCAGTTTTATATGAGGAAGAATGTGAATGTGGAAGAACTTTACCGATTCAATCACGTATCAAGGGAAGAAGCGATGATATGATGAAAGTAAAAGGAGTTATTGTATTTCCTTCACAGATTGAATCTGCATTGATGCAAATTAAAGATTTAGGTGACAATTACCAAATTATCAAAACTAAAAAAGGTAGTATAATTTCCCTTTCTATTGAGGTTGAAGCTTCAGAAAAAAGATGGAAAGATGGAAAAATTGAAGATTTAGAAAAAGAAGCAGAGGAAGAAATATTTAGTATTTTGAACTTGCATGTACCAGTTAAAATTGTTGAACCTAAGTCAATTCCAAGAAGTATTGGAAAAGCAATTAGAATAATAGAGCGCTAAGCAGGAAGTAAAAATTAGATGATAGATATATTAAACAATATATTACTATATATATCAGGTCTATACACACTCCCCTGGATTCTTGTTGGATTTATTGTAACTATTTTTATTGCGAAAATCATAGGAAGAGAAAAAATTGACAAAATAATGAAAAAAATTGGATTGATACTTCTATATTTCTTTATTCCAGTCCTTGTTTTTAGAATTTTTTTAAATACAGATTTCGGACAAAAACAAATTGAATTTGCAATTATTGTTAGTATAATTGTCTTTTTTATGTATTTAATCGCATTTGTTTTTGCAGAGTATAAAGCAAATAATTGGAATTTTAATGACAAAAAAAAACGTTTATTTATCAAAACAGTTTTAACAAATCAGGGAAGAAGTTCCGCATTTATTGGAGGAGCATTATTAGCCTCACCTTGGAAAGTTGAAGCTGCGATTTATATTGCACTTGTAGGTATTGCACTTTTTGCAATCATCCCATATATTCTATCTTATATGCATAAAAAAGAGTCAAAGAAAAACGATATTGAACAAGTTAAGGCTCTACCATGGTATTTGAAAATATATCCTTGGTATCTTATTGCTTATGTTATTTGTGCAGTCGGAGTACATGCATCAACTAGCATAACTACAAAGGATTTTGGATATGAATTAGAAACAATAGTAATATTTTATTCAGCAATTACAATTCCTGCTGCACTTTATTATGTTGGAGCAGGAATTCATCCATCTGATCTCAAAATATCTGAATTGAAGAAACTATTTGGTTTGCATAAAAGTAATGAGAAAGGTGATCATTGGGACTGGGTTAGAAATATTTTTACTATTACAGTAATAATTACTCCAATTCTTACTGTTCTTATATTTTATCCTATATTTGTTATTGGTATGATTTCAAATTCTTGGTTTGCTGTTATTATGATTAATTCAATCCTACCAATAACTAGTACAAATATGTTTTTACTACCATATGGAATAGATAAGAAATCAACAGCTCATTCGGTTACTTGGACAACAATTGTTTGTGTTCCTATTGTAGTAATTTTAATTACTGCTTTTGGACTCTATCTATAAAAAATGATCATAACCAGTTTTTGTTAGTTTTTTTAATTTTCCTTTATATGATAAAAATACATTTTTATTTTTTGTTATTTCGCCAACTAAAAAACCGTTAACTTTTCCAAGATTTTCTTTTGAAACAGTGTACACTAGTTCAAAATCTTCTCCACCAAAAAGAGCATAATCATATTCATCTTCATCTAATGTTTTTGCTACTTTCCTAACATCATCTTTTATTGGAATTTTATCTTTGTAGATTATTGCTCCACATTTACTTTCATCACAAATGTGCCATATTTCAGGTGCTAAACCATCTGAGATATCTATCATAGAGTTTACATATGGTGTAATTTTCAATCCAATGTCTAAATTAGCTTTTGGTTCAAGATAATTTTTTTTAACCTTTTCAAATCCTCCTAAATTATTTTGAAAAAGTTGTAATCCAGCTTTACCATTTCCAAGATGACCTGAAACAAAAATTAAGTCACCAAATTTTGCACCTCTTCTTAAAGATAAATTCTTTTTTTCAACTACGCCAGTCATTGTAATTGAGATAACAATATGCTCAGAATGAGTCATATTTCCGCCAATTATCTCAATATTATATTTGTTACAAGTCTTCCACATTCCTTTGTAAAGGTTTTCAACAAATTTAAGATTAAGATCTTTAGGAAGTGCAAGTGAAACTAAAACAAAATTTGGAATAGCACCCATTGCCGCGATATCTGAAACATTGATTTCAATTGCTTTCATTCCGATTTGTTTTGGAGAAAACCATTCTTTTCTAAAATGATCTCCTTCTACAAGAGTATCAGTTGTTAAAACCTGTAAACCTTTTTTTGTTTTAACAACTGCTGCATCATCACCAATTCCAACTAAGATATCTTTGTTTTTAGGTTTTTTTGTAATTCTATTAATTAAACCAAGCTCACCGATTTCTTTAATCTTCATGTATAGCACGCTTACTCATTTTTACAGAACAAAACTTTCCACACATAGAGCAAACTTGCTCATCAGCATCAGTACATCTTTCACGAATCTCCTTTGCTAAATTTGGATTTATTGACAGCTTTATCATCTTCCTCCAATCAAGCCTTGACCGGGCTTTACTCATATTATTATCCCAGGTAATTGCACCATTTAAACCTCTTGCAACATCAGCAGAATGAGCAGCAATTCTGGACGTAATTACACCTTCTTTAACCTCCTCAACGTTAGGTAGACCTAAATGCTCAGCAGGAGTGACATAACACAAAAAATCAGCACCATAATAAGCAGCCAAACATCCACCAATAGCACTAGTAATATGATCATAACCTGGTGCTATATCCGTAACAAGTGGTCCTAAAACATAAAAAGGTGCACCATGACAGATTTTCTTTTCTAACTTAACATTTTTTTCGATTTGATCCAAAGGTATATGACCAGGACCTTCAATAATTATTTGAACATTTTCTTCCCATGCTCTCAAAGTTAAATCACCAATTACTTTTAATTCCGATAACTGTGCCTTGTCTGTTGCATCTTTTAAACAACCAGGTCGCAGACCATCACCTAAACTTAAGGTCACATCGTATTTTTTTGCCATTTTTAAAATCTCATCAAAATTTTCATAAATAGGATTTTCCCTTTTGTGATGAACCATCCATCTAAGAAGTAAAGCCCCACCACGGCTAACCACACCCATTAATCTTTTTTTAATAAAAGGAATTGAACTTTTTAAAAGACCGGCATGGATAGTAATAAAATCAACACCATCTTCAATGTGTTTTTTTATACCTTCTATAAAATCATTTTCATCCAATTCAACAACATCATCAACCATACAAGCAGCCTGATAAACAGGAACAGTTCCAACAGGAATATGACTATTTTTTATTATCTCCTGTCTAATTTTATCTATATCACCACCAGTACTTAAGTCCATAACAGTATCTGCTTTTGCCTCTATACAAACCTTAAGTTTTTCAAGTTCATAAGCTAAATCTGCTTTATCTGGAGATGAACCAATATTAGCATTAATCTTTACACCTAAACCTTCACCAATACCAATAGGATTAAGATTCTTATGAAGACCAGAAGCAGGAATAACAATTTTGCCATTAGCAATTTTTTCCATTAATTTTCCAATATCGATATTTTCTTTTTTTGCAACTATTTCAATTTCTTTTGTTACATGATTGTTTCTAGCCATTTCCATCTGAGTCATAATTTTTACACCCCCTAATAATATTAATAAAATCATTTACTTCCCTATAAACATCATCAGAACTAATAACTGCAGAAATCGAAGCAACAGCATCAGCTCCATTTCTAATTACATCAGCAACATTTTCTTTAGTAATACCACCAATTGCAACAATTGGAATTTTGATATTTTTTCTTACATTTTTTAACATTTTAATTCCACATGGATTGCCAGCATCTTTTTTTGTAAAAGTTTTAAAAATTGGTCCTAAACCAATATAATTTACACCTGCTGCTTCTGCATCAACAGCTTCTTTTACATTATCTACAGAAAGACCAATAATTTTATTATTTCCCAGGAATTTTCTTGCATCTTTAAAAGAAACGTCTGATTTACCAATATGAATACCATCAGCTTCAACTGCCAAAGCAACATCTAATCTATCATTTATTAAAAAAATTGCTTTACCGTTACATTTTTTTTTCAAATGTTTTGCTTCATAAACCATCTTATTAAAATCTATATTTTTTTCTCTATATTGAATAATTTTACAACCAGCTTTTAATGCATCATTAACATCAGAAAATATTCCTTTCTTACTTAATTGAGAATCAGTAATAAAATAGAAATCAACATCATTAAACATCATTAATTTTAACCAACCTATTTATTTTTTTAAATCAACACTCCTACCTTCCATTAACTTTTTAGAAAGAATATCTGCTAATTTTTTACCTGAGAGCAACATTCCTCCAAAAATTGGTCCCATTCTGTTTGTTCCAAAAGCAGCATTAGCTGCCATGCCAACAACATAAACATTATTGAATATTTCTTTAGTGTTTTCTATAACAGTTTTTTCTCCAATTTCAGCATTCATTGATTTTTCACCCATTATTTTACCAGTTTTTGTAAAAAGTTTACCATCTATTTTTTTTTCTAGAATTCTCAAAATTTCTAAAGGATGACCCGTTGCTTCAACAACAAATTTTGATCGTACAGATAATGGATCGACATGAAGACCTGCAATATCTACAGAACTCCAGTTTATTACAACACCGCAAATTCCATTTTCATTGATCATAACATCCTCGACCGAAATGCCATTGAAAATTTTTACACCTGCTTTCATAGCTTTTGAACAAATAGTAGTAATTGCCTCAACCGAATCAGCAGTATAGTAACCATCTTCATATTTTTCATAATTTATTTCAAATTCATCAAGAATTTTTTTTCCATCCTCACCAACAACAATTTCATTGAACATCATTCCTCCACCCCACATACCGCCTCCTATGGATAGTTTTCTTTCAAAAATAGAAACCTTAAAACCATTTTTTGCAATATAATATGCTGTTGTAAGTCCAGCTGGACCTGCACCAGCAATTATTACATCTTGATTTAGATTGTTAATAAATTTTTTTAGATATCTCTCAATGATTATTTTTGAAATTTTTTCATCTCGTAATTTCATTATAATTCCTCCATTAATTTTACAACCTTATTTACAACATCAACTGCATCTTCACCAATAATATATGCACATGGCTCAATACCAAAATCTCCTTTATGCAAAAGAACATCAAGATTTTTTTTACTTTCTTTCAACTTGTAATCTTTTGTTAAATATCCAAAATTTAGACTTGTTTTTTTAATATTATCAATATAAGCAGTATTCATAATTGCTTTAACATTAAGTACATCCTTTAAATAAAGCAATAATGAGGAAAGATGTTTACTTTTTCCAAATCTTATACCATTATTACTTATGATTTTGTCATCAACCACTATCAAACCATTTAGAAATGCTGCAACATCATTAGGACTTTCTGCTTTTTCAATAGCAATAGCAATGTTTATTTTTACCTCGGGTAATAGTTTACCTATATCCTTTCCTTTTAGTAATAGAAAAGCCTCTGTTAAGTTATCAACTATTTCATTTCTTTCGCTATTGATAATTTCATTTTTATCTGCAACAAAATTTGAACCCTCAAAGTTTTTTCCATTAAAAGTAATGCATGTGTAAAAATCTAAGGAATTTTTATTAAGAATTTTTTCAGAAATTTTTTCTGCCAGCTTAAATAAATACTCTGGAATTTTTACTTTTGAATTACAATAGTTGCTAACCATTGGTTGTGATATTTTTAAAATTTTAGAGATTTTAACTTGATCAAAATTTTTAAAATAAAGATTTTTTGTTAATGCTTTTTTAAAAAGGATTGCGTTTTGTTCTTTTATAAAAATTACTTCCTCTGCCATATTAATGATTTATAGAAATATATTAATGATTAATAAAACTTTGGATGATAATAAATAGAATTTTATAAATGATTTGTCGATACTATTTCGTGCTTATAATAAGAAAATTCAAACCATCCGATATGTTTTCAGTAGTAAAACTAGCATCTGAAACATTAACAGAACAATATAATCCAAGTTTATTCAATTTTTTTTATGAATCATACCCAAAAGGCTTTATTGTAGCTGAAAAAGCATATAAAATAATTGGATTTATTATAGGTGTAAAAACAACACTAAATAATTCTAGAATTTTAATGCTTTCAGTTTCAGAATTAAATAGAAGACAAAAAATTGGATCTTCTCTTTTAAATGAATTTTTAAAATTAATGTCTAATGAAAAAGTAAAAAATATTGAACTCGAAGTTAGAACAGATAATTTAAAAGCAAAAAATTTTTACATAAAGCATGGGTTTAAAATAAAAGGAAAAATAAAAGATTTTTATCAAGATGGTAAAAGCGCTTATACAATGATAAAAGAGCTTTAGGATTTAATAATATGCTTTTCTTTTTCAGTCATAAAACGCTCTGACATTTGCTCTAATCTATTAGAAACTTTTTCCAAACCAGGATATCTATTATTCGATAAAAGATCCGCAATTCCCTTACTTAAAGTGAAAACAGCTAGTTTGTGCTCTCTTTTTGATTTATAGACTTGAAAAGGTGTTATATTTAGTTTATCATAAGATAAAAATTCACTACCCCCATTATTTTCAACCATCCCTTCTAAATGTATTTTTAATTGTAGCAGAAACGAATGAAGTTGAATTAATTCATCTTTTTGCATTATTTTCCTACCCTCTTACATTTTAAAAATCATAGTCAAATCGTTAATATCCTTTTTATGATTTTCTGTTCAAGCTTTAAATATTACTTATTGATTTGGGTCTGAAAAATTTTTTTGAAATTTTAAAAAAAGATCATTCAAGATCCTTTTTTGTTAAAACTTTTACAGAAGTTGGCATTTTTACAACATTTCCTATTTTTATTCCTACAATCTCCTTTATGTTTTTACTATTTGCAATATCTAGTAGACGCTGTGTTATAATACCATCAAAAACAACTGAAGCAATATTGTCACTTTTTTTAAGTGAATCTGTTAATTCCCTTACAGGAATCTTTTTTATTTCTTTGTCATCTTTATCAAAAAGAACAGCTTTTAATGACCCTGCAATTTCATTCAATATTTTTCCATAATTTTTTTGTACCTCTGTAACAACTCTTGGTTTTTCTTTATCCTCTTTTTCTTTTTTTGTTTCTACTGGCTTAGATTTTTCTTCTGCCCTTTCTTTTTTAGAAGGTTTTTCAGATTCTTCATCAGTTAACTTTTTTTTATCAACTTTAATGTCATACATTTCCGCATATTGTTCAGCAGGGATTTTGTTTTTCAAGGCTTTCATGATGAGTTTTTGAGGTATTTCCTCTACTTCTCTAGTCTGGGGTGCTCTTGCTACAAAATCTATGTCAGCTGTTTGTAATAGTTCTCTTAAAATTAGTTCACCACCTCGGTCACCATCAACAAAAGCTGTTGATATTCTTTCTTTAGTTAAATTAATAACAGTTTTTGGAACATTAGTTCCTCCAACAGCTATTACATTTTTTATACCATATCTTAATAAGTTTAGAACATCTCTTCTACCTTCAACAAGGATTATTGCATCACTTTTATCAATATTTGGTCCTGCTGGACAGCGCTCTGGACCAAAAATAGTTATTTCCTCAATTTGAACAGCCTGTCTCACTGTATCTGCTATACTTTCACCTTCAACCTTACCTTCTTCCATTACCTTGTTTAATAGCTCTTTTGCTCTTTCAATTACTCTGTTTCTTCTTACAACTCTTACATCTTCAACATGTTCAGCTACTATTGTTGCCTTGCATGGTCCAACTCTATCTATGCTTTCAAAAGCTGCTGCAAGAATAACAGTTTCAACCTTATCCAAAGACGTTGGAAGAGTAATAACTCCTTCACTTTTCCCATTTTTAGAATCTAATTCAACTTCTATTCTTCCAACTCTTGCAGATCTTTGTAATTCTCTAAGATCTAATTCTTCACCTAGTAAACCTTCTGTTTGGCCAAATATTGCACCTACTACATCTGATTTTTCAATAATACCATCTGCTTTAATATGAGCTTTAATCAAATATTTAGTTGTTGCTGGATCTATTACCATTTAATATCACCTCAATTATATTCTTACGAAAAATAGCACCTTTGTCCCGCTGTACAGCTATTTATGGACAAAGAGTCCATGCATTTTATTTAAGCATTTGACTATTAATTTTAAATTAAGCGGTTGAATGTGAATTAATCTTAATTGACTAACGCACCTTTTGGGTGCTATCTTTCAAACTTACTTTACTTATACGCTTATATATTAGCCTTACGCCATATTTAAATGTTATGCCCGTATTCTGCATTAAGATTTATTCATGAGAGAAAAAATTTACATTGGTGTTGCATGGCCTTATGCAAATGGTTCATTACATCTTGGTCATATGGCAGGTTGTTATATACCTGCAGATATTTTTGCACGATATAATAGAATGATTGGTAAAGATGTTTTAATGGTTTCGGGAAGTGATGAGCATGGAACACCTATTACTATCACAGCAGAAAATGAAAAAACTTCTCCTCAAGTAATTGTTGATAAATTTAACAAAGAGCACACTGAAAACATGAAACAAATGGGAATATCTTTTAGTCTTTTTACTCGTACTACTACAAAAAATCATGAAAAAGTTGTTCAGGATATTTTTTTAACTCTATACAATAAAAAATATATCTATAAAAAAAGTGTAGATGCATTTTATTGCACACATTGTGAAAGGTTTTTACCAGATAGATATATAGAAGGAGTATGTCCATACTGCAAATCTGAAAAAGCAAGGGGAGATCAATGTGACGAATGTGGAAAATTACTTGACCCAAAAGAATTAGAATTATTAAAATGTAAAATATGTGGAAATACTCCTGAAATTAGATCTAGTACTCATTTGTTTTTTTCACTTAGTAAATTTGAACAAAGATTACTTGATTGGTTAAAAGATAAAAAACATTTTAAACCAAGTGTTTTAAAATTTACTGAAAATTGGTTAAAAAATGGTTTACAAGATAGAGCAATAACAAGGGATATAGACTGGGGAATTAAGGTTCCCATTGAAGGTTTTGAAGATAAAAGAATCTATGTATGGTTTGATGCTGTAATTGGTTATCTTTCTGCAAGCATAGAATGGGCAGAAAAAAGGGGAAAACCTGATGAATGGAAGCAATGGTGGAAAGATAAAAATGTTTTACACTATTATTTCCTTGCAAAAGATAACATACCTTTTCACACATTGATTTGGCCGTCTATTCTTATGGGCTATGATGAAAAATTAAATCTACCATATGATATACCAGCAAATGAATATTTACGATTAAAAGGTGAACAGTTTTCAAAAAGCCGAGGAACAGCTATTTGGGTACCAGATGTTTTATCAAAATTTGATATTGATGCAGTAAGATATTATTTATCTATTAATATGCCAGAGAACAAGGATACTGATTGGACCTGGGATGATTTTATAGCAAAAAATAATGATGAGCTTGTTGGGACCTATGGCAATTTTGTTCATAGAGTACTTACATTTACAAGTAAAAATTTTGGTGAAATACCAAAGCTTGGTAAAATTGATGAATTAGATAAAAAGGCTTTAACAAAAATTAAAGAAACTTCGGAAGAAGTGGGAATATCAATTGCAGGTTGTTATTTCAAACAAGGATTAAGAACTTCAATGAATTTGGCACAGTTTGGTAATTTTTATTTTGACCAAAAACAGCCATGGAATCTTATAAAAAATGATAAAGAAGCATGTGGAACAGCTCTTCATATCTGTCTGAAAATAATAAATTCTTTAGCTATATTTATGGCACCTTATTTACCTTATTCTTCAAACAAAATATGGAACATCATTGGTAATAAAAATTCAGTTCATGATGCTAGTTGGCAATCAGCATTAGATGAATTAAAAGCTGGAACACAACTTGAAAAGCCTGAGCCATTATTTAAAAAATTAGATCCAAAAGACTTTTTAGAAGAAAGCGACCCGTTTTCTAAACTTGATTTACGAGTTGCTAAAGTAATTGATGTTAAAGATCATCCTAATGCTGATACTCTGTATTTACTTTTATTAGATGTTGGAAAACTAGGAAAGAGAATTATAGTTGCAGGTATGAAGCCTTATTATTCAAAAGATGAAATTAAGGGTAAGTCTATTGTTGTAGTTTCAAATTTAAAACCAGCAAATATTAGAGGAGCTAAATCAAATGGTATGTTACTTGCTGCTGAAGATAAAAATGGTGTTTGCTCTCTTTTAAATCCCGGTGAATCCGCCCCTGGCTCAGAAGTATTTATAGAGGGCGTATCTAGAAAACCAGTTAATGTTTTAGAATTTGAGGATTTTAAAAAAATTAATATGATAATCGGGGAAAATCAAAAAGCAATATATAATGGAAAAATATTACGGGCTGAAAAAGGCGATGTTATATCTGATAAGATAGTTGAAAAAGGTGCAAAGATTTTATAAAAATTTTTAGGAGAAAAAATATGAGTATTGTTACCGAAACGAATTTACCTTTGAAAATTTTCAAAAAAGGAAAAGTTAGAGATTTATATGAATTAAATGACGAACTTCTTATTATTGCAACAGATAGAATATCAGCCTTTGATTTTGTATTGCATGAACCAATTCCAAATAAAGGGATTTGTTTGACTCAGATTTCAAAATTTTGGTTTGACTTTTTTAAAGATTTAATTCCAAATCATGTTGTTTCAACTGAATTTGATGATTTACCTAGAAATCTTGTTAAATATAAGCAGATACTTGAAGGTAGAAGTATGCTGATAAAAAAAGCAAGAACTTTTCCTGTAGAATCAATTGTTCGAGGTTATATATCTGGTTCTGCATGGAGTTCTTATAAAAAAGATAACACTGTCTGCGGAATTAAATTAAAAAAGGATCTCAAAGAATCAGAAAGATTTGATGAGCCTTTATTTACACCATCTACCAAAGCAGAATCAGGTCATGACATCAATATATCTTTTGAAAAAATGGAAGATTTAATTGGTAAAAAGGATGCAGAAAAGATAAAAGAATTTTCAATGAATATTTATGAAGAAGGAGCAAAATATGCTCTTAAAAAAGGTATTATAATTGCTGATACCAAATTTGAATTCGGTAAAATTGATAATGAAATCATACTGATAGATGAAGTACTTACTCCTGATTCATCTCGTTTTTGGTCTATGAATAAATATCAGCCAGGAAAACCTCAACCAAGTTTTGATAAACAATTTGTAAGAGATTATTTAACTAAAATTGGTTGGGATAAAAATTCTACTCCGCCTCATTTACCAGAGTTTGTTATAAATGAAACTGAAAAAAAATATATTGAAGCATACGAAAAAATCACTGGTAAAATGTTTAAATTTAAATAATATGAAATCCATTATATTTTTATGAAAAGAATAAAATTGCAGATTATTTCATTGTTTTTAATTTCTATTTTATTATTTAGTGGTTTATCTTTAGGCCGCTCAAATAACCAGAAATTTGTTATTTTACAAGAAAACAATGATTTTTATTTTGTTCAAATTACTGATACCCATGTAATGCATAAGATTTTTGACCGTAATGAAATTTCAAAGAATAGATTAAAAATTGTTTTAGCTCATATTTGTTCTTTTGATAACAAACCAGCTTTTATTGTTATTACCGGTGATCTGACTGAATGGGGTGGAAGTTGGATTTCTGGGGCTCTTAACTGTCTAGCATTTACAAGTTGTTTTTATAAAAAAGATAATCAGTTTTATGCGGATGAGAATTATTCTATCCCTATTTATACAACGCCTGGTAATCATGATTATAATTTAAATCGAAATTTAGGGAATTATCATAGATTTATAAAAAATGATGAACGTTATATTGTAAATTATAGTAATGTTAGTTTATTTTTTATGAATTCAGGCCCTAACTATTATGGAGATCTATATGATTGGTTACATAATATTGATGGCGCCGGTCTTTACGATTATGATATACAATGGCTTGAATCGGCCTTAGGAAATTGTAGTTTTAATTACAGGATAGTTCTTATGCATCATCCTGCGATAAATTCAAGAGTTAATAATGGTGAGATGCACGGTGTTATTGCACGAAATAGAGAAGCTTTTATTGATTTATGCGAAGAATATAATGTTGATCTTGTTTTAACCGGTCATACGCATAATTCAAAAGTCTTTGATAGTAATGAACATTATTATGATTTCAATAATTCATTAAATTGTAGTTTATATCCTACACTTTTTGTTCAGACTGATGATTGTAAAGAAGGTATTCACTACAGGAATGTAAGTTTAATTGGAAATGATATTTGGATTGAAAATAGTGTAGAGTTAGAGTTTTTAAATAGATTTGATTCAGATACTTAGTTTATTATTACTAAAATATTATAAATAATATTTATGAATCAATATTAGTTATAACAATAATGATTTAACTAAATATTAATAAATATTTTAATTAATCATCCCTGTTGTACTGGTGAACGCCAATCAATTCCAACTGTTTTAATTCCTATTTTCGGGATCAAAGGTGTTCCTCGCTTATGTTGACTTTTAACTCTCATATTATTTATACGTTGTACATCAGAAGTTTTTACACCAGCTATCTTTGAAATGTCATCAAAATTCATTTTTAGTTCCAGTCCTGCTAATATAATATCTAGATGTTTATAACTGATCTGCAACTCTTTCTCATCAGTTTGTTCTTTCCATAATCCTGCAGTTGGAGGTTTTGAAATAATTTCTTTGGGGATTTTTAGGTGTTTTGCTAGTTCTAAAACCTGTGTTTTATAAAGATCTCCAATAGGTTGAATGTCTACTCCACCATCACCATATTTTGTAAAATATCCAATAAGTAGTTCAGATTTATTTGAAGTTCCGCAAACAAGATTTTTGGTCATATTAGCATATTCATATAGAATTATCATTCTGGCTCTTGTTTTTAAATTTGCTAATGCAAATTTATCTGGTTTAACAATGCAATTCTTATTTATTTCATTTACAAGATTTGTTATTTCTTTTTTTACACAGAATAAACCAAGTTTGCTAACTAAAACATCTAAATGTCTAAAATCTAATTTTGGTGTAGTATCATCTGGCAGAAAAACACATCTTGTATTTTTTTTACCTAAAACCTGCTTACATAATAGAGCAACTAATGCTGAATCAACACCACCAGATAAACCTATTACAACTCCTTTACATACAGAGTTTTTAACATATGTTTTAATAAAATCCTTTATTACTGTTGAAATCTCATTAGGATCTATTGATAGGTTAATATCCAAACCTATTTCCCCTTTTTTAATTTTTTATAAATCGATCTACCATATGAATCCATTGCTACAACCAGTGGACCAAACTCTTTTACTTTGAAAATCCAAGCAGCTTCAGGCATACCAAGCTCTTCTAACCAATAAACACCAGTGACTTCTTTTATTTTTTCAGCAGCAAGTGCCCCTGCACCACCTGTATAGGCAACATAAACTCCTGTATATTTTTGTAAAGCTTTCTGGGTTTTTTCACCCATTCCACCTTTACCAATAATTATTTTTGTACCAAATTTTTTTATAAATTCATCCTCAAAAATTTCCATTCTACTACTAGTAGTTGGTCCCGCTGAAACAACATGCCATTTCCCTTTATCTTTTTTCATTAAAGGCCCACAATGATATAATGCCATTTCTGATGGATCAAATGGATGTTTATTTTTTTCAAGCATAATATGATGTGTTTCGTCACGTGCTGTAAAAATTTCTCCTGTTAAATATAAGATATCACCAACTTTTAATTTCTTAATTTTATCCTTGTTAACAGGTAAAGTAAAATGATATTCCATTTATTTTACCTCCCAGTTTCCATCTTTATGAATTATCATATGTGCTCTTCTATTTGCCCAACATTGAACAACAATACCAACTGGAAGGCTTGCAGGATGTCTATGTGCCATTTCAATATGTACATCCAAAACAGTTGTCTTTCCACCTAAACCCATTGGACCAATATTACTTTTATTAATTCTTTTTATTAATTCATTTTCAATTTCTGCAATTTTTTTATCCTTACTACGGGTCCCAACAGGTCTAAGCAAAGACTTTTTACCTAATTTTAAAGCTAAATCCGCTCCTCCACCAATTCCAACACCAACAATAGTAGGAGGGCAAGGATTACCACCTGCTTTTATGATTTCATCCACTATAAAATTTTTAACTCCATCTATTCCCACCCCAGGTTTAAGCATACCTAGTTTACTCATGTTTTCACTCCCACCACCCTTAGGAAAAGCAGTAATTGAAACGTCACTTCCATTAGTAAAATCCCAAGTAATATAAGGTATATATTTACCAATATTGTCTTTATGATTCAAACCTGTTAAGGGATCAACTGTATTTGGTCTAAGTGGAATTTGAATAGTTGCAGTTTTTACTGCATCCATTATTAAGTTTTTTAAATCTAAGATTTTAGGAAAATCAATCCCTACTGTAACAAAAAAAGTTTGAATACCAGTATCTTGGCACATTGGACGCTTTGTTTTTTTTGCAAGATCTATATTCTTAAGTATAGCTTTAAGTTGTATTTTGGCTAAACCTGTTTCAATTTTATAAGCAGATTTTAAGGCATTTACTACATCCAAGGGAAGGTCTGTTTCTGCTTTTGTAATTAATTCAACAATGCCTTTTTTAATATTTTCCAAATTCATTTTTTAATCCCACTTCTCTTACAAATTTGAAAATTAACCCATGCTAGTAAAAGGTTTTAGGATTATTTAACTATTATTAAAAAAAGAATTAAAAGTCTATTATTATTTTGCTTTTGATATTTCTTCTACTGCCTCTGGATTTGCTAATGTCGAAATATCACCTACTTCTTGACCAAGTGCTTTTGCTCTTATTACCCGCCTCATGATTTTTCCACTACGTGTTTTAGGAACATCTGTTACAAACCATATTTCATCTGGTTTGGCAATTTTTCCAAGTTCTTTTGAAACATGATCTTTAAGTTCTGTTTTAAGCTTATCACTTGGCTCAATACCTTTTTTAAGAACAACAAAAGATGTAATTGATTCGCCTTTTAGTTCATGTGGTTTACCTATAACTGCTGCTTCAGCAACTAATGGGTGGCTTACCAAAGCTGATTCAACTTCAGAGTTACCAATTCTATGACCAGAAATTTTTAAAACATCATCAGCTCTACCTTGAATCCAGAAATAACCATCATCATCCTTTCGTGAAACATCACCTGCATTATAAACCCCTTTAAATTTACTCCAATAAGTCTCTTTGTAACGTTCTGGATTTTTATAAATACCTCGAAGCATGCCTGGCCATGGATGAGTCAATACAAGGCTACCACCTACATTTTTTACAGATTCACCTTCCTCATTGTATACCTCAGCAGACATACCTGGAAGAGGCCTTGTTGCAGAACCAGGTTTAAGAGGAGTAATAGGCAATGGTGAAATAACAAAATTTCCTGTTTCAGTTTGCCACCAAGTATCCATAATTTGACAACGTTCACCACCAATGTTTTTGTAGTACCACATCCATGCTTCTGGATTGATAGGTTCACCAACAGAGCCAAGCAATCTTAGAGTACTTAAATCATGTTTTTTTGGCCATTCCTCACCAAATCTCATAAACAATCGAACACTTGTTGGTGAAGTATAAAGGATAGTAACACCATATCTTTCAATAATTTCCCACCAACGATTAGGCTCCGGCCAATCAGGTGCACCTTCATAAATAATAGATGTTGAACCAAGTATTAGTGGAGCATAAACAATATACGAATGGCCAGTTATCCAACCAATATCAGCTGCGCACCAATAAATGTCATTATCTTTGATATCAAAAACCCAACTCATTGTATAAGCTGTACCAACGGCATAACCACCATGTGCATGTATAATACCTTTTGGTTTGCCAGTGGTACCTGATGTGTATAAGAAAAATAAAGGATCGTTTGCATCAAGTTGCTCAGTCTCACATTCTCTAGACATATCCATGATAGCATCATGCCACCAAATATCTCTATCACAAGTCCATGGAACTGTATCACCAGTTCGCTTGTAAACTATAACGTGTTTAACACTTGGTGCATTTTCAAGGGCTTCATCAGTTTGTTGTTTTAAATAAACTTTTTTACCACGACGCCAAAAAGAATCACATGTTATAACAGCTTTTGCTTCACAGTCATTGATACGATCTCTTAAAGCAATGGAGCTAAAACCAGAAAATACAACAGAGTGAACGGCTCCAATTTTAGCACATGCAAGCATAGCAATAGGTAATTCTGGAATCATAGGCATATAGATTCCAACACGGTCCCCTTTTTTTATTCCTATTTTTCTTAAACCATTAGCAAGTTTATTAACCTCAATATATAAATCATTGTAAGTGAGCTTCCGAACATCACCTGGTTCACCCTCAAAAATTATAGCTACCTTGTTCTTTCTCCAGCTAAGAACATGTTTATCCAAAGCATCATGAACAATATTATATTTTGCACCAACAAACCACTTTATCCATGGAGGTGTCCATTCTACAACTTTATTATAAGGTTTATACCAATCAATAAAATCCTTAGATACTTCTTCCCAAAACCATTCCCAGTTTTCAGATTTTTTATATAATTCTTCGAGAGTTTGGATTTTATATTTATCCATCCAATGTTTCACATTCGTTTGATTAACAAAATCTTCTCGAGGTTTAAAAACACGTTTCTCGTCTAATAAAACAGATATATCTTCTTTTGCCATATTATACACCTTAAATTGTATTTTCTTTTACATCGATTCCTTAAAAGTTGATTTGCTTTTTATAAATCACCACGGAAAGCCCCGGTTAACATTGCATATTCTTCAAAGTTTTCTACCCAATCAAAATCTCTATCAATTTCATTTTCAGGAATTTTTTTTGCTTTAGCAGAAAGATGCTTTTTCTGCTCTTCGATTAATTTTTCAAGTGGAGCAAAGCGTTTAGCTTTCACAACCGGATAAAATAATACACTATTTGCACCTTCTAGTAATCTAACGTTTTCTTTAACAAACTTATTAACAGTTTGTAAAGAATCAGCAGCAATATTCATCACAATGTCTTCATCACCAAGAGAATATGAAACATATATAGGAAATAGATTAAATGGATAGTTGAAGTTTATTAAATATTCATAAATAGATTTATAATTTCTTGGATGGGTGTAAATTCTTATAATATATCTTTGAATATTAGCAGGTTTCTTTTTCGGTATCGGGAAAAATATTGGTCTCATTAGAGAAACTGTGTTACTATGATGACATTCTCCACATTTTGAAACAGTTTCTGTTAAAAAAGGAGCTATGTCATCAGGATCTTTTACATCAAATATTATTCCAACACTCATCATTCCCTCAGCCTGAGTTGCATACAAAGGAGTAACACCTTTTATTGATTCTTTCTCAATTGTATTTTCAACGAATTCCCATACTTTATTTAGGTCTGCTTTCGGATGTAATCTTACAATTATCATCATATATATTTTCCTCCCATACAATCTGGGGTGGGATGAATAGATTTTAGGTATAAGAATTTTTGTATAAAATAAGATAAAAATAGATATCATTAAATAGCAAAATTTTTGAGTTTTATGTAAAAAAATTTACTTGTTGATGTTATTAAGTTATCATTAATTTCATTAATCTCCTAAAACTAAATTTAAAATGACTTTTCCAAATGATTTAAGTATACATTTCACTATTTCCCTTAACCATTTCGTAAACCTACATAAAAATCTTGTGGGGAGGTATGTTAAAAATGGGAAAAAATATAGTTCAAAAGATTTTAGACAAGCATATTATAGAAGGTAAGCCTGAAATTGGAAAAGAAATTGGTATTAAAATCGATCAAACCTTAACTCAAGATGCCACAGGAACAATGGCTTATCTTCAGTTTGAGGCTATGGGAGTACCAAAAGTTAAAACAGAATTATCGGTTAGTTATATTGATCATAACACTGTACAAATTGGTTTTGAAAATGCTGATGATCATAAATATCTGCAATCTGTTGCTGCAAAATATGGAATAATTTTTTCTCGTGCTGGTAATGGTATTTGCCATCAAGTACATCTTGAGAGATTTGGCAAACCGGGTAAAACACTTTTAGGATCTGATTCTCACACACCTACAGGTGGAGGAATAGGCATGATAGCAATAGGTGCTGGTGGACTTGATGTTGCTGTTGCTATGGCAGGTGGACCTTTTTATTTAACATATCCAAAAGTAATAAAAATAGAATTGAAAGGAAAATTGCGACCATGGGTCGCTGCAAAAGATGTTATACTTAAAATACTTGAGATTTTTACAACAAAAGGTAATGTAGGCTGTGCTTTTGAATATGGTGGAGAAGGAGTAAAAACTCTATCAGTACCAGAGCGAGCTACAATAACTAATATGGGTGCAGAATGTGGTGTTACAACTTCTGTTTTCCCTAGTGATGAAACAACTAAGGATTTCTTAAAAGCACAAGGTAGAGAAAACGACTGGTCTGAATTAAAAGCTGATCCTGATGCAGAGTATTATAAGAAAATTGATCTTGACCTCAGTCAGATTGTTCCACTTACAGCCTATCCTCATAGTCCGGGTAACGTCAAAACCGTTAAAGAATTAGAAGGAATGAATGTTGATCAAGTTTGTCTTGGGAGTTGTACAAATTCTTCGTATAAGGATTTAATGACTGTAGCAAGTATCTTAAAAGGTAAAAAGGCTCATCCAAATGTTAGTTTTGTTATTGCACCAGGCTCAAAACAGGTTTTAGAAAATATAGTAAGAGATGGTGGGTTGACTGATCTTATTGCTGCAGGTGCACGCATTGCAGAATCTGCATGTGGTTTTTGTATAGGTAACAGTCAATCACCGAAAACTGAGGCAGTATCGCTTAGAACAAGTAACAGGAACTTTTTAGGACGATCTGGTACAAAAAGTGCACAGGTATATCTTATCAGCCCCGAAACAGCTGCTGCCGCTGTTATTACTGGCAAGATGACCGACCCGCGTGAACTAGAAAAAATGGGAATAAAATATCCAGATATTAAGATGCCTAAACAATTCTACATCGATGATAGTATGTTTATTTATCCATCTGTTCATCCAGAAGAAATAAAAATTTATCGTGGACCAAACATAGGCGATCCGCCAGCAAGCATGCCCATGCCTGAATCAATAACTGGTGAGGTAACTATCAAAGTTGAGGATCAAATAACTACAGATCACATAATACCTGCAGGTAGTAAAATGAAATACCGTTCAAACGTTCCAAAATATTCTGAGTTCTTATTCGAAGTTGTTGACCCTAATTTCTATGAACGCGCGAAAAAGATAAAAGAAACCGGAAAAGCAAATATTTTCGTTGCCGGTCTTAGTTATGGTCAGGGTTCTTCTAGAGAACACGCAGCGCTTTGTCCAATGTATATGGGAACAAAAGCAGTTATAGCAAAATCTTTTGAAAGAATTCACACTGCAAATCTTATAAATTTTGGCATAATACCATTGACTTTCAAAAACGAAAACGATTATAACAAAATCGACCAAGGAGATGATATAGAAATACCAGATATCAAAAAATCTGTAAAAAACGGAGAAACATTAAAAGTTAAAAACAAAACAAAAGGAATCGAATTTGAAGTAAATTATAATCTTTCTGATAGACAAAGAGAGATTGTTCTTGCTGGAGGAACACTTGCATATATGAAAGAGAAATCTAAATGATATTAATGTGAGGTAGATAAAAATGGCACAAAGAGGAATAAGAGAATATGATGGGAAAAAAATGCTTGCAAAATATTGGACAGAATTTATTGGCAAGGATTTTAAATTTCCAGGGAAGATTGTTCTTGTTGACCCTAAAACAAAAATAGATGATTTACCAAAAAAACACAAATGGTTGACAAAAGAGAAACTTGTAGTAAAACCAGATCAGCTTTTTGGTAAAAGAGGTAAACATGGGTTAATAAAAGCAAACGCTAGTTTTTCGGAAGTAAAGAAATGGATTAAAGAGAGAATGAATAAAGAAACAAAGGTGGGGAAAGTAACAGATAAATTGACGCATTTTATAATCGAACCATATATTCCACATAAAGGAGAATTCTATGTAGCAATAAAAAGCGATAGATTAGGTGACACAATTTATTTTTCAAATCACGGTGGAGTAGACATTGAATCTGTTTGGGATACTGTCGCGGAAATACATATTGATGTTGATCAAGATGTTGATAGTATAGATATTGAAAACAAACTTCCAAAAGATACAACTAAAGACTTGAGAAAAATTTTTGCAACTTTTATAAAAGGACTATTTAAATTCTATAGAGACCTTAACTATGCATATTTAGAGATTAATCCATTTGCTGTATCTGGGAAAGATATTATTCCGCTTGACCTTGTTGCACGTCTTGATGACACAGGACATTTTGAAAGCAGTAGCAAATGGGGTGATATAACATTTCCTGCACCGTTTGGTAGGAAACTTTCAAAAGAAGAAGAATACATTAAAATGATGGATGAAAAAAGCGGTGCATCACTTAAACTTACTGTTCTAAACCCAAAAGGCCGT
>Ga0209635_10000050_pt1 | contig 64179 bp, 70 predicted proteins | sample DeeMarSWOR230_32_FD_187463 | JGI IMG/M metagenome (GOLD analysis project Ga0209635, IMG submission 187463) | Marine sediment microbial communities from White Oak River estuary, North Carolina - WOR-2-30_32 (SPAdes) (version 2) | ecosystem: Environmental > Aquatic > Marine > Intertidal zone >...
ACCGCAGCAAAACTCGGCACAAGAAGCAACGGCGCATCTCGTTCAATGAATTATGACAGAGAAGCCATTGTCAGAATGGCAAACACGTATCTGCAACCAGGCGATATGAATGAAAAAGAGATATTCGAAGATGTCAAGTACGGCGTTTACATGCATTCTTTCACAGAATGGAATATTGACGACGTACGGTTTAACCAACGCTATGTAGGAAGAGAAGCATACCTCATAGAAAACGGTGAACTCAAAACACCTGTACCAAGATCAACTATTGAAACCACAACCTTAACCTTCTGGATGGCAGTCGATGCGGTTTCCAAGAAAATCGGCTACGTCAGTGCTTCTTGTGGAAAAGGTGATCCGATGCAAGGTGCTCCAGTTGACACTGGTGGCCCCATGATGCGGTTAAGAGGGGTGTACATAAAATGAGCGAAAATATGGCAAAGACTGAAGATATAGTGAAGAAAGGCAAAGCCTTAGGCGCAGACGAAGTCATTGCTACCACTGTATTTGGAAAATATCGGCAGTCAAGATTCAGCAATAACCAAATTGACATAGGTGTTGCTTGGGACGACTATACTACCAATGTCTTACTCACATGGAAGAAACGAGTAGTTGCCACACAAATCAAAAACTTCCAAAAAGTAACGCCTACTGTGGAACAACTATTCAAACTTGCTAAAGTCTCAAAAGAAAATCCAATGTATGGCGGGCTAGTGCAAGGCAAATTTCAATACACCAAGCCAATGGCTGACACAGCAATCAGAGACCTAGAAGATCCATCAGAATACATCTACGAAGCAATTGAGGCAGCAAAAAGAAAGCTTGGGAAAAACATTGACAGCGGTGGCATTCTCTTTACGAAGTATGAACAGATTTTCTTAGCATCTTCGGAGGGACCAAAAGGACAAGATGAAAGGTCAGCGATTGAATTGTCAATCCGAGCATTTGCCCAGAGAGACGAATCGGGACACGGCGTAGAATGCAACTCTTCACTTAAAGGGTTCAACCCTGCAAAGGCTGGAGAGAAAGCTGGAGAAATCGCAAAGTTAGCTAAGAATCCTAAAGCAGGCAAAACTGGTAAGTATGACATAATCTTTGATCCGTTGTTCTCTGGTTCGCTACTTGGGGCCTACGGATTTATGGGCTCTGCCTTCTTTGTACTGACTAAGATGTCCGTATTTGTCGACAAGATCGGGAAAAAGGTAGGGCCTGAAATTGTGACTATACGCGATAATCCTGGAAAATATTCTGTCAATAACAGAGTTTTCGATGACGAGGGTGCGCCGGTGAAAGAAACGGTTTTCATAGAAAAAGGCGTTTTGAAAACTTACTTCCATAACACCTCTACAGCGAAAATCTTCAAAACCCAAACCACCGGACACGCAGGTATAGTTCAACCAATGCCTTGGAATCTCGAAATGGATGCTGGCAACATGAGCAAAGACGAAATGTTCAAAGATGTCAAGAAAGGCTTATACCTCACAAACACGTGGTATACAAGGTTCCAGAACTATGCGACAGGCGATTTCTCAACGATTCCGCGAGACGGCGTATTCTTGATTGAAAACGGCGAGATAAAGGAGTCTTGGAAGGCAATTCGTCTCAGCGACAATATTCAAAACCTTCTCACAAACATCAGTGGCATTTCAAAAGAAAGACAGCATGTTCATTGGTGGCTTGAAGCAGAACCGCCATCTCTTTCGCCTTATGTACTAGCAAAAAACATTCAAATAACCCGCCCAGAGTAACTTACAATACTTTCCCTTTCTTTTTTCTAATGTTTCTTTCTAATACGCCGAATAAAGTAAGCCAAGATGATGAGACAAGCTGTTATCGTTAACACGCTTGAAATAGTGATAATTGTGATGTTTTTTGTTTCTAAGATGAATGCTACTGAAACTGCAGCAAGGAAAACGCCAAAGTAGAGACTCGCATTGCTGCTTAAGAATTGCGTAAATTCCGTGCGAATAATTTTCGAGTATTTATTTAGTAAAATCAGTATGGACACAAATGTTAGGAATACAATTACGAAGGTGTAAGTGATTCCTGTCCAATACTCTTGAAGCGTGAGAAGAAGACCAAACTCGTCTCCTATCAGTCCACCTCCTGCGCCGAAGAGAATCGCAGCAAGTCGGTTGATTCGTTCGTTTTCATAGCTTATGCCAAGCCAGCCGCCTATTGCGAGCAAGGCCAATCCATACCAGAAGTGGTGAACATGATAATCGCCACCAATTAGAACAGTGTTAGGGTTAAAAGTTGTAAATGTTCTGGCAACTGAAAAAGAGGCTATGAACGCAATTAGAGCCAATACTGAAAGGTTAGGTCTTGTCTTTTCTTCTGCAGAGATTTTTGTCACACACCCCTATAAACTGAAAAGCGGGCTGAAAACTGTTGAAGGAGGCACTACTTGTCATGGTACTTGAATAAAGCTATAAACTCTTCGACTTCTTTCTTGTGGTTCAAGTAAATGGGACATTTTTGTTGAATGCATTGTTTTGTCCAGAACTCGTACCAGTAGTTTCTTTCATTAAAGCTGCAAGCGTGGGCAATGGGTTTCCAGTTAAATTTCCAACACGTAGTCTTGGCTTTAAATGCTGGGCATGGATCACATTTTTCCGGTGCAACGCCACAACCAGGATTAACTTCCCAGCAAAGGTCTCTTTCTGCCAATTAAACCGTCTCCAGAAGAGAGAATCGGATGATAGAGGTATTTAAATTATCATGTCAAAAAGGTTAATCTCGAAGATTTTGCTTTTTATGTTAGTGAAAAATGTGGGACTTGATGTCTCTAGGCATGTTCGGAGCGACAGGTTTTCTCGTAGGGTACGCTATAAAAAAGCTTGTCAAACTCTTTCTTTTTTTGATCGGTCTATTTCTCTTGTTGCTCATCAGCTTAGAATATACGGGTGCGATTGAGATTTATTATGACAAGTTAGGCGAAGCCCTTATGAGCGTTTTGAATAGCGTACATGGAATGTTGCCAGAGATTATGCCTGTATTATCTGGTTTGTTTTATTCTCTTAGTTTTGGCACAGGTTTCTTACTTGGCTTAATGAAGGGATAGGAAGAAAAAATATGGTAACTAGTGATGCACAAAAAGTTAAAAAACCAAAATTGCCCAAAAAACGAATTCTCAAAAAGCAACGAAAAAGAAAGTAAGGCAATAGGTTTTCTGATAAACCTAAAATAGAACAGTCTGCACCGTATTATCTCCCTCGCGCCGTATCATGGGAGAATATCTACATTGGCCGAATACAAAGACACTTTCATCAACTTAAGCCAGAATCTGCTCGTTAAGCATCTTGGAAAGCTACCAAAAGACTTCACAAAAGAAGCCCTCGTAAAATTTGTCAAAGACAAAGATGTTAGAATGATTAATCTTTGCCATGTAGCAGAAGATAGCAGACTTAAAACCTTAAGCTTTGCAATCAACAATGAAGCCCATCTTAATGAGATTTTGGACATGGGCGAGCGAGTAGATGGTTCAAGCCTCTTTTCCTTTATTGAACACACAAAAAGCGACTTGTACATCAAACCAAAAATTAACAAAGCTTTCTTAAATCCCTTTAACATAGTTCCTACTCTAAACGTTATGTGCAGTTATTTCGACGAAAACAGAAAACCACTTGAAATCGCGCCAGAAAACATCCTTATAAGGGCACAAGAAAAACTGTTAGAAAATACTGGTGTCGAGTTGAAGTTTCTTTGTGAACTCGAATTCTACATTATATCAAAAAAAGAGACCGAAATGCTGTATTCGGGTACGCCGCAGAAAAATTATCAAGAATCTTCGCCTTTTGTAAAATTTGAACAGTTGCGGAATGAGATTTTAACAACACTCGCTGCTGCGGGAGTGCCAGTAAAATATGGACACACAGAAGTAGGTATGTTTGAAAAAGAAAATTATCTCATGGAACAGCACGAGGTTGAGCTTCAACTGGAATCGTCAGAAGATATGGCGGATTACATCTCAATTGCCAAGTGGATTATACGAAATGTCAGCGCGAAATATGGTGTGGAAATTAGTTTTGCTCCGAAAATTGTGCTGGGGCATGCTGGTAATGGTATGCACGTGCATATTTGTGGAATGAAGAATGATGAGGACATAATGACTACTTTGGAGGGGCAATTAAGTGATGAAGCAAAAGCGATGATTGGTGGAGTGCTGAAGTTTGCTCCAAGCCTCACAGCATTTGGCAACACCGTGCCTACTTCCTATTTGCGGCTAGTTCCCCAGCAAGAAGCACCGACGACTATTTTCTGGGGTCACAAAAATCGTGAAGCATTGATTAGAGTGCCCCTTGGCTGGCGTTCTGAAGAAGAAAAACAAGAATGTGCACAAACTTTCGAACTAAGACTTCCGGACGGTTCAGCAAACGTTTATCTGTTACTAGCAGGAATCATGGTCGCAATTGACTATGGCTTAACACACAGAGAAAAAGCACTTCAAATCGTTGAGGAACTGTTTGTGGAAGGCACCAAATTCAAAAGAGACAGTTTGAAAACTCTGCCAAAATCTTGTTATGAATCTGCAAAAATGCTTGAAAAACAAAGAGAATATTATGAAAAGAGCAATGTGTTTCCCAAAAGGATGATTGAAGGAGTAATTCAACGCTTAGAACAGTATAAAGATGAAAACTTGACCGCGATTTTGAGAAAGAATGATGAAAAAGCAAAGGAATTAATAAATAAATTTATCCACTGCGGATAACAGTCAAATACTGTAACTAAAATTTCTCAAACCCAAAAAACATCAACCGCGATATACATTCCAGCGCATTTTAGGCTTTTATATCTGCAGCATATTTGGAGCCTAATTGGAACATATAGTGAACGAGGTCTAGAGCATTACGTACACACTCATACAGAACCAAACAGCCAAAAACTCTACAAAAGCATCTGGAACACTGAAGCACAATCTACATCAGTATACACATAATCCAAATTCAGTCAACAAGCAGCTTCCAGCATCACCAAAAATCAGCACCTTCTTCCTAAACTCCTCAACAAGACTTTCATTAAACCTGCAAGAAAACACTATTAAATCCGAATGCCAAATTTTCTCCCTAGTACAATAGTGTAACAACTGAACTGAAAGGTGTTCAATAGTTGAAAATAACAGTGCGCTTCTTTGCAGCACTACGAGAAATCGTCGGAAAAAAAGAAGAAACACTCAGGTTCCCAAACAAAGAGGTTACTATTGAAAAAGCTTTCAAACTGTTAATCGAAAGATATGGAAAAGATTTCGTAGAATACGTTTTTGATGAACAATCAGGTGAAATCCGAAGTTATTTACAATTACTTGTGAACGAAAAAAGTGTAAATGCGTTAAAAACAAAGCTTAAGGATGGTGACATCTTGGTTATAGTGCCGCCAGTCGGCGGTGGCTAACTAAATATTTCTGCATATAAATTAATCTAGAACGTGAACAGAAGATGCTTTGAAAGCTATAAAAATCTTAGACGAAAGACCGAGCTGCATTTCATTAAAAGAGCGTTTGGTAATCTGAACCACAAAAGGTTTTCCAACGTCGATTTTAAGCTTCACCAAAGATCGTAAATCTGAAATTTCAACTATTTTTCCTTCAAAAACGTTTCTTGCGCTTGACTCGATCTTTGTTTTCGATAAAATGATGTCTTCTGGTCTTATGAAAATGGATGCTCTTCCAATCGTTTTCGCTGCTGCTTCGATTTGCACGTTGCCTCCGACATCGATTATGGTTGTTCCTTCTTGAGTGGCACATGAATTCCCTGAGAAAAGGTTTTCAATCCTCGCAAAATCTGCTAGTTTTTTAGGAGCATTTAGAATTTCATGAGGTTTTCCAACATTGACTAATTCGCCATTAATAAGTAGAGCAACTTTTTCTGAAAGCGTTCCAATTTGAAGCATGTTGTGTGTTGATAGTACTATTGTCGTGTTTTTTTCTCGTCTTATGTGAGAAATTGCTGCCTCCATTATCGACGTGTTTCGTTGGTCCAAATTTGCCGTGGGCTCATCTAATAGCAAAAGGTCGGTTTCGAGCGCTATGGCTCTTGCCAGCGAGACCCTCTGTTGTTCTCCTCCAGATAATTTCTTTGCAAAACGTCTCTCGTAGCCTTCAAGCTTCACTATCTTTAGAACTTCTCTGATTTTTTCGGCTATTTCTCTTTTGGAAAGTCCCCTTAGCGTTAATCCGTATGTAATGTTTTTGTAAACTGTTGTGTTGAATAATGTGGTTTTTTGGAACACCATGGTGCTCTTTAACCGTAGCCTATCTATGTTTCGTTCGTTAACTCGTTCACCGTTGAAACATAGTGTGCCTTTTGTGGGTTTTTCAATGCACGCCAAAATTTTTAGTAGTGTGGTTTTTCCCGAACCGTTTGGTCCGATTATGGTTAATATTTCGTTTCTGGGAATTCTCAGTGTAATGTTGTTTAGTGCGATTATTTCCCCATATGACTTTGTGGCACTCTCTAACTCAGCTATAGTGCTCATTTGAATCGCCTCTGTAACAGGTTAGAAAGAAGGCTTACCGAAAATACTATAACTACCAAAATTATCGCCAGTGCTATGCTAAGAGAGATATTTGCACTAGTGCTTTCCATGGCTATTGTAGTTGTCAGAACTCTAGTTTGTCCTCGAATATTTTGACCAATCATATAAACAACTCCCAACTCGGCGATTGCTCTGTTAAAACTTCCCACGACGGCTAATGATACGCCAGCTGTTGATTCCTTTAGTACAGCAAGTGCTGCTTCGACTTCTGAAGCACCTAAAGTTTTTGCCAAGTCTTTAATCTCAGGCTCGACGGCTTCGACGGCGCTTGTTGTGAAACTTACCATTATGGGTGTGATTAGAATTGCTTGCCCTACAGCGACCCCTATAGGATTGAGAAACAGATTTAGGAACCCGAAAGGTCCACTACTAGATAGCAAGAGGTAGAGCACCAAACCTAAGGCAACTGTTGGTATTCCTATTAGCGCGTGGAATAACCCTTTGACAAAATGTTTTCCAAAAAAATCTTTCAAACCAATAACCAATCCAATAGGGATGCTCCAGATGATGGCTAACGCCGTCGCTGTTCCTGAAATGTAAATTGACCGTAAGGTAATTTCTATAACTTCTGGATTTCCAGAAATTATTAATGTAATTGCTTCTTTCAAGCCTTCGCGGAATTCTTCAACTGAAACAATAAGAATAGCTACCATTATAGAAAAAAGGATTAGGAACAGGACAGGAACTATCTTGTTTTTATGCGCCATCGTTTTTTCTCGAACTCTCTTGATTAGCTGTAAAGTTCTGGATGCCCGTATCTATACTGGAGTGGGCATTCTGAAGTGTCAAAGTAAGCATAGTCTTTAATCATTTGGGCAATTGCTGGGTTCGTATTGTTTTCTAAAACATCCACAGCAGGATAAAACAGTGGCTGTCCATATATCGAGACTCCATAGTTTCCTATTATTTGTTGTCCTTCTTGGGATATCAGAAATTTGGTGAAGGCGATCGCGGCTTCAAAATTTGCTTTAGGATTTGTCGTCTTATTGACAGCAATTGCGCTATAAACGTTTATTAATTCTGCTTTTTGAGTGACCAAAGTTTTCAAATTCGGTATCAAGTTTGTCGTACCTTTAGTGTACGCAAGAAATGTTCCGATATCTGCAAGACTATAGGCTTGTAGTTCGTTAGTAGTGATCAAACTTTTTCCCATTCCAGAGCCTGTTTCTTTGAACCAATCGATTTCATCTCGTATAAGCGTCCAATCGAACCCTGCTGCAGCCCACAATTCTTTTTCTTTTGTATGTGTTCCTGAGTTGTCCCCTCTTGAGACCCATTTCGCCATGTCGCTTCTTCCAGCAGTAACGATTCGCGACAATGCTTCTGTTGGTGATAGTCCTTCAATTTGTGCTGGATCATCTAGGGGTCCAACGATTTCGAAGAAGTTGTATGCGAAGATTTTTCTGTTGACTCCGTAGTGGTCTTGGAGAAACTCGAATTCTTGAGAGGGAGCATGGACAAGAAGCATGTCTGCGTCTCCCCGTTGTGCAAATTGGATTGCAATGCCGCTGCCTACTGAGATGTAGTATATGTCAATTGGATATTTTGCTTCAAATCGTTCCTCAATCTCGTCTAATAGCAAAGTATCATAAAGGCTTGTTGTTGTTGATACAACCAGTTTTTGTCTGTTTACGCTTTGCAAGTAAATGAATGTACCTGCTACAGAAGCTATTGATACGGCTACTGCTGTTATTATTACAATTCCCCATGTACCTAGTTTTGCCCTCATTTTTATTTCCTTCCACCAGCCAATATGCACGCATATGCATATCGCTTATTATGAAGAAACTCCCTTAATAAGCATTGCTGGAAGGCAGGGCTCCGGAAACGTAACACTTAACTAATTGATAAAAACGATATGAATAGATGTGCATAACAACTCTGAAAAAACGGAAATAGCCAAAAATGATTCTCAAAAACGATAGAAGGAAAAAGGCTCCGCTTGTGTTATACGATAAATTTGGTAGAAAACTTAGCAGTCTAAGAATCTCCATAACCCAAAAATGTAACCTTAAATGCTTTTTTTGCCACAGAGAAGGCGAGATTGCTTCAAAAAATGAAATGACTACCGAAGAAATCGGGAAAATCGCCAAAATCGCTTGCGAACTGGGAATGAAGAAAATCAAATTGACAGGCGGTGAGCCTCTTCTTAGAGAAGACCTTCCGAAAATTGTGCGAGAAATTACTCAATATTCGGATGAGGTTTCTTTAACAACCAATGGAGTATTACTAGAAGAGTACGCCCCCACGCTTTATGATGCAGGGCTTAAACGCGTGAACGTAAGCTTACCTTCAATTACTCCACAAAACTTCCAAAAAATCACAAGCAAAGAACATGTCCACCAAGTAAAAAACGGCATAAAAATGGCTTTGCGGAGTGGTCTCTATCCAGTTAAGATTAACATGGTGATGCTGAATGGAATTAACATTGATGAGGTTCCTCAAGCAATCTCTTTTGCACAAGAGACTGGGGCTATACTTCAGTTGATCGAGTTTCAGCCAATTCAGCAAGAAAACAAGGTTTACTGGAAAGATTTTCACTATGACTTAGCCTCTATAGAAAATTGGCTAAAGAGCAGGGCTATCGCGATTGAAGAGAACCCTCTTCACAAACGGAGAAGATACGTTCTTGAAAGAAATGGCGGCTCGGCTTATGTTGAGATTGTCAAACCCATGCATAATAGCAGATTCTGTCAAAACTGCACCCGGTTGCGGGTTACCTCAGACGGAAAACTAAAACCATGTCTTCTCAGAAATGACAATCTTGTAAATATAATCTTACTAATTAGGCAAGGCGCAAAGGCAAATGAACTAAAGGAAGCTTTTAAGAAGGCAGCCTTGTTGAGAGAACCATATTGGAGAGAAAAAGATGAAACATTTGACAAAAAGGCGTAAAACTTTACATCGACCTTTGAAAATGGTGGACATATCGAATAAACCTATAGTTAAGCGGATTGCAGAAGCAGAAGGCAAAATCTGGCTAAAACCAGAGACCATAAAGAAAATACAAAACGGGCTCATTGAAAAAGGTGACGTTTTCTCAACAGCAGAACTAGCTGGAATACTTGCTGCCAAAAAAACTCCCGAAATCGTTCCCCTGTGCCATCCCATTCCACTTTCTCAAATAGACATAAGTTTTAGCGTTAACGAAAATTTTGTCACTGCCAGATCCAAGGTCGTAGGAGAATACAAGACAGGAGTTGAAATGGAAGCGCTGGTAGGCGTAAGCGCTGCTTTGCTAACAATTTGGGACATGACAAAATATTTAGAAAAAAACAAGAAAGGACAATACCCCCACACAGAGATTGACGAAATTAGAGTTTTAAAAAAGAAAAAGGAAACAACAAAATGAGCGAACACGATTTACATCAATACGTTAAAGCAAACTTTGCAGTTCTTATAGTAAGCGATACGCGAAACAAAATAACCGATGAATCAGGCAAAATTGCAAAGGAATTGATCCGCAACGCTGGGCACACGGTTTTGGCTCACAAAATAATACGCAACAATAAATCCCTAATTCAAACTACTGTAAAAGAAATGCTTCGCAATCCAAAAATCAACGTAATTATTACCAGCGGAGGCACAGGCATTAGCAAGAGAGACATGACAGTTGACGCTGTATCCGAACTACTGTACAAAAAGGTCGAGGGGTTTGGGGAGCTTTTCAGAAAGTTAAGTTATGAAGAAATTGGCGAAGCAGCCATGATTAGCCGCGCTACTGCGGGAACTGTTGATGGTAAACTTATTTTCTGTCTTCCGGGCTCTAAAAATGCGGTTGAATTAGCTTTGGGCAAGATTATACTTCCAGGGTTGGGGCATATTATCAAGGAGGCTAATCGATGAGTAAGATGACTCCATTCAAACAGCTTATTACTTATGAAAAAGCCTTAGCACTTATCCACAAATCTATAAAACCTATTGAACGAATAGAATCTGTTCTTATCGAAGACGCGTTTGATCGGGTTCTCGCAGAGGATGTGGTAGCAAATATGTCCGTGCCGTCTTTTGACCGAGCAGCCATGGACGGATATGCGGTTAAGGCAAAGGAAACTTTTAATGCTTCTACGTTAAAACCTAAAATTTTGAAGCTTGTAGAGATTCGTCATGCTGGAATGTCGTCAAATAGAGTGTTGGATACAGGAGAATGTATTCAAATTGCAACTGGTAGCCCGATTCCTGAAGGTGCGGATTCGGTTGTCATGGTTGAATTCACAGAAAGAGATGGCGCCTCAATTAGCGTTTTGAAGCCAGTGTATCCTGGAGAAAACATTTCAGCAAAGGGCGAAGACATTGAAGAGGGGCGAGCAATTCTTAAAAAGGGTGAGCAGCTTTCTGCTGCTAAAATTGGGGTGTTAGCTGCGCTTGGGGAGAAAGAAGTGAAGATGTATGCGAAACCGCAAGTTGCAGTGATTCCAACAGGCACGGAGATCTTAGAAGTTGGTTCTCCTCTGAAAGAAGGACAAATCTACGACATAAATTCTTACACATTGTCTTCCGTTATAAGAAAGAATGGGGCTGTTCCGATTAAGTGTAAGGCTGTTCCGGATACTGCGGATGAACTTAAAAAAGCGATTAGAAAATTGGTTAATTATGACATGATTGTTTTTTCTGGAGGGAGTTCTGTTGGTGAACGGGATCTTTTGGTGAATGTGATTCAAGCGGTTGGTGATTTGGTGTTTCATGGGGTTCAGATAAAGCCTGGTAAGCCCACACTTTTCGCTTTGGTGAGTGGAAAGCCTGTGTTTGGGATGCCGGGTTATCCTACTTCTTGCTTGAGTAATGCGTATTTGTTGTTAGTTCCTGCTATTAGACAGATGGCAAGGTTGCCGCCGAAAATAGAGAAAACCGTAAAAGCACGGTTGGCTAAGAGGGTGGTTTCTTCTTCGGGTAGAACACAGTTTCTTACAGTGAAAATGAAGGGCAATCAGGCTTTTCCAGTTTTTAAACAGTCAGGAGCGATAACAAGCATGGCGGACGCTGATGGTTATATAATCTTGCCGATTAATGTGGATGTTGTTGAGAAAGATCAAGAAGTAACCGTGTTTTTATTCAATTGACGCGGTTTCCAGTTTTTTTCTTTTTGGAACTGCGAAAGAGTGAATTTTGTTTGTAGTGAGGTTTTGGGGCTGTATTGTTAGTTTGTGTTGTTGGGTGGGTTTCTGTTCGTGTGTGCAAACGCTTTTTCTAGTATAGGTAGTCTTCTCTCTGTGTGTGCACGCACTGAGTGTGTGTGCATATGATGCAAATATGAAGGGCTAGAAGGTGAGGTTCAACTTGAATCTTGAAAGCATGTTAATGCATTTCGTAGTACGTGGGTTAGTGGGATTGAAGTTGTGGCTAAATGGAATGGAATTTGTAGGCGGATTGAAAAAAGTTGATGATTATTTTGGTTTTCCTTGGCGGTTGTTCATATATTTTTCATTTTTTCTCGATATATAATTAGCTAGGGATGAAAATGACAAAGGGTGGAATTGCTCCTTGTCTCTTAAATCTATTAGGAAACTCTGAATGTTATGAACTTCTACTCCGGGAAGTAGTCTTATGAGCTTCTTTGTTTCCAAAAAAGATGTGTAGTCTTCGTGGAATGTGACGATAACCCTATCATAATTCAAACCCATTCCATGCATACCCATCAGGGCTGCAACAGGGTTTTTCTCTGCTATCTCGGCTGCTGCTTTTCTGAGGTTTCTGAGGTTTCTGAGGTTATTCGGAGTAACAGATTCGGGAATATTCAAGAAAGTCAAAGCTATGATTCCAAATCCGAGTTTGTTGAAATCGGGTATCATTGTGTATTCTTTGATGTATCCTTCCCTCTCCAATTTTTCTCTCATTCTGCTGATTGTGGGTTGGGAAACGCCAAGTAGTTTTGCTAATTCTCTGTCGCTTTTTCGACTGTTCTTCATGAGCTCTGCGATAAGCTTAACCTCAATTTTTTGCCTTTTCACAGTCAATCTTCCAGACTTCCTATATGCTCATTATTGGTTTAAACTTTCTTCGCAAAAATAATATGAAAACAGAAAGGGTTATTTTTGGTTTATTCATTCGACCTTTTCAAATAGCAAGTAATGGTGGACTTCGTATGACATTGGTCCCGCACCCATGCCAGCCGTTTGATAGGTGTGGAGACGCCAGCCTTTCTTTTGCCATTCCTCAATCGTTTTGCCGATTTCCTTATGGTGCTTAACTTCAATACATTCATATTCTTTCAATAGACTCACCCGTCTTAAGGGATAAAAAAGGGGTTATTTTGGTTTGCGGAATAGTTTTGCGTCTTTTATTTCGCACATGTACTCGAACCATGCTTCTGTCAACTGTGGTGCTTCCGCTACAGCTTAGCCGCTTTACAAATAAAGTTACTTCAATTTCCTATGATAGCGTTAGCCAAGTGAATACACTTTAGAGTGTTCTGAATGTTCTTATGTCCAAGCATTTCCTTAACATGCAATATGTCTTTAGTGCGGGGGGTGGGACTTGAACCCACGAACGCCTACGCGACAAGGTCCTAAGCCTTGCTCCTTTGACCTGGCTCGGAAACCCCCGCTTGAGACTCGTTCAACCCCATTAGTGAAGGGTAAAATATTAACGGTTTTGGTGAAACTAAAGAACAGAGGATTAGCGGACAGCACTTTGAGGAATTATGAGTATCGTCTCATGCGCATTGCGGAAGCTGTAAACTTGGATGATCCTGAGCAGGTGTCAGGTTTCATTAGCCACGTGAAAGGTTCTAATTGCTACCGTGAAACGTTTGTAAAAGCCTACACGCACTATGCTAAGTTTTGCGGTTTGACTTGGGAAAAGCCACGATACAAGACTGAAAGACGGATTCCTAAGATTCCCACTCAAGAAATGGTTAAAGAGATTATAGCGCAGTCCTCACGCAAATATGCAACTATCTTTAAACTATTGTCCGAAACGGGTGCTATGCCTAAAGAATTGCATAATGTTAGGCAGAAGGACATAGACTTAGACAGTGGCACAATCGCCATTCAAGGTTTGAAAGGACACGCTCAAGATGTTTCAAATTGAAAGCTGAAACTTTGGCTATGCTGAAAACCTACAGTGCAGAACATGAAAGTCAAGCGTCATTATTCCCGAATAGTAAGGCATTGCTGAAGGCTTGGGTTAGAGTGCGAAGCCGTTTAGCTGAAAAGCTACATGAACCGAAATACCGCACTATAAGGCTCTACGATTTGAGACATTTTTACGCTACCATGACTTATCATAAGACTAAGGATATTCTCTACGTGAAACAGCAATTAGGACACAAAAAGCTGGAGACAACATTGATTTACACGCAACTTGTGAATTTTGGCAATGATGAGTTTGTTTGTAGAGTGGCTAAGACTGTAGATGAGGCAACTGCATTAATCGAAAGTGGCTTTGAATACGTGTGCGACATGGAAGACGCTAAGCTGTTCAGAAAACCAAAATAGAAAACTCGCATTGTCCACAGAGCGCACACGCAATTAAGGGTTTTGCAAAGGAAATCTTTAACACAGCAACGAAATATCTCAATGAACTGAGTTAGCGCGCACTTGTTACGCCTTTGCTCCTATCTGCTTCACTCGCCAGATAACGCCCAACCCTACCGCAAGCAAGACTAGTCCCACAATCAACAGAGGCATAAAAGAACTGCGGTATGGGTAGTCATTGTAGTCGTGCACATGTCCCATATAATCTATATGGGGTTCTCCATAGAGGAAGGTGAATATCGCAGCAGCGAGAAGGCATGCGCCGATTACTGTCAAAATGTAACCAACCATTTGATAATCAGCTTTTTTCATGCTTCTTCACATGCCTACTATATGAACTAAAGCCTTTAAGACTTTGTAACATGATTGCCGCAGCTTCTTGGCTCTTGATTTAGCGTGCGCTTCATTCTAGAATCTCGTGTAGTTTCTCAATAGGCTTAGCAGAACCAACTATGTTCAGCTTGTTTTCAAGGTTATAACGTTTCAGAACCTTCTCAAAAGGAACTCCGCTATACACGTCAATGATTGCCTTCATTAAGTAGGCTTTACCATCAAAACCACTACTCGGAGAATAGTAACTATCCTCACTTTCGAAATAGTGTTTTAGAATGAAAAGCAGTTGTGAGAAGGTTAGAGGCTCTTTGGACGCTTCTAAAAGAACAAGTGTGTCGCCGTTTCCTTTGCGTCCTTTAGTGAGGGTTAGTTTCACCAAGACTTAGCCACCGTCCTTTTTGGAAGCTACTTGTAGAATCGTTTTTTCAATTGGTGTTAAAGGTGTTTCAGAAGCATGGAGAGGATTACTTTCACTCGACTGATTTGTGTGTGTTGTCTATAACTTCTTCTTTCTCTGTTTTTGTTAAAGTCTCTATGCTGTCGTTTTCTACGTTTTGAGGAGTAGTGCTTGTATTAAGACACGCACACGTTTCGGGTTTGGACTGCTCTGAGCTTTCCTTTTCTGGAAGAGGATTAGCGTTTAGGAGAAGTTGTTTCAGGTAGTAGGTGAAGAGTTCGTGGTTTAGTTTGTATGTGTCGTCTTCTTGTGGTGTGATATAGCCTAAATTCTCGAGTAAGCCTCTCTTTTTTGGGAGTGTTTTTCTGTTAAGGTAAGAGAAGCTCGCAACCTTTCCGGAGTTGTAGTTTATTCTTTGCATTGTGGAAGAGTTTGAGCGTAGGGTTTGTTCTGGGCGTCCTATGTAGCGTGTTAGGGTTCTGGGTTCATTTGTGCCAAAACAGTCTATGAACTCAAATTCTAAGGTTGAATAACTGCATTTCTTTAAGCCTTTTTTCCAGAGGTGATACATGAAAATTTTTGCTCGGTTTCGGCTTATGAATTGTGGTTTTCTTTTGATTAGTGGCTTGGTAGTGAAAGTTTTTTCCGAAAACTCTAAATCTTCATGTTGTCTTTTATAAAACATAGATGTGTAGCCTCCGAGCAACGCATCTTCTCGCTTGTTAGGGAAGAGGGAATGAAGAAGGAGACAAGCCCTCTACCCAAACAGACGGAGCAAAACGCAATGTTTGGCTTTTTTGGTATAACACCTCTTGGCTTATGTCTATGGAGAACCATGCTCTTTTTTAACTAAGTATTTGGTGGTTCTGTTCTGATGTTGCCACAACTTGTGCATCTCCAAAGACGGATAGTCGGCGTACCCAAACGAGAATCGCCCCCTATGACAGCCCAAAGTTCATGAGTCTGAGCGCCAGCTTCGGCTTGACAAGTCAATGATTTTTTTTCTCCCAATGTTTTCACCTCACTCTTTTTTCCATCTCTGAATAGGATCCGGCATTTTATCGCTTCCACAGTTAGAACATGGAATATCAGCGACGGAAGGATTAGAACCGTCAATGTTTATCATTTCAGTGGGTATAGGTAAACCACAATCAGCACATTGATATAGAAAGTTAGGGTTGTTTCTCGCTTTTTCATGGACATCACACCAACAATCTTTGCACCCGCAAACATGATCAACATGCGACTCTTGAGCTTCTTTTTCTTCCATATCCTCACGTAAGACTTCTTTAACAGCCCGTTTCAATTCATCCATTGACACACTCAAAATCTCAACCTCCGAACATTTCTCCTATGGCCTTAGCCATTTCCTCATTCTTTTTCTTCTCGTCTTCTCGCATTTTGGCAACAGCTCGTTTTTGTTCAAATTCTCGTTTCAATTCTTCTCGGCATTGTCGCACCATAGCTCTAAGTCGCACATCTTTAGGGATCTCAACAGTAAGAACATTGTTAATCATCTCTGGTGCTGGTTCTCCATGTAGATGATCATTTCCCAAATGTTTCAATGCCATCTTCACGATTCGGCTTTCTTCTCTAACGTCAAGAACCTTTTGAAGACTATTCAGATTTTCGAGATCGGCGTCATTCATATAGACACTCAAATACTTTGCCATTGTTTTCTCTACCCTACGTATGCGTCAACAAAAGATTAAACTTTTCGGTTAATCCCGAATTGTCCTAAAACTGCAGGTAATAGGACATTATCCATTAAAAATTAAGGATGCTTGTTCTTTTAAAAGAACATCTTTACGCAAATGTAAATTTTCATCACGAAGTAGCAAAGAAAAACAGAACATAATACATTTTTATCACATATATGGTAAAAAGCCATCATATATGAGAATGCACTGTTAGGGAAACTTTTTTCAGCTTCGTCTGTCCCCGACGAAGTGTCCATAGATGTCATGGAAAACCATATATATTTTGATGGAAAGTGTCCTATTAGTAGTAATAATAGGACATGGTAAATATGGAGAAAGGAAACATGAAAGAAAAGGAAGGCATAGATACAGAAAAAAATTTGTCTCCTAAACTAGCTCGGAAACCCCCGCGCACGTGTTCTTGTATTCTTGCTTTAGAAACAGTGAATTAAGGTTTTCTTGAAAGAAAACTGTTTTTGCTGGAAATGCTCTTTTGCCAATTTAAACCTATAATTGTCGCATCCGTGATGTTGATTATTCCGTCCATGTCAAAATCGGCGTGGGGATTATAATCTAGTTCGCCTTGTGTAGTCATCCAAGCGTTTCTTACTATTTCTGCGTCTGTCATGTTCACCATGCCATCATGGTTAAAATCGCCTGCAATGTAAGGGTTCATTAATGGGTAGTTGTCTTGTTTGCTTCCATCAATAACGTATGGAGTTTCTCCAACGCCGTCCCCGTCCACGTCATCGCCAGAATAGTCGCTCCAGTAGTTTCCCTCGAGAAAACTGTTGTTCCAAAAATTTATAGAGTTATGACTCAGCACAGGCGCTGCCGCATAAAAGAAACTATTCTGATATATGGTATTGTAACTGCATGTGTAAATGTAGAAACAGAAAGCCGTCGACCTGTTTGTCATAATACTGTTGCCAGCTATTCTGTTGTATTCGCAATGCGTGCTAAAGAGTATGCCGTTGTCAGAAGCTACAATATTACCCGTAATCGTATTGTTACACGACGCAAACAAATAAACACCATAATCCCCATTATTTGTAATATCGTTATTTTTAATGATGTTATTGTGAGAACATTCAAGCCATACCCCAGGATAGAGGGCAGCTCCGATTAAGTTGCAATTTTCTATGCGGCAATTGTTGGAAAAGTAGAGGCGGATTGGAAAATTTCTAGATGCAGGTCCGTTGTTTTTCACGGTAAAATCTTTTACGAGCGTATTGTTTGTTGCGACTATGTCTATTGTGCCCCATTCGATTGTTCCTTCAATTATTGTAGTGCCTTTGCTTTCTCCAATTAGTTGGAGAGGCTTGTTAATGACAATGTTTTCGTGATATGTGTTTGAATGCACTAAGATTGTGTCTTGTGGTTGTGCGGCGTTTATTGCTGCTTGTATGGTCGGATAATGTGTTGGGACTTCGATTATAGAAGACGAAGCGTTTGTAGTTCTCATTTGAACATGAAGCTGTAACAGTAAAATACACAGAATAAACGTGATTATGGCGAATTTTCTCATAAATATTTGCTTCCATTTCAATGCGTGTTTATGCTAAATTAGGGAAAACCACTCTATATGTTATTTGCATAAAAGGTAAACAATGTTAGGCTTTTGACAGAATCGCCCAGATTACAAGTAAAAGCAAAACAACGCCTACAATTAGGAGAAGAAGAAAGATTTCTTGTGGCATACCAAAAATATTGTGGACAACATTATAGTTTAATGTAACAGTAACGCTCGATTCCATACTTCTATTGAACATGTAAAAGAGGAAAGTGCCCGACGTTTCTGCAGTGAATGAAAATTCTGAATGGCCTATGTAGCTTTGAGTCGTTACGTTCATGTTTTGTGGGTCTGAAATCCAAAAGTCAATTGCGCCTTCGCCATTAACTACGATGGTTCCTGAGGCAGAATCTCCACTGTTTAGATTAATTGAGATAACTTTTTGTTGTTGAGGTGCAATTTGATAAGTTCCAGTTTCTGCAATTGCTGTAGAGACAACTAAAAATAAGAAAGTCGACAGGAACGAAAAAAGTAGGAAAATTTTCTTTTTGTACAGCACGGTTGTTTCCTATGTAACGTATACATTGATTACTTTTTCCATACGTTTAGGTGGAAGCCATCCGCCGCCTTTGAGTTCTGTTATTACACGCATCATTTTTTGATCAATATGCGTGGTTCTTGCCAAGTCTGTCAGTGTAATTAATCCGACGAGTTCTCCGTCTTTCATAATCGGCAATTTTTTAACTTTCTTCCTAAACATTAGTCTCGCTGCGTCTTCGAGTTCCATTTGTGGACTGCCGTAGATTACTGGCTTTGACATTATTTTTGCGATTTTGACGGTTTTTGGCGGTTTGCCTTTTTCGAGGACGCGTTTGAGGAGGTCGCGTTCTGTTACTATTCCTATTGTTTTTCCGTTTTCGGTTACTATGAGGCAGCCTATTTCGTTTGTGTTCATGATTTTTACTGCTTCTTCGACGAATGTGTTTGGATGTACTGTGATAACGTTTTTAATCATCAATTCCTCAACGTTCATGGAAACGCCTTCTTATAGTTTATTTTCATAAAGCTTGTTTTCTCTATAAAATAATGTGCAGATAGGTAAACTACACACAAGAAAAAACAAGTTATGTTTTTACTAGTTTTTGAACCTTGTTTCTTGTTCCAACATAAACTATGGTTGCCATGTTCAAGAATAAGCCTGTTTCTACTACACCAGGGATAGATTTGATTTGCATGTTTAGTTTTTCTGCATCTTTTATTGTGCCGAAATCGGTGTCTACGATAAAGTTGCCGTTATCCGTGACTATTGGTCTGGCTTTATTTTTTCCTTCTCTTAATTTTGGTTTTCCTTCTAACCTTTGGAGCTGTGCAGTTACAAGTGTGAGTGCGAAGGGTACCACTTCGATTGGGATTGGTTGCTTTTGGCCTAGTTTTTCGGTTAATTTTGTTTCGTCCACGATTATAATAAGTTGTTCCGAGGCAGCAGCTACGATTTTTTCTCTCGTAAGCGCACCGCCCATGCCTTTTATCATGTTTAATGTTTTTGTTTCAACCTGGTCTGCTCCGTCGATTGTGAGATCTAATTCGGGGTGCTCGTTAAGTGTGGTTAGGGGAATGCGATTTTGTGTTGCGAGGAGAAATGTCTGGTAAGACGTTGGAACTGCAAGAATTTTTAATTGCACTTTTTTTCCTAGTTCTTGAATTGCGTGGGCTATTGTGGTTCCGCTGCCTAGTCCGATGATTTGGCCGGTTTTTACATGTTTGATCGCTTCTTTTGCAGCTGCTTTTTTGGCTTGTTCTTGCCAATTTGTGCTTTTATGTTTCAACTTCCATCTGTCCTAGGCGCTCTAACACTTTTTCTACTTCTGCTCTGATTTGGTCGATACGTTTTTCGGCTTCTGTTTTCTTAGAAGTAGTTGGCGCCTTTGTTTTTGTTTTCCGTTTTCTCGTTGTTTTCTGTGTGACGCCGGTTTCGGAGATTTCGGTTTCTTCCGGGGCTTCTATTTCGATTGGGATCTCTATTTCTTCTTTTTCTGGTTTTATTTCCACTCGTGAGCGTAGTTCTTCGATTTTCATGTTTAATTCGTCAAAACGTTCGTCGAATAGTTTGACTAGGTCTTCTTGCATTGCTTCTAACTCTTGTAGGGCTACGACGGATTGGCTTTTGGAAATGGCGTCTTTGACTGTTAGCATTCTTGTTTTGTATCGTTCTACGAGCGTGTCTCTTTCTTTTTCTGTTATTTTTCCTTCTACTTGCGCTTCGTAGAGTCTTCTTATGGCGTCGCTGAGGACTTCGCGTTCTAGTTCGAGTATTCTAAGTTTTTCGCGGGCTTCTTCTGCCTCGCCTGAGGAAATTGTGTGTTCGGTTTTGAAGGGCCATTTTGTTGTAGCAGGTTCTGAGGGAGCCTTAGGTAAGGCGGGCTCGCCTTTTTTGTTTCCTCGCATTAGGTGCATTGTGAGGGCGGTGATGACTACTACTCCTGCTGCGACTATTATGTAGGGGAGGTATTCCTCAAAACCCACGTTTGTTCGCCCTCATTACAAAAGAAGGTATGACCATGTTATATATAAAACTGAGCAAATCCCCAAAAAATCGTTGCAATTGGGACGCTGCGGCCTTCATTTTGAAAACTGGAGGATTTTGCAGAATCGTTAAAATATGCAGGGAATATTTGATTTAGGTGGCGATGATTATGGCTATAAATGAAATTGATTTTCTACTCACTTACAAGTGCAACTTAGAGTGTGATCATTGCTTCGTTTTCGGAAAACCTACTGCCAAAGGAGTAATGAAAATTTCTGACATAAAAGAGATTCTTGAAGAAGCACAAAAAATTGGAACTGTCAAATGGATTTATTTTGAAGGCGGTGAACCTGTTCTCTACTACCCTGTCCTATTATGGGGATTGCGTGAAGCTAAAAGATTAGGATACAAAATTGGATTTATTACCAACGCCTACTGGGCCACTTCAATTGAAGATGCGAAGGAGTGGCTGGGACCTATTTCAGAAATAGGAGTCTCAGACATTGTAATCAGCGATGACATCTTTCACTATGGGAAAGAGGAGGAAAACCTTGCAAAATACGCTTTTGAAGCAGCTAAAGATCTTGGCTTACCTACAAGTACGATAAGGATGGAAGATCCGAAGAAATATATTGTTGGAAAAGAGTGGAAAGGAGAACCTGTTAGAGAAGGTACGATTATGTTCAAAGGAAGAGCCGTGGAAAAGCTAGTGGAAGGCTTGCCCAGAAAGTTTTGGAAAGAGTTTGACAAGTGTTTTGACGAAGATTTCTCAAATCAAAAGAGAGTGCATATTGGCCCGTTTGGGTACGTTCATGTCTGTCAGGGGATAACTATGGGAAATATGAAGAAGACTCCGTTGTCCATGTTGTTTGAAAACTTTGATCCACATAAGCATCCTGTATGCGACCCCATTTTGAAGGGAGGCCCGGCTGAACTTGTTAGAAGGTATAATGTTGAACACGAAGAAAGTTACGTGGACGAATGTCACCTTTGTTATTGTGCTCGTGTAAAATTGAGAAAAATGTTCCCTGAAATTCTTGCTCCCGATCAAATATATGGAGTTGATGATTAAACAGAAACAAAAGCTTATCTAACGATGGTAAGCTTTCGCAAGAAACTAATCTTTCATGACTATTTCGAAGTGTACGTAATTTCTAAAATTTGACGTTTCAAGTTGCGTGAGAGCCTCGGGCGGGATTTGGACCCGCGACCACCGCCTCTTTGGAATCTTTACCAAGGCGATGCCCTACCGGACTAGGCCACCGAGGCACAGTGTATGAATACTGTCTTTGCCGCTTTTTAAAAGATTTCGCGAATTCTAGTATAATATTCCATAAACTATAAGCACGAGAGATTCGTTGGCATAATCGATGAAGAATGCACACTAGGCGCGTCCTTTTTCTTTCTGTTTTAACTTTTCTGCTAATTCTTTCTTTTCTGGACCAAGTCCAAGCAGAGAACTATACGAATGTGACTGCGCAAGAAGCAAAAACAATGATCGACACAAATCCTCTTCTCGTAATCTTAGATGTAAGAGAGCAACACGAATATGATTCCGGGCATATTAGAAATACTCTTCTCATACCTTTAGGCGAACTTACAAGCAGACTTGGAGAACTCGACAAGCAAAGTGAAATCCTTGTTTACTGTCTAACAGGAGGCCGAGGCGCTTCTGCAAGCCAATTACTTGTCGAAAACGAGTTTGAATATGTCTACAACATGCTCGGCGGAATAACCGCGTGGAGTGAGGCTGGTTACCCAGTCTACATTCGCTACTCTTCTTTACAAGAAGCAATAAACAACGCAACAGCAGGAGACACAATTCGCGTCGCAATTGGAATTTACGCCGAAACTATAACAATAGACAAACCAATCACGCTCGAAGGAGAAAACAAAACAACAACAATCATCACCAACAACTATACGAGCTACCATACAATCACAATAAAAACCAGCAACATACGCATCAGAGACTTTACAATAAAAAACGGCTACTACGCAATATTCTGCTCACAAACCTCCATCAGAAACCTAACAATCCAAAACAACATAATCAGCGACAATAAAATTGCAGGTACATCACTCTACGGGAGCCACCACATCCTGCGCAACAACACGGTAGTCAACAATAATTTTGGAATAATAATAGGCACCAACGGTTCCAACACAATCACGCGAAACACGATAAGATACAATTCTCAAAGCGGCATAGAACTACGAAACTCAAGAAACAATAAAATAAGCGAGAATCTACTGCAGAATAATTCTCTCGGCATCAGATTCTACACTCAATCAAACAATAACACAATCGATAAGAACATAATACTCAATTGCGCAAACGGCATAAGCACACACGATTCAAACTGGAACGCCATGACCAGAAACTCCATCAAAAACAATGCAGGCGTAGGAATCAGCCTTCTTCAGTCGCACAGTAACACAATAACAAAAAACAATATATCCCAAAATAATGGGAAAGGCTTCTTCATCGTAAATTCAAACAACAACACAATCTACCACAACAACATGGTAAACAACTCTCTGCAACTAGAAAACAGAAATTCAACAAACACTTGGGACGATGGTTTTGAGGAAGGCAACTACTGGAGCGACTATATAGGTGAAGACCATGATAGCGACGGAGTAGGCGACACGATTCTCCCTTGGAAAACAGTTGACAATTATCCTTTGATGAGCGCATACTTGGATGGCGACATGAACCACGATGGAATCGTCGACTGGCAGGATGCAAACTTGCTTCGAACGACTTGGTTATCCGTGTGGGGCGGAGAAAATTATGATCCACATGCGGACTTTAACATGGACGGAATAATCAGCATAACAGACGCGACAATCATAGGCCTAAACTGGCTAAAAACGTGGGAAGACTAAAACCTTAGGAATAGTAGAAAGCCTCAAATCAGACTTCTACAAACAAAAATAGACAATGTAATACGCCGGGGTAGCCTAGCCTGGTTTGGGCGCCAGACTCATAATCTGGAGACGAATGGGGCTAAACGCTCAACGCCAGAAGTCGCGGGCTCGAATCCCGCCCCCGGCACCATTTGCGAAGAAAAATCTTTAATCTCCTTTTTTTGGGGAGTTAATGTTTGCGCTTCTTTTGTGAAGTGTTAGAAAGAATTTCGCGTAAACTTTTATAAGTTAAAATGATTCAACCACCATTTGAAGAAATAAGTAAGGTGCGTGTCTGTTGGGAAAAGTAGGAAGTCTTTTTCTGTGTTTAATCTTTGCCTTATGCCTAATTATTCCAGTCCGAGCGCCTTTCGAAACTTTCACTGTTTCTGCCGGTCAAATAGTTACCAGAAAAGTTGAATTAGAACGTTTGGAAACAGCTGCGGGAACGGTTCGTGCGAGCGGCGGAAATAACACCATCAACTTCTATGTTACTGACCCCAACGGTAACATTATTTTATATCACGGTAGAATGTCGCAAATAAGTTTCTCTTTTGTTGCATCCATATCGGGGACGCATACCCTACATTTTGATAATTCATATTCCACAGCAATCAAAGGAGTAACACTAAATTACTCGATTGAACCTCCAATATTTGGGCTTCCTCAGGGTCTCTTTTACACTATTTTGAGGGTAATAATCATTGTTATTATAGTTTTTATTGTTTTGATAATCGTTGTTCCAATAATCTTAAAAAGGCGTAGACTCAAAACGTCCAAAGGTGCCTGAAGGTTATGAGCCCAATTTCTTCAACGCAACGACAAGTGGTGCCAGCAGCGTCCAGCCGATGAGAACCCCGACAAGACTGTGAACGAGTATGTTTTGAGCGAAGAGGATATTTGTCACGAATCCAAGAGAAAAAGAGATAACGCCAAGGTATCTCCTTCTTTTCGTGATTTCCGTAGAAACCAAACAGCACCAAATGATATAATTGCACTAATCAGAATAAGAATGCCCCATAATGGAAGCTTTGCAGTCCATCTAGCCAAATGCCCACTAAAGTATTTGCCTACTATTACTTTAAAGGCGGATAAATTGTTACTAATCGCTATTATCCATGCCGCAAACCCTAACATACCAAAAATCGCATAGGCTGCGAATTGTATTATAACCAGTTTTATTAAGCCATTTCGCATTAAAAGCCCCTCTTTTTAACAATCTTACTTAGCCTTCTAACTACATAATCTTTCATTGTTAACGAAAAAAGTTTATAACTATTCTTTTATCACGTTTAGCCTAACGTGCGCCCCGATAGCTCAGTTGGTTAGAGCGACAGCCTTGTATTCACTGTGCACAAGACAGCTGTAGGTCGCGGGTTCGAATCCCGCCCGGGGCTCCACTTATATTTTAAAAGCCTTAACGAAGGTTTTAAATATTACAAAACGGTCGCTTTACTGAAACACCGAGGGATATTTCGTTGCCTAAAAAAGAAAAAGGCCAGTCTCATCAATCTCGTCCCGTGAGCAAACGCCCTCCGTCTTGGTGTCGATATGCACCAGAAGAAGTGGAAGCATTGGTTATCAAACTGGCGAAGGAGGGCAACAACTCGAGCAAAATAGGAGTAATACTCCGTGACAAGCATGGCATCCCGTTAACTAAGCCCATCACGGGCAAGACAATAACCCAAATCTTGAAGAACAGTGGACTTGCACCAGATATTCCAGAAGATTTGGACATGCTCGTAAGAAAAGCATCCGCACTTGCCACACATATGGAAAGAAACAAAGGAGATCTACACAACAAGCGAAACCTACAGGTTATCGAAGCAAAAATCCATAAATTATCAAGGTATTACAAGCGAGAAGGCGTACTACCACAAGACTGGAAATATGAACCCAAGATCGCTTCCCTCATGTAGTTTTTGGGGTTTAGATGGCAATTAACGACGAACAATTCAAGGCCTTCATGGATTCCGTTAACAAAGCAGCAAAACTCTTGAGAGAAAAAGCCGAAAAAGGCGGATTAATCCATGTAGTTTCTCATCTTGACGCAGACGGAATTTCAGCAGCCAGTATTGTCGGAAGAACGTTACTAAAACTTGGCGCAAATTTTCGAATAAGGATTCAGCATTGGGTGGACGAAAAAATTATTGGAGACATTGTTTCTGACAAGCCTGATTTGACTGTTTTTTCTGATATGGGAAGTGGTTACCTCGATCTTCTGTGCGAAGGCATGAACGGTCAAGATGCAATCATTTTTGATCATCATCAACCAGTAGGTGAGAATTCGTGTTCTCTGTTTCAGGTAAATCCGCATTTACAGGGAATAGACGCCTCTCGCGACATAAGCGGTGCTGGTGTTGTTTATTTCGTCGCGAAAACTTTGGATAAAAGCAACATCGAATTAGCCCCAATCGCAGTTGTTGGCTCCCTAGGCGACTTACAAGATAAATATGAACAAAAATCTCTAGGCGGCTTAAACAGAATAATTGTAGAAGACGCTGTTAAAGCAGGTATTTTAAAAGAAGAAAAAGACCTCATTTTTTTCGGAAGAGAAACAAGACCCATACACAAGGCTTTAGCTTACACTACAAGCCCATTCATTCCGGGCATTAGTGGCGAAGAAGACAAGAGCCTAGCGTTTCTTGCTAGCTTGGGAATCAAACCGAAACATGGTGACAAATGGCGTGCATTAAGAGATCTAAGCGAAGAAGAGAAAACGAAACTCTGTTCAGCACTTGTTGATTATTTGATCGCAAAAGGTTATTCAAGTAACGCGTTGGATCTGGTTGGAAATGTTTACACGCTTTTGCAGGAAGAGCCATGGACTCCGCTTAGAGATGCACGAGAATTCTCGGTACTGCTTAACGCTACAGGAAGATTGGACAGACCTAGTTTAGGCGTAGCGCTTTGCATGGGCGACCGTGCCGCGGCTTTAGACCAAGCAAACGAAGCATTAAAGGAATATCGAAGAACAATCACTAAGTATCTAAGCTGGATTATGGAAAAACCCGAGCGTCTTGAAGAGTTGGACAATATTTACGTGGTTCGCGGCGACGATTTCATTAATGAAAAAGTCGTCAGCACATTATCCTCAATCTTGTCAACAAACCTGCCAAAAACCGAAAAACCATTACTGGCCTACGCAAAAGTGCCAGATGAAGAAACAGTGAAATTTTCTGCAAGAACGTTGGACATGATGACGAATAAAGGACTTGATCTCGGCGAAATTATGCGAATCGCAGCGGAGAAATACTCTGGCCGTGGTGGCGGACACAACATCGCTGCTGGAGCGCAGGTGCCTATGGAAAATGTTGAGGATTTCATAAAACACGTTAACGAATTGGTGAGGCAGCAGCTTGGAGGCTAAAATACAATTATTCTATAAAGATTCCAGAGAGACCGAAACTGTTGCAAGAGCAGTGGCACCAGAAAACGTGAGGGTGCCATCAGGCCTCAAAATAGAAACTTACCAAGAGAACAACAAGGTCATAACTCGTATAACCTGCGAAACTCGTTTCCAAACTTTCATCGCAACAATAGATGATCTTTTAGAGAGCGTTTCAATAGCGGAAAACGCCTTTAAAGTCGCTAAGAAGCTTGGGTAAGTCGCAAAGTTAAAATGGGAAGTTTTTGCTTAACCTTAAGGTTACATCTGTAAACGTGGTCTCTTAAACTGGGTGTTAACCATGTTAGACATTAAACTTATCCGAGAAAACCCTGCGTTGGTGCGGAAAAATTTACAGAGAAGAGGCGATGCTGAAAAACTGAAAATGCTTGATGAACTAATCGGCTATGACAAAGACTGGCGGAAATTGCTAACACATGCAAATAAGCTAAGACACGAACGCAGAAAGATTACCATCAAAATTGCAGAGTTGAAGAAAGTGGGGAGAAGCTCAACAAAAGAAATTCAGAAAGCACAAAAGATTGACGAAGAAATCGTGGCTATCGAAAAGCGTGTAGGCAAATGCAAGCAGAAAGTGGATTATATTCTGATGCGGTTGCCGAATCTTCTACATAAATCAGTGCCATTTGGAAAAGAAGAGAACGACAATATTGAAATAAACAGATGGGGAAAACCGCCGAAATTTGGTTTTGAACCGAAAAGCCACTTGGAGATTCTTGAAGAATTGGAAATGATTGATATTGAAAATGCTGGAAAGGTCGCAGGCAGTTTATTCTTCTATTTGAAAGGACCTATTGTTTTATTAGATTTGGCTTTGCAAAGGTTTGCCATAGATTTTTTGATGAAGAAAGGCTTTCAAATAATAGAGCCGCCGCTTATGGTTAACAGGAAAGTTTACGAGGGAATGATAGGTGACCCATCTGATTTTGCTGAGGCAAGTTACAAGATTGAAGATGAGGAGCTTTACTTGATACCTACGGCTGAGTATCCTCTTGGCGGAATGTTCATAGACACAACCCTAAACAAAAAAGATTTGCCTGTAAAGCTGTGTGGCGTGAGCGCTTGTTTTAGAAAAGAGGTAGGGACTCATGGCAAGTTTTCAAAGGGCTTGTTTAGAATGCATCAATTTAACAAGGTTGAGTTGTTGGTGCTTTGTTTACCTGCTGATTCTTGGGATTTTCATGAGAAACTGCAAAGAAATTGTGAAGAGCTTTATCAGAGGTTAGGTTTGCATTATAGGGTTGTAAATGTCTGCACGGCTGATATTGGTGTTAAAGCCGCGAAAAAATATGATACTGAGGCTTGGATGGCTGACGGAAAATTTAGGGAAGTTGGCTCAAATTCTAACTGCACAGATTATCAGGCAAGACGTTTGAACATAAAATATAGGGAGAAGGAAGGGCAACCGCCAGTGGGTTTTGTTCACATTTTAAACAACACCGCTTTGGCGACGAGTAGGACTATGATTGCTATTCTTGAACAGTATCAGCAAAAAGACGGTAGCGTAATAGTCCCCGAAGCGTTAAGACCTTACATGGATGGATTGGAAAGGCTGGAAAAGCACTAAATGTTTTAATACTTGGCTGATGTTTTTTGGCTATTGCATGGTGATCAAGTTGTCTTCAAAAGGCACTAGACAAGTTCGCGACAAATGGCGAACCAAAGCATGGTACACTATTCTTTCGCCAAACTATTTTGGCAGCGTAGAACTTGGAACAGTACCAGCGAATGATTCGTCACAACTTATGGGACGCATTATTGATTCAACACTTTATGACATAACAAACGATTTTGCACATCAATATTTGAAAATGTATTTTCAGGTCATCGAGATTGATGGAAAAACTGCGAAAACAGTGTTTAAAGGTCATGAATATAGTAGGGATTATTTGCGGAGCCTTGTACGTAGGCGAACGACAAGAGTAGATTCTCTTATAACTATCAAAACAAGGGATGATTACAAACTTCGCCTTGCGGTTTCTGCGTTCACTCTTGCACGAATCAAAACCTCTCAAGAAAATGCAATACGCAAGATTATGATGAAAATTGTTGATGAAAAAGCAGGAGCATTAACTTTTGACCAATTTGTGCAAGAAGTTGTGCTAGGTAAAATTGCCTCTGACATTTACAATGAAGCTAAGAAAATGGCGCCGATACGTCACGTTGGAATAAGAAAATCAAAACTCATTCAGCAATCTATACGGACTGCTGGATAACAAGTTTTCGATGTTTTGAGGGTTACTTTGACAACGAGAGGAAGGGATAGTTTAAGAGCTAAAGTTGCAAAGGAAGCAGCATGGCTTCTCTACAGAGAACAGGAAAAAGAGTATAAGCAGGCGAAGCTTAAGGCTGCAGAAATGTTGGGCGTTCGCGTTCTCCCAAGTAATGCAGAAGTTGCTGAAGCATTAGATAAAATTGCTGACGAGAGAGAAGGCGGAGAGAGGGAGAAAAGACTAGTTTCCATGCGGGAAGAAGCTCTTAAAATAATGAAAGTAATAAGAGACACGCATCCTAAACTTGTCGGTAGTGTTTGGAGAGGCACTGCACACAAAAACAGCGATATAGACATAGTAATTTTTAGTGATGATACAGAATTTCCTCTGCAAAAACTGGAGCAAAATAACTACAAAATCACAAAAACAGAATGGCAATCAATAACAAAACATGGAGAAAAAATACAAACCTTCCATATTTACCTTGCACTTCCATCAGGTAACGAGACTGAAATAATTGTTCGCACTACGGAAAGGGTACACTCGAAGGAAACATGTGAAATCTATGGCGACGTAAAAATAGGACTAAACATACCACAACTTCAACAACTACTCAAAACTACACCCACACAAAAATTTACACCGAAATGATTTTTTGTGCATCAAAAATTTTGCGAATGAAGACTCTTAGCACATGAGAAATAAATGCATTACAAATGAACTTTTTTTCTACAGTTCAAATTGGAAAACCTTTTGTTCATTTCCTGCATTTTATTCTATTTGTAAAAGAATTAGGAGAAAAATATAAGAAATGTTGTTAGTTTTTACATGCGCATTCCTTTTGGTTGGCCGCCGATATTAGGCATAAACTGGCAAACACACGCTTAAAATGAATCACTGATTTTCTCTGTATATTTGGAGCTTATTTGGATCATATAGTAGACCCTCTGAGGGGGAGACATGTATGCATACACAGCAGAAATTAGCTAACTTTAATAAAAAATAAACTCTATTGTAAAAATTGAAGGCACAAAGCTTGAGATATTCACTCATCGCAGACTCCTATGAAAAAATCGAAGCAACAACAAAAAGATTAGAAATGACCGATTACCTAGTGGAGCTTCTTCAAAAAACACCAAAAGAACTAATCGACAAAGTCGTCTATTTAACACAAGGAAAAATTTACCCCGACTTTGTCGGAATCGAAATAGGCATCGCCGAAAAACTAGCAACAAAAGCCCTCTCTAGAGCAAGCGGATTAACCGAAGAAAAAATAGAAGAAGACTTAAAACACACAGGAGATCTCGGAGAAACCGCACAAAAATTCTTAGAAAAACGAGTTCAAGCCACCCTTTTCCAGCAACCACTAATAGTCTCCAAAGTCTACGAAACCCTTGAGAAAATGGCAAAAACAACCGGCGCAGGCTCCATAGACATGAAAATGAGTGTTCTCGCAGGACTTTTAACTAACGCCTCTCCAAAAGAAGCAAAATACATAATCCGAACAGTAACAGGCAACCTAAGACTCGGAATCGCCGACATGACAGTCTTAGACGCACTTGCAATAGCCTACGGAGGAGGAAAAGAAACCCGCGAAGACCTAGAACGAGCCTACAACATATCCTCAGACCTCGGCAGAGTAGCAAAAATCATAGTAGAAAAAGGATTGGAAGGCATCAAAAAATTCGAAGTGTCCCTAGGCGAACCCGTACGTCCCATGCTTGCAGAACGCCTTTCTTCACCAGAAGAAGTTCTGGAAAAACTTGGCGGAAAATGCATCGCCGAATTCAAATACGACGGCGAAAGAGTACAAGCACATAAAGACGGAGACAAAATCACACTATTCTCTCGCCGAGTTGAAAACATTACAGAACAATACCCAGACGTTGTGGAACTCTTTCGAAAATATGTAAAAGCAAAGTCCGCTATCCTAGAAGCAGAATGTGTCGCAATCGACCGAGACACCGGCGAAATGCGACCGTTTCAAGAATTAATGCACAGAAGACGAAAATATGGCGTAAAAGAAGCCATGGAAGAATACCCAATCGCACTTTTTATGTTTGACATTCTCTACGCTGATGGGAAAGACTTTACCTTAAAACCTTATCCTGCTCGGCACAAAGAACTAGAAAAAATCATCACAGAAAGTGACCGCACAAAAATAACAGAATACATGATTACCGACGACGCAGAAGAACTCGAAAAATTTTTCGAAAAAGCTGTAGAAAACGGTTGCGAAGGATTAGTTTGCAAATCAATCGCATCTGATTCTATTTATCAAGCCGGCGCAAGAGGATGGCTTTGGATAAAGTACAAACGCGATTACAAAAGTGAAATGACCGACACAGTGGACCTAGTTGCAATAGGCGCTTTTCATGGAAGAGGAAAAAGAGCAGGAACATACGGGGCGTTGCTTCTTGCAGCTTACGAACCTCAAGATGATGTATTTAAAACAGTCTGCAAGTGTGGTTCCGGCTTCACAGATGAAGACTTGGAAAAACTTCCAAAAATACTAAAGAAACATCAGATCGCTCACAAACATCCTAGGGTTAAATCACTCATGGAAGCAAACGTCTGGTTTGAACCAAAAATGGTTCTTGAAGTCATCGGCGCAGAAATTACACTTAGCCCAATTCACCTTTGCGCAATGGGCGTAATCCGAAATGGCAGCGGCTTGGCAATTAGATTCCCTCGATTTACTGGAAATTACCGATTGGACAAATCGCCAGAAGACGCAACAACAGAAAAAGAAATTATAGAAATGTACCAAAGCCAACTCAAAAAGGTAACTGGATAAAAAAGAATTTACTTTTTAACCAAAGCGCCAGCGCCATGCTCTCCAGCGAACCAGTGGCAAGCAACCATGTGGCCATTACCTGCATCAATAAGTTTCGGCTCTTCAGTACGGCATATTTCGCCTTTAACATTTTGGCATCGTGTATGGAATCGGCAACCTGATGGTGGATTGATTGGGCTTGGAATTTCGCCTTTGATAACAACTTCAATACGCGCAGATTCTGGATCGGGCACAGGAACTGCAGCGATCAGAGCTTTTGTATATGGATGTAATGGTTCCAAAATAACTTGTTCAGAAGTCCCCATTTCCATTATTTTACCCAAATACATTACAGCGATTCTGTCGCATATGTGTCGTGCCAGAGCCAAGTCATGTGTAATGTATAGGAATGATACTTGAAACTTCTTTACCAAGTCAACCATTAAGTTTAAGACTTCTGCTCTAATGGAAACGTCGAGCATAGAAACCGGCTCGTCCGCAACTATGAATAGGGGGTCCAGTACTAAAGCTCTTCCTGTTGCAACTCTTTGCCTTTGACCACCACTTAACTCGTGAGGAAATCGGAATAAAAATTCTTCAGGAGGAACTAACTGAACATTTTCAAGCGCTTGATAAACTCTCTTTTCTATTTCTTCTTCGCTGCCTATTTTTTGGATTCTTAACGGTTCAGCCATTATATCTGCAACAGTCATCCGCGGGTTAAGCGATTCGTACGGGTCTTGAAATACTATCTGCATCTTGCTTCGTAAGGGCTTAATTTCCTTTTCTGGGAGAAGAGCCAAATCCCTTCCTTCAAAAAATATTTTCCCACCAGAAGGATCAATTAATCTCAAAGCCAGTCTCCCAGTTGTTGTTTTTCCACTGCCGCTTTCGCCCGCGAGACCAAAGATTTCGGCCTTTCTTACTTCAAAAGAGATTCCATCTACTGCGCGGACGTAAAGTTGCCTTCTTGAGAGCAAGGTCTCCCAAAATCCCATTCTTACAGGGAACCATTTCCTTAAGTTTTCAACTTTCAATATCTCTTCCGTACTGATCACCGCCTATTTCTTTGTAACCAAATGACACGCCACATAATGTTGTTTTCCAATGTCAATAGGCATCGGTTCTTCTTTTTTACAAATATCCATCGCATACGGACATCTTGGATGGAATCTGCAGGCAGGTGGCGGATTCAATAGGTCTGGTGGTGAGCCTGGAATAGAAATTAATTCTGTCTTAGCCGCTCTTATGCTTGGGAACGCATTGATTAAGCCTTGCGTATATGGATGTTCAGGGTCGCCGAAAATAGAAAAGATGTCAGCATATTCGGCTACTTTTCCACCATACATTATGACGCATCTTTCGCATGTTTCAGCAATAATTGAGAGGTCATGAGTGATCATTATCATTCCAAGGTTTAGTTTCTTTTTTAATTCTTGCATCAATTTCAAGACCTGTGCTGCTACAATCACGTCAAGTGCGGTTCCAGGTTCATCTGCGATCAAAAGTTCAGGGTTGCATGCTAATGCCATAGCGATTAGCGCGCGTTGCCTCATTCCTCCACTGAACTCATGAGGATAGTTAAAAGCTCTTTCTGGATCAAGTCCAACAGTCTCGAAGAGTTTTCTTACGCGTTCCTCGGCTTCGTCTTTAGAGACCTTCTCGTGTGTTAGTATGGCTTCTGAGATCTGGTCACCGACTTTATATACTGGGTTGAGTGCATTCATTGCGCCTTGAAAAACTATGGAGATTCCTTTCCACCTAATTTTTTTCCGCATTTCATCTTCTGAAAGTTTGACGATGTCTTTTCCTTTGAATAAGATTTTGCCTGCAATCACTCTACCATTGAATGGTAGGATTTTTAGGATAGAAAGAGCAGTTGTTGTTTTGCCGCATCCTGATTCGCCTGCCAAGCCAACTGCTTCTCCTCTTTCTACTTGAAAGCTGATTCCATCAACAGCTTTCACAGGGCCTCTCATGGTCGTAAAATAGGTCTTTAGTTCCTGAACTTCCAGAACTACCATAAATTTTGCCTCGATTTCAGTCATCCATAGTCATTTTGCTTTAGGATAAGAGCGTATAGTAGATATAAAAAGTTTTTTGGAAAATGATATTTTGGCTTTTTAAGCGACATATATTATTGCGGATTAAAGATTTGTTCAATAAAATTACGAGGATAAAGTTATTTTGTTATAGTCCCCTTTTGAGACGTGTAAGTGTGGGTATACCTTTGTTTGTGCTAATGATGATCCTGCAGCGATCTTGGCGTCATCTGCTATAATTGAAATTGAGTTGATTTTCGTGGGTTCACTTATGCTAGATTCTATTGTTGTATGCCTTCCAATTATGCTATCTTTGATCTCAGCGTTTTCGCCTATTATAACGCGATCCATCACCGCAGAGCCTTCGATAACTACGTCTTTTCCAATTTTTGAGTAATTATCGATGCACGAGTCCACTATTCTTGCACCGTCACTGATTTGGCAATGTCGTCCGATGAGCACGGAGCCTTCAAGTTTAATTTTGCCTTGTTTTATTTTCTTTATAATTTCTTCTCGTCTCAATATGGATTCTTTGCTTTCACCTTGTACCCAAATTCTTGGGTTTTCGTTTATTTTTCCGCCAAAGTCAGTAAGGGAAGAAAGTTTGCCGCGCAGAATGTCGCTCATTGCTTCTAAATATCTTTTAGGTGTTCCAACATCATACCAACTTCCCTTTATTGTGTATCCATAGACCGGTCTGCCTGTTTTAATTAGGTATGGGATGAAGTCGTATCCGAAATCAAGGCGGTGATTCTTCTTTATGATTTCTTTGACTCCTTTTTCTTGGAAGACTTTGCGGATTTCTGGTGTGACTAGGTATAAGCCTGTGTTTACTAGGTTTGATGGGGCTTCGCCTTTTGCTGGTTTTTCTACGAACCGTGAGATCCGCAGGTCTTTGTCGATGTCTGCTATACCGTAGCCTTCAACATCTTCTACTTCGCGTAATCCGATAGTCATCATTGCACCCTTTTTTTCATGAAATTTTAGGCAATCTTCGATGTTTATGTCGAAAATGTTGTCACCTTGTACTGCGAATACGGGATTTTTCACATCATAGTATTCCATGTTGATTCTTGCGGAGTCGGCGCTTCCGTAATCGTCTTCGCTTGGTTGGTATTTTATGTGGATACGTGGAGAGATGTTGTATCTTGCAGAAAATCCTACGCCTGACTCGAAGTAGTCGTGTAGGCTGCGGTAGTTTGTGTAACCTTTTACGCCGAAAATGAAGTTTTTGACGCCTTGTTGGGCGAGGCAGAGTAGGGAGATTTCGATTAGTGGCCTGTTTACAAGGCGTATGCAGGCTTTTGATACTTCCGCGGTTAGTGGGAGGAGGCGTTTTGCGATTCCGCCTACTGGAATTATTACTCTCAAGTCATCAGTGTTATAGTTCATGATAATGATTCTCCTAACTGCAGAGGTGAGTTTATACTACTAAAGCGTTTTTGTTATGTATGTCGGTTTGTGTTACTGCGAAGGGTTTATATGAAATCTTGCGATTTATGTTTCTTAGGTAGAGTGCGCTTTAGGGTGGATTAGTGTGGGTAGAAAGAGAATAGAACAGGTGGAATGTGACCGAAAGAGTTGTGTTGATTGCAAGCAAGCGAATACATGTGGCTCCAAGGTTTTTTGTGGTTGGTTGCGGAAGTTCGTTGATAAGCCGGTTGATGATGGTATTGAAATTGTTGTTTGTCCAAGGTTTGAGATTGAACCGCTAGAGTATAAGGTTTACAGGCGAACTTGAATTTTTTTTTGTTTTTAGAGGGTAAGTTTTAAAGGCTTTTCCTGTAGATTCTTTTGTGGTTTGTTGTTAATGGTCAGGCTAGATGCCTTTCTTCGGTTGATGCGTCCTGTAAATTGTTTGATGATGGGTTTCGCGGTTGTTGTTGGCGCTGCTTTGGTTGGGGAAAATGTTTTTTCTTGGGATGCTTTGGTTTTGCTTTTTTTGGGATTTTTTGTTGGTTTCTTTTTAACTGGGGCTTCGATGGTTGTGAATGACATTGTTGATAGAGAGATTGACGCTGTGAATGAGCCGGAACGCCCGATTCCAAGCGGTGCGGTTTCTTTGAGACAGGCACAGGTTTTCGCTATTTTTCTTTGTGTTGTGGGGTTTGCTTTGGGTATGGCTACGAATTTGGAAAGTTTTTTTGTGGCAGTAGTTGCGTTGCTTGTTACGGTTATATATGTGGTTTGGGGTAAGCGTACTGGGCTTTTTGGGAATTTTTTGGTGAGTGGCTGCGTTGTTATTCCGTTTATTTATGGAACGTTTGTGGTTGGAAGAGAATTTGGCGAGGCTAGTTTAGTTTGTGTGGTGATTGTTTTTCTTTCCAACACCGGTAGGGAAGTTACGAAGGGCATTGTGGACGTTGAGGGCGATATGCAAAAAAATGTGAGGACGATTGCTGTGCGTTTTGGTTCATGGGTTGCTGCAGTTGTGGCTGCGGTTTTTTATGTTTCTGCTGTGGTATTGAGTGTTTTGCCGTGGAAGTTGGCACTTGTGTCTTTTTGGTTTGTACCGTTTGTTTTGATTTGTGATTTTGGATTGATTGTGGCTTCAATTTTGCTTGTGCGAGATTTTTCTCGAGAGAACGCTCGACGAGTTAAGAATTTGGTTTTATTGTGTCTTGTTTTTGGGCTTTTTGCTTTTTTGGCTGGAACTGTTGGTTAGATAAGAGTTTTGGTGTTTCTCCATCCGTATTTGGAGCCTATTTTGGATCGTATAGTAGACCCTCTAGGGGTGGCGAGTGTGCAGACGATGACTTGAGAGACAGCAGGGTTAATCCTTATATCGAATGATGCTCTCTTTCTCGCCAACGTGAGACCTTGGGAATATTAGGCTTCCTTCGCAGAGAATTCTCGTTCATCTCGGGCAACTATCGAATCTTAATAATCAGCTGGATGATTATGGACCTTGCCATGGAAATGCCCGTGCCGAATTTTCAGTATTACGTGCAGGCTTTGGGTGGAACCGGCTTGGCTTTGGGGATTATTGGTGCGGCGAATTTTTTGGCGATGGCGGCTGTAGCGTTTCCGGGTGGTTATTTGGCGGATAAATTTGGTCGGCGTTGGTTGATTACGACGATGACGTTTGGTTTGGCGTTGTCCTTCGTTTTCTTTGCGTTGGCTCCGTCGTGGCACTTTATCTTGCTGGGCACAGTTATTCAGGGTCTTTGTCTAATTTATCAGCCGGCTTTGTTTGCGATGGTGCAGGATTCGCTTCCGCCTGAGCGTCGGGGGGTTGGTTTTTCGTTGGTTCAGATGATTCATGGTACGTTTAATACTCCGGGTCCGATTATTGCGGGGCTTTTGTTGTTGCGGTTTGGGTTGGTTGATAGTATGCGTATTGTGTACTTTATTGTGATTGTCCTCTACCTTACAGCGGCTATCTGGCGGTTGAGGTTGACGGAGACGATAAAGAGTGGTGACTCGATTCGTTTTAGTCATTTTATTTCTTCTTATCCGCAGGCGATTCGTGAGTGTTGTGTTAATGTGTGGAAAGTGGTGCCTCGGTCGGTGGTGTGGTTGTTGTCGGTTCAGATTCTGTTCATGTTCTCCAACGCGCTCGTCAACGTAATAAACGCCATTTACGCCCGTGATGTTTTGGGGATTCCTGAAGAGTTGTGGTGGCTTACGTTCATCCCACTCTTGCTTACCATGATGACTGCCTCCTTTCCCATCGGGAAACTTATCGACAGAATCGGCGCAAAGATTCCGCTTATGCTTGGACCGTTGACTCTTGCTTCGGCGTTGTTGATTTTTATTCACGGTAATTTCTATACGGTTATGGTTGCGATGGCTTTGTTTAGTTTGGTGTTTTTGTTGGTGATGTCTTCGGGGATGACGCTTTCAGCGCAGCTTGTGGAGCCCGAGAACCGTGGTAAGGTGAGGGGGTTCCTGAATTTTGCGGGCTACATTGCTATAGGCTTCGGCATGCTGCTGGGCAATTATTTGTATAATCAGGTGTCTCAGTTGCCGTTTTATTTGACGATTGTGTTGACTGTGCCGATGATTTTGATTATCGTGTTTCGTGTGCATGTTCGTGAGAGGCGTGAAGAGCCGCTGGGAAGAGCTGTTATCTGGGATGAGTATTTGGCTGAAACAATAGGCTTCATTCTCCTAACCATAATAAGCATCATAGGCGCTCTGGCACAAACTTTGTGGTGGCTTCTCCCAGCATGCACATTCGGCATACTAACAATTACTACAGCAATAGAATGCCAACACAAAAAAGGAGCAAGCTCACTCGCTCCACCTCAGACCACCAAGAAACCTTAGCACATAATCCAGTAATGTCTCCTTTCATTTGCGCTTTTAAGTGACCCTTGGTTCTCTAATCACATTTGCAGCATATTTGAATCCTAATAGTATCATATAGTAAACGGGGGAGGGGAGGCGTCTACACACACAAAGAACAGAAGCCCTGCATAGTGCTACGCAAAAAACTACCTATACCTAGAAGTGTGTGCACACACACGACAGAAGGAGCCTCCACAACTCAATTGATACATCATAAAGTAAACTTTAAGAGAACGCAAATCGCCTTTACATGCTTCCAGAAGCGAATCCAAAAGTGTCAGAGCCAATAATTCGCATAGTGAATTTGACAAAAAAATTCGGCAACTTCACAGCGGTTGACCACTTGAACTTAGATGTTTGTGACGGCGAAATCCTCGGGCTTTTGGGACCAAACGGCGCAGGCAAAACCACAACACTGCTCATGCTTACAACCGTAATCAGACCCACCGAAGGCACCGCACACGTAGGACCATACGACATAACAAAAGAAGCCGACAAATCCCGCACCCTCATCGGCATGGCATTCCAAGAACCCAAACTACTATGGGTAAGCAAACCATGGGACATCCTTGACTGGCACGCAAAAGTCTGCGGATTATCAACGAGCGAACGCAAAAAACGCGTCCGTTGGGCGCTAGAAGAACTCGAACTATGGAACGACCGAAACAAAACAGTGCACACATTCTCAGGTGGCATGCGCAAAAGAGTAGAAATCGCAAAAATATTAATCCAAAGACCCAAAATCGCTATCATCGACGAGCCCACAGCACAAATCGACATCGTAGGCAAACACAGGATTTGGAACATGATCCGCGACCTAAGAGACGAAGGCTCAACAATCCTACTCGCGACAAACGAACTCTACGAAGCCGACGTGCTCTCCGACCGCGTAGCAATCATGCACAAGGGCAAATTGCTCGTTTGCGACGAGCCTAAAAAACTCAAAGATAACATACCTGGCGGTGACGTGATTGAGGTTGTATTGAAAGAAAACGCCTCACAGGAGCATCTCGCAGAGCTGAAGGCAATGAAACGCGTCGTCGACGTATTAACGACAAAACCAAATCACCTAAAAATCTACTTGAACCAAGCCGAGGAAGTTTTGCCTCATATCACAGAATTCTTCATAAAGACTCAAATGCCAATAGCAACGATTCAGATGAGCGAGCCCAGTCTCGATGACGTTTTTGTGCATTATACAGGCTTGACCATTGAAGAGGCACAAAAGAAATGATCAGCCTCCGCAAAGTCTGGACAGTAGCCGAAAGAGATCTGCGAATTTTTCTGCAGTACAAGTTTCTTCTCATAATGCGGGCAGCATGGTTTCTCGCCCAAATCGCGCTCTTCGGCTTAATAGTTAACAAAATGCTCAATCCAGAGGTTCAGCTTACTGTTGGTGGTAACTACTACAACTTTTACGCTGCAGGATTAATCATCGCTATGCTTTACTCCACCGCTGTATTCATCGGCTACGACATTTACGAAGAAGCCGACCACGGTGTGATTGAGTACTTGCTCAGCGTGCCTGTTTCGCGGAAAGAACTCGTTCTCGGCAGATCGATTGGAGGCGGTTTGAGGAGCTTCATTTATGTTAGTCCCATGTTGCTTTTCGTTTTGTATATAATTGGGGTCACTAATCCACTACAGTTTCTGGTGGCTTTTTTTTCGCTTTTCCTGTTCGCGTTCGGAGTGGCGGGATTCAGCATAACGTTGGCTGTGAGCATCAAGTCTTCAGACGGGTTCGACATCTTGCTCGGCGTTCTCGATGCACTCATCATAAGGCTAAGCACTACGCTTTATCCGATAGCCTACATGCCTTCCTATTACGCAGACATCGCCAGATTCAACCCGTTAACATTTGCCGCTGACCTTTTCAGGTGGGGCACGGGAATCGAGTCGACACTCTTAACTCCGCCTGCTGTTGCGGTTTTCGGAATTGTCATGTTCTTTTCGGTCTTCACGTTTTTGGGCATTATTTTGCATGAGAGGCGTTTGGAGGGTGGAAGTTGGCAGTGAAAGCGATTATGCACGTGATTGAACGGGATTTCAGGTACTTCTTCCGTTACAAGTGGTGGATTGCAGGCATGATTAGCATGAATTTGGCAGATTTGTTGATTATGGCGGTGGTTTACACGGGCATGGTTACGCGGGAGATTACACAGCAGTACGTGTCGTATTTCGTGTTTTTTGCTCCGGGGTTGACTATTACGGCTTTGTTTGCGGCGGCGTTCATGATTGGAAGGGAGGTTAACATGGAGGTTAGGCGTGAGATTTCGCATTACATGCTCAGTTTGCCGATTAAGCGGTGGGAACTTGCCATTGGAAGAGTTCTAGCGGGCGGTTTTAGGGGTTTGGTTTATATGACGCCTCTGCTTATAACAACGCTCACTATAACATACCTGTTTGCGAACATTGTTCCTTCTGCCTTGCATCTTTTCGTAATAATAATTGCCTTGCTCTTCATCTCTATTGGGACTTCTGGATTGAGTATTTCGCTTGCGATTTCGACGATGAGTTTTGAAAAATACATAACCGCAAGAAGCGTAGTGTATTATGTGCTTTTCTTTTGCAGCACAGTATTTTACCCCATAGACCTCGTACGAAACGCTTTGCCACAGACGCTTGTAGTGGTGGCAGAGTACAATCCGCTAAGTTGCGCCACAGACATGTCCAGATCCTTCCTTCTGGGCTACCCACCCTTCACATTCTTCATGCTCCTAGACATTGCAATATTTGGATTGATTTTTGCTCTCGTTGCAATTTTAGCGTACATGAAAGTAACACAAAAATAACGCTTTAGAATGATGAACATTTGCTTTCTTTGCTCTGCGCTTAAAAAACACCAAAACGTGCCACGCTCGAGCCTTTTCTTAGTTTTATGCATTGTGAGGAAGCTGGTAAACCGTCTCTAGCATGTGATATGATGGAGTTGTACAGACATTTAGTTGATGACCTTCTAATTCAATACTCTAAGAACGTTCAACGGAAGGATTTTGTTGTTAAGACAGAAAAATACGTTTCTGGAAAGTTTGGCAAAAGGGAATACATGAGCGATTCCAAAACTAACGATTTGGTGAGAAGGTTCTATGCTTATCTTGATTGGAAAGTGAAGATTCCCAGAGTGAGGCAGGGAAATAAATCATCCATGAAACTCTGATTAATTCAGAGGCTTTATTGTTAGGCACGTATCTCAGAAATGAGAGAAAAGATTGGATTCCAAGAATTGGAATAACACAATAACAGTCTCTGTCACAGTAACGCAAATCTGAAAGTGCCAAGGTTAGCTAATAGAACTTTATTCTGTATTTCTGTCTAGGAAAACGTAAAAAGACGTATATATATGAACGATTTATTGCGGAGAGTATGGCAAATTGAATAAGATAGCAACAGGAATAATGTTGATTTTGTTGCTAGTGTGCCAGTTGGGTTTAATCCTAAATATTCAGCTTGTCAAAGCAAGCGGAACAATTTACATAAGAGCTGATGGAAGCATAGACCCGTCCACGGCAAACATTACTACTTCTGATTATGTTACTTATACTTTCACAGATAATAATTATGATTCAATTGTGGTGGAAAGGGACAACATTGTGATTGATGGAAAAGGCTACACCGTTGAGGGAACAGGAAGCGGAACAGGAATATCCCTCTCAGACCGAAACAACGTAACAATCAAGAATATGGTAGTCAGGGCTTTCGAGAGAGGCATCCGACTCGACGATTCTTCAAACAACACTATTTCCGCTAATAACGTAACATACAACGAATATGGCATTGTGCTCTATCATTCTTCAAGTAAAAACACGCTTAGACATAATGATGCTAGCGACAACAGATACAACTTGGGCATTTTTACAGCGTCAGCCTCTGGCTACATTCAGGATATAGATGATTCAAATACTGTGAACGGTAAGCCAGTATACTATTGGGCTAATAGACGAGACATGGCTGTTCCTCTTGACGCTGGATACGTGGTTCTCGTAAACTGTACACGCATAACCGTCAAAAACCTCAACCTTGCCAACAATATGCAGGGTGTCGCGTTAGCTTTCACAACAGACTCGATAATAACCAACAATAACCTAATGAATAACTTTGACGGCGTCCGACTTGACCATTCTTCAAACAACAACGTGATCTCTGGAAACAACATAACAGCAAACACTTGTTATGGAATCCGATTATTCTATGATCCTTCAGCGAGCCCGATGTCCACGAATAACGTGGGAATCAGCAAATATGGCAACCAGATCGATGGGCCTTCATGCAACAACGCTATTTACGGAAACAACATAACTAACAATGGAAGTGCCATCCGACTCGATTACCCTTCAAACAACACCATTTCTGCTAATAATGTAATAAACAACTCGGCGGAGGGCATCGGGCTCTACGGTTCTTCAAGTAACAACACTGTCTCTGGAAACAACATAGTAAACAACAGTTATGGCATCTGGTTCTATGGCTCTTACAGCAACTTGATTTACCACAACAATTTCATAGACAACACTCCGCAAGTGTATCCCTCTTTCGTTGGTAATTTCTGGGATGCGGGCTATCCTTCTGGCGGAAACTATTGGAGCAACTATCTTGGAAACGATTTCCAGCAAGGTCTTGGTCAGAATCTAAGTGGCTCCGATGGAATAGGAGATGCAACTCACTATCGGGACAATTATCCTTTGATGGGAATTTTCTCTGATTTTAATGCTACTTCAGAATATCATGTCCAAACCATCTGCAACTCTACCATATCTGGCTTCAAGTTTAATGGAACTGCAATAAGCTTCAATGTTTCTGGCGAAAATGAAACCACTGGTTTCTGTAGAATGTGCATTCCAACAGCCTTGATGAATAACACCTTTACAGTTCTTGTCAACAGTACACTAGTTGATTATTATATTCTGTTATGCTCAAACGACACGCACAACTATCTATACTTAATCTACAACCATTCAACACAAGAAGTAATCATCATCGCAGAATTTCCTTCTGCTCTCATTCTACCACTATTTATTATGGCAACACTACTAGCAGTCATAATGTACATTAAAAAGACAAGCAAATCGCGCAAGCTTCAGTGACCTCATAAAAGTTAGAGACCGAGCTATATGTAGAGAAAAGAGGAAGATTGGGTGATATCTCCATTTTCGAGTTTGGGTTTGGGGATTTGGATCATATAGTGGATCTCTAGGAGGGAAGCGTGTGCGCACACACAGAGAAAACTCAGAGCGCATGTTCAGAATCCTAAAAAGTGCCAAACATATTTGGAACATATAGTGAAGAGGGTCTAGAAGCGCCCTGCACAAGCTCACACTTCCAAAAAACCGCCTTCCACCAATTTTATCCAAACCTACTGTTTTGCTGTTGTGCATAACCAGATTCAAAAACACCACTAAACTTCACGGCTTATTATTCAAGATAAAGAACTGCATACAACCTCTCAGATACGGTTTCATGATACGCTACGTTTATTTAAGCACACAACCACTATTCTATCCTAGAAGACAAGGAGAAAAAAACACTTGACCAAAAAGCCATCAAAAGACGATGCGCTTGAGGCCGTCGACTTCATAATAAACGTACTAAAAGAGCATGAAAAAGACCTCGACAGACTAATCGGCGAACTCGGCATAATCACCGAAAAAATCGGCGAAAAAGGCGAAACCACACAAAAAATCGAAAGAGTCGAAGAAAGGCTCTCCTTGATTCAAACTGAACTCACACAACTCATCAAATTCTTGTCAGTTCCAGGCGGAAAACCGCCAACAACAGCACCTCCACCAACAGCGAAAATAGAAACAGAAACTTTCCCCGCATACGTGCGCGGCCCACCCGTAATCGTACGTTGCAAACAATGGGAGGACTTCAAACTGCTAGCCACAGGAGCCGACACAATCAGCTTCCTCTACAAAGACACAGAAAAAAACTTCCAAGCCGACGCACTAAAAAACGGACGCGTCCTGACATACAATGGAAATCTACCTGACGACGCGAAATTGTTGAAGGCTTGGCTTGCGCGCGAGTTGAACACGGCCGAGAACAGGATATTTGAGGGCGTTTTAGCTATAGGCTAAGCATTTTTTGTCTGTGCGGATGCTGTATTAACAAAGTATTTATTTGGGTTTCTTGTATAGTAACTCTTGCGATACAGGGCGGAGGTTGAAAATCTCTCTTGGATGAGTGGGTGTGAAGCGCGTGTTGTGTCTTTTGTGTTTCTCAGGGCCTTCTCCTCTCTCTCGGATGAGGCATGCGCGCGTGGAGGATCAACAGGCTGTGATGCCCTTGTGTGTGCGTTTGTTGTTGTAGTGTGGTGTGTGTAGTTTGGAGGGTGAGGCGGAGTTTCGGGCGGTGTTGAGGCGTTTGCGGTTGGAGTTTGAGGAGCTGGAAGCTTTGCGTGCGGCTGCGGATGGTTTGCGGGTTTTTCGGGAGAAGCTTGCTGTTGTGGATATGAGGTTTGATTAAGCGTTAGGTTTTAGGCTTTTATGAGTGTGGTTTTTGGGGTGTTTTTTGCTGCGTAAAGTGCTAGAGCCAAGGCCGTTACTATGTCGTTATGTGTGTGGGTGTGATTATTTGCATAGAGATTTGGATGGTTTTGCCGTTTGTGGTTTTGGTGTATTGTTTGCGTATGTTTTCTAGTTGTGTTATGAGTTTTTCATGGTAAATGCGTTAAAGATATAGTTATTCAGTCAATTGACCCAAATCGCGAACGTGGTGGGCAGTGTCATTTACGCAAAACTGAATGGTTTATGGCGCTTAACGGAAGCCGAGCTTATTTGATCTGAAAACATGGTTTCTGAAAAAACTGATTTGAAAACCATCGCGATGAAAGCAGATTATGACAATCCGCGCATTTTGAAGGTTCAACCTGGACCTGCCATTGGGTAGTCAATAATTCGGAGAATATTTTTGTCATAGTTTCATTCTCAAACAAGGAATTTAACCCAAGTGAGCCAGACATGGAAAAATGCGACAGAAAGCAATAGAACTATACGCCGTCTATGCTTTCCAACATATTTTACATTAAACAACTTCGACTAATAGTATAGGAGACCACTTTGGATGTTTGGGAGTCTTATAGTATCCGCAAAAAACATCAAATTATTTTTTGGCTCTTTCTTTTGCTGGCACGTATTCTCCGCTTTGGAACAACTGACTAGAAATAATCAAATCCGCCGTAGACCTGTTACAAGCAGTAGGCACATTATACAAAACAGCCACCCGCAAAAGAGCCTTAACATCAACATCATGAGGCAACGAAGACAACGGATCCCAAAAGAAAATCAAATAATCCAACTTACCATTCGCAATCATCGCGCCAATCTCCATGTCCCCACCATGCGAACCGCTTTTGAGCAAATTAACCTGCAACCCCACCTTCTCCATAACCCTTTTCCCCGTATCTCCAGTGGCGTACAAGTTGTGCTGTCCCAGCGTTCCCTTATTGAAAGCCACCCACTCTACCAAATCATCCTTCTTATTATCATGTGCCACCAAAGCAATGTTTCTCTTAGGAATCAAAACCTCACCAACCCCACAAACTAAACCAAAACACACTATTATAGTTTAAACCTTCTCAGAAAAAACTCTTAAAGCAAGTTTCAGACAATAGCTCAGAGAGTGAAATTTGTTTGGATATTTGGAAGTTTTATTCTATCCGCGAAAAACTGCACACTTACTGTAATCCTTTGAATAAAGAAAAGTTCGAAACCCTTCTCCATCTGCTTCGTTTGAAGCCTAATAGTACTGTTTTGGACATTGCTTGTGGTAAGGGCGAGTTCCTAGTCCGCTTAGCAGAATTGTATCGCATTACAGGCGTGGGCGTAGACATCTCTCCATACTTCATAAAAGAAGCCCAAAGTAAAGCCAAACACCGCACACCAAACGCACCGTTAGCCTTCATACAATTAGACGCTAAAGACTACAAACCACCAGAAGGCTTACTCTTCGACCTCACCGCCTGCATAGGCGCAACATGGATATGGAACGGCTACAAAGGCACCATAGAAGCCCTCAAAAACATGACCCGACCCGTAGGTACAGTAATCGTCGGCGAACCCTACTGGCTCAAACAGCCAGACCCAGCATACCTAAAAGCAGACAACATGAAAAAAGAAACCTACGCTGAATCACACTATGATAACGTTAAGATTGGCGAACAACTAGGCTTAACATGCGTATACACCCTTGTCAGCACAAAACAAGACTTCGACCACTACGAAACCCTCACATGGATGGCAATAACCAACTACGCCGAAACCAACCCAACCGACCCAGACCTACCCCAAATACTAGAACGCATGAAACACGAAAAACACGTCTACCTCCAATGGCAAAGAGACACCATGGGCTGGGCGCTCTACGTTTTCAGAAAACCCTAACTTAACCTATTCGCCCACATACTCGTCGCTTACAAACTCTTCTTTACGCTTAAACCAACTAGCCACTTCCCTACCAATCGCACCATTCAAAAAAACCCCCACAAAAAACGTAACCACACCCGTCGCAACCTCACGCCACATCAAATTAGGCAAAACAACAAACAAAAAATTCACAACAGCCAAAAAAACAACCAACAACAAACCATGAAAAAAAGAATACACCACCCCAGGCTCTCCATTAATCCCCCAAAGCACACTCCCAAGATACCGATTAATATAGCCCACAACCACAAACAACAAAACAACCCCAATCACAAGCCCCAACAAATAACCCACAGTAACCAAAAACAAAGTAAAATAAACCCAACCAAAAAACAAAACCACAGAAATACCAATAAAAGCAAGCCCGTGAAGAAAAACCTTCCCAAACGTCTCCCATCTCATAACACCACACTAAATCCCAACCAAATATAAAACTACCCCTCACAAACCCACAACAAACCAAAAGCCAAAAAACCTAATTACACCCAAAACAATCCATCACCCTCACAAACCCTCAAAAAAAAAGAGGCGACACACCCATGCCCAAAGCCACATACAATTATGAACCAACAAAAATCCAACAGGGCTACAACAACCGCACCCTATACATAAACCTCACAAACAACCAAATCAAAAGCCGACCAGTCACACAAAAAATGAAAGACACATTCACAGGCGGAAGAGGCTTCAACCTATGGCTACTATGGAACGCACTGCCTAAAGACCGCATAATAAAATGCGACGACCCAGAAAACGAAATCCTCATCTCCACCGGACCCCTAGGCGGCACACCTGTCTATCCAGGCAGCGGAAAAAGCATAGCTGTCACAATCTCACCACTGACAGGCACAGTCATAGACTCCAACGTAGGCGGACACTTCGGACCATACTTAAAATACGCAGGGTGGGACGCACTCGAAATCCAAGGAAAAGCGCGGACAGAAGTCACCATCCTCATAGACAACGACACACACACAGTCAAAATAGAAGACGCCATAACACTCCCAACAGAAACATACCCACTCATACAAGCAATAACCAAAAAATACGCCAACCAAAACCCACAAACCATCACCACAGTCACATCAGGACCAGCAGCACAACACACACTAATGGGCTGCCTCAACTTCTCATGGTACGACCCCGCAAGAAAAATCCACCGCATAAAACAAGCAGGCAGAGGCGGCACAGGCACAGTTCTCCGCAACAAACGAATCAAAGCCATCATCACAAAATACTCAGGAAAAATCACCATCGAAACCAACGGACCAAAATACCCAGAACTACTCAAGGAAGTAGGCATGGCTTACAACAAAGAAATCCGCAGCTTAGACCCAAAACAAAACGACATGGCAACCGTCGGCACCACACACCTCGTCCCAATAATGAACGAATTCGACCTCCTACCCGTAAACAACTTCAAACACGGCAACCACCCACAAGCACCACAACTAGGCGCAGAAGTCTACAGACGAAAATTCCACAAAGGCTTCGACGGCTGCTGGATAGGCTGCTCACTCGCATGCTCACACGGCGTTAAAGACTTCCAACTCAAAACAGGACCACACAAAGGACAGAAAGTCTTCGTAGACGGACCAGAATACGAAACCATAGCAGGAGTAGGCAGCAACCTCGGCATATTCGACGCAGACTACGTTATCGAAATGAACTACTACTGCGACACATACGGCCTAGACACAATCAGCATAGGCACAGCCACAGCCTTCGCCATGGAATGCTACGAAATGAACCTAATCGACAAAAAAGCAACAGGCGGACTAGAACTAAAATTCGGCAACAAACAAGCCGCCCTCGAACTCGTCCACCAGATGGCAAGAGGCGAAGACTTCGGCGTTATAGTAGGACAGGGCATACGGCGGATGAAAAAAATCTTTGCAGAAAAATACGGCGCTGACCCAAAAATCCTCCAAGACATCGGTATGGAAGCAAAAGGCTTAGAATTCTCCGAATATGTAACCAAAGAATCACTCGCACAACAAGGCGGCTACGGACTCGCCCTAAAAGGACCACAACACGACGAGGCTTGGCTAATATTCCTCGACATGGTACACAACCTAATGCCCACATTCGAACAAAAAGCAGAAAACCTTCACTGGTTCCCCATGTGGCGCACCTGGTTCGGCTTAAACGGCTTGTGCAAACTTCCATGGAACGACGTCGTTCCAGAGGACAATAAGAAAACCAAAGAACCAGCCAAGGTCATATCACACATTGAGAATTATGCTAAATTTTTCTATGCAGTTACTGGTAGAGAGGTTTCTGTGGACGACCTTATTTTAATGAGTGAGAGGGTGTACAATTTCCAGCGCATCTTCAGCTTAAGAATGGGATTCGGCACAAGAAAACACGACGCAATACCTTACCGCGCTATGGGACCAGTAACAAGGGAGGAGTACGAAAGCCGCAAAGAACGATATGATAAACAGCTTAAAGAAAAGCTTGGCGTTAACCCTGAAGGAAAGTCAACTGAAGAAAAAATTATGATTTTGAGAAAATATCGTGAGGCAGAATATGAGCGGCTAAAGGATGCGGTTTACAAGAGACGTGGATGGAACCAAAATGGGGTGCCAACGCTGGAGAAGGTAAAAGCTTTAGGCATAGATTTTCCAGACGTGCTTGAACTATTAAAGCATACAGACAAGTAGAAACGTCCAGAGTTCATCTACGGCACTAGGAGATGATGTCGCCTTCACTAATTCGCGAAATATTTGTTCTTTTTTCTAGCAAGCACGTGTTGTTCACACGATTTAGTACTTTAGTTCACAGATTACGAAACTTTTATATCAGCCTAACACTGAAATCAACTTGCCTGAGGTGTAAATGAAGTGGAGAAAGAAATCGATGAAAAGAAACTGCAAGGCATTTTCGAGTCTCCTGCGGGAGTTGCGGAACTGTTGAGGTCGGCGGCGCACCCTGCACGAATACGGATATTAGGGTTACTTTTGCAGGGGAAACGGAATTTCTCGCAAATAATGCAACACACAAGGCTGTCAAAAACGGCTTTGGCTAATCATATGAGCCACCTCATTAGAAAAGGACTTGTCACGCGTGTTACAAGAGGAGAGTATGATCTAACTGTTGATGGAAAAGAGCTATTGAACGCCGCAGCCTCTGTGTACATGAACTCCTCACGTAGAGCGGATGAACAAAGAGAACAGTTGCACAGACTTTACACTGAGGGCTTAATCGAGGGGAAAAAATTGGATAGAAAAGTTGTAAGCAAGAAAGCGGAGTACCTACCATGCTGGCTCTCATACACTGGCGCTATCGGCGGTGCATTAAAAGCCTTGGGAGTTGACTGCGATATTGTTGACGTGGGTGGACGATCTGGTTACTCGTTTTTGATCAATGTATCTAAAGGTAGAACATGCCCATCTGGACCAACTGCGTTGCCTGAGGGAACTTGGAAACAAATTCACAAGGGAGTTGAAGCTCTCGGCTGGACAATGGAGGCTTATGTGTACCCTTCTTCATTTCCAGCTGTAGAGGGAAAACCGACGCCTAAGGAGGTTGAAGTAGCAAAGAACCTGTTCGAGAAAATCAAAAAAGAGATAGAAGAAAGAGACAGACCTGTTGTTCTCTGGGGACTAGTCGCACCAGAATACGGTATCGTCAACGGATACGAAGGAAACTCATACATTGTTAGCACGTTTCGAAGCATCATAAAGCAACCTGAAACGCCAATTATATTTTACGACCTAAAAGCAGCTGGTTGCATCGACGCCTTCTTTTTCCGAGATAAGGTCAAGGCAGATGCATTGAAAGCAGATCGAGAGGCACTTAAAAATGCTATTAGATTCGCAGAAGCGAAAGTGCCGATACTTCGCAACTATGTTGGCGGTCCAGATGCATTGGATGAATGGGCGGACGTTTTGGAGAAACTTCTAGAAGAAGAACAGGATTACTTCGGTAACAGCTATGTTGGTGCTTGTGTGGCTGAAGGTCGCGCCTTGTCTGCCAAGTTTCTCGAGAGACTTGCCAATAAGCATTCAGGTAAGCAGTCAAAGCATCTACGCGAAGCTGCTGCCTGTTATGAGAAAGGCGGCGGGCTTATGGAAGAATTTACAAAGATTTTTCCATTTCACGGACCAGGACAGCAAGGTAAGATGAAGCTAGCTGACCGAAAGAAAGGTGCAGGTATCTTAAGAAAAGTTAAGGTACTTGAGCAAGAAGCCGTCCAGCACATGAAAAAAGCACTCGTCGAATGGAGAACACTGTGAGAGCATTAGCGTTAGTAGCTGAGAAAATGCTAAACAATGGGTAAGATGAGAAAACTGATCTCAGAGAATTGAATGTCACATCACAATAGAAGCCTTTCCCACCAAAATCCCTCTTTTCTTTGAATTATTTCAGAACACACGCGTAGCTCTATGTGTTTAAATACAGTAAACGCAATATTTGACGAAATGAGACGAAATAAAATGAGCAAGACAACGGAAAATTTGAAGACTGCCTTTGCGGGCGAATCTCAAGCAAATAGGCGTTATTTGGCTTTTGCTAAAAAGGCTGAAGAAGAAGGCTTAGTGCAAGTTGCCAAACTTTTCAGGGCAGCAGCAGAGGCAGAGACTATCCATGCGATTAATCATCTTCAAGTAATGGGAGAAATAAAATCCACCGTAGAAAACTTGGACGCTGCTATTAATGGAGAAACTTTCGAGTTTAAGAAAATGTACCCAGAATACTTGGACATAGCGAAGCAGGAAGGAAACAAGCAGGCAACATGGAGCTTCGAAGTTGCAAGCAAAGTCGAAGAAGTGCATGCTACATTGTTCCGTAAGGCGATGGAATCATTAAAAACTAGGAGAATGCTGGAAAAAGTTGATTATTATGTTTGCGGCGTGTGCGGGTATACTGTAGAAAAAGCACCGCCAGAAAAGTGTCCCATTTGCGGAGCACCGAAGTCAAGATTTTCCAAAATTGCCTAAAAATCGCGGATAATCCTTGAAGCATGCCTGATAAAAAGTAGGCTTTACCTTAGAAATAATGGCTAGGTTTTACCCTCTTTCATTTTCCTCAATAAAGGGAGAGCAGGTTGCGCCTGTTTCCATAACACTTCAAAATAATCGTACAAAATATCTGCTAACGGGGGCAAGTCTATCCAAACTGCAAGCTGATAAACTCCTTCTGCTGGTGATACCAAAACCGTGTCTACCTTGTCAAAAATAGTAACGCGTGCGTGATCATATATGGTAAATCTAAGCCCGTTATAATTAAGATATCTCACTTGATCACCCAGCTTAATCAATTTCTCGTACTCATCTAACTGCTCCCACGTCCAATCAGCCATAATCGGTCTTACAACTCTAACAGTTTTACCCTTCTTCAGCACATGCTTTACTGCTTCAAGAACCTCTTTTTCCGGAGGATCAAGAGCCGGCGTGGCAATAACAAACTCCTTTTGTACGTTTCTAATCGCTTCACAATACCTTGCAACGAAAGCACTGTCCCTTCGGGTAACCCAAACCTTTTCCTCTTCAATAGCCACCTCTCGGCTATCCTCATGAAGTTTTGACAGAGTAGTGCTTAATTTGTCTACAGTTTTTCTTTTCTCTTCTAGCTGCCTTAGACTGTTTCTCTCGAGGTCCGTCATCATTCTCTCTAATCCCACTTGGGGATCCACTGCGGCGTACATTCTTGGCCTTCCAGGCTGCTCCATCAACAAACCTTTTCCGACAAGGCTGTTCAAAACATCGTAGGTTCTAGGTCGTGGAATTCCTGATTTTTGATTCAGTCCTTGAGGCGAAAGAGGGCCGTGCAGTAAGAGAGCTATGTACGCTTTGGATTCGTAAGGAGTGAGACCTAATTCTTCATTCAATATTTCGACCAGTCTCTCTTTATTTTCAGTGATGACCATTTTGTTCTCCACATCAATAATTGTGGGAGGGGGGTCTTATAAATTTTGTTACACTATGCGAGTGTAAAAAATATAAAAAACTGAGAGAAGCGGAGGCGTTTGAACATACTTATAGATGGTTAAACCTACCAAAATGAACAAAAACAACTCAAAACACAATCTAATCCCCTTTTTTCTGGAAGGTCATTCAACACCTTATCTGATCAACCCGTAGTTCTCTTTTTTTACTATCTAGAACGACATGAAAGCCTAAAAATGGAACTTTTAAAAAGCCGAAAAACAAAGTAATTCATGTGGGGGTTGTGTGTGAAAGAGTTAGCCAAAAAAGTGAAGTTCTCAGAGTCTATAGATGTTGACAAAATTAACATAGTGAAGGACCACTATTTTCCTAACGCTTACATAATTGATCTTCCTTTAAATTCCATACCTGACCATGCATGGCAGGATGTTTTCGAACGTGAATGGAAAATGAGTAGACGTTTATGGGAAAGGAAAATTTTTGTGATGGGGGACAAACTTCGGTTGATAACCACACCAAATGAACTGGCAGAAAAACTTGACTGGGTTAAACAAATTATAGAGCGGACAAACAAGGCCATCGAGGAGTATAACAGAGTAGCGCCTCTAGAGAAACAATTGAGGAAACAGGTATCGGTGGCTGAAGAGAAGATGGTCATCGAGAGTATTAGAGACATGCTAAGAAAAAGATTTGGAGCCGCCTTCACAAGATAAAAAAGGAAATTGGAATTTGCATGTCTTTTTGAGAATCAGTTTGGTTCTGTTCATTCGTCTCTTTCGAACAGTAAGTGATGGTTAACTTCTAGCCCAGGACGAAATTGGGCGCAAGTGTACGTGTGGAGGCGCCAGCCTTTCTTTTGCCATTCTTCGATTGTTTTGCCGACGTCCTTGTGGTGATTCACTTGCACGCATTCATACTCTTTCAATTTTGTTTCACCTTCGGAGCATACAGAAAAAAATCGGCTTATAAAAAGTTTAGACTTGTTATTGTGGTTTGGTTGTTGATTATTTGAAATTCATAAACGATTTATCTTAATCGATATGATGAAAAATAGGAGCGTATGTATATGCGTAGGTCTAAGCTTGAATCCTATGAAGCTATCCTTGAAGCGTTAATTAAGAAACCTTTAACCACAGATAGCATAGCATATGAGACTGACATGAGTTGTGTCGTTATTAAGCAACGATTAGATTCTCTGCTAAAGAATAATCTTGTTGAAGAACGCGATTCAGACGAAGAAACAGTCTACGCTATTACTGAGAAAGGTATGGCGGTTTTCAAGACTCTCAACTTCCAAAAATACTTGGAAAAAGTGGCAAACACGCTGAGAACCATGGATGATGCTCTGGAAGTTATTCCAAAGATGTCAAGATACGACAATGAAAGGGATAAGGTTTAGAGAAAACAGAAACTAAGCAAACGAAGACCACTAAAATTATTTTGGCTCTTCTAGTTGATTTCTTGTTTTTCTTAAGGCGGCGTCACGTTTTCTCCTACGCTGTAGAGGAAGATGCGTACTGAAGATGGGCCTAGTCGATTGAATTGTTTGCCGAGTTCTTTAATAACCAATGCGTAATTGTTGGACTTGTCAAGGCTGTTGATAAAAGAACGAAATGAGCCATGCTTTTTCCTTATGTTTTGGAATTGTTTTGCGTTGTTAATTGCTGCAGTTATTTTTGCTCTGTTTCTGACTATGCCTTTATCGGTTAATAGTTGTTTTACGTCGTTTTCGGTGAATTTTGCGACTTCATTTATGGAGAAGTTTTTGAAAGCTTTTTTGAAGTTAGGCCATTTTTTGTCTATCATTTTCCAGCTTAATCCTGCAAGGAAGATGACTCTTGTCATGTTCTCGAAGTAGGCGTCGTCGTTTGGAGGATGTCTGTCACAGTATATCCATTTTGGAGGAGTCCAGCCTGCTTCACTCAGTTTTTTCACCTCTTATACATCGTTTCTTTGGGTTTAATAATTCTTTTATTATAATCGCTTTTTTAGGCGGCAGTGAAAGAAAAAGCGAGAGTTATAACTGAAACCAAAAAAATTAAATTGAGGTATATTGCACCTAACGATGTGGCGATTAGTCACGAAACCATCCAAGCTGAAACGATTTTTTGAAAAAATCCATAACGCGCTGAACGGTTTGTACACTGCTCTTTATGGTTTTATTTTACATTTTTTCAAAAGCGTGAATCGGAAGGTTTGGTCAAAGCTTCCTGTTAGACGAATGAGTGAAGAAACGTCAGAGCATGTTCGTTTGGCAGTCAAAGTGTTCAAGTGGGTAGTCTTGCCTGCAAGCCTGCTGTACATTTGGATAGATTTCTATTTCTTCAAAACAAACGCCATAGACTCCATGTTTTGGGGTCTATTGATTTTCTTTTATAGCAGTTTCCTTCCAGATGTGCCCTCCATCTTCAGAAGAAAAACTAATAGAAGGCGAGTGGGAGACTTGCCTTGGTACAAGAAGTATTCTCTTCTACTGTTTGCGCCGTTACTAATTTGGCTTCTATTTTCCGGAATGCGCCTGCGATGGAAAACAACCGAAACCTTCCACAACTTCAAATCCTTAACAATATATGGAACCTTTCTCTTCTTGCTGAGTCTTTTTGCCTTCGGAACTGTGCCGATTTCACTTGGGGATATTACTGAAATCTTATCTATTCCGCTCTACGGTGCAATAGGGTATCTTACCCACCTCAAAGTCGACAAGATCTGGTAAAAGCCCATTGTCAAGTAGATGCAAGATTTCCTTAATTTAATCGAAAATTATTCCACAAGTCATAAAAGTTGACCCCCATATAGTGCAGGGTCGATGGAGGTTTTGTTATGGACAAGAAGCATGGCATGTTGATAGCTTTAGAGAAGATCATTGAAAGGTTTGCTGGAGAAGAAGTAGCGAAGAAGGTGATGGAGGGAAGTGAGGAAATCGCTGAGAAGACTGATAGGAAGAGGAAGGCGGAATGGATGAAAGGTGCTATGGAGAGGCTGGATAAGCTGGTTGATGAGGGAACAAGGTTCAAAATCATGGAGAATTGTGGCTATAATTGTGCCAAAATGAACAAAGGAGCCATAGAAGAAGCGGTGGCTAGACGGAAAAAGTTCAAGACCGCTGACGAGTTTATTGAGGCAGAGCAGAAAAACCCTGCGAAAGGTACTAGGCTTGTTAGAGAAGGGAATGTTTTGTATCAGTACTATACGCCTCAATCTTACGGGGTAAGATGCTATTGTGAAATGGTTCAAGCAGCTGAAGGCGAAGTATCACTAACCTACTGTCATTGTTCAAAAGGATTCGTCAAGAAACTCTGGGAAACAGTTTTAGAAAAACCAGTTGACGTTAAATTAATACAATCCGCCATATCTGGAGCCGACGAGTGCAAATTTGCCATTCACATTTAATTCACGAGAAAACACGTCTTCTGTTTTTTCTTTCTAGTTAAGGGCAAACCTTATTGTCACTTGCTAGATTGGGATTTCTTCCACAAGTTATACGTATGGATTCTATGATTCTTATTATACTATATATTAATTGTTGCTATAGGCTAATAGTCAGAGGAAAGGAGAGTAAATTGGCTTTTCTTACGCAATCTGTTTTCGTATGTTTAAGCATCTGAACGATCAATAAGCTCTATTCCAAATAGACCACCCAAAAAATTCTCAAACTCCCTAAATACTTCGCTGTTGGTTTTGTTAAATTTTATCGCTGTAGGTCTTGATAGATATGCTTGACTGAGGTCATAAATTGCAGTTCTTTTAATGAATTCGGGTTCTTCTTTCCACAACTTTATCAATTTGTCATCTAGCCGTTGTTCAAACACCCATGCAATGTAATCTACATTTACTAAACGAAAAGTAGAACCATTGAAAACCGTACACTTGGGATTTTGCGTAACCTTTCTAAAGGTGATAGGGGAAACATTCCTAGCCCAAATAAAATCATGATACTCACGATTCGCATGTATCCAATCTGCTTCTTCAGAAGTTTTCCAACCTTTCAAACTGCAATATTCCTTAAACTCTCGTAGAAGCTCCCAAATCCTAGGTATACCAATATTCAAGCGTAAAGCATCACGACCATTGGGAGTTATTTCATAGAAGGAATAGCTCTTTCTATCTTCTTGAAACTGTTTGAAGTTTTTAATTAGTCCGAGTTCAAACAGTTTCCTCAGACATTTTGAGAGTGAATTAGGATTTAAACGAAGCTCAGTCTTTAGTTGTGAGAAGGATGCGAACTTAGTTCTCGCAAGAAAGCTTAATACTCTGAAGGTGTCGCGATTAGAAATTATTTCCATTCTAGCTAATTGGTCATCAATCTTCAGAATTTTATCATTCTTAGTCATACCGAAATCTTCCTCCTTTTATTGGATTTGTTTCTTCTCACCTTTGATCCCGATTCTGGAAGTGCTAAGTTCTCCTTCTATATGTGTTACTTCCCTCTTTTCTACCTCACGAACACCATCGACAGTTAGTAAGTAAAACTCTTGTGCTCCGACTACAAGCGGTAGCACTAATCCTTGTTTTGTTAAGGATTTTAACTCAAGAGAAAGTTCTTTTGTTATAATACCAAGTGTCTGCTCCATGCCAACACGTGAGAGTCTTGGATCTGGAGGCATCATCGGCGTATCACGTAACTTGTATAGAAAATTTAGAATGAGTTTTTGATTAGTATTTAGACCCCTCAATCTCATAATGAACGTCAACCTATGCAAAGAATGTATAGTCTACGCTACATATAAGGTTATCTTTTGTAACTTCAGTTAACAAAGCTAACTTCATTATGGATGGTAGGTCAATGAAAATCTTGTTTGCTTCGATTCGATTCCAGAAACCACAAGTCATAAAACCCCATGAAATCAGTTCTATAGAAGGATGAAGGAAATGAAGGAAGAATTATCTGTTAAAGTCAGATTTGCTGAACTAAAAGATTTGGATTTTTGCATTAAATCCGATTTGAAGCATGTAGATGCGTATAGAGGAAGGGCATTCATGGAGAAATATCTTAAAAGAAAGATAGAAGCTAAAGAGGTGATTCTTGCTGAAGTTGATGGCAAACCTGTTGGATACTTACGTCTGCAATACTTAGGGCTGATAGTACCTTATTTGGGTATTATAGTTGTCAATGAGAAGTACAGAAGGAAAAGGGTAGGAACTGCAATGATTAATTTCTTGGAAGAATACCTACTCAAACATAAAGGACACAAGGTCTTCACATGCAACGGCAATGCACTTTTGTACAGCTCTGCAGAAGCAACTGCAATAGAATCTCAAGCATGGCATAGAGCCTTGGGATTTAAGGAATGCGGAATCATTGCTGGCTGTAACGAGGGAGGAATAGGAGAGATTTTTTTCAGAAAAATACTAAAGAAAAACAAAGTCGAAAAATCTGATTAGTTCTTTCAGTTCTGCTATAATACTTTTACACTTTTTACAAGTCTCAGTTTTTAGTGGTTCATACACGGGAGTATGAGCTTTGACTTGATTGGATATAAAAAAGAGGGGGGATGGAGTAGAGTGTGCTTATTGCTTCTCTTTTCTATGCTTAACAAGCTTAACATAGGCAACTATTGACACGGCTGCAATTGCAATTGTTGAAGCCAAGCCAATGTAGGGGGCCAGCAAACCAAGCTTATCGACAAAACTCACGATGCCGCCGACCGTAGGTGGCTGTGGATTGACCGGATGATCTGCCCAACCTCTTAAAACAACATTGCCAGCGCCTCTTTCGATGGAGTATTTGAAATAGATGTGTCCTCCGTAGTATTCACCTAAAGTAGGTATGTCTATGGTCCAGCTTGCTCCAGCGACCAACTGGAAGTTATTGCTAGGACCAGTAAAACTTATTGTTTTGAGATCGTCAAATTTCGTCATGTCAATTCTATATTGTAATCCAATAAAATCAAGAGGCTCGGTCAACTCTTTGTTAGTTATGGTCAACCTATGTAGATAGCTTCCAGGTGTTAACGGATCCTCGTAGGGATAACCTACGCTCCAGATGTGGTTAAGTACACATCTTTCTCCTACACTCGCACTCCAAATCCAATCATGTATTCCCGCTGAATTCTGGTTTTCAAGCCATAATGTTCCAGAAACAGTGCAGTATTCATTAAAAGCAACACTTCCTTCATATGCATGGAAATGTGCAGCATAAGCACCATTTTGTTCGCTATCTGCACTACTGAAGTCCCCAATCGTTGCCTTCCAACCTTCTACACATGCGTCGGAATCCAAGTCGAAATCAAGTTCCGTTGCATAAGGGTTCTTCTTGTCTTGTAATATATCAAGGGTCTTCTTCGCATAATACTCACTAGTTTGATCACCGCCTCCAACCGTGACTGATGCGTGCACACTGTGTAACACGGATGTCAGCAAAAGAGGAATTATTAAAGTACTCATAATCAATCCAATCTTTGTGCGCGTTGTCAATTTCTCACCTCCTTCTGTGCTTATGAAGGGAAGCTACAAACCACTAGAAAGTCTTTTACGTCAACTTCTAGTGCGGCTTCCTCGAAAGCCAATCACACGCAAATGAAAGTTTACTCTCTCCCTTCGCCAAGTAATTACTTCACAAGTTCTATTTACAGTTTATGGTACTTTTCTCCTGTATTTGGTTCACAACAAGTTGATCTATCTCATTTCCGCCTTTCCATCTCTTGAAAGCATTTCTCGATGATGTGAACCTTTGGTTTCATAATGCTTTATTCTTCTCCATCTAAGTGAAACAACTGTCTTCTTTCCAAACACCATATTTGACTCCAAATAGAAAGGTCTAGTCTCTACTGCGAGCACAAACAAAAAGTCCATCTCACGAAAACTTGCCAAGAAACAGCAAAATCATCGTATTAAGATAAATGACAACTAAACTCAAAATAATAGACTTGTCCAAGCGAATTCCTTTTCCAAAAGAAAAAGCCGCAGACAAAAGCAACAACGTCCAAACTTGAAAAACAAAAAGAAGATACTGCAACACGACATAATCAACAAACAAAAACAAGTACGGAAAAATTGCCAATGGCAAAGCACTAAGACAAAGACAAGTAAAAAGCTGCAAGTCACCCCCAGCCCGCTTAAAAAACAAGTAAATCACCAACTCACTGAACAAGAACAAACCTATCCAGTTAGAAATAAAAACCACAACAATCGCCTGAAAAGAGTAAGCTGTAAAAGGAAAATAGAAAAAAAGCATAGGATCTATCTCAGCAACCGCCGCGCCCACCGCCCCAAAAAACAGAATGACAAGAGCAACAGGCAACAAGAGTAAAGGCTTGGTTGTTTTCGCAAAAACCGGCGAAAGAAAAAGCCACTTCCCAACCTGATGACTAAACGCCTCACCCATCTGAAGCGCAGGCGGCAAACTACCCTCCCTCAAAGAAGCATACAACAAACGTCCACGGTCATTTAGCAAGTACTTTCTTTCCTTGTCCTGAGTTAGAAACTCAGAAAGCATGTCTAAATGATAGTAGACAGTGCCCACACCCAATTCCAAAATTTGTTTTAGTTCCTTGAAGCCAATCTTGCCCTGTTCACCAAGAATTTCAATGATTCTTCTACGTGTCGGATCGCGAAGCACAGTGTAGTAACGGGACGTGTTTTCCAACCTGAGAACACTCGAATGCAGTCTACTCAATAATAAATTTAATCGTTACGGTACGCCCTTACAGAAGCTTTTTGCTATTTATTCGAAAAGGTTATATATCGCATGTGATATCACGTGCGATATCAACTATAACATCTGAGGCGAAAAATCATATGTGCAACGACGACTCTGAATGGCAGCCAGAATTACGATTCAGGCGTCTAAAGAAACACATGGCATTCGTTCCAAAGGGATTCATAAGATACTATGTGTTGCGTCTGCTTAGCGAAAAACCTATGTCAGGCTCAGAAATCATGCAACATGTCGAAGAAAAAAGCGAAGGCCGATGGAGACCAAGCCCCGGCTCAATATATCCCCTGCTGGCATGGCTTCAAGAGCAAAAATACATAAAGGAAGTTCCTTCCGAAGAACCTGGAATAAAACGCTACACTCTAACTGACGAGGGCCAAAAATTCCTTGAAGAACACGAAAAAAGAAGAAAGAAAATGGAAGAGAGATTCAAAATCTTTGGACCTGGCTTCTTTTTTGAACCTCCGTGGCTTATTATGCCCGAACAAATAAAGGTTGTAATAAAAGCCGATATGAAGCTTCACAACGCCTTGTGGAGGCTTCGACACACAGTTGCTGAAGAAGACGCGGAAGAAGTGGCATCTGAGGTAGCAGAAATTTTGAAAGAAGCCACTGAAAAAATCGAAGAGTTAATCAAGAAGCGTGACACTACGCATAAAGTTTAACATAATTTGCAGAGGGAAGACTGATGGAAGAAGTAATCAAAGTCGAAAACTTGACTAAAGTATTCAACAAGCACCTCACAGCCGTGGATCATGTTAATTTTGACGTTAAAGCAGGAGAAATCTTTGGCTTTCTTGGTCCCAATGGAGCGGGAAAAACCACTACAATCAACATGCTAATAACTATACTCAAGCCCACCGAAGGCACAGCGCACGTATGTAAGTATTCTATTACAAAGGACGCCAGCGAAGTTAGAAACTGCATTGGCGTCGTGCCACAAGAATACACTGCTGACGAAGACCTCACAGGCATGGAAAACATACTCCTATGCGCAGACTTGTATGGTATCCCTAGAAGCGAATCAAAGAAACGCGCCCAAGAACTACTCGAGTTAGTGGAGATGACTAAATTCGCAGACAAAAAGGTTCAAACATACTCAGGTGGCATGCGAAGACGGCTAGAACTCGCGTGTGGCCTCATCAACAGACCGCGTGTGCTTTTCCTCGACGAGCCAACGCTCGGATTGGATGTGCAAACACGGACAGCAACATGGAGCTATATAAAAAAGCTCAAGGAGCAATTTAACATGACTATTTTCATGACGACGCATTATTTGGAAGAAGCCGACAACCTGTGCGACCGAATAGCCATAATAGACCAGGGCAAAATTATCAAACTCGACTCGCCTGAGGCACTAAAAGAAAGTCTAGGCGGCGACATCCTCACGGTCGCGACGAAAGAAGACGACGATGACGTTTCAGGACTAATAAGCAAAATTCCGAAAGTAAAAGAAGTGAAAAAGCAGAATTCCACTTACAGAGTTAAAGTGGAAAATGGAGAAGAAACTGCGCCACTTATCCTTAACGCGTTAATGAAAAACGGTGTTATAATAACAAGACTCTCTCTTTCCAAGCCGACGCTGGATGAAGTCTATCTGGAATACACTGGAAAAACTATGCGGGAAGAAGAAGGGAGTCCGGATATGTTTCGTCAAAGGATAACACTTAGGAGAGCGAGACAATGACAGAAGAGAACCACAACTCAAAAAGCATGTTCCACGGGTTCTGGGCACTAACAAATCGAGACTTGAAAAAATGGTACAAGGCGCCCTTACTCGTGCTCATGTCGATCATTCAACCGATATTGTGGATGGGATTATTCGGCAGAGCAATGAACATCGGCGCAATATTCACAAACAACCCAATCACACTTCCCACTCATTTACTCCAATCATTGAGCCCAGAGCAACAGATTGAACTGGGAACATTTTTCGCTGGTCTTAAAGACAATATAATGACAAGCACTTTCGGCGTCAATGACTACTTCTCGTTCATGGCAGTAGGCATGCTTTCGTTTGTGGTCGTGTTCACAGCCATGTTCAGTGGAATGTCCATCGTTTGGGACAGACGTCTGGGATTCCTTAACAAGGCTCTAAGCACACCGGTTGCGCGTGGCGCTATAATTATGTCGAAGGTTCTTTCAGCCGTGACGCGTTCGTTAATTCAAGCGGGCATAGTCGTCGTGCTGGCTTGGCTGTTTGGAATGCAGTTCAGCCCATCTTTCACTGTCGTTCATTTGCTAGGTGCTTTTGCCGCGTTATTCCTTATGTGTCTTGGATTGTCCTCACTGTTCCTAGCCATAGCTATACGTTCAACCCGATGGGAGACGCAAATGGCAGTCGTTAACCTCCTGAACCTGCCACTAATTTTTACCAGCAACGCGCTGTTTCCATCGAATTTCATGCCTGACTGGCTTCAAACAATATCTTACATAAACCCTATAACCTACGGAACAGACGCTGCAAGACAGTTGCTAATCCTTCCCACAATAGACATATCTCAACTTGCCATAGACTTTGCCTTCTTAGGCGTATTCGCATTCATTTTCGCGACCATCGGCATAGTCTTGTCATGGAAATTCCTATCAAAATAAAAACAGCCTCCTTTTTTTGGGGATAGGTCTAAGTTTAGAATATCTTTTCTCTGGGAATACTGCCTTTTATCTTGAAGTTGCACAGTTAACTTGAAAGAGAGCATGGAGAAGGTAAAATGCTAAACAAAAAGTTAAAGGTAACAGCTCTGTCCTTAGTTACGCTTTTCGTTACCGCAATGTCTTCTTTGAATATTTCCGGCATAGCCTGCAATTATCTACTTGGCGACGTTAACCACGACGGATTAGTCAATCTAGAGGACGCCTCAATACTTGCGCTATCTTGGATGGCCGTGACTGGCGACGCTGAATTCAATCCTGACTGTGACTTCAACAAAGATGGAATAGTCGATACTGCTGATGCAGCTGTCATTGGACTTTACTGGAGCCGTTTTCTAAAGGTGCACGTGTTTATAATGCCTCAAGTCTTAAACTTGAAGAGCCGAGGCAACTGGATAACATGCATTATTTTGTTGCCTTACTGTGTTAACGCTAGTGATGTTGACTTATCCTCTATTCGACTTAACAATACAATCACCGCTTCGAAGGCGCATATTTGCGACTGTTTCAACGCCCTAGCGGTCAAATTTAGCAGAAGCACGGTAATAGAGTTGATTCGTGAAAGTCTCGATTCAAAAGCGTCTATTTGTTGCAGAAAGTTTTATCCTATGACCTTAACTGTCACTGGTAATCTCTCTGATGGACTTGGATTCTGCGATAGCGATGTAATTCTGGCTATTCATCATAAATAACGGCTTAACGGAGGCAACTGATGCTGACTACAGTTATTCTACGAAAGAGCAGACTGAAAAAGTTAGAGTATGTGCTTCTTGTTTTGCCCTTTGTTTTAGCTTTTGCTTCATTATTTTGGTTTCCTGTTTTGGCTGAGAGTTTGATTGGATTAGCTGGTTACACACCTCTTTTCAAGGCTACGAGCGTTTTGTGGTTTGCAGCTGTATGGTTTTTCTATGTTTGGTATACTTTTTTGGCTGTGGGTATTGCTGGTTTTTTTGTGGTCGTTGCTTGGATTGTGAGACGCAAGAAAAATCGTGTTAAACCTAGAGCGGGGTTTTGTCCTATGATTTCTTTTATTGTGCCTTGTTTCAATGAGGGAAAACGTATTGGGCGTTGTGTTTTGAGTTTGTTTGAGTGTGCTTCGCGGTATGACGGGTTGTGCGAGATAATTGTTGTTGATGATGGTAGTACTGATTTGACGTATGAGATTGCTTGGGGTGCCGTCGAAGTTGGGAGGCGGCGTTATCCTCGTGCACGTGGAAAGGTTGTGCGTCATTCTGCGAATTTAGGTAAAACTGAGGCAGTTAGGACAGGAGTAAACAAAGCTTTTGGCAGTTTAATCGCAGTTGTTGATGGAGATTCTTGGTGGACACCGCAGACATTGGCTAGGCTTGTGGATTACATGTTGGCGAACGGAAAGGCCGCGGTGACTGGTTACGTGCATCCAAGTGATGGTGGACGTGAGGCGAATTCTTATTGTGT